>Ga0209542_10020118_pt1 | contig 10612 bp, 11 predicted proteins | sample RifCSPhighO2_01_FD_184028 | JGI IMG/M metagenome (GOLD analysis project Ga0209542, IMG submission 184028) | Soil microbial communities from Rifle, Colorado - Rifle CSP2_plank highO2_0.1 (SPAdes) (version 2) | ecosystem: Environmental > Terrestrial > Deep subsurface > Rock core/Sediment ...
CGGTACTTGGCGCGAGATGACATCAATCATGAGCATGGCCGGCAATTCCCCGCCTGTCAGTATAAACGGCCCGACCGAAATTTCCTCCACCCGCCCGACCGAATGACTTCGGTCGTTCGGGCGGGTCTTGAACACTTTTTTGACCCTTGCATCTATGCCTTCATACCGGCCGCAGACTATAATTACATGCTTATAACTTTTAGCGACTTTTTTAGCATAAGTATTATCAAATTGTTTTCCCCGTGGTGAGAGCCAGATAATCTTTGATTTAGGATTTATGATTTTGGATTTATGAATAGATTTATTCTTAAATCTTGAATCTTGAATCTTAATTCTGCGAAGTGCCTCATCGATGGCACGAGCTACTGGTTCGGCCTGGATGACCATACCGGGGCCGCCGGCATACGGTGGACGGTCGATTCTTTTCCATTTATTTTCGGCAAAGTCGCGCGGATTGTAGAAAGAGACCTTCAGTTTCTTGTCCTCTATGGCGCGCTTCAAAATCGACTCGCCTAAATAAGAATCAAAAGCCTTGGGAAACAAGGTTACAATATGAAAATTCATTAGAATAATTAGGTTAATTAGAACAATTAGAAATTATTCTAAGTTCAAGTCCTCCATCGCCTCATCCAGGGTCTTGGCGATATGAGGGGCCGATGGGGCTCGCCGGTCCTGCCACATGCCTCCGGCTGGACCGGCCGGCTCGTTAATCTTGAGGTTAATGCGGGCATTGTTCTTCATCCCCACCACACGGAGGAGAATTCTTACCGCCTTGGCGGTATTGCCGCTCCGACCGATGACCTTGCCCATGTCGTCGGGGTTAACGTCGAGCGTCATCAAAACACCCATTTCATCCACCGTTCTCTTGATTTTCACGTCTTCGGGATGGGAAACCAGCGCTTTTATCACATATTCAAGGAATTGTACGTCGTCTACCATATCGTTAATCGTTTAGGAATAATCGGGAATAACCGCGGGCACAAGCTTATTATACTTCAGGAGCGGGTTCTTGAGTAGCGGGCTCGGCAACGGCTTCCGGAGCGACTTCTGCAACGGCTTCCGGTGCTACTGTTTCTTCGGCTACCTGGACCGAAGCACCTTTCATGACGTTGGAAACATTGATTTTCTTGCCTCTGATGACCCCTTTCTTAATCAGGAGATTATTGACGCTGGGAGTGAGCGAGACGCCGCGTGAAAGCCAGTATTTGATGCGCTCGCCGTTGAAGGCCTCGGTAGTCTTTCGGGCATCGTAGGAACCGAGCAATTCGCCGAAGCGCCCGCTCTTGGTGGAATTCTTGGAATCGGTCAAGACCAACCTGAAAGACGGCTCGTGCTTGCGTCCCACCCGCTGTAATCTGATTTTTAGCATGCCGCCTAGACTATCATAAATTCTTCTCGGCTTCAAGAAACTCGTCCAATTCTCCGTTCAAAACCTTCTCGACATCCCTGACCTCGACCTCGGTGCGGTGGTCCTTGACCATTTTATAGGGATGAAGGACGTAGGAGCGGATTTGGTTGCCCCATTCTATCTGGGTGGTCTTCGAGACGTACATCCCCTTTTCCTTGGCCTGCCTTTCCTCTTCGCGCAGTTTGTAGAGTTTGGCTTCGAGCATCGAAAGGGCTTTCTCTTTATTCTGGGATTGGCTTCTTTCGCTCTCGACATGGACCGAGAGGTTGGTGGGCAGGTGGACGAGGCGCACCGCGGTCTCGCGCTTGTTGACATTTTGTCCGCCCGGCCCGGAAGACTTTGAGAGCTCCACTTTCAGTTCCTCCGGCGGAATCTTGACCTCGTCGGTCTTGTCGAATTTCGGAATCACTTCGACCATCGAGAAAGAGGTGTGCCGGAGCGCCTTGGCGTTGAATGGCGAGATGCGCACCAGCCGGTGCACGCCGGATTCATTCTTGAGCGTCCCATAGACATTTTTACCTTCGATTTCGAGTGTGATGTTCCGGTAACCGCCGTGGTCGTTCTCGTTTTTATGCAGTACCGAGTAGCCCCATTTCTTCTTGGCGAAAAGTTTCAGATACATTTCCAGGAGTATTCTGGAAAAGTCTTCCGCGTCGTCCCCGCCGGCGCCGGAAAAAATAGTCATGTGGGCGCCGCCCCGGTCGTACTTCCCCACCCCCTCCAATGCATCTTTAAGCGCGGCATGTTCACGGATGGCGGCCTGTGCCTTGTCCTTATCCGCCCAAAAGTCTGCCGAACTCATGGCGGTTTCTATTTCTTCTATTTTCTTCTGTATTTCTTCTTTGGAAACCATGAGCCACCTCCGAGGATCGAACTCGGGACACCCGCTTTACGAAAGCGGTACTCTACCAACTGAGTTAAGGTGGCGATTGTGTAATTCTCTAGCCTCTTTCGTTCTTTTACTTAATGCCCTGTTACTTCTTCCTTTTCCTTTATTCAAAGCAGAAAATGTAGGCAACAGCGAATCACAATTAGGGCAGATTAACCGCAGATTAGATTCTGCATTATTACGCCAATTCCCATCAATATGGTCGGCGACTAAAGGAACTTTACCAGTTTTTTGATTAACCTGCGACCATCCACAGAGGCAACACTTGTTTCCAAACTTTTCTCTTAAATAGCGCTTGACTCGAGGTGTGACAATCCCAATACTTTGTAAACCGCTTACCTTGCCTGCTTTCCAATCATTGAGATAAAGCGAGCATTGATATTTTTGCTGACAAATATTACTACAATATTTGTAACCAGGTCGAGCCGGCTCTTCAGCGCAAGTCAAACATTTAGACCTAGGCTTTTTAGGATTAGGCATTTGATTAATTATACATTAAATTGCAGACCACTAACAATAATGTGTTAGTGGTCGTAGAATTAATTTCATTGAAAAAGTCCCTTTAATGTAATATGATTTTCCACGTTACATAAAAGCCAAGATAGCTCAGTTGGTAGAGCACATCCATGGTGGGGCGCTGCCCCTGCCCACTCGAGAAGCGATTCTCTGGTGAATCCCGAATAACGGTTAAAGGCCGAGAGGTCAAGACCGTGGCGCCAAGCGCCCGAACGACTGACAAGGGTTCGCCTCTGGCGAAAAGATACAGTCTAGCCCTCTTATAAAGAAAAAGGGGTGTAAGCGAAGGATGAGGTCTCGGGTTCGATCCCCGATCTTGGCTCCAGGCAATTTATAGAAAGAACGGCCTCAATCTTATAGAAAGAATTTCAGGTCTTTTTGTAAAACAGCGCTTGGTTGCGTCTCTATTCTATTCTGATTTGTTCTTTTTGAGAAGGAAAAATAGGGCGAGAGGCGCTCCCCAGTTGGCAAAACGTTCTACGAAATCCCATATTGGCGCTCCAACAATCGGACGCACCAAGGCCGTCCAGAAGCCCCAAAACACAGCCCACAAGAGGATAGGTTTAATGGGTTTAAAGAGCACTACGAGAGCCACGATAAGGTCCACAATTCCCACCAACAAAAGGAGAGTCGTAGCTGTGTTAGGGTCGCTGACGCCAAACTTAACAAACCACCCCACCCAATCCGCTTTGCCTTGCAGAGCCAAAACTCCATGGCCCAAAAACTCACCAGCCACAGCGATCCGAAGCACCCAGATTGCTTTATTAGTATTTGTCACAGTGATTTTTAAATATTATTAATAATATTAATTATACAACAAGAAAAACTGGCGCGGGCTAGTTTACCCCGTGATCTTGAGCTTAGTCGAAAGATTTTACGGAGTGGACGATGTTAGAACTAGAATCATCATCGATTCTCCCATAAAAACAATCGTCTTTTTTGGTATAAGCAGCCCACATCCTATTTCCATAGCAATAGTGCCACCACTCTAGAGGATAATTTATAAACCCTACTTTTATCATAGCATCGTAAAGTATTACTCTATTTTTTCTTTGTTCACTTGTAATTAGATTATTTTCTGTATGTACCCTCTCTCCATAATCAGTGAGTGTAGTGCCCATATCTAACCTTTCGCCATCTTCATTAATAAGAGTTAAATCAACTGCAGCCCCGTCTTGATGAGAACTGCCTCCTGGTGGTGCTGTATATAGACCAACAGTTCTTTTAAATTCACTTGGTCTGAAAATTCTCATAAATGGATACCTCTTAGTCATCTGCCAAACTCTCCGTTGATATAATTCTTTTTGCATCCAAAAAGGCCTATATGCGGTGACGATTAAAAATTTATACCCTTCTGGCAAGTTTAAAGATGCTTTGTATAACATATCTCCAACTGTTGTCCTTAAATAGGGCGAGAGATATTTGTGTTCCTTGAGCAGTTGAATTTTTTCATTTTCTTTGATTTCAGAGAGTAGCTCATTATTTTCAAAAAGTTTGACTTTTTGTATTTCCGACTTTGGCAAAACCTTCATGCCAAAAGTATACCAGACAGATGCGCGGCTGATGGGTGCTGACCCCACGGCCTCTCCCGTGACAGGGGAGTGCTCTACCGTTGAGCTACAGCCGCAATATGTTACAAAATAACAGATTTTTTATACTTAATCAATTTGGTGTCGGGGGCGAGAATCGAACTCGCGACCTGCGGGTTATGACTCCGCTGCTCTACCAACTAAGCTACCCCGACAAGGTGAAAAAACAATACCACGACACATAATTAGATACAACGAGAAATGTGATCTATAGCACCTAGAATTCTGTTTTTAAGCGCATTTCCTCGCCTAACCTTAACCCTTAAGATTCCCCTATAGTTATTTCCTTTAGAGAGATCCGCTTTCTTGAGGACACTCTTTATTATAGTGGTCTTAGTAAATTGGTTTTCTTTAACCTCTAGTTTTATGATCCAAAACTGCTTAAGATGCGTTTCTTTCATTTTAAAAGCATCGTTTATAGTCAAGCGGAAAATTAAGTCATCTTTTGAAATACCAAACAACCTAAGCCAAGAGAGATAGAACTGGATAATATCAGGATTGCTGTTTGTAAAACCTAATTCACCATTATTGCCTTTGTAACCTTCTCCCCAATATAGACCGAGGCCGACCAACATGAGATCTCTACAAATACCATCTTTCTACCTCTCATGTACTGTTTACAAATCATCTTATATATGCATATAATGAGAGGTAGCGGGTTGGAGGAGTAGTACCTCGACAGGCTCAATAAGGGCCGTTTCTCGAGTAATCGAGAGAAGAGCACTCGTCAAATTCGGTGAAGTCCTCTCTTCATTTTTGAAGAAAGATAATGCCGAGCCCAGCCTAGTACTTAGAATAAGTGCTGGGAAGGTGTAGAGACTAGACGGCGAGCTTCCTAATTCTTGATAGAAAGGAAGAAGGCATAGTCCAGACCACGTTAAATACTTCTTTAAGTAGACCGGTGAAAACCGGAGTGGTATGCATAACCTGTAGGCGTCCGTGCAAATCGGGCACCCGCAACACTAAATTATCTTGAATTCTTGAAAGACGGTTTCGAAAAGTGAGATGGTCCGCCTTGTTTCCCTTTCGTTCAGCTGGAAATCACCGCCGGCATGCGCGATGTTATTCCTTATTTTGTGCGCTTCCCAGGCAGCATCAAGGCTCAAGAAATCGCTTTTGTCGACCGACTTGAGCATCTCCCCCACCGAGTCTCCTTGATAACCAAGCGTGCGCAGCAATTCTTCAAGCATGACGTCCGCTTCAATAATGGCCAGCCGCCAGTCGGAAGGATTCTCCGAATTCATATGCTCGGTCACCCTTAGCCACTTCCCGTTTTCTTTCTCCTTGGGCGCTTCCTCGGTCAACTCTTCGAGCAATGATTCATCGGGCATCAAGTTGAACAGTTTCCGTTCCGCCTCGTTGATTTCCTTGATTTTTTTATTGCTGTAAATCGCCCATATTACACAGGCGGCGCTCACCGCCACCGCTACTACCTTCCACATCGACCAATACGGCCGCAGCCATTCGAGAATCGCTGGCCAGTCAGAACCGATATCGCCAAAGCCCAGAGAACTCAAATAACTCACTATCTGGTTCAGAATAACGGCCAGAAGAAGCAACCCCGCCAATAAGAAGATGATTTCTTCACGGGTGGTTCGCGAGGGGGTGACTGGAGCGAGTTTTTTCTTGTCGTCGGCCATATGTTATAGCTTACAGCTTTTAGCTTCTAGCTTCTAGCTTTCATTCAGGAAATCTTTGCCGGCGGCAAAGAGATTGTCTTCCCGGCCCAAATCCGCCGTCAGTTCGATACCCAAAGGCAGTTTGCCGGCAAAACCGGACGGCAGCGAAATGGCCGGGCAGCCGCTGATATTGGCATGCACAGTGAAAATATCCTCGAGATACATCTCAAGCGGGCTCTGGCTCTTCTCCCCCACCTTCCACGCCGGAGACGGAGTGGTAGGAGTAAGCATGAGGTCTACATTCTCGAACAGCTCCCTTAATTCTTTGGTAATCAGTTGGCGCACCTCGGCAGCCTTGCCGTAATATTCGTCATAATAACCGGAAGAGAGTACGTAAGTGCCGAGGATAATGCGGCGACGCACTTCCGGACCGAAGCCCGCTCCGCGGGTTTTGAAATAGTCTTCTATGACATCTTTACCGTCTTTATGCATACCATATTTGATGCCGTCAAAACGCGCCAGATTTGAAGAAGCTTCGGCCGGCATGATGATGTAGTAGACGGGAAGAACGTATTTGAGATTAGGCAATGCCACTTCTTTAACTTTGTAACCTAAATCTTCAAACTTTTTGACGGCTCCGGCAAAATTTTCTTTAACCTCCACACTTATCCCTTCACTCTCTACAAAAGCTCTGGGAATGCCGATGGTCTTGGAAAATTCTTTCCGCACCGGATACGTTTCGTGAGTTATGGTAGTGCTGTCCATCGGGTCTTGGCCCTTAATCACGTTGTAGAGCATCTCAACCTCGAAAACAGTCTTGGCAAACGGCCCTATCTGGTCAAAGGAAGAGGCCAGGGCGATAAGGCCATAACGAGAAACCCTTCCGTACGTAGGTTTAAGTCCCACTACCCCGCAGAACGCCGCCGGTTGTCTGATAGAGCCGCCGGTATCGGACCCGAGTGCTAACTCCGCCATGCCGCCGGCTACTGCGGCGGCCGAACCTCCGGATGACCCCCCGGCCACTCGCTCGAGGTCATGTGGATTTTTCGTCACGCCGTAAGCTGAATTCTCTGTCGAACTGCCCATGGCAAATTCGTCACAGTTGGTGCGGCCCACAATCATAGCGCCGGCGGCCTTCAACTTCTTTACGACTGTGGCGTCATAGGGGGCGGTAAAATTTTCCAGAATTTTAGAAGCGGCGCTGACTTTGTGCTCCTCGAACAAAATATTATCTTTGATGGCTATCGTCTTGCCGGAGAGAGGCCCCTCACCGTAAGCCTGTGCATCATCAAACACTTCCAAGAAAGCGTGAATGTCCTTGTCTTTGACTCTGATTTGTTCCGGTGTCACAAAATTTTCTTTACTTTAATATAATTCCCTTCCCTTGCTGGAGCTTCGTTTAAAACCTTTTCGCTATACATACCTGATTCGTGAGCTGGACCGTCTTCCCGCATGACATTAAACACACCTCTCCCCTTCCCCCTCTCCTTGAGCAAGGAGAGGGGCTGGGGTGAGGTAATAGACTTTACTTCCCCGACGTAACCCAAAATAGCATCGAACTCGCGGGAGAGCTTTTCCGCTTCCGTATCTGATATCTCTATCCTGGCCAATTTGGCCAAATCGAGGACTTTTTCCTTATTCATAGAGCAATTTTAGCACACTTCGACAAGCGCTCAGTGTGCCCTGAGTAAATCGAACGGGCATAAAAAATGGGCAGACGCGTGTGCCTGCCCATTCTCGGCAAAACGATGCCGGATGGAATCTGCTGGGACCCCGCAGCTTATTGCGCTGCGGAGAAGCCGGCATTCCACCCGGCAACGGCCGCCTTCGGTAGAGTCATTTCCTCCTCGCTAGTCAGCGGGAAGGGGTTGTTGAGCTCTCTCCTCAGCGACTGGCTTGAACTTCCAAAGCACAGGATTGACTAGCTTCCGGCTACGTTAGACGTAACCGTCCCCTTTTCCTGTCGTTTAGAGTTTCAAGCAGAGGCGGACGGACGCGCGCTCACGAATCTCCGTGTGAGGAGATCCGCAGGCTTCTCCGAGGCTGGGAGCCTCGAGGGTGGCGGGACAGCGGCCGTGGCGACAGGAAGCCTCACGAGCTGCTTATTGCAGCTGAGACACTTTTCCTGTTTTCTTTCCGGTTGGATTCTGTTGCATGAACCACAGACGATTTCTGACACTGGGTTCGCCATAGAAACTCCGACGAAACGGCTGTTGATAAGAGGGTGGAAACGAAAGAGCCTTAATCTCTTACCAACACGGGCGGCGGACGCGGTTTTATCACATCGCTGTACCTCCTTGTCTAGGATAATTATGCCTTATTTATGATTGACTATCAAGTAGCGCCAGAAACTCCGCTTCGGTTAATACCTTTACTCCCAGCGTCTCCGCTTTTTGCAGTTTCTCTCCGGGATTCTCCCCTGCCACCACGCAAGAGGTCTTTTTGGAAACCGACTCGGATATTTCTCCACCGAGAGAGCGGATTTTTTCCTTGGCTTCTTCGCGCGGCATTTTTTCAAGCGTGCCGGTCAAGACGAAACTCATTCCCGAGAACGGCAGTTTGCCGTGTAGCGCTTTTTTAACCGGCGCGATACGTACCTGCTTTAAAAGACGTTCGTAGAGCTTCCGGTTTTCTCGGTCTTTGAACCACTCGATAATAGCGGCCGAAACCACCGGCCCGACTCCTGCTATTTCGGCCAGCTTACCCACCTCCGCTTTAGAGAATTTCTCGGCCGTTTGGAAATGCTCCGCCAGGTCGCGCGCCGTCTCTTCCCCCACTTGCGGTATCGAGAGCGAGGCGATGAAGCGCGCGAGAGTGACACCTCTCGCCTGCTCAATAGCCTTTAAAAGATTTTCAATGGATTTCTCGCCGAAACGTTCAAGCATCTCGAGGTCGCCCTTTTTCATACTGAAGATGTCGGCGAAGTCGGAAATGATTTCGGCCGCCATCAAAGCCCCGACCACCTTCGGTCCCATACCCTCGATATTGAAAACATGGCGCGAGGCGAAATGCGTCAGTTTCCGCCGCTGCTGCTCATAAGAACTCTTGGCGACACAACGGTAAGCGGCCTGACCGGGGATGCGCTCGATGCGCCCGTCGCCGCCGCAGAGCGGAAAGTGGGTCGGGAATTTGAAAAGCCGCTCTTTGCCCGTTCGCAGTTCGACAAGCGGCCCGACCACCTCGGGGATGACATCGCCCGCTTTCTGGAGAATGACGGTGTCTCCGATACGGATGTCTTTCCTCCTGATTTCGTCTTCGTTGTGCAGAGTGGCGCGTGAGACCGTCGAGCCCGCCACCGCCACGGGGCGCAGTACCGCCACTGGAGTCAGCACGCCGGTCCGGCCGAGCTGCAGTTTGATATCCTCGACCACCGTAGTCACCTGCTCGGCCTGGAACTTGAAGGCGATGCCGAAACGCGGAGCCTTCGCGGTGTAGCCCAGCGTCTCCTGCCATTTCCTGTCATTTACCTTGACCACTATTCCGTCCAAAAGATAATCTTCCTTCTCTTTCTTCTTCTCCCACTCTTTCCCATATTTGATTACTCCGTCTATATCTTCAAATTTTCTAAAGTGCGGATTGATTTTAAAACCAAGCTGTTTGAGCAGTTTCAACTCCTCTTCTTGAGTTTTTAAGGTCAGACCTTGGGACCTCTTAAGGTCTGACCTTGGGTCTATATAAGCGATATCGTAAATAAACGAATCAAGCTGGCGAGAGCGGGTCACGGCCGGGTCAAGCTGCCGGATGGAACCCGCCGCAATATTCCTCGGATTGGCAAAGAGTTCCTCTCCCCTCTTCTTTCTTTCGCGGTTGAGTTGGTCGAAAACGCTTTTCGGCATCCAGATTTCACCCTCGACGATGATGGAGACCGGACGTTCGAGCGCGGACGGGATGGAGACAATCTGGCGGACGTTGTTGGTGACATTTTCGCCGACCCGCCCGTCGCCGCGCGTGGCGGCGGTGACCAGCCGGCCTTTTTCATAAGTGAGCACGACCTTGAGGCCGTCGATTTTCAATTCGGCCAGGTATTCGGGAGTAGTGCCGAGACCTTTTCTCACTCTCTCGTCGAAAGTGCGCAGGTCCTCTTCAGTAAAGGCGTCGTTGAACGACCATTGCGGTACGGTATGCTCGACCTTTTCGAATTTCTCGAGCACCTCGGAGCCCACTTTCTGAGTCGGCGACTCGATATCGGCCAGGGCCGGGTATTGTGCTTCCAATTCTTCCAGTTCCCGCACTAGTGCGTCGTAAGCCTCGTCGGAAATCTCGGGCCGGTCCAGCGTATGGTAAAGGCGGTTATGGCGCGCAATGGCCACTCGGAGCGATTTAACTCTCTCTGCAATCTCTTTAGGAATCGGCATAATCATTGATTTACCCCCTCTGCCTTCGGCACCTCCCCCTTGGCAGGGCGGAGGTTTAATTCTTGCTTAATCTTTTCGGTAACAGCGTCAATATTATCATCAACTTCACTGTTCCAGAAACGAAGAACTCCCCTGCCAAGGGGAGGGCTGGGTGGGGTTAGTAACTCGCTCGGACGGCGCGCTCGACCCGGCGTGGATTGCCGACGGCACAGGTATTGTAGCCTTTTGATTCTATT
>Ga0209542_10020119_pt1 | contig 10612 bp, 9 predicted proteins | sample RifCSPhighO2_01_FD_184028 | JGI IMG/M metagenome (GOLD analysis project Ga0209542, IMG submission 184028) | Soil microbial communities from Rifle, Colorado - Rifle CSP2_plank highO2_0.1 (SPAdes) (version 2) | ecosystem: Environmental > Terrestrial > Deep subsurface > Rock core/Sediment ...
CAAGGGTTTCGAACAGCGGCACCACGCGCATCGGCCGCAATACCCCGGACTCCTTGAGCAGCAGCTGCACGGCCAGCACATCGGAAGCGGCACCGGCCATGGAAATCACGTAGGAGCCCAGCGACGCTCCTGGCGCCGCAGCGATTTCCCGGCAAGTCGCCAGCACTTCGGCGGTATCGGCCGAAGGCTTGTAGTAGGCCGGCAACAAGGGTCGACGGTTATTCAGTTCGCGCGTCAGGAAGGCGATGCGCTCTTCTTCGCTCCAGTCTTCATAGCGACCCAGGCCAAGGTAGTCGGTGATTTCGGTCATGGCCGCGGTATGGCGCGACGAGTCCTGGCGTACATCGAGGCGCACCAGGAACAGGCCGAACGTCACGGCCCGGCGCAGGCAATCGAGCAAGGGACCGTCGGCGATGACGCCCATGCCGCACTCATGCAGCGAGTGGTAGCACAGCTCCAGTGGGTCGAGCAGGTCGCGATTGTCTTGCAGTACATCGGCCGGTGCAGGCGTCGGCGTCGACAACGCGGTGTGCGCCCAGCTTCGCGTGGCGCGCAGGCGTTCGCGTAGCTGCTTGAGCACAGCACGGTAAGGTTCGGCGCTGTCGCCAGCCTTGGCCTTCAATTCTTCACTGGCCTGCTGCATCGACAACTCGGCAGCCAGATGATCGACATCGCGCAGGTACAAATCGGCCGCCATCCAGCGCGCCAGCAGCAGCACTTCACGGGTCACGGCCGCCGTCACGTTGGGGTTGCCGTCGCGGTCGCCGCCCATCCACGAGGCGAAGCGAATCGGCGCCGCTTCCAATGGCAAATGCAGTCCCGTGGCGGCATGCAGGGCTTGGTCGGCCTTGCGCAAGTAGTTGGGGATCGCTTGCCACAGTGAATGCTCGATCACCGCGAAGCCCCATTTGGCTTCGTCGACCGGCGTCGGGCGCGTGCGGCGGATTTCTTCGGTGTGCCAGGCTTCGGCGATGAGGCGCTGCAATGTCGACTTGATCTGCTCGCGCTCGGCGCTGGTCAGGTCGCGATGGTCCTGCGCCGCCAGTTGCGCAGCGATGGCGTCGTATTTCTGGATCAGCGTGCGGCGCGCGACTTCGGTCGGGTGCGCCGTCAGCACCAGCTCGATTTCCAGCCGCCCCAACTGACGGGCCAGGGACTCGGCGCCATGACCTTCGGCGCGCAGGCGGGCGAGCAGCTCCGGCAGCACCCGCGCCTCGAATGGCGCGGGCTGGGATTCTTCGCGACGATGAATCAGTTGGTACTGCTCGGCGATGTTGGCCAGGTTGAGAAACTGGTTGAACGCCCGCGCCACCGGCAGCAGTTCGTCCTCCGTCAACTGGTTGAGGCTGGCGCTGAGCTCGGCATCCATGGAACCGCGACGGTCAGCCTTGGCGCCCTTGCGGATCTGCTCGATCTTGTCGAGAAAACCGTCCCCATACTGTTCCCGAATGGTGTTGCCCAACAACTCACCGAGCAGGTGAACGTCTTCGCGCAAGCGTGCATCAATATCGGTCATCAACAGTTCTCCAGCGAAAAATCCGGTCGACCAGGAACCTTAAGAGTGCCGCTCCAGACCGGTTCTTACAAGCAAGACGACGAAGGGCCTTTAAACCTTTGGCGTAAAAGCTAGTCTCAAGAGTAAGCCGTACAACGGCTGTCGCCGGCATCTGCCGGACATTCCCCGCCTGCCGGGAGCAGGAGTGCAATGAGGTCATTATGAAAATCCGCGAGCTTGCCAACCACTGGGAAGAAAACGCCAAGGGTCGCCTGACCGACACAGGCTATTCGATTCATCTGGACGTGGAGGCTGCCGCACGGCTTGCGGCGATTATCGAGATGTACCCCAAGCGGCATCCTGAAGAACTGCTGGGCGAATTGATCGGGGCCGCCCTGGAAGAACTGGAAAAAAGTTTTCCGTATGTGAAAGGTTCCACCGTAGTGGCCACTGATGAAGAGGGCGATCCGTTGTACGAAGACATCGGCCCGACCCCACGTTTCCTCGCTTTGTCCCGTCGTCATTTGCATGACCTGTCGGCCGCTGGCGACAAGCAAAAGCACTGATTTTTTTTGTATTTGTCCCTCCTGAAAATCACTGTTCGCACCCCCTTCGAGGGGTGTGATCAGCTGTGTTCATCGCCACATTCCTCGATATAGAGCCCTTCGCGCTGCGTCGAAATTTTTTCGATAGCCAGCTAAATTTCTGAACTTTCAAAAAACGCCTCGGGTCAACCCAGTAACCACGCCTGGGACGGCCGTTTCAAAAAGCCTTGTGAAATACGGTTTCGGCTCATTGCCCAGGATGGATATTCACGTTGCTCAGGAGTTAGCCCAATGGAGTTGAAAACGATGAAAACCCGAACTGGCAAATCCTCTTCCCTGCACGGACTGAAAATGGCGGCACTGGCCATCGGCACAGGCCTCGTGCTGGCCGGTTGCGCGGGTAACCCACCCACCGAGCAATTCGCCGTCACCGAGTCAGCGGTCAATAGCGCCGTCAGTGCCGGTGGTACCGAATTCGCTGCAGTGGAAATGAAGGCTGCACAAGACAAACTCAAGCAAGCCGAAATTGCCATGCACGACAAGAAGTTCGATCAAGCCAAGACCTTGGCCGAACAGGCTGAGTGGGACGCTCGTGTAGCCGAGCGCAAAGCCCAGGCGATGAAAGCCGAACAATCTGTGAAGGACTCTCAGAAAGGGGTTCAGGAACTGCGTCAGGAAAGCCAGCGCACCGTTCAGTAACAGCGCTGCACGACGTATTTCTTACTCGATTGAAAAGGACTAAAACCATGAATTCAAAAAAATTGATGATCCCTGCCCTGCTGGCCGCCAGCGTTACTTTGGCCGCATGCTCAACGCCTCCCAACGCCAATCTGGAACAGGCCCGCACCAATTATTCCGGCCTGCAAGCCAACCCGCAGGCGAGCAAAGTCGCGGCGCTGGAAACCAAGGACGCCAGCGATTACCTGGACAAGGCCGACAAGGCCTATCTGGATAAGGAAGACCCGGCCAAGGTTGACCAGTTGGCCTACCTGACCAACCAGCGTGTCGAAGTGGCGAAACAGACCATCGCCCTGCGCACCGCCGAAGCCAATCTGAAAAACGCTTCTGCACAACGGGCCCAGGCGCGTCTTGACGCCCGCGACCAGCAGATCAAGCAGCTGCAGGACAGCCTCAATGCCAAACAGACCGATCGCGGCACATTGGTGACCTTCGGTGATGTGCTGTTCGCCACCGACAAGGCCGAGCTGAAATCCAACGGCATGATGAACATCAACAAACTGGCGCAGTACCTTCAGGAGAATCCGGACCGCAAGGTGATTGTCGAGGGTTACACCGACAGCACCGGTACCGCCTCGCACAACCAGTCACTGTCGGAACGCCGCGCCAGCTCCGTGCGCATGGCGCTGGTGAAGATGGGTGTTGATCCAACCCGCATCGTCGCCCAGGGTTATGGCAAGGAATATCCCGTGGCGGAAAATACCAGTGTCTCGGGCCGGGCACAGAATCGTCGGGTGGAAGTGACGATTTCCAATGACAACCAGCCGGTGATTCCGCGTTCGGCGGTGAGCTCGAATTAAGCATCACGCAATAATCCAAAAGCCCCACCTGATCTGATCAGGCGGGGCTTTTAGTTTTCAAGATCAAAAGATCGCAGCCTTCGGCAGCTCCTACTGTTCCAGCTTCTGCGGGGTTTCCTGCCCCATGCAACGCACCGCTTTCTTCTTGTTGTTGACCAGCACGCCGGTCAGGCCTTTCTGTTCGGTGTCGAACAGCACCAACACGCCATCAATGCACTGCGCCACTTGCGCCGCCGGTTCCAGGGAGACCTTGTAGTCTTCGCCCGGCACGGTCTTGAGCATGGTGAATTCGTTGAGCAGCAACGCATCCTCTGGCTTGGCGAAGTGCAGGTAGCCGTACCACCACAAGGCCGCGACGGTGCCGAGGATGCTGCAGATACCGGTGATGATCAGCGGGATGGCGTTACGTTCTTCACTCATTGCGGGCTCTCTGGTGGTTCATTTTCAGAATGTTCGGGTGCCGGGTAATTGGGGATTTCGCCCAAGCGGCGCAGGCCGTTGAAATGCTGCGGGTCATCGAGATAACGCAACATGACTTTGCGCCAGACCGGGTCGGCGAATGTCTGCACGTGACCGCCACGGGTCAGTTGCAGCACCCTGGGCGGCGGCGCAGCTTGATACAGACGGATGCCGTTGGAAAGAGGCACGAGCGGATCGTCGATGCTGTGGTAGATCAGTTTCGGCACGCCATTGAGCTGCGCCATGGAATTGATCGCACTGTCGCCATCAGGCACCAGCCAGGACAGCGGCACCTGGAACGCCCAGAACACCCATGAATTGCTCAGCGCATAACGACCGACACTGCGGTAACTGGCAGGCACACCATCGAGCACAACCGCCTTCAGTTGTTTTTGCCGCTCGGGGTGTTGCACGAGGTAGTGAACCGCCATCGAACCGCCAAGGCTCTGTCCCAGCAAGATCAGCGGCTTGCCCTTGACCTCCGGGGCCTGGTCGAGCCATTTGAACGCGGCGTCGATGTCCTGATAGATCGCCGGCAAGCTCGGTTCGCCCTCGGACAAGCCGTAACCGCGATAGTCCACCAGCAACACCTGGTAACCCTCTTTAGGCAGCCACCAACTCCCGCCCAGGTGCATGGGCAGGTTGCCACCGTTGCCGTGCAGGTGCAAAACGGTGCCTTTGACCTCGACACCTTTTTTTGCCGGCAGCCACCAGCCGTGCAGCTTGAGGCCGTCGGCGGTGGTCAGGGTTATATCGCGGTATTCGAGCTTGGCTTTCTCCGGGGTGAACAACTGGCCGGGCTCGGGGTAGAACAGCAGTGAGCTGCAACCGCTCAGGGCCAGGAGAAGGCAGAAGATGCCGAGGATTCTCATCCGGTGAAACCTCAATGTGGGTGATCGTTCCCATGCTCCGCGTGGGAATGCATAACGTGACGCTCCGCGTCACAGTGGACGCGGAGCGTCCATGGCGGCATTCCCACGCAGAGCGTGGGAACGATCTGATCAAAGGATATTGGAGTAATCCGCCTCGATCCGGTCCAGGCTCAGGTGATTGAGGAAGTTGGAGAAACACATCCACGCCGACAACGCGTTCATGTCGCGAAACTGTTCAGGCAGGTACTTGGGCGGCACCACCAGGCCTTCATCCACCAGCAGGCGCAAGGTGCGCATGTCTTCCAGGGTAGTCTTGCCGCAGAACAACAGCGGTATCTGCTCCAGCTTGCCTTTACGCACGGCCAGTTGAATGTAGTTGTAAATCATGATGAAGCCCTTGAGGTAGGACAAGTCTTTGGTGAATGGCAGACCTGTCGGCACCGAGCCGCGGAAAACGCGACTGGCGTTGCTGTAGCTCTCGGGCATCTCGAAGCCTTGTTCGCGGAAGAACTCGAACACCTGCAGGAAATCCGCGCCCTCCTCAACCATGTGAATGGCCCGCGTGCGGTTGGTCAGCTTGCGCAGGCGGCTCGGGTAGGAGGCAAAGGTGATGATTTCCATCAGGATCGCCAGGCCTTCCTGGGTCACCGTCGACGAGGGCGGCCCCTTGGACAGGAAGGTGCAGATCGGCTGGTTCAAACCGTTGAGGGTGGTACCGACATGCACCAGCCCTTCGTGGACCTCCAGGGCGCGCACATCGCGCTGATTGAACATCGCATCGGAGCGGATCTTGATGTAGTCAGCGCCGGCAGCCGCATCGGCGACGATGCCGTCAGACTCGAACACGCGGATGGTTTCCTCGGCTTCGCCAAATACTTTGTTCAAGCGATGTTGCAACAGGTCGACCGCTTCCTTGGCCGTCAGCGTCTTCGGTTCATCCTTGAGGTCGCCACGACCGTCGATGTTGTTCAGGTACTCGGACAGCATCATGCCCAGGTCGGACAGGGTCGGGTCGCCAGCATGAAAGGCGTCCGAGGCAGCGCCATACAACTCCTGGGAAATCAGGCCGAAATCCTCGGTGCCACGCGCTTCGAGCATGCGCACCACCATCCGGTATTCCTTGCACATGCGGCGCATGATTTGCCCGACCGGGTTGAACTGGCCAAGTTGACGGGTGATGTCGCGCTCGATGTTCTGGAATTCCAGCTTCACCTTGCTGGAATCGAAGGCCAGCGGACGGTTGAGATAGTAATCACGGTCCACCGCGGGCATTTCCTTGCCCTTGGCCTTGAGGAAGCCCTTGCGGATGTTGTCGTCCCATTTCACCGCATCGAGGACGCGAATCGGCGTCTGTGCCAGCACAATGCGATCGGACAAAATGCGTATCGACTGCTGGTAATCGTCCACCCGGAACTCCTGTTGAAACCTGTTGGTTATTGGGCCTTGGCCTGGCGCTGGTAGCGGACCGCTTCGACGAATACATCGGAGTTGGCGGGATCGTCGAGGTAGGCCGATACCTGGTCCATCTTGCTGTCGATCAACACGCCCTCGCCGTCGTCGGTCTGGAAGACTTCGCCACTGAGAATTTTCTGCCCAAGCGCCTGCTTGATTTGCTCGAGGTCGAGGTTGTACACCACCAGTTCGCGCTTGTCGGTGAGTTCGAAGCCGGCAATCGTGAAATGCCCGCCGAACCGGGCCGGCGCTTTCGCAGAGAGATACCAGCGGCTACCGTGGTGAGACACGGTAAATGGATAGGCCTCGCGTTCCTTGGGCCTGGCCTTGAAATAGCTGACTGCCTGATAGCGATTGTCGCCGATGCGCGTCAACTCAAGATTCAGCGGTTCACCCCAGGCATTGGTGCTGGTCCATTTTCCCAATAAACCTTTTGGTGCGGGCTCGCTCGTGGGCAGCGGCTCCTTGAAGGTCACCAGGCAGCCGCTGAGCAGCAGGAACGACAAGGCGATTACTACGGCGCACCAAGCTTTCATTCAACACTCCCTATCGACACACGATGACTTGTCCACGCTGATCGTTCCCACGCTCCGCGTGGGAATGCATCCAGTGACGCTCTGCGTCACACCGGCAAGGGACGCAGAGCGTCCCGGGCGGCATTCCCACGCGGAGCGTGGGAACGATCGGTACGGGGGGCGCGTTATACCGAAGCCAGCACCAAATGCATATAACGCGTCAGTATGCCCAGCATCTCCTCTTCGGCGTCCGGTTCGGCGTCGTTGAGCAGGCCCTGATATTCCATCCGTCCGATTATCGCCGTCAACACTTTGGCGTCCTGCTGTGGTTCGCGAGAACCCAGCACCTGGAAAAGCTGGCAGGAACCCTGCAACAGGATTTGCTGATGGGAGCGCACCAACTCGGCCAGGCGCGGGTTCAGCAGCGCTTCCTGGCGGAACGCCTGCTCGGCCATCAAGTGCTCACGACGGGTGATCAGTTGCCGGTGCACATAGTCGGTCATCAACCGCGCAATGTCGTCCGCCAACTGCGATCGAGCCTGAGCACTGCCATCGCCACTGGCGATCATGTCGCGCAGCAGGCCCTCGTTGTTCACCCACAGCTTGGCCATGTAGGCCGCGCTGCGCTCCACATACTGGGCGAAGGTATCGGTGAGCAGGTCATCGATATCCTTGAAGTAGTAAGTGGTCGCCGATAAGGGCACTTGCGCCTCGGCAGCCACCGCACGATGCCTTACGGCCCGTACACCATCGCGCACGACAATGCGCATCGCGGCATCGAGAATGTCCTGTCGACGTTGCTCGCTGCCCTGCCGGCTGGCCTTGCGGCCCTGGTACTGAACACTTTCAGCAACCGCAGTGGCGATACCCGCTGCACCTTCTTGAGCCATTGCACGATTCACGACAGGTCTTTCCTCTCAGATGAAACTAACAAGTTGATACGTTTGTACCAGACAGGCAATAAAAAGCCGCCTGAAGAGGCGGCTTTTTTATTGAAACACTTACGCTTGTGGCCGCATGTGCGGGAACAGGATCACGTCGCGGATCGACGGGGAGTTGGTCAACAACATCACCAGGCGGTCGATGCCGATGCCTTCACCGGCCGTCGGTGGCATGCCGTACTCCAGCGCGCGAACGAAGTCGGCGTCGTAGTGCATGGCTTCGTCGTCGCCGGCGTCCTTGTCGGCCACCTGGGCCATGAAACGCTCGGCCTGGTCTTCCGCGTCGTTCAACTCGGAGTAGGCGTTGGCGATTTCACGACCACCGATGAACAGCTCGAAGCGGTCGGTGACATTCGGGTTCTCGTCGTTGCGGCGAGCCAACGGCGATACTTCGAACGGGTACTGGGTAATGAAGTGCGGCTGCTCCAGCTTGTGCTCGACCAGTTCTTCGAAAATCATCACCTGCAGCTTGCCCAGGCCTTCGAAGCCCAGCACCTTGGCGCCGGCCTTCTTGGCGATGGCGCGAGCCTTGTCGATGTCGTTCAGGTCATCGGCGGTCAGCTCAGGGTTGTACTTGAGGATCGAGTCGAACACCGACAGGCGCACGAACGGCTCGCCGAAGTGGAACACCTTGTCGCCGTACGGCACGTCGGTGCTGCCCAGGACCAGCTGTGCCAGCTCGCGGAACAGTTCTTCGGTCAGGTCCATGTTGTCTTCGTAGTCGGCGTAGGCCTGGTAGAACTCCAACATGGTGAATTCAGGGTTGTGACGAGTCGAAACGCCTTCGTTACGGAAGTTGCGGTTGATCTCGAACACTTTTTCGAAGCCACCAACCACCAGACGCTTCAGGTACAGCTCTGGCGCGATACGCAGGAACATTTCCATGTCCAGCGCGTTGTGGTGGGTTTCGAACGGCTTGGCCGCGGCACCGCCAGGAATGGTCTGCAGCATCGGCGTTTCGACTTCGAGGAAGTCGCGCTTCATCAGGAAGCTGCGAATGTGCGCGATCACTTGCGAACGTACGCGGAACGTCTGGCGCACGTCTTCGTTGACGATCAGGTCAACGTAACGCTGGCGATAGCGCTGTTCGGTGTCGGTCAGGCCGTGGTGCTTGTCCGGCAGCGGGCGCAGGGATTTGGTCAGCAGGCGCACGTTGGTCATTTCAACGTACAGGTCACCTTTGCCGGAACGGGCCAGGGTGCCCTCGGCAGCAATGATGTCGCCCATGTCCCAGGTTTTCACCGCAGCCAGGGTGTCTTCGGACAGGGTCTTGCGGTTGACGTAGACCTGGATGCGACCGGTCATGTCCTGGATCACCATGAACGAGCCACGGTTGAGCATGATGCGACCGGCAACCTTGACCGGGATTGCAGCCTCTGCCAGCTCTTCCTTGGTCTTGTCCGCGTACTGTTTCTGCAAGTCATTGCAGTAGTTTTCGCGGCGGAAGTCGTTGGGGAAGGCATTGCCCTTGGCGCGCTCGGCAGCAAGCTTTTCCTTGCGCAGGGCGATCAGGGAGTTTTCTTCCTGTTGCAGGGCTTGCGGGTCGAGTTCTAGGTCGCTCATGTCTTTAAATATTCCATCACAGGTTCGTTGCCCCCGGGCCTGCGGCCCGGGGATCGCCAGCAAGCCGGCTCCTACGGGGATCGGGACCGATCCCGTATTGCATGTCTTACAGCCCTGATTTCAGGCTGGCTTCCAGGTATTCGTCGATATCGCCGTCGAGCACCTTGTCGCAGTCGCTGCGTTCGATGTTGGTACGTAGATCCTTGATCCGCGACGCATCGAGCACATAAGAACGGATCTGGTGACCCCAGCCGATATCCGACTTGGTGTCTTCCAGCGCCTGGGACGCGGCGTTGCGTTTCTGCATTTCCTGCTCATACAACTTGGCCCGCAGCATTTTCATGGCGGTGTCCTTGTTGGCATGCTGGGAACGTTCGTTCTGGCAGCTGACCACGGTATTCGTCGGTACGTGGGTGATACGTACGGCCGAGTCGGTGGTGTTTACGTGCTGACCACCGGCACCGGAGGAACGATAGGTGTCGATCCGCAAGTCCGCCGGGTTGATCTCGATTTCCACCTTGTCATCGATCTCTGGCGAGACAAAAACCGCCGAGAACGAAGTGTGACGACGGTTGCCAGAGTCGAACGGGCTCTTGCGAACCAGGCGATGTACGCCGATCTCGGTACGCAGCCAGCCAAAGGCGTATTCACCCTTGATGTGCACGGTCGCGCCCTTGATGCCAGCGACTTCACCGGCCGACAGTTCCATGATGGTGGCGTCGAAACCGCGTTTGTCAGCCCAGCGCAGATACATGCGCAGCAGGATGTTGGCCCAGTCCTGGGCCTCGGTGCCACCGGAGCCGGCCTGGATATCCAGATAGGCGTTGTTCGGGTCCATTTCATGGCTGAACATGCGGCGGAATTCAAGCTTGGCGAGGTTTTCCTCAAGACGGGCCAGCTCGGCGACGACATCGCCCACTGCGCCTTCGTCGTTTTCTTCGACAGCCATGTCCAGCAGGTCGCGGCAATCGGCCAGACCCGTGTTCAGTTCGTCGAGGGTCTCGACGATCTGCGCCAGCGCAGCGCGCTCGCGGCCCAGTTCCTGGGCGTATTCAGGTTTGTTCCAGACACTCGGATCTTCAAGCTCGCGATTGACCTCGGTCAGGCGCTCATGCTTTTGATCGTAGTCAAAGATACCCCCGAATAGTTTCGGAGCGCTCGGACAGGTCCTTGATGGTGTTAAGGATCGGGTTGATTTCCATGGCGGGCAGCACTCGTTGGCGAACTTTTGA
>Ga0209542_10020120_pt1 | contig 10612 bp, 8 predicted proteins | sample RifCSPhighO2_01_FD_184028 | JGI IMG/M metagenome (GOLD analysis project Ga0209542, IMG submission 184028) | Soil microbial communities from Rifle, Colorado - Rifle CSP2_plank highO2_0.1 (SPAdes) (version 2) | ecosystem: Environmental > Terrestrial > Deep subsurface > Rock core/Sediment ...
CTCCAACCAGTGACATTAAAGCCCCAAGCACCGTCGGAGCAATTAGGCTTCCAGCATCTCTTATAATTAATCCGTTAATTATTGCCCAGATCAAAACTCCACAGACGATTTTTAAATAACTCACAGGCCCATCCCTAATTGTTCAAGAGCATATTTGGTCGCTCCAAGATTAACAGCATTATTGAATTTTGCCAACTTTATACTAACTCCGTTTTTCATAACCATCATTTTGTCATTCATAACATTCAGTTTATAGAGTGCTGTTTGCAGAAGAGAATTATTATCGAAAATAATTCCCCCGCCAAGTATTATAGTTTCCGGTTGATAAGCCAAGATTATATTCCGCAGAAAAATAGCCAAATGGCAGGCATATTTATCTTGAACTTCGAGCCATTGTTCATCATCTATTCTGATGCCCTCCCTCATCTGCGGTGAGATCGAGTGTTGCACTTCAAGAGTCAAATTAGTATCTTTATTTCCAAAAATTTTGGCGTATGTAAGAGCCAGTCCCTTAGTCCCAAGATAAGCTTCAGTACAACCCCAACTTCCACAATCACAAAGTCGAAAATCATTCTCCACGGCTAGGGAGATATGTCCTAGCTCAGGCGCCTTACCTAAACTACGCTGAAGCTTTCCGTTGACCAAGCAAGCACTGCCCACACCAGAGCTCAAAGTAATATAAATCATTGACGAACTGCATTCCGTACCGGCACCTCTCCAATATTCACCTAATCCGGCTGCATCGGCATCATTCAATAAAAATATCGGCACCCCGAATTCATTCATTAAACCCTCAACAATATTAAGGTCTTTAACACCCCGAAGATTTGGAGTTTCTTCGATAATACCCATGAACGGATCAAGCGGACCAGGACTACCAATGCTAATCGCCAATAATCTGCCCTGAGGCATAGATGCTATCCTGTCAGTTATGTATATGCAATCTTTGACCAGTCCCAGAAAGGAATCGTTATCAAGATCCTTTTCCATCAATTCTATAGAGTATATCGGACCAGAATTACCGCATAGTTCAAAAACTTGTCCTCTTATCTTACTTGCTCCAATATCGACGGTTATAATATATCCTTGGTCCATGCTTCCAACCATTTTCAAAGAACATCAGCTACTAATATACAAGTTTATAGATAAAACAAAAGCTCCCATTGATGGGAGCTTTTGTTTTATCTAGCCTTAGTACTTTTTAGAATATAACCGGTTCTCCTTCAGGATATTCATCAAATTCGAATTGATTCACCGGCGCAATTTCATTTTCTTTCAATCCCATTCTTTTTACAGTGACGGGCGTTAAATATCTCTTTATTCCACCGGATATCTGATATATATCGCGGTCCAGCTTAGGTCTTTCCATGAAGATGAACTGATTTCTGGGATAATAATTAAATTCTTTCTGGTTGATGGTAACGACATCTTCTTTACGGTTTCCGTAAGAATAGAAGACTTTATCATTTAATATCGGCCGAAGCATTCCGCCTTCAGTCAGATAATATACAGCTGGATTTTCTTCATCCGTATCCCCTTCCACAATAAATAGCTTGGCCAACGGATAATTATCCAGTTCTTTCTGGCTGATTTTCTGAACAATATCAACATCAAAACCATAGCTGTAGAATATTTCAGTAGTGGGAATTGAGTGCTTCTTGCCATCAATTATTCGGTAAACGGCTGATTGACCTTCGACATTAACTACGCTTATAATTGGATCAAAATTTAGTTCACTATTGTCTCCATCGAAGATTCCGCCTAAAAGACTGCCCGAGGATTGGCTTGTCTGGGCTTGAGCGGTTTCACAGCCTAATCCGGCGCTACAGAGGGTATTGGCGCTGATAGAATCACTGAAACTAGCCGGCTTCGATGACTGGCCTGTGTTTTGGTTAGTTTGAGCCTTACTCAGGCTTAAAGGTAAGAAAATCAAGCCTAAAAAGATGCCCAATAGCAATAAACCTATAACGACGTATTTACCCGTATTAGATGATTCCTCCATATGTTTCTATTGTAACATGAATAGCTATGAAAGTCAAATTCAATAATTTTTATAACCTTATTTATTTGTCTGTATCTTATTTAGAATACTCTTCACTTTCTCTAAGCTATCCATATCGTGAATTGATATAGCAATAACTTTTTTTCCGCCAGAGGCGGATATCTTCTTCAATACGGCAATCTTTTTCTTAAGTTCAGCCGGAGAAATCATGTCGCTTTTGCTTAAAAATAAATACTCAGTCTTCTTTGCTAGCTCTTTTGAATATTTGGAAAGCTCTTTTTTTATAATTTTGTAATCCTTGAGGGGGCTTGCAGATTCTGCCGAGATCAAATGAAAAAGTATTTTAGTTCTTTCTACGTGCCTAAGGAATTTTATTCCTAATCCCCTGCCATCTGAAGCACCCTCGATAAGTCCGGGAATATCAGCCAGAATTAGTTCATAATAAACCCCTAAATTGGGTTCAAGTGTCGTAAATGGGTAGTTAGCAACCTTACTGTTAGCATTGGTTAATTCGTTAAGCAGGCTTGATTTACCGGCGTTGGGCAAACCAATTAGACCAACGTCGGCTATTAGCTTAAGTTCGAGTCGAATATTAAATGACTCTCCTAGTTTACCTCCCGTAAATTGTCTCGGGCTGGTATTAGTGGAGGAACGAAATTTAAAATTTCCCCTTCCGCCGCGTCCTCCGCTGGCAACCAAAACCCTCTCGCCTATCTTCACGATTTCGCTTATCTTCTTCTTATCTAGGTTGTGGATTACGGTACCAACCGGAATTTTGAGAATTAGATCTTCTCCATCGGGTCCATCGCTGTATTGGCCTTTTCCATTAGCGCCATCATCGGTTGCAACTTCTTTTTGATTTCTAAACTGACCAAGAGTATTCAAATCGGAAACACCTTCAAAATAAATATTTCCGCCATTACCCCCATCGGCTCCGGTTGGACCTAAACTCATTAAATTCTTATTAAAAGCAACGGTACCATCACCGCCTTTTCCAGCTTTCACCCTAATTGTAATATCATCAATTAACATATATAGATTTACACGGTGCTAATTCCAGAAGAGATTGACTTCTGAGGCACAGCGTAAATTTCTGCTGAAATTTCGCTTTGTGCTCGGCCCAGTCGGCCTGCGCAAATCCCCATAAATCAACCTCTTCCGCAATTAGCCAAGCCCTCAATACAAGTAATCTAGTAAAAACGCAGGAAAGTTTTACCGAGATTCTATGAAAGTTAAAGCCTTGCCGCGTTTGTTGGCTCGTCCAGTCCTGCCGATTCTATGAACATAATCATCGTAAGTTGCCGGAAGATCATAGTTTATAACATGGCTAACATCGGCGATATCAAGACCCCGAGCTGCCACATCAGTAGCTACCAATACCTGGATACGACTATCTTTAAACAAGCCCAATGCGCGCTGACCTGTAGATTGAGTTTTATTACCATGGATAGACTCGGTTTTAAATCCTCTATGAGCAAGGATACTAGAGAGTTTCTCTGCACCATGTTTGGTGCGGGAAAAGATCAATACTTTGCTGAATTCCGGTTGCCTAAGCATCTCGTGAAGTATGTCGAGTTTTGTATCACCTTGTCGGACTCGTACAACATCTTGCTCAACATTAGCCGCCGTATCCCTTGTTTTTACAGAGATTCTAACTGGCTCATGTAGAAATTCATGAATAAGATTCTCAATTTCCCTTGATATTGTAGCCGAAAAGAAAAGTGTATGGCGTGGTTTTGGCATACCGTCCATTACAAAACGCATATCGTGAACAAAGCCCATATCAAGCATTCTATCGGCTTCATCAAGAACAATTGTGTTAAACTTAGACCGGTTAATTCTTCCTCTTTCAATTAAATCCTTTAATCTTCCGGGCGTACCGATAACAAAACTATTATGGTAACGTAATTCGGAAATTTGTCTGCCAATACTCATACCGCCGACACATGTCACAGAAAAAATCTTCATACCCCTAGTAAAACCCTTTAATTCATCTTCGATTTGTAGGGCTAACTCTCTAGTCGGCACAATAATTAAAATCTGCTCTCTTGGATTTAGACGAACTTTATTTATGAGCGGAATAAGAAAAGCTGCTGTTTTGCCTGTTCCGGTATTGGCGATTCCCACCACATCTTGGCCGGCAAGAATGTGCGGAATGGCTCTATCCTGAATCGGTGTCGGTTCGGTGTATTTTTTACTTATAATTGCCTGCTTGAGAGCATAGCCAATATTAAAATCCTGAAAGTTATGTTCGGGTTTAAAATGCTCGACTTCTTCAGTCAGCACTATTTTATTAATAAATCTTGACGGATCTATTGATTCATCGCGAGAACCTCTGCGACCGTTTGATCGTCCACGGTTCCCTCCCCTGAATTGAGGTCGTGAACCAAAAGGTCTGCCTGACCTAACTGTTCCAGGTCTAAAACTTCGTGTGTACATCCCGTTAGAGATAGTGCTAGCACTTACTACCACCATACGGTGAAAGAAATCACTGCATTACCTTAATTTATAACTTTCCATATAATCCCGTAAGGGTATCTCTAACGGGATCTAAGAGGGTGCTCAAAAACACGCTCTAAACAGCCAGAATTGGCCGATAACGACTAGTCTTACAATACAAAGGCGACTAGGGAGTCTCGCCAGTTTTTAGATGAAAGCTTGAGGGCTTGGAGACCTACTCGTTAATACATTCGGCCTACTGGCCTCAGTATCTCGTCGTCGTTACTCCTCGAAAACTAATGAGATTCAATGTTATTCTTCCATTATATATCAAAACAGATAATTAGTCAAATATATATTTTACAGACATTTTGTTATGTGTTATATACTAAATGCACTTTAAGAATACGAGGTAATCCTGATGGAGAAGCTTCTGAGCCAATTCGAAGGACAATATTTGGGCTTTGCACCCACTGATGAATCAGAAGTTGGTATGGGTGAAATAGAAGTAATAATTACTTCAACGATTATCAAATTACGCATAGCAACAGGACGTAAAATCCATCAAGAAGAATTAAGTACTTCCGATTTTCAACTGACTATTGAAGAAATTGGGCTCGAAACTACTGATGATAATACAGAAATTACTGCTTTTAAGAAATGGGGTTCGGATTATCCGAAACTCATTTTTTTGAAAGATTCAAAAGGATCCGGTTTGGTTATCTGCACTGGCGGAATGGGAGAAATGCTTGGTCCTACAATGCTTTTCGGCCCAGCTTCTCACGCCAACTTTCAAAGGGCGGTCGATGAGATAGAAAAAAAATTCGGCACAGGCGTGCTACCGCGCCTACGGAATGGTGGTCGGGCAGATAAAAGATAAAAGAGGCCAAACCCTCTTTTTTTTATTTCAGTATTTTATTGGATAGCTTACCTATTTAATTATCTTAAACCTTATTATTTTAGCAGGAGTGTCTAAATCTATTCCATCCCCGTAGTACTTCTTAAAAGATTCCAGCATTTCTTCTTTATTGTTCCACTTTTCATGGCCATCGAGGTCGATAACATCTACTTCCCCCAATCTCTTTTGAATAACTTCGATAATCTTGGCTTTGGCAAAGAATTTACCCTCATCACTATTTACTAGTTCTAAATCGTCCTCTGCTTTTAAATCTTTGTCGTCAAATAATCTCATGGTAGCAGTTTTGCTCCCCTCTATTATTGACTTCGCTTTAAATCCTTTGAATTTAAGAGTTTTAACCTTATCCATGGAGGGTAACTCCAGCACACAAAGATCATATCTTTTTTGTAGTAATTCGATTGTTTCTTTAAGTTTATCGTGTTTGGCTTTTAGGTTTTCGGCTGTTTCTAATATTTTCTTGGTATCTTCATTCTTTTTAAACTCACTTACAACCTTTTCCTGGGCCAATTCTTTTATTTTTGCTTCTGGCCAACTTCTAATCGACTCCTCAAGTTCTTTCTTCTTTTGCTCAAGTAGCTCTCGTATATTCCCACAACGATCATTTTTCTTATTCTTTTTTTGTGTTTTTCCTTTATACACCGCGTATCCAAAAGCGGAGGAGGTAGTTGCTATAAGAGCAACAACTATCCCAAGAACCAGATCGTTGCTTACTTGAACTGTGGTAATTGAAGGCGATGAAGCCTGATATTCCGAGACAGTAGACAAGGGAGGCAACAAAGGACTTAAACTCGTGCTAGGCAATGGAGTACTAATCGGAGAAACTGGAGGTGGAGTTACTCTTGGCGCGGAAACAGCTTGTGCTGGAGCAGAAATAGTGCTTACAGGTGTTTCTGCTGGTGTTGGCGTTTCTGTCGGTTTCGAAATTTCTGTAGGAACTGGAACATCACCTGATTGTGCCAAAATTTGAACCGGCAGGATTAAAAAAATCGCTATAAAAATCAAGCCTTGTTTTGCAGTGGCTGTGCTGAGCATACTATTTTTTGTTAGCTTCTAAAATAAAGCACGGCGGGAAATTACGAGGCTCAAGAATAACAGATACTGAGCCGAATACCTGACGCAAGGTCTTAGCCATAAGGCGACTGTATTGATGAAAAATAATAAAACTTCCGCCCGAAATTAATAATTTATTAGTAATCTTAACAATATTGATGCGTTCAGACGGCTTAAGAAACGAGAAAGGAATACTTGAGACGACCAAATCAACTTTTTCAAATCCGTATATGTCTTTCGAAATAATATCTTGAACATTCCCTTCAACTATGTGTAACCGCTCATCATCTATCTTTCGGAGTTCTTCAACAAATTTGACATTGGATTCAATTACCAAAAGCTTGCCGTCAGGAGAAAGGCGCTTTAATAAAGCCTTAGTCATGGGACCATCACCCGGACCAAATTCAATAACGATTTGTAAAGGTTGTTTTAAGCGCTTTAGTACATTATTAATTACGTATTTTGAACTCTTTGATACGGCTCCCACATTACGATCAAGTATAGCATTCTTAAAAAATTTCGCTCTTTTGCGGAGGTTATGTATGGGAGAGAGTGTGTTGTGGTATGTATCCATAAAAATTCAATAGTAACACAAAACAGCCTATCTGTAAAGTTTAATTCCTTATTTCGTAACACAAGTTAAAATACTTTATTTCGGTATCGAGAGCACACAGCTACAAATAGTGCGATACGGCCTGCTGGACCTGTGGCTGTGCCAGGTTCCTAGTTGACTAAATAAATAAAATGATATATCATATTTCCTAGTCTCTTAACACATGAACATAAAAGGGAAATGAGTATTATGAGTAAAGAAAATAGAAAATGTCTTCTTGAACGTGTTGACGATACCAACGTCGTACAGTTATATTGTGATGATTTCGATAACCTTGATCCAAAAGACAAGATACTTGCATATCATCTTTCTCAAGCTGCACGAGCAGGACGATCAATTACGATTGATCAAGCGAGTCCTTTTTCGAGAAATTTGCAGAAGCTTTTAGAGAGCATGCTAACCTCGCCATCTAGTTTCCCCACAGAACAACATTTGAACAAGATTCATGAATATCTGAAAAAATTCTGGATCAGTCAAGGTCCGTATAATCACGGGAGCAGAAAAAAAACATTGCTTGATATGGCGCCTGATGAATTTATGAAAATTGCTTTGCAATTTACGTCCAAGGCTGATTATTGGGCCAAGGTGTTGTGTGATCCTGCTTATCTGCCTTCGAATTGCGATAAATCGGCGAATGATATCATTGCTGCAAGCAGCAGTAATTTCTATCACGGACTTACATTTCAGGAAGTTGAGGAATGGGCAAGAAAAGATGAAAAATATCCTCTTAATTCCAGCGTGGCTAAGACGGATCAGGGCATCATAGAACATATTTGGCGCAGTGGTAATATTCAGGTAATACCTGGACTCTATGCTGCTGAACTCACAAGAATCAATGGTCATCTTCGTGCCGCAGCAGACTATGCGAGTCCCGCCCAAAGGACAGCTATTCTATCGCTTGTTGATTTTTTTGAAACAGGTGATCCGAAAGACTTTGAACGTTTTAACATCGAGTGGGTCGGTTATGATACGACTATTGATTTCATTTTAGGATTCATTGAAACTTATCTTGATCCTCGAGGCATGAAAGGCAGTTATGAGGGCATTATCCATGCTGTCGATACCGAGGCAACCGCTATTATGGCAAAGTTAGGCCACGAAGCTGCCTATTTTGAATCCAGAATGCCCTGGGATGATAAATATAAAAATCCGAATGTTAAGCCATTGGCATTTCGTGTCGTGAATGTAATATCCGCATGCGGAGATGCTGGTCCAATCATGCCGATTGGCGTTAATCTGCCAAATGATAACTCAATTCGAGAACGCTATGGTAGCAAGAGCGTAATGCTCAAGAATATTATGAGCACTTACAGGAAAACCATGGGAGGTAAATTGCTTCGTGAATTTGCATGGGATGAAGAAGAAATTGCCCTCGGTGAAAAGTGGGGTGATCTTGACGGAGATCTCCAAGTTGCAATGCATGAAGTATTAGGGCATGCATCAGGTAAGATGGCGCGTAGCGAAGATCCAAGTAAATTGCTTCCCGGCTGTTACAGCACATTGGAAGAAGCCAGGGCTGATCTTGTTGCTCTCTGGCTTATCTTTGATCCAAAGCTCAAGGAATTAGGTCTAGTTCCCAGTGATAACGTGGGCAGGGCTTCTTATCAGAATTATGTAAGAAGCGGCGGAATCATGCAACTCCGAAGAATAACAGAAGGCGACACGATTGAAGAATCGCATGCTAAAAACCGGCAACTTATTGTTCGCTATATTATGGACAAATCGGATGCCGTTTCGACCCGAATACGTGATAGCAAAACATATTTTGTTGTTACTAACTTTGAAGAGATGCGTAAAAAGGTCGGAGAATTGCTTGCCGAGATCATGCGTATCAAGGCAGAGGGCGATCTACCTGCTGCCAAAACTTTAATTGAACGTTATGGCACCAAGATTGATACCAAACTACGTGATGAAGTTATACGGCGAACTAAAGCATTGGATGCGCCAAATTTTACTGCGTTTGTAATGCCTGAACTCTCTCTGGTTCACCACAATGGATCGGTTGATGTAGAACTTTCCTATCCGCTTGATCTTACAAAACAGATGATGACTTGGGAGTAGTATAGTGTTGTTGAGTAGCTAATTATTGTTTTATGCCCCTATGAATGCAGGGGCATTTTAATTTCCTTAATCGTCAGAAATATGTTATAGTATCAGGCTATGTCGCAAGGGGAATCGATAATCAGGTTTGAAAAAGTCTCATTTGAATATAAACATAATAAACCCCTCTTGGAAGAGGTGAGCTTTTCTTTGCGTCGAGGATCTAAGACAACCATAATGGGCCAGAATGGTGCCGGTAAAAGCACGATCTTCAAACTCATTACCGGAACCTTAAAACCTGTTTCAGGAAATGTTCATATTGCACCCCGGCTTACAGTCGCAGTCTCACGCCAAGTAATCTCTGGCGACCAGCTCGATATGACAGTTCGTGATTTTTTTGCTTCTTATGCTAAGCCCTTAGACGGTCAGGAAAAAATATGGGATATCGATCCTAGAATTGACGAGGTACTCGAAGTAGTCAATTTGCTTCTCGGTAGGCAGGCTTACACGCGCATAGTACGTTCATTCTCGGGAGGCCAACAGGCGAGACTATTACTGGCTTCGGCTCTGATACAAAACTCCGACGTTCTTCTCTTGGATGAGCCGACTAACAATCTGGATAAAGCGGGCATAGCTCATTTAAGGCAATTTCTCATTGACTGTAAGAAAACGTGTATTGTTATTTCTCATGATGCCGAATTTTTAAATGCCTTCACGCAGGGAGTTCTTTATCTTGATGTGCATACCCATAGAATCGAGCAATATGTAGGAAATTATTTTAATGTGGTTGAACAAATAACCAAGCGGATAGAAAAAGAAAACAGCATGAATGCCAGACTGGCAAAGATAGCAATTGAAAAAAAAGAGAAGGCTAATTTCTTTGCTATGAAGGGCGGACGGTTGCGCTTACTTGCTAAACGGATGCGTGAAGATGCTGAAGAGATGGAAGAGAGTCAGGTAGATGTGAGAAAAGAAGACAAAACTATTCGAAAATTCACAATCCCCTCTCAAGCCGATCTGGTCGGAGAGATTATTTCCATCTCTTCTTTTACGATCAGGGAAAATAATAAATCTGTAACTAAGAAAGCAGAAATATCGTTAAAGAAAAATAATCACTTACTTCTAGTCGGTCCTAACGGAATAGGTAAAAGTACCTTACTGGAAGCCATTGCTTCCGGAAAAGCCAAGGGTACCCAAGTCGCATCAGGAATTAAAATCGGTTATTATCGCCAGGATTTTTCAACGCTTAATTTTGAGGCTACGGTATATAGTTCATTGTCCTCTGTGACTCAAGGACTGGATGAAGAAGAGATTCGGTCTGTTGCGGCCGGATTTCTTATTACCGGCGATATCATTCATTCAAAAATCGATAGTTTATCGGAAGGACAAAAAGGCTTAGTGTCATTTGCCCGGTTAGTTCTTCAGAAACCCGGTCTCCTGATACTGGATGAGCCGACTAATCATATTAACTTTCGCCACTTGCCCGTAATTGCTGCCGCCCTCGACAGCTATCAGGGGGCAATGATATTAGTGAGCCATGTTCCCGAAT
>Ga0209542_10020122_pt1 | contig 10611 bp, 13 predicted proteins | sample RifCSPhighO2_01_FD_184028 | JGI IMG/M metagenome (GOLD analysis project Ga0209542, IMG submission 184028) | Soil microbial communities from Rifle, Colorado - Rifle CSP2_plank highO2_0.1 (SPAdes) (version 2) | ecosystem: Environmental > Terrestrial > Deep subsurface > Rock core/Sediment ...
GCCTCTTTATTTCAATTCCAACTCATATCTTGTACCTGGAAAAATTATACTCTTCTTCACGACTCTCAATCAAAACCACCAAAATATGAAATAATCCTCGACTTCACTAATGATTGGGATCCTAAAGCCGGAGGATTTATTACTTATACTAATGGTACGGGTGAGTATATCAAACTACCTCAACATAATAATATGCTAGCAGTCGTAAACAGAAAACATCAACCTAATAAATTCATTCAATATTGCAATCATTATGCGAAAGGAAAGCAACGGATTATCTTATTTGGTTCTATTCTTCCAAAATAGTAGAAATACCCTCTTTTAAAATTGGAACTGTTTCTTTTCACGCTGCCAAAGTTCAGCTAGGCTTTCAGTTCCATTAAAAAACCTTTTTTCGGTAAAATAGTTCTCAGGAATTGGTTTTTGAGTCACTTCCAGTACTAGTTGACGATATACTATTTCTTCAATATCAAATTGTGCATCAACTATAATCTCCGGAGTAGTTAATACCTCGAATTGAGGTGGAACTAACCGTAAATATGTTTCTAAATGCTTTTCACAGCTAAATATCCATAAAGAATCATCAAATATTCCTTTTCTTCGTGGAAAAGGCATTTTATGGCGTTGATATGCATCCCAGTAAGCGAAATAAATCCCGGCCAAGGTTGTGGGAAGTGTACAAATAGGTTTGGCGCTGTAAAAATCATTATGGTGTGGTTCTCTTCCCGTATAAAAACCGCAGGAAATTTCATCTTTGGCTGGATCCAGGAAGGTATTTTGATTCATTAATGGGTATTTTTAAGAGATATATTTAATTATTTAGGTTTATATCTGTTAGTTGCGTCTTTGATTAGTCTTTGATGGTTATTTCAATAATTCATAAAACTCAGTCTTACACAACACTACAGTTTTATATGCAGTATAAAGATCGTTAATAATGAAATCGAAATATTCTTTACTGGTTGCTTTGATCGCTCGCATATAATAATCTACAAAAATATGACTTAGAAAGGCAAATTTAAGAGCTTTATGACATTCGCCTATGAAAGCTCCCACTTCAAATAGTTGCGTAGAAGTAAAGACTTTTTGATTATCTCCCAGAAGATAGTTGTAAAGCAAGGCATATTTCTTCTCAATCTTTACCAAATAACCCCCATTTTGCTTTTTTACAGGATGAGGAATAGGAAGATGAGGCAATAATTCCAAAACCGCCAATTCAAAATTTATCTGTGCTGGTTTCTTGTAATTATAAATACGTAAAGAATATACTCCTTTTTCTGCCACAACTTTATAGGTTTGATTGTGCTGCCCTTGCTTGTATCTTTCAACAGAATAAATGTTTCCAATAGGCCATTGAGATGCTAATATATTGAAATCCATGAGATAATGATTACTTATTAGCTTATATTTATTTCCTAACTGAGTCTAATACCTCATAGCTTGCTGCGATAGGGATTTTTTATTTCTTCTTTTTTAAGATTAATTTCATGCATTTTCCACTTTTCCACCTATTTTTCGAGGGTAATTTGAAGCTAATCGACGTTAAATTAGTAACATTTTTATATAACCTATGATTGCTTGCCGTCTATGAGAAAGAGGTATTGGGTTAATAATATAGATGTTAACAAAGGACATGAAGTAGAATTAGAAGTTCGTAAATTCTTGCTTAAACATTCATCGATAGTGGATCTAACTCGACATTCTTGGACAGAGCTGGGATTTTTTACCATTAAACGGTATGCTAAAGATGATGATGAGCAATTTATAACGGTAATTGAACGTCTTAAAAAGTATCTCAAAAATATTTCTGTTAATAGCATTCGTTATGGAGTAAATCAGGGTGGAAAATTATATCAACATTATCACTTTAAATTATCTAAAGGAATGAAGAATTTTTTTAACAAAGAAACTCTTTTCTGGCAGATGTATCCTCAGCAAGCAAGCAGTTTGTTTTATGGGTTTGAAGATCCAGCTTTTTACATAAAGAAAGAACTATTAGCCAACATAATTACACACAAACATACTATTTACTTGCACTTAACTGAAAAAGAAAGAAAAGAATTGGAAAAGAAAGGAATTTGTTTTGATTGAATCTTAAGTTGAATTAAATATTTTAATACCAATTTCACATAAGTTTTATAAATAAACCTTCCGCTAGCGAAATTATGGGATATTTACTACTTGCGGAAGATAAGTTTAAACCGGCTGTTGAAGCAGGAGATAGACCAGTTTATGAAGCTCCACTTCAAGTAGTATTGACTAAACCTCGATTTCCTACTAGGGCCGTGCCTGTACCAGGAATAAACAAACTTACATCTCAAGATCTTAAAGAATTGTTAACTACTTTACCTACTCAAATACCTCTTTTATACCATACCGATAGGTATGATGAATATGTTCTAATGCGAGATTCTTTGGGAGAAGAAGGTTATATCAGTGAAGGTATTATTAGGGTTAAAAAAGAAAAAAGAACTTCAAGAAGAGGGTTTAAATTTCCTAATGATGAAAGAAATATGAGAAAATATGAAGCAGTGAGAAGAGCACTCCATTTCTCAGATTTAGAATGTTGGGTTTTAGCAAAACATTGGGAAAATTTCACCTATTATTTAACATCAGCTTTTTCGGAAGAAGGAGAACATTTATCCGATAGTGTAGAAGCATGGGCTCAGCATCCCGATAATGTGGTTTTGTTGGGGAGAAGATGATCATTTCTTTTCAAACATCCCTTCAATCTCTTTACTACTAGTTGCCTGTTCGGCTTTCTTATCATCTCTTATTTTAATAAATCGAGGGAAACGTAAGGCTAATCCTGATCCGCAGGTATGAAATGGACTCTTAGTTAATTCTGCTGCCAGAACTTCAACTACAATGAATGGCTCAAACCACACCTCCGGCTCCATTTCTTTTTTGGCATTAACACGAGCAGGTTTCTTACTAACTTTATGCTTTGATAATAACTTAGGTAATTGTTCGAGCATTTCATCGGTTAATCCTGTACCTAATTTACATAAAGTTTCAAAAGTATCATTCTTAGTATTATATGCTGCGCAGAGATATGCGCCATAATTTCCAGACCTTTTTCCTTTTCCATGAAAAGCACCAACGATGACTAAATCAAATGTATCGGACATCTCCTTAGCATACTCTTTTTTCCATTTGATCCAATTCCAACCTCTTGTTCCCGCTTGATATTCTGAATCCGCTGCTCGTGATTTTACAATCACTCCCTCATACCCTTCTTTAAGCATCTGACGAAAGAAATCATCCACTTCTTCAATATCATTAGTAGTTAATTTATCAGCTAATTGGACATGTTTGGATTTTTGAACTATTTTTGCCAGCTGTTGGGTTCGTATAGTATAAGGTTCATGCAACAGCGAGATCCCATTCAAATATAAAATATCGAATAATTTTACTTGAACTGGTATTTTTTTGATATATTCTTCAACATCATACTTTCTTCTTCGTTGCATTAATGTTTGAAAGGGGAGATGATTTCCTTCTTTATCAATAGCTAATACTTCTCCTTCAATAACAAACTCTTTAGCATTGATGTTTTTTTGTAAATGGTCTACTAAATCCGGGAATTGGTTTGAAATATTCTCTAATCTTCGCGAAAATAACACTATCTTTCCTTTACTGTTTTTATGCGCTTGAACTCTCTCTCCATCATATTTTGCTTCAGCAGTAATTTCTCCCGGTATCTTTTCAGGGATTTCGGCCAAATTTTCAACTCGCTGTGCCAACATCATTTTAATGGGTGTTCCTACTTTAATCCCAATCTTACTTATACCTTTGAGTCCTTTGTTGGCAATAGTTTCGGCGATAACACCCAAATCTGGACAGATATTGTACGCTTTTTCCAATTCTTCTTTATTCTTCTTATTACCGGTATAAGCGATAGCTAAAGCGTCTAGAACGGTCATATCTCCGACTCCCATTCTTAAAGTACCAAGAACTATCCTGCTCACATATTTTGTTTCTAGTGGCGATGCTTTTTGTAATAAACTCACCAGAATGTTGCTTTTAGCATCCTGTGATCCCGTTCCGGAAGTTTCAGCGATCTTATGTAACTTATCAAAGAAATCTTGTAACGTTAATTTTCCTACTGGCACTAAAGTGCGAGGTTTCTTTTGCAATACTTTTTCCGCAGTTAAACCCACATCTCCACTTTCCTGCATGATTTTAGCCACTTTGGAATGTTCCGTTCCTCCGGCAGTTGCTATAGCTCTGACAACTGATTTGTCGGCCATACCTAAATTCATGTCTTCAAAATCGGAACATATTTTGCCTAAGGTAAGATATGCTACTTTAGCAACATCATCCAAAGGAACTTTCTTAAAGAAATCAGAGAGAATCTCACGCATAGTGTTCCCCGATGAAGTCTTTTCTAATTGATCATACAATTCTGCTAGGATAAGGAAATCCATAGCAGGAATAACTTCGAGAATGTATTTAAATGTTATCGTGTTCTAACGGGAATATATCCCAATCGTTCTGCTTCGATAATATTAGTATTCACCCCCTCATGAACAAGAGTGTCTACTACCCATTCTTCCAAAAGGCCGCAAACCATTCCCTTTCTAGTTGTGCCATATAAACCATTAGAAACATGCCAATCAATAAGGAATGCTGGATAGCCATAAAAACTCGGTTGGACAATAAACGATCTTCCATTAAGCTCTAATTTCTCTCTTGAGCGTTGACTTTGAGTGGGTTCAACGTTATAACCTAATCCCATAGCTGCACCTAGAGTTAGCCCTTGTTTTACAAAATAATCCTCATTCTCTCTAAGATAATCGAGTACTACCCACTCTGATACTTCAGTTCTGTTAATCCCCATTAAACCAAAAATACAGGCTTTAGTAATTACATACGCTTGTAAGCCCCGAAGCCGTAAGGGGATAGTAAAATGTTGTTGGTCGGTCAATATGATCCATCTCCTATTCCTTTCTCAGCTAAAGCCGCATGAAGTTGCACTGTTGCCTGTTCTGACTGCCAGTATACTTGAGGTAATCCAATCAAACATAGACTAAAAAAACAGTGGCTGATTTAAAAAAGTATCTCCTAAAAAATAATGGTTATAAACTTCACTTCAGTATAATCACATTTCCTCGTCCTTTCTTGATCTTCTCGATTTTTCCTTTATGTTCCAATTCGGTCAGAATCAAGCTAATTTTCGCTTCCGATAAATAGAGCATTTCCTTGCGTAACTCCTTCTGATTTATTCGGCCATCATGCTTCTTGATAATCTCAAGAGCTTTATCAACATACTCTGGTTCTTCTGCTAATTCCTGTTTGTGCTGTTCCAGCGTCTTATTTGCTTCTATTCTTATTTTTCTTCGAAATAAATTCAATGGCCCATATTTCCTGCGAGCTCTATAAACACGAATGAGAGTAATGATAAATAAAATTCCCGCAACTATATAAGCCCAATTATAAGGTGATTCTTCAAAATCTGCTAATAAATTTTGATTGCTTTCTTGCAATAACTCTTCTTCTGCTGATAAGTCCGGAAGTAAGAAGAGATCATACACGAACTCACCATCATTTACGATAATTACATCGTCAGTAGTACTCATTTCCGGTATAATCTCTGTTTCAGCTAAACTAATAGTATCTACTTTTTTAGCTGAAATTACATAATTTCCCGGTGAAAGTTCAAAAGAAAACTTTCCATCGACAGATAAAAACTTTTGAATAGGAATAGAATTTACTTCTAACAATACATTTTTTTCTGGATCTAAATTGCTATTATAGACAGTTCCTTTAAGTGTTGCAGCTAAAACTGCGGAGTTAGATACTAAAAAAAATATTAAAACGATAATCGGAAAGAAACTTAGTACATATTTACGCATAATTGAAGAACATCCCTATTATATAAAAAACTATCCTTTAGGTTTACTTCATAAATAGCTTAAAAAAGCTTAAAGTTAGCTTATTTTAGTGAAATAAAGCCAAATAAAGCTTGGTAAAGCGTTAAATGCCCTCAAATATGCTTAGATTAACCATTATTTTCTTCTAAAATAATCATCTGTAAAGTATCTTTATAAAGTAATATTCCTGATTGAATTCATTAAAATAACAATTGGAGGCATAAGAAAATGAAAAAAATATTTGGAATAATGGTAGTGTTCCTATTAGTTCTGGGCGTAATGGCCTTGGCTGAAAAGAATAAAGGATCAGATGTATTAAGTCAAAAAAATGAAAGATCCAAAGTAACTAAAGTTGAGGATAATGAGGGCAGTAATTTGGATGAAGAATCTTCCAGAAAAAATAACAGGAAAGCAAAAGATAGCTTGGTTCAGAAATTTGAGGAAGCCAAAACTAAGTATAAAGAAGCAAAAGATCAGTATGAAAATGACAAAGAAAAATTTCGTGATCTAAAAGAAAAAGGTAAATGTAGAGAAGATACTATAGATTGCAAAAGCAAGAAATCAGAATTAAAGAGGGGCGTAGTCAACCATCTATCAAAAACTATAGCAGTTATAGATAAATCACTTCAAAAAATGCTTAGTTTAATTGATAAATCTACTTTAAGTGATGAAGAAAAAGTGCAGGCTAAAGCTGATATTGAAGCATTGGAATTAAGAGTAACTGCAGAGAAAGATAAGATTGCTGCAATGCAAAATGCAACTAATGAAAAGGTTAAGACTGCAACTAAAGATTTGAAAAAAGTCTGGCAGGACGTACAAAAAGAGCAACACAAAGTAATAAGCTTGCTTATCAGCTCCAGAATATCCAAAGAAGCTGATAAATTTGCTCAATTCGGAACTGCTATGCAAAAAGAAATTGATGAGATTTCAGCAAAAGGTGGAGAGGTTACAGAGTTAAACGCCTTACTCAGTAAATATAATGAAGAAGTTACATCAATGAATACTGCTGCTGGTAGGGACGTAGTTGAAGTTCTAAAACAGATTAAAGATACGCTTCGTGAATTCAAGAATAAAGTTAAAGAAATTAATCAACAGTTAAGTATTCCAGAATCTGAAGAAGAAACAAGCACACCTAGTACTGAAAATACTAATACCGAAACTACCACCGACAATACTCCCCCAACAGAAACCACTACTGAGTCAACTGAAAGTAGTACTGAAACTACTGAGACTACAACAGATGACATTCCAGCAACGGAAGGTACAACTGACAATACAGGGACTACTACACAAGGATAAAGAAAGTTTTTATGCTTTCTTTATTTTTAACTACAAAAGGTGCAAAAATGAAAATAATGATAAACGTGCTTGCTTTAATGTTAATTGTCGGTGCTTTGATAATCTCTGGATGTCAGACCACTCAATCCGCAGCACTTGCTACTTCAGCTCCAGCAAGTTCTAGCGTTGAAGAAACTCAAGTAACTACGGCAATAAGTGAAGTGGATGAATTAACCCAAACAAGTGCAGAAATAGACCAAAGCGTTGATTTCACCGAGCTGGATGATGTCAGTTTGGAATAAACTCTTTTCTTTTTTTTCTTTTTAATTTGTTTTCTTTAATATTTCCCTACAACAAACACAAATGTTTATAAAAAGAGGAAATATAAATAGATGGATGGATTTGAGAGAGTTAAAAAAAGAGGTACAGAAGCTGCCAGATATAGATGAGAATCTGGAACAATTTCAACAACACTGGCTTAAACCTTTTAAAAAAGATGCCATGCCTAAATTTAATTTCTTAAAGAATATTGATCCCATCACTCGAAGAGATATTAATCAAAAGCTGGCAGAGATCCAACCCCATATTGATCAAATTAAATCCTCGGGGCAGATTAATGAAAAACTCCGCCGTCATGCTAATCAATTGATCGAAATGAAATTAACTTCAATCAATGGAGATAGAAAACGAGGTAAAATGTTATCTAATAGTATGCTTAAAGATGAAGTGTTAAGTTTGGGAAAAACCATTAATGAAGTTAAATGTTTTGAAGAAAATTTGATGAAATTATCTGATAACTATGAAGAGATTAATGAATTACTACATAAGAATTTATCTTTGGAAGAAACGGTTTTTTTCATGGATCTCCCGCATAAATTATATTTATATAATCTGATAAATACAGCTAAAGAACATAAAAAGATAGTAAGAGATTTAGGACAGCATTTTGTGGCTATCAACAAAGAGATGTCCCTGAAGAAAGTACCGCATAAATAATAATAATAAATGACGACAATACAAATAAAATGAATTATACTTTAATATTGGGGATGGTAGGTACTGTATTCATACTGGTCGCTTTTGTACTTGATGAATTTTATAAAATATTCAATCAGAATACAATCAGATATAACTTGTTTAATATCATTGGATCTCTTCTTTTGGTGTATTATAGTATTGTTTTTCGCGCCTGGCCTTTTGTGGTGCTAAACGGAGTATGGTTAATAGTGGCTATGGTTAAATTGATTAAGATATTGAAGAAAAAGTGATTAATGATTAGTTAAATTTATTCTCTTTTTTTCCAAATACACAATGTCTTCTAATAGAACATATCCCACATCGTGGATTGATAGGATTGCAAATCCTTTGTCCATGATCTACCAATAAACTATTCACTTTAATCCATTCATCATATGGAACTATTTTCTGCAAAGCTATTTCTGTTTCTTCAGGAGATTTAGTTTTAACCCAGCCCAAACGATTAGAAATACGATGAACATGAATATCTACAGCAATAGCTGGTTTGTGGAAGACTTGATTCAACATACAATTAGCCGTCTTTCTGCCAACTCCGGGAAGAGAAGTCATTCCTTCCAAAGTGTCCGGCACTACTCCCTGAAATTGTTCTAACAGAATCTTACTTAATTTCTGTATATTTCTAGCTTTTACTCGATAAAAACCTATTTTGAAGATCATCTTTTCAAGTATTTTTATATCTATATCAATGAAATCTTTAGGATTAGGATACTTTCCAAACATTTCTTTAACAATAGGAATAACCGTGGAATCCTTTGATCTAGCGCTAAGGAGTGTTGCGACGAGTAGTTGAAATGGGGTGAATGTTAGCTGCCCTAACTGTTCCAACATCGTGGGCTGATGAGTTTTACTTAAAATAGAGAATATTAGACTTATTTCTGATTTATCATCCATGCCAAAAAGAAAGGGGGACTACTTTATAATATTCTCTATTCAAGCAAACAATAAATACAACCCCAATAAAATCATGAACACGCTCATTCCAAAATGGAATATGGAAAAAGTGTGCTTTTTCCACTTATCAAATTCTTTGGTATTATCCCATCCTTTTTGCGCAGCTAATTTATACAATTTCTCTCTTATAAAATATACAATTAAGAGAATAAATACTAATAACATAGCGATGACAATACAATAATAAAAGATTAAAGGTATTACTATAAATTTATTAGCTGGATCCATAGCTAAGATACGCATAGAAAGAAAAGTTTTGCTCAGGTGCGTATACATTAACATACTCACCAAGAAACCACAAATAAAGAATCCAGGATAAGTTAAGAGATATTTGAATTTCTCTCGGGGATTAAATACTAATTTTGATCCAAAGAAATATTTAACACCTATAACGCCATAAATTGCTGCGGCTAATCCTAATATTTTGATGAAGAAAACACCTAAGTCAGGATGATTTAACATCCAGATGAAATTACCAAATCCAAAAATAGCTAATGAAATAAATACACCTACAATAAACACTCCGCCTTTTTTTAATAAATCTGGATCAGCAACACCAGCCAATAAAGGAAGGAAAATCAATAGTAAAACTAAAGATCCAGATTTTAATCTATCTTTCAATGCTGAATTGGTAACTTTAAAGAAAGTTAGAGTATCAATAACATTTTTGGAAGATTTAGCACCAACAACTCCTACTGCTTGCTGGGCAGTAGCTTCTGGACAAGTATTTTTATCATTTAATACAATTCTTTCTTCTAATAAGTTCAATATTGGTGCTTCACCGATAAGATAAGTCCCAGGAAGAAATACTGCTGGAACTCCTTGCGCAGAAGCGGATAAACCGTATGCTTCCAAATAACTGTCTAATAATTTAAAATTTTCTTTTTCATAATAGACTTCGTATTTATGTACTTGTAGAGAAGGATATTTAATTTCTATACTTTTGATATATTGATCGACGTTGGCACAATTGGCACAATCTTCCCCATAGAAATAGTAGATACAATCCGTCTGGCTATTATCTTCAGCGGAGATGATAATTGTACTTAATGTGAACAGAACAAATAATAACAGTACTAACCTCATCTTCACCATATATAGAGGTATATGAATTTATTTTATAAAGGTTGCGTTTTGGGAGAGAGATTGAGTTAATTTTTCCGCTCCAAAAATAGAGCTCAGAACTACACTTTCAGTCAAAGAAAACCGCCCACCACTGGTGCAGGAAATGAAGCAAGGACTTCATTTCAGCACAGAAATGTGATATTCTTCACATTTCTTGTGATCGCCTGCGGGCTCAACACCAGTGGCATACTCGCTTCGCTCGGGGCTGTTTTCTGACCATGAGTTTTCCAATCTAAGTATAATTGCATGTGGCTACGCCACCAGTGAAACTACACACAAACAATGAAGAAATTACTTCATTGTTGTGCAGAAAAGTGATAGTTTTCACTTTTCTTGCACTGGT
>Ga0209542_10020124_pt1 | contig 10610 bp, 10 predicted proteins | sample RifCSPhighO2_01_FD_184028 | JGI IMG/M metagenome (GOLD analysis project Ga0209542, IMG submission 184028) | Soil microbial communities from Rifle, Colorado - Rifle CSP2_plank highO2_0.1 (SPAdes) (version 2) | ecosystem: Environmental > Terrestrial > Deep subsurface > Rock core/Sediment ...
CCCCTAAATCCTCCTGAGCGCTGTGGGCGTGCCTCTTGCGGGCGCGCTTCGTTGACGGTTACTCTTCGTCCGTCAATCTCTTTGCCATCAAACATTTCAATGGCTTTTTGTGCCTCTTCGTCAGAAGACATTTCGACAAATCCAAAACCCTTGGATCGTCCGGACATTCTGTCCATAATAACGGTTGCCGAATCAACTGATCCCGCTTGAGAAAATACGTCTTTTAACGTATCGTCTTGGGTGTTGTAAGACAAGCCTCCTACGTACAATTTTTTTGCCATACTAACATTAAGTTAATTTTATGTTTCGCAAGTCGATCCTTGTAATTATCTTCACTATTGATTTAAGAAAGATGAAAAACTCTTGCCTCCCTAACTTAATATATCGCTAAATCAAAGTCAAATAATCCTCCTGACACACACAAAACCAGCATCATAAAATTGCCCCAAAAACAGGGCTTAGGATCTATTTTTTATTAGAGTCCGGATTTTCCAGTCTGCCATAGTGCCTCTCATCTGCGCAATCGCACCTCTCAAGCACGTGTTCGTGCTTAGAACAATCTTTTGCCTGACAAGTGCCGGGGATATTTGATACCCCCCTGCATCCTCCGGTACAAATATAGTGCTTAGCCATATATAAATATTATTTTTTCTACAGTCTTTTTAGTCCTTTTCTACCAAGTGATCCGGAACATTATACCAAGTTTTTTCGTGAGCAATCTTTTTACGAAACGCCCGAAAGAGCGCATTGGTGCGATCCTCGACCACAACCGAACGGAAAGATTTACGCAATTCAGATTCCAGGTTCTCCAGGATGATCCCTAAATTGATTTTTGCCATAGTATAAAAAGCATAGCATAGTCCCTCTTTCTGGTCAATCGCCTAGGATAAACAAGCTTCCGATTAAGAAGCCGATCTATAGTTTGGCGAGGGAGAAAAAGTGCGAAAACAAAAATATCCATGAAAATGGATATTTTTGTTGTCTTACGCTCGGCTGACATTGGTAGCGCTGGGTCCTTTCGGTCCGTCAGTCACTTCAAATGTTACCTTATCGCCTTCTCGGAGTTCATTAAAGGCCACGCCTTTAAGTTCGTTTGAGTGGAAAAAGAGATCTTTTTCCTCCCCGTCACGACCAATGAACCCAAATCCGCGATCAGTAAGTCGCTTGATTGTTCCTTGTTGCATATATCAAAGAAAAAATTTTATAAACCTTCAGGGTATTGAAGAGCAAACCTCGACACCGTTTCTCAACCACCTCTGATTAATCCATCTTATCATATTTCATCTATTTTGTCAATGACAAATTTTGCGCCTACAACACCTACCGCATCCAAATCGTAAGTGGCTGTCCACAGAATTAAAAAGGCAACTAAAACACAATCCCCGCTCGCCCCATATAAAAACGCACATAGAATACTATCAGATCGAAGCCCGTCAGTTTTAGCGAGGTGTTAGTGCATACAGTAAGCGTATAATGCATAATAAAGGAATGCGCATTTTCTTGAATGAGATTTGGTATTTCTTTATCGCCAATCTGCGGGCCAGTTATTTTGGCGTATTTTTACTCTCTATATTTCTTGCAACCGAAATTATTACCATTCCATTCGTAAGCCGATATGATTTTATTTTTCTTGCCGCAGTCGGTTTTCAGATATGCGCATTGATATTTCAGTTTGAGCGTCTGAGGGAATTTTTCGTCATCCTTCTTTTTCATATGCTGGCAACCGGTATGGAGTTATTCAAAACGCATCCGGCGATCGGTTCATGGACTTATCCTGGTATCGGAAATGCTATCTTCACCCTCGGTACGGTGCCGCTGTTTACCGGCTTTCTTTACTCGGCGATCGGGAGTTATATTTCGCGCGCTTTCCTTTTTCTTAAACTCTCCTATGGGCGCTTTCCAGCCTACATCCATCTCTGGATACTGGCAGCACTAATTTATCTCAATTTTTTCACGCATCATTTTTTTTATGATCTTCGCTATCTTTTATCGGTGTATATACTCGTTATCTTTTCAAGAACCAAAGTGTGTTTCCGTGTGTATCACAAAGAGCGGAGCATGCCATTCCTACTGACTGCTTTTCTAACAGCCCTTTTCATCTGGATAGCAGAAAATATCGGTACCTATACCAGCATCTGGCTCTATCCGAGCCAGCTTAAGTATTGGCACCTTGTCTCACTGAACAAGATTGGCTCGTGGTTTCTTCTGCTTGTTTTGAGTTTTGCGCTTGTTTCCATTATCTATCGAGACAAACTACAACACGCCAGGAGTAAAAGGGTGTAAACAAAACTAGCACATTTATGCTATTTTATCAAACGGGACTCTATTCTTCGCGATATTATGGTTCGGCATAGCTCACCACAATGCCACATCCTTCTTATCCTGAGCTTGTTTATGGTGAGTGTGTCGAAACCGTCGAAGGACCGGATCGGGAGTATATGCATGGTTTGTATGGTCAGTGGATCTAGCTAAGCTCGATGGAAAGTGATTCGGGAGATGCGGGTAAAATAAATACCGCTGGGTTTACCAGACGGTCTAGTTTTTATTGACGCGGCATGATAATACGGTCCACTAGCTTAAGTTTGATTTTCTTAAGATCAGTCCAATTACATAACCAAAGCAAAGCAGCCCCGCAATAGCAGAAAGTAAAAGCGCCAAATTGGCGCCTTAAGTTTCGAAAATCTGTTGAAATTCCTTGCGAAGAATAATGTTTTTCTTGAGAAGCATCTCTGTTACGGTTTGAATATATTTCTTCATTTTCCTTTTTCCAATATATCGCACAAGTTCTTCAGCTTTTTTCTCGGCGCGTTTTAGAATCCTTGCGGTATCTGATTCAAGCCTGCGCCTAAGAGTATCGCTATATTCACTCTTTTCTCTTGATGCGACAAAGCACCCGTACTGCCTTCGGGTTTCTTGGCCACATCCAAGACGCTCAACCATTGTAGAAACGCAGTTCATGATATCAGCTAAATCGTTTTCGCTCGTCAAGAGATTGGAAAAACCAAAAATTTTTTCTGCAGTCATTCCACCCAAGCGGAACACCAATAGTTTCTCTATTGTCTCAACACTCATAAGCATTTCTGGTGGTGGAACTGTTCCAACGCCTCCGTGAAGCGAAGATCGAATTTGCGGAAGGATTGTAATAATCCGTATGGGAATTTTAAGAAAGTGAGCAAATATCGCATGTCCTGACTCGTGAATAGCTGCCATATATCTTCCTGCCTCATTTAAATATTCTTCAACCGCAGGACCGGTAAGTGCGAGGATTGCATGATGGAGGAGATGCCTTTCCTCTATAATAGCGTTCATTTTTCCCGCTTCTATACATGCCTCACTGTGCGCGTCCTCAACAAGTTTTGCAATGAATGCTGGGGTGGCCTCGTTTTCAAAAAGAAATGCAATGCTCTCAAAATCAATTGTAGGATCATGGGGACGATGCCCCACGTGGTAAGCAAGAATTTCGGTCTTTCCTCGTAGCGAGGGCGGGGCAAATACGATATGGTCGCTCACTCTGCCAGGCCGAAAGAGTTGCTCATCGGAATTCTCAAGCTCTTCTGTCGAGAGTAGCAAGAGATAAATTCCATTTTCTCTCCTGCGGATGCCGCAGAGTTGGACTCGCAACTCTGCAATAATATCTTCACCTGCATCCTGAAACTCATCATACAAAAGAATAATTGGTTTTCTCTTTTCTTTCACAAATGCTTCGGTAAGAGCGAAAAGCTTCCTAACATCTTCTGGCGTAAGTGCTTCTTCGGCGTCCGATTTACGACGAGGAAACGATCGCATATCTACGAAGCGCGCATATTCCTTTGTTGTTGTCGCAATATAGCGCGCAAAATACGTTTTACCGACACCGGCCGGACCGTAGAGCAATGCTCCTCCACCGATATCAACTCCCGCTTTTTGTAGCATGCGGAAATTTTTCATTCGGTCAACAATTTGCTCAATTTCAACAAGTCTTGTCTCAACGCCACAAATTTGGTTTCTAGTAACCGGCGTAACTTGTAATGTGTTTCCAAAAACGTAATCCTGACGTCGTTTCGTAAGAGGTTTCATGTGCTCCTCTCTTTTTTAAAGTTCCTATAATAAAGTGTATATCAAGGCAATATGGTTATACAACCTTAGGGATGTATGGGTTATACATCTCGAATTTAGAACTCTTAGAAAATGCCCCCCACAAAGAGAAAAGTGCCGCTTTTCGCGACACTCATCCCATCTGGCCCGGAACGCTGAACGAAATCCGACCTGCCCGTCCGAAGATTTCTTTGACATTCCGTATCCTTGCGCGAAAGAGGTAGCTGGGGCTGGATTTTTTTAGCGAAAACCCGAACGCTAAATTTTGAAATTTTTTAACCCTCTATTGGTTCTAGGGTTAAACACCCGGGGGTATTGGAGAACTCATCATGAAGCGTCTGGTTACCTGTATATTCTTCCCAATCTTTATAAAAGGCGATAATTTTCTTTTCCATTTCTTGTTTTATACTTGGATCAAGGTAGGCGAATGGGCAAACATGCTGGGGTGCTTTACCCCCCTTTAAGATGCCGATTTCTACGGTGCCGAATCCGGAAGGAGTTCCTTTATCAAAATTACTCACCTCTCCAACTATTTGACCCGCTTTTACCGTGTCACCGATCTGAACCGTAGGATTTATGATATGCTCTGTCTCATAGATCCACTTCTCCAACTTTCCATTTTCGGTTACCTGAATAGAATAGTCCCCACTCCAAAGAATTGGCATATTAACCACCACTCCGTCCACCAAAGAGCGCACGGGAGTTCCTAATGGCAGAATGAATGTTGGCTGGGGATTATATTTATCAGGAGATGCGCTGCTGGATGGTATAAAAAAACCATAACCCATGAACAGACGATTGAATTGCAGGTTTTGTTTCGTAAAAAGAAAGTCACCGGCCTTGTTTGAGCTTGAATCGTAATAATCTATATTTATACCCATACTTTTTAACTTCAGTGGCGGCTCATCGCTGTTTGACGATTGGCTGGCTGACTCTTGGCGTAAGATATCAAAACGAATAGCAGTTCCATTGAGGGCAGCGTTTCCGTTGTTAATAAATTCAAGAGTCTTAATGTACTTTTCTGACAGTCGCACGGTCACAATCTCACACCCCGACGGCAGATTCACCCGGAATCCGGGAGGCAAAGTAATACATACTTCATAGACACCCAAGGGTGCGTTTGAGAACGAAAGTGAATACGAACCATCAGCTTTAGTTTCCGCAATAACTGCCTTAGGACCGACCGAGCGAATAACTACGCCGGCCAGCGGTCTTCCAGATGTCATTGCCGGAGCATCAGTCAGATCATGGACGGAGCCTGTAATCACAAACGCATAACCACCGGTAACTTTTGCCGGCAGCTCAGCGGTTTGCTTTCCGCAGTTCGTCGCGGTTGGACTAGCACACGGCAGTAATGAATCATTGCTTATTGATTTGGACGGTGCGCTATTAGCAGCAGCGCTTGCGGGGTAGGTCTGGATTTCCTGCGTCGCCGTCATTTTGGTGTCGGTAGAATCCTTATTTTTTTCAATACTCTCCATTGCATCCCTAGACACCCCAAGTGAATCCTTCTTGAGAGAGTAATATCCAAAACCGGATACGACTATACCTACTACCATGATCACTACTACGTAAATGCTAATAAATCCATTTTTGTTCATTGCATAATTCTACCACGGAATGGCTAAAGTTTATATTTTTAATTCAACAAAAAATACCTCGTGTGGATATTTTTTTGTCAGGCACCCGTTGCTGGACAAATTTAGAACAGTAGATTGGGCAAAAATAAATGAAGAATTGAAATTGATCCCTGTTTTTGGATAAAAAATCCGCTGGTATGAACCGTGCGGAATACTTATTGACCAGATTGGAAACTTTTGGCACAGACTCTATCCGTTGACTGCCACACGGGCAGCTTCTAATTTCTTTCAGCAGGATTGGCTATTTGGGGGAGAAAAAAGAAATCTACTCAATTCAGGTTGGCTAAACCCATATTCCCTACTATGAATTTCCATCCTGCCGCAAACGTTAAAGTATTCTTTCATCAAAGCCATTTCTTTATCGATAAAAGCATCAATTTTTTCTACAGGCATATGAACTTTTACTACAAACTCTCTAAGTAATATACGCACTCTTTCTTCAGAAATTGGCAAACTACTCTTTTTCTCTTCGCTCATTTTCAAAGTGGATGCTTAACCAAAAACAAAAATAGCACGCATCGTGCTCATTTGTCAACTTCGAACTCTGGATGTATTTAAAACTCTGGAGTGGGGAGAAATCAACAGAGAACTTAATACTTTGGCTTGGGTGAAATAAAAAAACCGCTGGTAATATCAGACGGTCTATTGTATTCCAAACTCATTTATATAAAGGATCGCAATCTCAGCCGCTTGTCGCTTACATGCCTCTTCGGTGCAGCAACGAAACGCAACAGAAGCACCACCTGCTTGTACTACCGCCATAATTGTAGCGGGATTTTTACATTTATGTTCACCACTCTGGTTAATACATGTATTGGGTTGGGAAGGGTCTTTGGGTAAAAATTGTGCAGTTAATTTCTCAGGTAGCGTTGGCAACTTATACCACCAATCACATCCAAGCCGTGGAACCGAGCAATACCCCCAGTAACCAGCACCATCTTCGGTAGGAACTGCTGGAACATACCAACCAATCTGGTCAGTGCGGATACCAAGATCGCTACCACGTTTTCCCGAAGCATCAATATCACTGATGTCTTTCTTTTGGTCTTTTGCTACACAAATGGCACACAAGAGCTTTGGTGAAAAAGTTTGATACTGACGCCACAGTTTACACCAAGTAGCGTTACACTGCGCACACCTGTAGTCAGGTAAAGGAACGTCTTTCAAATATTCCCCATTGGCTGGAAAATAACCAAACCTCCGTGCAAGAGCTAATGCTCTTTTAGGGTTACGCTCACTTAAAAATGGTTCGGAAGGAGAATGGCGGCCTCGCGATTGACGCCACAGAGCGTGCATAATAACATATTCCGCTGTGCCTCTGGGATGTTTGCATATACCAGCCCTCTTCATTTCCAAATCCCAACCTAGAACTAAAACGAGAATAGCACAACCGTGCTATTTTATCAATTTCTCCCGAATTAAAACCTTCACAGTATTATACCGGGACATGATTCGGTGTTATAGATTTTGTCGGACAAAAGTTATATGCAGAGTTTATATAGCCAGTGGAAAATAATAAGAGAGATGCAATTAAACCTTGTTTCTGATAGACAAAATTAGTAAGCTGTATCTATGACTAAAGAAGCGCCTTATCCTACCGGGGACAAAGGAAAAGAAAAGCCAGTTATTTCTTTAATACCCGGTATTGCGTATGATCCGTAAAATTCCGGCAACATTCTTGCCCATCCGTAGCCTTGGCGAAGGCGGGTCGCCGTTTAAGATCGTGAATTACTGGTAAAATCCGGTAACTCTATATCTAACTTTATTTCAAACAAGACCGGTAAAGCTTGAGATGATCCAAAACCAGACGAGGAAACAAAAAATTCTCTAAAACGGTTTTTCTCGCTGAATTTCCCAGCCTCTTTCTTACCGCCGGATGGGATAAAAGAAAAATTATTTTTTGAGCAATTTCCTCGGGAGATTTCACAATAAAGCCGTTTTTTTTATTTTGTATCTGTTTTCTGATTCCCGAAGCCGAGCCACCAACTACCGCTTGGCGCTTCCACATTGCTTCCGTGACCACCAAGCCAAAACCTTCTTTGTCGGAATTTTGAACGATGACATCAGCTCCGTTTTGCGCCATAACGGTAAACTCTAAAACATCTTTCCCTTTTGGATCAAAAAATAAAAAAATATCACGTGCCTTACCTGCAACAGCCGCGATATCTTTATAGACAACACTCGCCGCAGGATTATCTTTGGCGGTGTTAAAGCCAACCAAAATCAGTTGCGCGTTGGGGTAGGTATTTTGAACTATCCGAAATGCCTGGATAACCCCCATAGGGTTCTTCCAAACATCAAACCGCGATATCTGCGCAACGAGAGGGCAATTTGTTGGAATACCGCCATGCTTTTTTAAATACAAACGAGCGTCTTTTTGGGGGACAATTTTTTGTTTGGGAGCTAACGGGTCAATTGCCGGCGTGAAAATTTTTATTTTTCGGCTGGACAAATTGCCATTCACAAAGTCGCGATTACTGAAAACGATTCGATGATAGGATACAACGGCGGGAAGAAGTTTTTTCCAAGCGGGCTTAAAAACTGAAGAGGTGTCAATGTGGCTGAAATATATTTTATGTTTATTAGAGTGCGCGTAATATCCCGCGAGAAGCAGTTGTGGATCATTTACGGCTAGAATATCACAGTCAATTTTATCTAATTCTGCGGCAATACGTCTGCTGACCTGTTCATATTCAGCCCACTCCCGACCGGTAATTTTTACCGGTGCGCCCTGCAGGGCATTATGGATTTTATTGGTTATCTCAAAAAACTTTTTACGGACATCGGGATTGATAAAATACCAGTCGCTTTCCACTCCCAATGAACGTAAATATGGAATGAGGCTTGCAATTATTTCAGCAACACCTCCGCCATCCGCTACAGCATTGATGTGCACGACCCTCTTACCCCGAAGATAAGTGGCTTGCTTCAATAATTCTTTTTTTTGACGCACCGGCATGAATCTTAAAAAGTCCGCCCGGCGTACTTGTTTTGAAAGAATAACTTTTTCAAGATATGTTCGGGGCATATTCACTAAGATTTATTCGCGGAATGTATAACCCTCTGTGGAAATGGAATTTCTATGCCCTCTTTGTCAAAAGCGATCTTAAGTCTCATGCGAAGTTCTCCGGCAACATCCCATTGCTTGATAGGTTTGGTCTCTCCGAGAATTTTAATGACGATCGCCGAATCCGCGAAATCGTCAACACGCAAAAATTGTGGCGGTTTCAAAATAAATTCTTTCCAGGCGGGGTCACTCGCCAGCTCTTCGCCAACCCTGTTTACTACTGAAATTACCCGCTCCAAATCGGAATTATACGCAACTCCGACATTAAGGTTAACTCTCGCGAAATGCTTAGTGAGGTTGGATACTTTTTTTATCTCCCCGTGGGGTACATGATGCACGACGCCGTCCAAATCCCGCAAAGTGGTCATTCGCAAAGAAATATCCTCCACCAGGCCGCAGGTTCCATCAAAACAAACGACATCTCCGACGCGATACTGATTCTCCATTATGATAAAAAGTCCGCTGATGAGATCACGGATTAGATATTGTCCGCCGAAACCGAAAGCCAAACCGGCGATACCGGCCGCGGCAAGAAGCGGCCCTATGGCAAAACCCGCTTCCTGTAAAATGATCAGTCCGGCCAGTATCCAAACGGCAACTCCTAATGTTCCTGAAAAAATGCGAATAAGCGTATCTTCCCTTTTATCCTCCGCTTCTTTGGTTAAAAAATGATTGGAAACTACGGCCATTCTGATTATCTTTTCTATAAAAACACCGCCGGATCTTCGGATAATAAAAGCAATGGTAATGACAACTAAAATTTTCACCCCGTGATCCATAATCCACGGAGTCGCTATTTGCAAGAATTTTTGGGAGAAATCACTCATTAAATTCATAATAACAGAAATTTAAACTACATCAATAGTTAAAATTCGCAACGGCAACATTTCTCCGTTTAAGATCGTGAACTACTGGTAACTTGTCCTGAGCTTGTCGAAGGAGATTGCCCCGAATTACGAGCTGTATGTCCCCGTGGCGAACGATTGAGCCGAGATAAGAGCTTTGTACCCATTGTAGCAAAAAACTCCCGTGTTGGGAGTTTTTTGCGGGAACAGCTCGCCCCGTTAGAAATCCGAAAAAATGTTTTCGGCATACACCAAGTGTCTTATTTCTAACGGGGCGAGCGGGAGGGAAGAATCCCTCTTGCGCTCTTCGGCCCTTGGCCGAGCTCTCGGTACACCCGCTCGGCCGCCGTAGCTAAAGCTACTTTGGCGAAGGAGGCTAAGCCAGAATTGCTTTTAACCGCACCCTTCGCTCTTTCGGGCAAATCCACCGAACAAAGGCGGACTGTGTCTCGCCGTAGGCTCGACTCCGTCCAGCCGAAGGCGGATGGCGGACTCATTACACAACCCTGTTACCGACTTTCGCCGATAAACCCCCACACCTGTTTTCTACGAGATACTCTTCGCAATTCTTCGCTTGAGTTGCGCAAGAGCATTGCCATCTTTTTTCAACGAGTGCTCTCGACGCCTTGCGTCTTCTTCTGAAAAATACGCCTCATAATAGCGCAACTCAAATGGAACGCGTGATTTTGTCGAATGCACCTGTCCATTGTTGTGTTCTTTGAATCTTCGTCTCAAGTCGTTTGTTGAGCCAACATACAACTTTTTATCCACTTTGCTTTTTAAAATATAGACATAAAACATACAGGTATCATAGCCGACTTGAGACGCATATGAAAACAGGTGCGGGGGTAAATACCGATTCTCACTATTCCGATATTATTATATCAATTCTTAACGAATTCCAAAAGCGGCTCCTCCCAGCCAAAACAGGTTTCTTTACCTTTTAGTTCGTTGAACGCTTCAACACAAGAAGGATTGAGTTTT
>Ga0209542_10020126_pt1 | contig 10608 bp, 16 predicted proteins | sample RifCSPhighO2_01_FD_184028 | JGI IMG/M metagenome (GOLD analysis project Ga0209542, IMG submission 184028) | Soil microbial communities from Rifle, Colorado - Rifle CSP2_plank highO2_0.1 (SPAdes) (version 2) | ecosystem: Environmental > Terrestrial > Deep subsurface > Rock core/Sediment ...
GGATTGTTCTAAAGATTTGATTTCTAAAAATCTAATACAGAATAAGCTGACGCCATATTCCGATTGCATTCCTGAATGTATTTATATCTAAGAAAAAGTCTTTATTGCCACGCTAAATCAGTTGAATATTTCATGTAAACCAGGTAGTGACAACTGATATATAATACTTTCTATCTGATATTTTCTATTGTTTTCCTCGCAAAATTTAAAAGCTCGTTGTGTTAACCTATGCATATATGAAAGCCACATTTGGCGCAGGATGCTTCTGGCATGTAGAGCTTGCATTTTCAAAAGTCGATGGAGTGAAGTCAACTGCAGTAGGATATATGGGCGGCAAATACAAGAACCCGACTTATGAAGATGTGTGCGCTGGTTTCACAGGCCATGCAGAGGTGTGCCAGGTTGAGTTTGACCCAAAGAAAGTGAGATATGAGATGCTGCTTAATCTGTTCTGGAGCATACATGACCCCACAACACTTAACAGGCAGGGCCTTGATGTCGGAGAGCAGTACAGGTCTGCTATATTCTACCATAATGAGAAGCAGAAGAGGCTTGCGCAGGCTTCGCTTGAGATGGAGCAGCAGAAGCAAAAGAAGAAGATAGTCACGCAGATTGCCAAGGCAGGCAAGTTCTGGAAAGCAGAGGAATACCACCAGAAGTACATGGAGAAGAGCAGAAGAAAGGTGTGCTGAACATTATTCTCGTTGTATGATGATTTAATGTATGATATTTTAAGTACTCTTAGGTGATTACTAAGGTAATATTTATATATGAGGTATGCTATCCTTAAGTCTTGGAGAGGGTTGCGTGATGGGATCTAGCACTATGAGGGAAGGGAGAGAGCCATTAAGGTATGCCAGCTTCTATAACAGCATTGTAGAGCCAAGATCCCCGGGGTGCGATGATTTCAAGAAACTGCTGTTCTTTTACCAGCAGGGGCTTGTAGAAGATAAAGCGCTGATTGAATATTTCTCAGACCAGATCCCTGTGTTTGAAGAGTTCTGTGATGGTCTTGAAAAGGAGATAAAAATTAAAGAAGCAATGTTTGAAAGAAGGGTGAAAGAACCATTAGAGATTCTCAGAAAGACATTGGCGTGCGAGGGCAGCGATCATCCTCTCCTTCCATCTGAGAAGGGCCCGTCCATTCCAACAGTGTATATCAATGATGTTTTTGCTGCGAGAGTGATAGTCCCTGATGTTGATACTATATATGGGCAGCTTGTGCCGTTCTTGAAGGATAAATTTTCCCTGGCAGCGCCGATCAGGGACTATATAGAATCACCTAAACCAAAGACAGGCTACCAGTCTTACCATATGGATATATGGATTCCATACAAGCCGAGCTTTGTTGTAGAGCTGCAGCTGAGGACACAACAAATGCATAGTAGGGCGCTCAAGGATGAGCACTGGAAGAAAGGATGCGTCAGAAGACCTCCAAAAATCAAGTTCAAAAGAATGGAGGACCCAAAACAGGCAGGCAGGGAAGATGGCCGCCAGATGAATTTGTTTGACCTGCTGGGTTGAGGGCATTCATACCAAAAAATACTTAAATAAGATATTTAATTCTGGCATAAAGGGGTGCTGATATGGGCGTGTTTGAGAGAAGCTGGAACATAACAAAGCTTAGTTTTGACGTGATCAACAAGGATAGGGAGCTGCTGCTCTTTCCGGTCCTTGCAGGTATATTCTCATTGCTTTTCATTGTTGCGATTCTTGTGCCCACAATAGTTGTCTCGCTGCTGAAGGGAGCCAGCGCCCAGGCATTCGGAGGCCTTGAGTACCTGCTTCTGTTTGTGACATACCTTGTGCTCGCGTTTGTGGCAACATTCTTCAATGTGTGCGTTGTCTACACAGCAAAGAAGAGATTTGAGGGAGGGAATGCGACATTCAGAGAGAGCATATCCTTTGCACTCTCGAGGGTCCATCTGATCCTGATGTGGAGCCTTCTTGCAGCGACTGTCGGAATCATATTGAGAGCAATTGACAGGTCTGCTGAGAAAGCAGGAGGGGGGGCCAGGGTAGTCCTGAAGATAATGACTTCATTGCTCGGCATGATGTGGAGCATCATAACAATATTTGTGGTGCCTGCGATGGTCTACAACAATCTCGGGCCTGTTGATGCAATAAAGAAGTCAGTGCAGGTGCTGAGAAAGACATGGGGCGAGAGCCTTGTGAGGCATTTCGGCCTGGGGCTTGTGCAGTTTATCTTCATAATTATCGGGATTGTTATTGCAATCCCATTGTTCATCCTGCTTGCCATGCTTGGGCCAGCAGGAGTGGTTGCAGGGATAGGGATCTTTGTGGTATATTTTCTCGGAGTGTTCCTTGTGTTCGGGCTTGCAAACACAGTGTTCAACACTGCACTGTATGCATATGCTGACACAGGCAAGATACCTTCTGGCTATTCTGAAGATATAATGAAAGGCGCATTTGTCGAGAGAAAAGAGAGCTTTATGGGAAGAGGTATTGTATAAGCAGCCTTATGATATAAGAATATTGTCAGACTCCTGTCATTTCATCTTCCTTCTCAGTCTTGCAAGCTCCTGATAGTCCTCTTTTGTTCCGCTGCCGTCTTTGCATTTTGCTTCAAGCTCAGCAAGCTCAGCCTTCTTGTCCTTCTGTCTCCTCTGCAGGTCCCTTTTTGATATTGTCATATCATTTCACCTGAAGCCTGGAATAAAACCGGATATATAAACTTATCTCCAGAAACCTCTGGGCTGCTGAGGCTGTCCAGAATTTATATATGCTGCAATGCCCAGACTGCTGTCTGGATAGGAATTAAAAAAAATAAATCAGAAAAATAGAAATAAAATCACTCGTCAGTACTCTCTTCGTCGTCAGTACTTTCTTCGTAATTATCTCCTTCGGACTCTTCCTGAGACTCTTTTTTTGAAGAGCCTTTTCCGCCGCCTGAGACATTAACTGCCTTTGGACCCCTGTCTCCCTGCTCGACATCGAATGACACTTCGTCGTTCTCTCCTATTGTCACGCCAGACTTAAGGCCTGTCTTATGCACAAAATACTCCTTTCCGTCATCGCCGGCTATGAAGCCGAATCCCTTCATCACGTTAAAAAACTTTACTTTTCCTTTCATTTTACTACCTCACTAATATATAATATACACTAGGAGAAAAACGTCCATTTATAAATTCTTGCTTTTTTGGAGGCGGTTTTGGGGCCATATGGGCTGGGCAGGATAGGTGGGCGGTTAAGAGGTTTTGACGGGTTTTGGGCTGCCAGGACTTGCTTAACCAGAACAGTATATGCAGAATTCGCACCCTTCTTTTAGTTTGGGTTCATGACCTTTGAGGCATCTCAGGGCACTGCTGAAGAATGTCAGGATTTTTCCAATACATTATAGCCAAGATGTCTTGATACTAAAGCGGGTCTGACTGAATCAGAGATTTCCATGATTTTCTTTGCTTTGTTAAAAGGTACAACAAGCCAACCCCCTTTTTTTACAGAATCTAAAGCAACCATAAGTCCATGATATTTTCCATCTGACCACCCATAATCATCATTTAGATGCACAAGATCATATGAACCAGGTTCAAAATCAGAGGGAGGCGTCCCAGGTATTTTCCATTTGATGAAGCGTGTTGTCTTGTTTTTCTTCATAAGGTCCTTCATAATGCCATTTATATAGCGAATATTCTCTTTATCGATTGCCCAAGGGTTTACTATCTGCCAATTTAACTCTCTCTGTATCTTTTCAACTGAATCTCTGTCTGATTCAGCAGGCCTGAAATCATTGTATATCATGTCAACATAATCCCAATTTCCATTCTTTTCAAGAGTATGAAACGTAGGCTCATGATAATATGCAAATAGATATAATGCTTTATAATCATCCCCCAGCATATTGCTGATGGCAGCATTGAACATCTTTACCCTAGCTTCACGCATAGGGATCAAAAGTTTCTTGAATCTTTCTTCAGGTTCTCCTTTGCTTATAAGTTTTGAATCCTCCACAAACCTGTATTTCCAAGAGGATTCTATACTCAGGTCTCCAAAACCCAGAACAAACTCATCAATAATATATTGCATCAAGTATCCTTTTGGTGAAAGATGGTCCTGTGGGGAAAGGCATATTCCAAAATCAGTTAATTCATCATCTGCTCCTGTCTTTCCTTCTTCAATCAATCCAATGATTCTCTGCCTTAATGGAATAATAAATTCAGAAACAAAATCATCAAAATCCCTGACTCTGTCTTCTAGCTCTGAAACCTCTGGCACTGCTGATCTGAAGCTTTCATTGACAGTTATAACTGGTTCCATACAAGAATATGACCTTATCCGATATATAAATGTTTCTATTTTTACTACTATTTAGGGGTCATATATCTACAATACTCACAGTCTTCCTTTGCCTTTGGCTCCTCTCCATCCAGGCACCCTAAAGCATCATTGAACAGCTTTTCAGCATCATCTGGGTTTGTGGGCATTTTTACTAATTCTGTATGGAAGCAGACATTGCCTTTTTCTGTGATGTGGCTCGGGTAATAGAAGATGAGATAGGTGTAGTCCTCTGTTTTGTGATTGTTCTTCCTCAACAAGAAGTTATAGCAGTTCATCTGGTCCTGATAATGGGCTGCTGTGTCCTCTTTCAATGGAAAGCCTCTTGTCTTGTAGTCAAGCACTATGAGCTTCTTTCCTTTCACAAGGAGGTTATCTACTGCTCCTCTCAATGTGTTTCCTCTGCCATCAGTGTATCTTATGCCCTTGAAATTGCTCCTCCACTCCTTGAGGAGATCTGCATTGTCAAACAGCTTCACCTCCCCATCCAGCTCTTTGAGCTCAGGAGGAAGGCCTTTGCCTATGAAAGAGTCAAAATGCTTCTTGAGGATCATGTCCATGCCTGAGGGCAGGGAAGGGAATATGCCTGCAGGCCTCTTGATGTCTTTATTGAATTGAAGCCAGAAGCAGCGTGAGCATTCACGGAAGAGGTTTAGTGTGCTTGGAGATAATGTATAATGCATATATGGAGGATTTCTTTGAGGTTTTTAAGGGTTGCGGAAATTATCTGGTGATGCAGGCGAGGATTCCAATGCTATTGCAGTTTTTCCGGTTTTCTGCTCTAAAGGCATATAAAGGATTCTTGGCTGATATTTCAGAAGATGCTCTGCATTAAGAAAGCATGGAGCTCCCTTGCCCTGAGGGAAAGATTTATATATTAATGCCATATTAATATGGTGTTAATATGGTAAGCGCAATAATAGATATAGACGAGAAGACAAACAGGATACTTAATATGATAAAGGCAAAGTTCGGGTTAAAGGACAAGAGCCAGGCGATTGACATGATGGCAATGCAGTATGAACAGGAGATACTTGAACCTGCATTGAAGCCTGAGTATACCCGGCAGATAAGCAGGATAAGGAAAAGCAGGCATCTTTCTAGAGCAGAGTTTGAGAAAGAGGTATGAATGTACAGAGATCTTTACAGCAGAGACTTGGCTAAAAGTCTCTCTAAAATAAGGAAGAAGGATCCAGGCCATTATAGTATTGTGCGCAGGAAGATGGACCAGATACTTGCAGATCCTGAGCACAGATATAAAGACCTGCATCATGACATGAAAGGCCTGAAAAGAGTCCACATAGGCCACTTTGTGCTGGTATTTGAGATAAACCACCTGAAGAAGACTGTCTCTTTTGAGGACTATGACCACCACGATAATATCTATGAGAGATGAGGAAGCTTTAAATAGGATGATTCTATGCTTAAGTCATGCTCCGCGCAATAACCTTTGACCTGGACAATACGCTGATTGATTTCATCAGTTTCAAGAAGAAGGCATCAGCTGCTGCAATGGATGCAATGATAAAGGCAGGGTTCAGGGGAAACAGGAAGAAGCTGAGGAAAGAATTGTTTGATTTCTATCTTTCTTATGGCATAGAGAGCAATGATGCTTTTGAGAAGTTCCTGAAGAAGCACGGGATTGTGTCTGACAGGATGCTTGCAGCTGCTGTGAATGCTTACCTGAAAGCGAAGTACGAGAATCTCAGGCCTTATCCTAAAGTCAAGGCCACACTGAGGAAGCTCAGGCAGAAAGGCCTGAAGCTGGCCATAATCACAGATGCGCCGAGGCTGAAGGCATACATGAGGCTGGATGCAATGGGGATCGCTGATTATTTTGATGCTGTGGTCAGTCTGGAGGATACAGGCAGAGTGAAGCCTTCGAAATTGCCGTTTAGAAAGGCGTTGAGGCTATTGAGAGTCGGGCCTTCAGAAGCTATGCATGTGGGAGACTGGCGAGAGAAGGACATCTTGGGCGCAAAGAGAGCAGGGATGAAGACTTGTGTTGCGAGATACGGCAATAATAAGCTGGGAAGGAAGGTGTGGGCGGAGGAGTTTATTGATGAGTTTGAAGATATCTTAGATATTGTTTTTAGAAGATTTCCGTAAAATCCGGAAGATATCTATTCCTTCAAAACATTTTAGAAACTTATTTATACAACCATCGCTTGTTTCGTCCTATGCTAAGAGTTGTTTTTGACACAAATATTTATGGACGTCTTTTAGAAGAAAAAGATGCTACCGAAATATAAAGCAGGATAATTGAAGATAAGGAATTTGTTGTTTATGGCTATAAGCTTATACGCGACGAGATAAGAGAGATACCTAAGATCACAAAACTGAGCAAAAAGACAAGAATATTACTGTTGGGTCTTTATGACAGGATAACAGAAAATCATTTTCTTGAACAATCCATAAAGATAACGCATCTTGCTAAAAAATATTATGATTACTACAGGAATATAGGGGGGATTTATGGCTGGGGCACCAGCATAAGGATTGATTTTATGATAGTTGCCTGCGCAAGCTTCTATAGCCTTGACATTGTCTATTCTGCAGATAATAAGACGATGCTTGGAAAACATGCCTTGAAGGCTTATCATCACATAAACATAAAAGAAAGTCTCAGAACACCAGGTTTCCTTAAATATGATGATCTATTGATGAAATTCAGGAATTCAGGCTAATTTTCTTATGCTGGTTGTTGCCTTGATGAACTTTTTGATCTCCTTCATGAACTGAGGATCCTTCTGCGCTTCTTTTATAGCTTTTATCAGCTTATCTCCTTTCAGTTTCCCTGCGCCTCTTTTCATACAAGGATTGTTAGGGCCTAATCTATTTAAATCTTTCTTATTCCTGATTGATGGTTTTTTCTTCATCTTCTATTATATGGTGGTTAATTTATATATAAAGGTTTTGATTCTGTTTATGCCGGAGCCATAAATCCCTGGAAGGGCCGGAATGAAGACTTGCATAGCAAGATGCAGCGATAATAAACCAGGGAGGAAGGTCTGGGCGGAGGAGTTTATTGATAGAGTTGGGGATTTGGTGAGGATTATCAGATAAATCTTCATAGTAAACTATTTAAAGATTTAAATATTAAGAACTAAAGAGAGGGTTGTAAATAATGGTTTTAGATGAAATTAAAGAAGGTCTTCCAGAGGAACTAACGAAACATCTTTTAGATAAAGAAAAAGTGTACTATTTTTCTTATATTTCCTATAAAGGAGGTTGTTTAAGTTCTTCTAGCAGAGAAGAATATTGGATTGCTTTGACAGATAGAAGGGTTATTTATAAGGCAAAAGTAAAGGAAAATAATTCGGTAGTAGAGAAAGAGGGCATGCTTCCTTTTGAAAAAGTATCATTTATTGAAGTAACAGATGTAAAAGAGAGTTCTGGGTGCTCTTCTGCACAAAGTTATGAACTAAGAATAAGTACATCTGGAGGCATGGTGAGAATTCCAATACCCACTAAAGAAAAAGGTCATGAAATCAAGAGAGTGTTCTCTGAGATAGAAGAACATAACAAAAAAGGCAAACGGAAGAAAAATGAATAGACCTTTATTTTCTTTTAATAAAATTGCAATCTTCTCTATTAGATTGTATCAGGGGGCCACAAAGAGTAAAAAACACAAATGTTTGTATTATCCTTCTTGCTCTAATTATGGCATATTAGCATATCAAAAATATTCTATAATCAAAGCAACAAAAAAGACAATTAACAGAATTAGAGATTGTCATCCTTTCTCAAAAAGGCCTTATACAGATTATCCTTAAGAGTTATTAAGCCGTTTAATTGTTAGATTAAGATAATCTTTATTTTTTTCTATACCAATATATTCTCTATCTAATTGTTTTGCAACGATTCCAGTTGTCCCAGAGCCATTAAAAGGGTCTAAAACCAAATCTCCTTTATCAGAACTTGAAGCTATAATTCTTCTCAAAAGCTCAACTGGTTTCTGCGTTGGGTGCCTTCCATTCGTTTTCTCATTCTGAGGTGTAAGAGGTATATTCCAGATACTTCTCATTTGTTTTCCTTTGGGACTTATTTTATCATCCCACTCTTTCATAACTTCATAATTAAATTTATGTTTACTCTCCTTGTCTTTTCTTGCCCACAAAACAGTCTCATGAGCATGAGCAAAACAACGACAAGCTAGATTCGGTGGAGCATTGGGCTTGTACCAGGAGATCTCATTAAGGATATGAAAACCTAAAGATTGTAATGCAAAACCAACCTGATATATATTATGAGGCGTACCAGAAACCCAAATAGTACCATTTGGCTTAAGAACGTCCCTACAAAGCTTCAGCCAGTTATAAGTAAACTCATAATCTTTTGTAAACCCTTTTGATTTATCCCAATCTCCTTTGTTTACACAAACCATCTTGCCATTCTGACAGCTTATGCCTCCATTGGAAAGGTTATATGGTGGGTCTGCAAAGATAGTTGTAACTGAGCCTTTTTCTATTGTAGGAAGTATTTCTAAGCAATCTCCATTATACAGCTTAAACCCCTTTTTATTGAAGAAAATAGATTTCTCCATGAACAGAATAGGTTCTGAGTTCTTTATATGCTTTATGGTTGCAAAACCGGAACCTTTACGCTTTGATCAAATATTTTGATCATATTTATAAAGTTTAAAAAGGTAACCATATTTATGAAACATGATGATACATTCAAGATTGTTAAAGAATTAGAGTTTGATACCAATAAGGTTATATGCAAAGAGGGGGATGTTGAGTTGTATATTTTCCGGCCTTCTAAATTATCTGCAAGATTTAAGGATTATGATGTAAAGAAGAACTTCCAGATATGGCTTAAAGAAGGCGAAAGAACATTCAGGCCAAACCACCTTAGAGTTATGATTGATTTAAATCTAAGAATTAGGTCAAAACCAGATCTAAAGATGAAGTTATTGGAGATATTTGATAACATATTTTATGGGAAAGATCCAGATGAAGAGATAAAGAAATTAGCAGGGGAAAGATTTGAGCATTACCTTAATTCTTTAAGGATTATTGCTAACCTTTTCCAGCTATTTGTTATAGAACAGGAGTATGGTTATCACAAACCAAGCAGGTTTGAGCCTCCAACGTTATTTTTACATGGCTGGATAAGAGAGTTTATAGACAGCCCTAAAGAGATTGATAATATGTGCATGAGTGTATGTAGTGGACAACCTCCAAAGGCACAATATACTGATAAAGAGAACAAGAAGAATAAGAGGTACGAAGAAAAGCGTACTTCTTTATGGTATTTAGAAAAATAATAAAAATGGTTAAAATAACGACAAGACGTGGTAAAAAAGGTAAAATGGATAGAGTGATCTACGTCGATGATTATAGGGTTACTGGCAACGATATACTTGAACAAATCACAAGATTAGTCAATAGATTTGGAGAGGGGAAAATAAGAAAAGAATTTGGTCTCGAGAATTTCAAACATAGATCCGTCAACACCAAAAAATGGACTCCTGAAGAAACCAAGAAGATATTCAAAATGATGTGTCAAAATGAGGACCGTTTATATCCCAAATCTAAAAGTAATCAAGGAAGCGATTATTTTAAAGGATTTATATCAAGAATGATATTTAGGTATCAAAAAAGAAAGAAACATAGATCTAGTAGTTAGTAATAACAACTTCATTTATTAATCCTCTTCCTTCTGCTCTGCAATTAATCATTCTCTTTGCTTTAACCTTTTGAATCTTAAATTCCTTGTATAACCCTTTAATAAACCTTGTATTACTATTACTTTCCATAACAAAACAACCCTTTTTATCCAGTCTTTTAAACACTTCAGCCAGTTTCTTTTGCTCTTTTTCCAAGAAATTGCCTTGAGTGTATGTTGTGAAACTATTTCTATTCTCTAAAGGGTAATAAGGAGGATCTAGGTAAACAAAATCTCCTTTTTTAGCGATGTTGACAACCTTTTCAAAAGACATAACCTTGATCTGTACTCTTTTAAGAAGTTTTGAGATTTTCTTTAGTTTATCTTCCTGCACAATATCTGGGTTTTTATAACTTCCAATTGGAACATTAAACTTACCTTTTGAATTAACTCTATAAAGACCATTAAAGCAAGTCCTGTTAAGATAAATGAATCTTGCTGCTTTATCGATCTTAGAAAGTTTATTAGAATCCAATCCTCTTATTTTATAGTAGTATTTATTAGAGTTTTTTGTATGGTTCTTTTTATGTTCCTTTAACTTTTTTATCAACCTCTTAACATTTGTCTTTATAACATTAAAAGCAAGTATTAGTTCTTCATTAATATCAGATAAAACAACCTTTTTTGGCATATATTCTT
>Ga0209542_10020128_pt1 | contig 10608 bp, 9 predicted proteins | sample RifCSPhighO2_01_FD_184028 | JGI IMG/M metagenome (GOLD analysis project Ga0209542, IMG submission 184028) | Soil microbial communities from Rifle, Colorado - Rifle CSP2_plank highO2_0.1 (SPAdes) (version 2) | ecosystem: Environmental > Terrestrial > Deep subsurface > Rock core/Sediment ...
TGAAGAGACTTGAGAAGTTAAAGGGGACTGAGGTTCTGACTGAACTTGCAACCCTGCATACCCAGGGCATTGAACTTATCGAGCCATCAGATCTCAGCGGCTCATTGAGGGGCAGGCATAATCTCTATAACCATCTGGAGACCACAATAAAGAACGCCCAGGAGTCTGTCACTCTAAGCACCACTTCCCAAGGGTTTTTGAGAAAGGTGGAGGGGCTGATCCCTACATTCGAGAAGCTGAAGAAAAAAGGGGTCAAGATTCGGATTGCCGCTCCAATCACGAAGGAATGCAGCCAGGCAGTGAAAGACGTATCGCAGTTTGCTGAAGTGCGCAACACGGACATCAAGTCCAGGTTCTGCATTGTGGACGGCAAGGAGCTCGTCTTTATGGTCCTGGACGACAAGGATGTGCATCCCACCTATGACGTTGGGATTTGGGTGAACACGCCATTCTTCGCAACAGCCTTAGAGGAGCTCTTCGAGAGTTCCTGGAAGAATATGAAGGCTGTGAAGTAGGCGCCGATTTTTAGTTTCTTTTCCTATTACATCCCTGCGGCTGCGATGCTTGCAAGGAACGCCTCCAGCTGGATAAATTCATCGCTTCCTTCGCTGAGCCTGAACTCAATCTCCCCACAAAGCTGAATCAGCTCAACCTTCTTTCTTCCATCCATAGGCAAGAGATATATCCCCTCTTGGATCTGCTTGATTACGTCAACTCCGCTCAGCCCATAATGCTGCATGGTTGAGAAGAGCTTATCCCTGGCCTGGAGAAAATCTCCGCTCAGGCTAGCCTCCAGAATTTCCTTGATCTCGGTTGGCCTGGCAAAGGAGGCAATGGAATAAACATCCTCTTCAGAGATGGTTTTTGAGAACGCTGCGCAGCTCTGCATAACGTTCTGGAGCCGCCTGCAGTCCCCCCCTGAAGCGGTGATAAGGGCCTCCTCGCTTTTCCCGGAAAAGTGCAGCCCCTCCTTCTTCGCAATATGCCCTATCAGTTCCTTGAGGTCTTCCTGCGGCAGCGGCTTGAATCGGAATATTGCGCACCTGCTTTGAATAGGATCGATGATCTTCGAGGAATAGTTTGCGGAGAGGATGAATCGTGTCGTTTGAGTTGTATTCTCCATGGTTCTGCGAAGCGCCTGCTGCGCCTCTCGTGTCAAAGCGTCGCATTCATCAAGGTAGATGATCTTAAAGGGGATGTCGCTTAATGCCCGGGTCCTCGCAAAGTCTTTCACCTTGGTGCGGATAACATCGATGCCGCGCTCATCGCTTGCATTCAGCTCAAGAAAATTCTCGCGCCAATACTCCCCATAGAGCTGCTTAACAATCACGAGACTGAGGGAGGTTTTTCCAACACCAGCAGGCCCTGTAAAAAGGAGGTGAGGGAGGTTTTTCTGCTTGACAAAAGCCGCCACGCGTTTGATAATCTCCTTTTGGCCCCTAATCTCAGCGAACGTAGATGGACGATACTTTTCGATCCAGAGTGTCGACTCCATAGTAAGAGAAGAAGCAAAACTGCTTTAAATACTGATTGGTTAGGTAATCCGATTGTTACATCCTGGCATAATTTCTTCTTGTCCACCAAAGGAAGAATACGAGAACAATAATTCCAGATACAACGCTTATTATTTTTGTTTGAAAAGCCCAATCACTAAAAACAGGGTAGACGATGAGGGTTGCTCCCACTGCAATGCCAGTCAACCCACGCCAGAATTGATCCCAGTAACGATGCCTATCAAGTTTTTTAAGGAAAGGTTCTCCTCTTTTTTCTGGATCCCTCATGATAAGTCAGATAATGTCCTCTTCAGCAATCACCATAAAGTCGCCTATTGCCATAACTGCAGAAAAGGGGATGAGGATATTCCCTTCCTTGTCCTTCTCAAGCTCAAGCTTTTCTGTGTAGGAGGTTGGATTTCGCAGCATCATATGGATGAGCTCTCCTGATCTGGCCTCAAAGATAATATCCGCAACCTCTCCAAACCGTTTCCCGGTCTTTGAAACAATGGTTTTTCCGATAATGCCCCTTGCGAATTTCTTTTCTTCTTCAGCCATGTCCTTCCTCCGCTTTTTTACTCCCGAATAGCAAACGTGATAGGATAAAGAGGGCAGGCTTATATTTAAATTTTGTGGTTATGCTGAGGATATTTTCAAGACAGGCTTAAAGGGCTCTGTAGAAAATCTCACTTCGTTCGGGCAGCATCGGGTTCGCCATGTACCTATCATAAACAGGAAAAACGACATTTCCCGTATGGAGCAACCCCTTTGTCGCTGTGATGCCGTCTGTAAATATGGCTCACGGATGATGCTGCCTGCATTTTCTACAGAGCCAGGTTAAAGAATAAATATAAATAGCCAAGAATTACCTATAAGCGCATGGACGCTGCGCAGAAGATCGGGCTTATAAAGCAGGGAACTGCAGAGATCGTGACTGAAGAAGAACTTGCCCAGCTTATCCAGGACAATCCCCACCCAACAGCGTATTTTGGCGTTGCGGTTACTGGAAAGGTCCACATTGGGTATTTTGTTCCGTTGGTCAAGATCAGGGACTTCCTCGAAGCTGGGCTGAAGGTAAAGATCCTGCTTGCTGACATCCATGCGCATCTCGATGACCAAAAGACCCCTTTTGAGCTTCTTGATAAAAGAGTCAAGTACTATAAACAGGCGATAGCAGCTCTCCTCACTTCCATAGGGGCTGATGTGCAGCGAATCCAATTCGTCAAAGGCTCAGACTTCCAGCTTTCAAAGGAGTACACAACAGATATGTACAGGCTGGCTGCAAGGAATACCCTTGAACGGACAAGGCGGGCAGCTTCTGAAGTTGTGCGCTTTGGAAGCCAGCCAAAGCTTTCCGGATTCATCTACCCGATTCTCCAGGCGCTGGATGAACAGTATTTAGCCGCAGATATCCAACTGGGCGGCCTCGATCAGCGGAAGATATTGATGTTCTGCAGGGAAAACCTGCCCCGCATCGGCTACAAAGCCAGAATCGAGATCATGACTCCTATGCTTCCTGGCCTCACCGGAGAGAAAATGAGCGCATCCCGGGAATCAACAAAGATAGATATTCTGGAAGACGAAGATTCGATCAGGAATAAGGTTAAAAGTTTTTATTGCCCTGAAGGCAAGGTTGAAAACAACGGCGTGCTTGCATTTGCAAAGCAGGTGATTTTCCCGCTCAGCGAAGGCCCAATAACCGTCGAGCGCCCGGCAAAGTTTGGAGGGCCCCTCACATTTGAGACATACGCTCAACTGGAGGAATCCTTCACAAAGCTGAAGGTCCACCCGCTTGATCTCAAAAGCTTGGTTGCTGATCAGGTACAGGAAAGGATGAAGATAGTCAGGAAACAGTTTAAGGGAAAAGATAATCTCATCCAAGAGGCGTTTCCTGAGAATGCAGCCTAGCCAAGTTCTGCCGAGGATTGCCGAGTCGGCGTCAGTGCCATTGAAAAGCCATGCAGCGCCCTCTTGTGAGCCATCTTAAATAGGACAGCAGAGCGACAAGGGAGTTGCCCCCTTCGGGGAATGTCGCTCTACTCCGGCACATTTCTAGGCGAACTCGGCGCTGCCGAGCGAAGCGAGCAACTTTTCAATGGCACACCGCTGTCGCAAGATTTAAAAAGAATTCAAAGATGACGTATCACGATGAGTGTTGCGGCGCTGGCAGACTTTGCCCTGGCATATGCCCAAAAAAAGGGTGCAGCCTATGCAGAGGTCCGCCTCGAGCAGGTTGAAGGAAACTCCTTTCTCGTGAAGAAGCAGAATGTGGAGGCCTCAGGAATCGACATCAAAAGCGGGATCGGAATTCGTTTTCTGGTTAACAACAGGCTGGGATTTGTATCGACGAATGTGCTTGATAAGGATTCTCTCAAGAGGATCATTGACAGGGGGGCGTCCTTTCTTCTGCACAAGACAAGGTTGAGGGAAGCGGTAAGTCTTGCGGGTGAAAGCGCGCATAAAGAAGTATATGAGGTAAGACAGAAGCAGCCTCTCCAGGACATTGATCCGAAAGAGAAGGTTCAGCTCCTGCTTGATGCAGATAAGGGAATTGCCAGTCTCCATTCGAATGTTCCTGGGAGATGGTATTCGCTCTCCACCAGCATATCAAAAGAGACCTTGCTGACATCAGAAGGGACCCGGATTGAAGCCACGATACCGCGCGTCGGCGGGTATTATATTATTACGATGAAACAGGCAGGGAGGAGTTATCAAAGGAGTTGGCAATTCGGAGCAACTGCGGGTTGGGAGGCAGTCTCTGGCTGGCATCTTGCAGAACGTCTGAGAGCAGAGGTCAAAGCAGGGCTGCATAACCTCTCCAATGCTGTGAAGGCTCCGAAAGGGAGCATGGATGTTGTTGTCGGTCCAGAAGTTGTCGGGATTATGTGCCATGAATCTGTCGGCCATCCTTTCGAGGCTGACAGGATATTAGGGAGGGAGGCTGCTCAGGCAGGAGAGAGCTTTATCACGCCTGGGATGATCGGATCGAGGATAGGGAGCGATGTTGTGACTGTAGTTGACGATCCTACAGAAGAAAAAGGATACGGATATTATTTATTTGACAATGAAGGGGTTAAGGCAAGAAGGAAATACCTCATTAAGGGAGGGATGATTAATGAATTTCTCCACAACCGGCAGACAGCAGCGAGCATGGAAACGAAGAGTAACGGAAGCTCGCGCGCAGTTGACTATGATAAAGAGCCTATTGTTCGAATGTCCAATACCTTCATGCTTCCTGGAGAGTATTCCGAAGATGAGCTGATCGAGGGAGTAAGAAAAGGCGTGTTTATGAAGAACTTTATGGAATGGAATATCGATGACCAGCGCATGAATCAAAAGTATGTCGGAGCAGAAGCTTTTTTGATTAGGAATGGAAAGCTTGCCGAGCCTGTCAGGAATCCTGTCTTGGAGATAAACACAACAAAGCTTTGGCAGTGTTTTGATGCTGTTGGAAAAAAACCAGAGTACGCAGCAGGAAGCTGCGGAAAAGGCGAGCCCATGCAGCCCATTCCTGTCTGGTTCGGGGGCCCCTCTGCCAGGCTAAGAAGAGTGGATATGAGATGAATATGGATCCGCAAGAAATGATCATGAAGAGTTTGCAGGAGTATGCCTCTGATGCGGTGGTGATCATGGAGACTGATGACCACGATCTTGTGAAATTTTCCAATAACCGTATCTCGATCACCAAATCTTGGCAAAGCCAGGAGGCGCTTGTTTTTGCATCAATCCAGAAGAGGAATATCCTCACGAGCATGAGAGATTTCTCAGAACAGGCGATCGAGAATTCTGTTAAGGGTATCGTGGCTTTTGCAAAAAACCTGGTTCCGAATCAGGAATACGCCGGGATTGCCGCAGGCCCGTTCAAATACAGGCCAATCCAGGAAACCTTTGATCCGAGAATTAAGGAGATGAAAGATAAGTCTATTGATCTTGTAGAAGGAGCAATCCAAGCAGCGCTTAATGAAGGCGCGCAGCGCACAGCAGGAACATTTGAAATTCGGTCAGGAGAGATCGCTTTACTCACCTCAAATGGGTGTGAAGGAGGAGAAAGAGGCACAAGCGCATATTTCTCCCTGCGCGCGCTAGCTGAGAAAGACGCATCTGGCCATAAAGTGGCAGTCTCAAGGATGATAAGCAAGATGGATATTGAGGAGGCTGCAAAGGCTGCTGGCCAGATCGCCGTAGATGCCAAGGACCCAAGGCCGGGAAAACCTGGTGTGTACGATGTGCTCTTTGATCCTTTACCCGCCGCAAACCTTCTTGAGAATTTCGGAAACAATTTCTGCATCATGAATATTGAGTCTGGCTTGTCCTGCCTGGATGGAAAGCTGGGAAAAAGGGCGGGGTCTCCAGAGATGACGTTCTATGATGATGGAACCTATCCGAATGGGATGTCTTCATCCAAGTTCGATGCCGAGGGAGTCCCAACAAGGAAAAACGTCCTTGTGGAAAACGGAACGATAAAGACATTCCTCCACAACACCTCAACAGCTAAACGGCATAATACGAAGACGACGGCAAACGCAGGCCTTATCGCTCCTGAGCCGACCAACTTGATCGTGGAACCGGGCAAATACAGGAAAGAAGAGATGATTGAGAGGATAAAGCATGGCCTGTATATCACCAACCTCTGGTACACCCGCTTCCAGAACTACAAGACGGGGGATTTTTCCACGATCCCCAGGGACGGTATATTCTTCATCAGGAATGGGCGTATCAGCTATCCTGTCAGGAATATGCGCATTTCAGAGAATATTATGAGAATAATGGGGAATATCGAAGCTGTTGGCAAGGTGCCTGAGCAGGTGAGAGGATGGGAAGTTGAGACTCCGGTAATTACCCCTCCGATTCTTGTGAAGAATATAAGGATTACAAAGCCTGTTGAGGGGGGATAGATTGATGCCCCTGGCAATTGTGTGAAGACCTTAGCATAACCGCACAGTGGGTTATCCTCAGGAGCTCTGCGTGGGGGGGGGTTGCCATCGGCTCGGCTCTTGCCTTCTTGAGGAAAGAGCGGCACCTCCCCGTAAGGGGCTTCCCCCTCCGCTGTATTTTGTTGGCTTGCTTGAGCCTCGCGAAAATGATGGCAACCCTCAATGCTGCGCTGACGCCTTCAAGGCAAACACTTAAAAACCCTGCGCTCCTTACGCCAAAAATGGATTCAAAGGATGTTCTTGACAGCGTCATCTACAATTACGCGACCACCCTCCCGCAGATGGAGTATGAGAACAAGCTCCTCAAGGAGACTGCCAACCAGCTGAAGCTAGAGTTGGAGCGCTTCAAGAAGCCGCCATTGATGGTCTGTGAAGTTGTAGAGGTTATAGGGGGTCAGGCAGTTATTCGGGTCCCCAACGGCAATCTGTTTCTCGTAGGTATATCAAAGGATGCCGGCACCATACAGCCCGGAGATTCTGTGCTTACCGAGCAGAAGAATCTCACGGTCCTTCAGAAGCTCTCAACATCCAAGAAGTTTGATGTGGAAAAATTTGTGATTATTGAAAAGCCCGACATGAGCTGGGCTGAGATCGGCGGTTTAGGAAAGGAGGCAGAGCAGATTAAAGAGGTGATAGAGCTGCCTCTCAAAAAGCCCGAGCTCTTCCGGAAGGTGGGCATATCTCCACCGAAAGGCATCCTGCTGCACGGCCCTCCCGGCACGGGGAAGACCCTGCTTGCCAAAGCAGTTGCTTCATCAACGCAAAGCACATTCATAGAAATTGTCGGTTCTGAGCTGGTCCAGAAGTTTATTGGAGAGGGAGCAAAGCTAGTCAAGGAGATATTTCAGCTTGCAAAGGAAAGGGCGCCCTCGATTATTTTCATCGACGAGATCGATGCTATCGCTGGCACCCGGATAGAGATAGGCACCTCAGGCGAGCGTGAGGTTCAGAGAACATTTATGCAGCTCCTCGCAGAGATTGACGGCTTCAAGCCGTTGGGGAATGTCAAGATCATTGGCTGCACAAACAGGAAGGACATCCTTGACCCAGCAATCCTGCGCCCGGGGAGGCTGGACAGGATGATTAAGATCCATCTTCCAAACAAAGATCAGAGGAGTGAGATATTCACTATTCACACGCAGCGTATGCAATTGTCAAATGATATTGACAGGGAAAAGATCCTAAGGCTCATGGAAGGGTTTTCTGGTGCTGAAATCAAGGCAGTGGCAACCGAAGCTGGATATGTGGCGATCCGCAACAACAGAACTCGGATCACCGAAGACTATTTCCTTGAGGCAATTGAGAAGGTCCGCGCAGAGGAGTCAGAGGAATTCAAGCATATGTTTGGATAGGAGTGTTCTGGCGTGGTTCGCACGGAAGCTGCGTTCAAAATAGGGGTTGCCGCCAATGTCGCGAGGCTCAATAAACCAGAGGAAGCGCAGCGGAGGAGGTTGTCCCTTACGGAGAGGCGCCGCTCTTCGCTGAAAACTGCAGGAGCCGAGCTGCTCCGAAGGAGCGACCAAAAATGCAGGGCATTTTTGAGCACGGCGGCAACCCGAGCAACTGCGAGATTTTGAACGCTGCCGTTCATAGAGGTAAAGGTATTTAAAGAGTGGGAGGTTCGAATGAGCCGGCGTGCGATGATTTCGTGAACACCCGTTGAGGCGCAAGCCAATGAAAGACGGAAGTAACTGCTGAGCGCGCCTCTTAGTCTCCGTTGAGTTAGCGCGGCCCTTTACGCGAGTATATCTGCGCATCAACGCAGTATCTGCTCCTTCCAGGGCCATAAGCTCCGCAGCGCACAGTCGCGAGGATTCTGCAGGAGATGCCGTGGCTGATGCACCATGCCGCAATGCTGTCCGCAGGCCCTCCTCCGTCCTTTTTATTCCAGAAAGTATAGTAATGGACAACGCCTCCGGGGTTCAAGGCCGCAAGAGCAACATCAAGAAATGACCCTGCGTCCTTCGGAAGCGGCATAATGATCCTATCAAATCTTCCAAGCTTTGGAACGACCTTCCTCGCGTCTCCTTTGTAGAGGCTGATGTTCTTCGCGTGGTTCAGCTGGGCATTCTTTTGCGCGTACTGGTGCGCTGCAGGATTGATTTCAACACCGGCAATTTCCTTCGCTAAGCTGTGTTTCGCCAATATCAGGGGGTACACCCCGCAGCCTGAAAACATGACAAGAACCCTTTCCCCTTTACCAACTAATCTTGCTATGCGCATGCGCTCATTTCCGAGCCGGGGGGAAAAATACATTTTTTCCGGATGGATAAGGAGGACTAAACCATATTCTTTGAACAGTGTTTGCTTGGATCTTTTTCCTGCCAGGATTCTGTATTTTGGAAGCCGATATTTCCCCGAATACGGATGTGTTTTTTTGAGCACAGTGGTAATGGCGGGATGAAACTCGAGGAATGCCTGAGCAATCTCCTTCTGCTTTGGCTCCAGGCTGCCAGGAAAATCAGAGAATATCAGGAGCGACCCAAGGGTATCGTAAGAGGAGGGAACAGATCTGAGTTGAGTGCTGGTCAGATGTCTCCTCAGCAGCTTTGCTAGACGGATGTTCATTGCAGAAAGTCTCCGAGCCCTTTTTGCTTGGGTTCATGATCCAGCCCGGCCAGTGAGCTAAGGACACGATCCTCAGAGAACTCATACGTGTGGATAAGCAGCTGCTGGAGTCTGCTGAGCTGGGGCTTCTTCCAGGTTAAAGAGTAATCTTTTGTAACAGGCATATGACGGATCAGATTAAAAACCTCTTTCCAGGAAGCGCCGAAAAATTCATTCCATTTGACGTGCCTGAAAAGGCCATCAAAATCTTTGCCGAACGTCTTAATGATTTTTAATCCAGTTTTTGGCCCAAGTCCTTTGATCCCTCCAACATTAAAATCAGTTCCAACAAGCATCCCAAGGCAAATCAGCTGGTCATGGTCCAAACCAAGGAGGTTCAGGGTTTCTGAAAGTTCAAGTATCTCCGGCTCAGAGGGGCTGCTTGCCAGCATTCCGGGCCTCTTCCTCCTTGCAGTTGCTGAGAGGTTCCTCACCAGCCGCGGAGTGCCATACAGCAGGCAATCAGTGTCCTGCGAGGCTACTGCAAAGGCATCCGTGTTCTTCACAAGAAAAGAGGCTTGCGCCTCTGCCTCAGATGGCGCCTGAACCAGAGGAATGCCAAGCAGCTCAAGGACTTCTTTGGATTGCTCAATCATCTGAGGCGTAAGCCTGGATGTCCTGCCGGCATACTTCCGCATCTCTGCTTCGTCCTTCCTCTTGTTTGCTTCGTCATATTTTTTTTGTGATTCTATCTTGATCTCTTTCCTCCTCTGCAATTCCACAAGCTTCAGCTGGGGCGGCTCGCCATCAAAGACATACGCCATCTTGATCCCCTTCTTCATCAGCAGGGTTGTCCTGGAAAACAGCCCTATCAGATGAGAAGTGACAACACCCTCTGAAGTTGTGAAGAGGCCGCCATCCCGCTGCCGGATGGAGCTTAAAAACTGATACAAAAACAGAGAGGTGTCTATCGCAATGATCTTCCCTTTCAGGTCTTGGAAGGAGATTGGCGTTGGATGTAAGAGCTCAGTAAGGTTAACCCCCATGATCGATTCTCCGGAGCGTGAGCCCCTTATACGAATCCAGCCTTTCTTCAACATTCCTTGATAGCTGGCCAGTGGTAAGCACGAGAATTGGGAGCTTTGCAATCTGCCCTCGGACATAGGCTGTTGAAATGTCTGCTTCAGTGATTTTCTTTTTATGGAAAGCCGCGCAATAATAGGCAAGCGGCCCTACGGAGCTTGGGATTGCAACATGAAAGATATATTGGCTGCCTTGCTTCCCTATGAAAGATTGAATTGAAATGTTGTTCTTGGCAAAATAAGTTTGGAACTGGCCGAGCGAGGCGTCTTGCTTCTTTTTCTTTGGCCCCTTGGAGGAGACCGGCCGGATCGGGGCTGTCGGTTGTGCTGGTTTTTCTTTTTCCTTTTCTTTTAGTGTCTCTGCAGGAAGATCAGATTCTGCGTGCAAAAGGGATCTGATGACCCTGCCTGCTTCTTCATTGCTGAGAATGTACCACTTCCAAAAAAGCTCTGTGTTTCCAGCCATCGTAACCTTGAGAGGAACTGCAAAGTCCTTCATATTCTGCAGGCTGACCCGCAGGAGAGGGTCAGCCTGCAGAATATGAAGGACTT
>Ga0209542_10020129_pt1 | contig 10607 bp, 11 predicted proteins | sample RifCSPhighO2_01_FD_184028 | JGI IMG/M metagenome (GOLD analysis project Ga0209542, IMG submission 184028) | Soil microbial communities from Rifle, Colorado - Rifle CSP2_plank highO2_0.1 (SPAdes) (version 2) | ecosystem: Environmental > Terrestrial > Deep subsurface > Rock core/Sediment ...
TCATCGTTTTTTGCCATTTCAATGCCTCAGATTCGGCTATTTAAATACTTTTCGCTATGCCAGACCTAAGTTGGCGAGTATGACTTCAGGCTCAAATTTCTCAAGGTCATCATAGCCCTGGCCTGTGCCTAAGAATAAGATCGGTTTTTGGGTTACATAACTCACAGAAACTGCAGCGCCTCCTTTCTCATCTATATCAGCTTTGGCTAGGATGATGCCATCAATGCCTATTGCCTGGTTGAAGTGATTTGCCTGCTCCACACAGTCATTCCCTGTTATTGATTCACCTACAAATATCTTCAAGTCAGGCTTAGCAATCCTCATTATCTTCTTCATCTCATCAGTCAGGTTTATGTTGGAATGCATCCTTCCTGCTGTGTCTATAAGTACCACATCAATGTTCTTGGATTTTGCATGCTTGATAGCATCAAATGCCACAGCAGCAGGATCAGACCCATAATCATGTTTTATCAATCTGACTCCTAATTTTTCTGCATGTACCTGTAATTGGTCAATTGCCGCAGCCCTGAAGGTGTCTGCAGCAGCAATTACCACACTCATGCCCTTTTTTTGAAGCATATGGGCAATTTTTGCGATAGTAGTTGTCTTTCCAGATCCATTAATTCCAACAAAGCATATCACAAAAGGCTTCTTCTCTTTTATCCTTTCCATAAAGTCAAAAGAATCTGTCTTAAGCAGATCTTCGATTGAGGATTTTAGGGTGGAGCCAATGGTTGAGGTTATATTAGAACGCGGGATCGGTTTGTCTACCAATTGCCCTTTTAGATCTCCTTTAATCTTTTCAATTACCTCTACTGCAACATTATTCTCTAATAATGCCACTTCCAGGTCCCAGAACAATTCTTCAAATTGTGATTCGTTGATCCTTCTGGTAGTGATTGTCTCTTTTATCTTAGCGAAGAATCCTTGCGGTTTTTCTTGGATTGGAATTTCTTGCTCCAGAGGAAGATCTGGTTGAGGTTCGGTTTCCTTTTCAACAACCACTTCCTTTTCTATATGTTGTGTTGTTTCCTGAACAGGTTCTTCCTCATTCTTCTTTATGGTTTTTTCAACAACCGTTTCTTTGACTTCCGGAACTGATTTCTTCACTGGTTCCTTTGGCAGTTCAGGCTTTTTCTCAATTGTAGGTTTCTGCTTAGCAGGTTTTATTTCCTGGACATCTGGTTCAGATATTTCACTTTCGGGAGATTCCTTAATCAATTCCTTGACTGGCTCTATTTTTGGAGGAACAGCTTCCTGTTTCTTAGAAATAGAATCCTTGATTTTCTGGAAGAATCCTTTCTTCTCTGGTACACTTTCAATAGGCTTCTCAATAACTTCGCCTTCTTCTTCCACTTTCTTGGAGAAGCGAGCTATGCCTTGTTTTAGCTTTTCTTTTAAGAATTTAAACATCTTTCTGGGTTTCGATGAATGTGTTGAGCTCCTGCTGGAGCGGAATAGCCTTGGCAGCGAGCTTGTTGACCTGGTCAGCAACCTGTTCCTTGAGCCTGTCAACTTTGACCAGCTGCTCAGTCAGAAGTCTTTTTACGCCTGCGAGATCCTTGTTTACCACAATCCCTGAGCCCACGTTCATGAGAAATTCACTGTTATCCTTAAGCTCAGCCTTCACAAAGATGCCTGGGCTGATAGGAGCTAAAAGCTGAGAACCAAGCGATGCTTCTTTAAGTTCGTCAAGAGCCATCAGTGACTGTGCGACTTCCCGCGTCTTTGATTCAAACGCCTCAGCCTGGCTCTGGAGCTCTTTTATCTGAGCGTCAAGCATCTGCAATTCAACATATTTTTCCTGTGCTTCTTCGTTGTTCATTGGTGATCCTCTATTTTCTTATACAATCCATCGAAAATAACACCCATTGGCTCACCTTCATAAATCCTGTTTATGGATTCTGCAAGCACTTTTCCGATAGATATGATCTTGAGATGGTGGAATTTCTTTTCTTCCGGAAGCTGGATAGTATTGGTGATTATGACTTCCTTGATGGATTTGTCCTGCAGCAATTTGGTTGCATTGCCGGTAAATATACCATGAGTTGCAGTAATGTAGACATCTTTTGCTCCTTTTTCCACCAGCGCTTTTGCCGCTCCTGAGATGGTGCCAGCTGTATCTATTATGTCATCAACGAGGATGATATTCTTTCCCTTGACTGTTCCGATGACATGCAATATTTCAGCGAGCCCATGTTTTGGCCTTCGCTTGTCTATGATTGCGATCTGGGTGTTAAGAAGCTTTGCCAACCGGCGAGCCCGCTTTGCACCGCCCACATCAGGAGAAACTACTACACAATCTTTTATCTGCTTATCATTAAGGTAGTTTGCGATAAGAGGCAACGATTCCAAATTGTCAACTGGGATGTTAAAGAAACCCTGGATTTGGTCTACATGAAGATTGAAGGTGACAACCCGATGCACACCTGCAGCTTCGATCAGGTTAGCTACCAGCTTTGCGCTAATCGGTTCGCGGGGAATTGTTTTCCTATCCTGCCTGGAATAGCCATAGTATGGTATGATCGCATTAATCTCTTTTGCAGAAGCTCGTTTGCAAGCATCTACGATCAGGAGCAGCTCCATGAGATGGTCATTGACTGGCTGGCTGGTAGGCTGCAATATGAATACAATGGCACCCCGCACGCTTTTTTCAATGTGAACATAGATTTCACCATCATTGAACCGTTTGATCTCTATGGGGGTTAACGGTACGTTTAGATGGGTGCTTATTTCTTTAGCCAGTTCAGGATTTGCCCTTCCCGCGATAAGCGCAATGCGTCCGGTCATAATACAATGTGGTGGGAGCGTTATTTAAAAATATTGTGGTTAGAATGGTTCTGTCCCAAACCTCGCTTCTCTCGGGTTAGCAGCTTCAAACCTTAAATTGTGTAATTCCACAACCGACATTCTCCGGATGAGGCATCCCTCTTGTCGGTTCACTAGTTTACTTAATTAGGTTTGACCTCATGCTGCTAACCTTCACTTGGGACAGAAACGTTTAGAATTACTGTAGCGATAAGGTTAGATTGTCCTTGCTTGCATAGATCCAATAGCCATGATCCTTCTGTAGGAAGTCATCGTCACCAGGGACAAGCTTATAGAACCCAGCATCAAAGTAGTAAATAGTTCCCTGAATCCAGCCATCCTGCTCTGCTGCCTGGATAGTCTTTACGGATTGTCCATCAGATATTGTACCATCAAACCAATAATAGGGTTGCCATTCACCATAGCCGAATAGATTCCAGCCTTTTTGAAGATTGATGACTGGTGCTAACTGGTCCTCAGCTAGGGCAATGCAATTATTTCCTGTACATTGGGAAGGTCTGCAAGTACACCAGCCGTTCTGGATTCTGCATTGTAGGCCAAGATCCGTGTAATCGGTTATCTGTTCTGATCTCATGTAAGAGCATATCATCTGCTGCCTTAAGCCTCTTGGCAGGCTTTGAAGATAGGTGCCGATTTGGTCTAACCTGTCTTGTATTCCCTGAATGAGCAATAGGATGTTATTTGACAGTGCCTGCAGTGCACTTTGGAATTCATTTTGGGTTACATAATCCTGTAATAATGCATCAATCTCATCTTTGGTATAGTATTCTTTGGTGGTGTTTTGGGTTGGGTATATCTCAACTGCTCCCAATGTGCTTGTTGGTTCTGGATGAACCAGGTTTCTGATGATTATGGAATCTGCATATGATCCATGGGCGTTTCCTTCTAACCTCAGCGCAGCTGCACCTAGTCCTGAAAAATTCCCGATACCAATGGTTCCATAATTGTTCCCCTCATAGTAAATATCCACAAATTCCCTATCATTGTCCAATTGGAGTGTCCATGATCTCCACGATCCTGCCTGCCCGTTCTCAAGCTTTTTGGCATATGTATTGTTATTGACCCTTGATTCACAGCTGCCATCAATGCTGTTCCACAATCCAAATGCGATCTGGAATTGGCATCCTTCCTCCTCGACAGAGCAGTAGTTGCTCGGGTCAAGCAAGTAAAGGTTCAGGGCAGAATATGCAGTGTTGCAGCCTTCCTTTTTCAGTGAAACCTTTATTTCACCTATCTCAGATAAAGGTATAGGATTGAATCTGGAGAGATTTGCGATCACAATATGTGAGCTATGGCCCCAATCGGTTGGAGAATAGCCTGAGTATAAGCCATCTGCAGCGTCAGTTGAATATTGAAAGTAACTGTTGGGATCAAGCTCTTCCCATGGATAGGGCAGGGTCTGGTTTGCGTCTTCAAAGTCAAGGTATACATGAAAAGTCTGATGCCTGTTGCTTTTTGATTGTGCTGTGGGATTTCCATAATACATATACACTGCTGAACTTGATCCTGCTGAAAGCTGGGCTACCCGAATCCAGACAGATGCTTGTGTGCCCGATATTGCTTCAATCCAGTATGGTAGGACATTCCCTGCTGCATCAATGAACCTGAGATCTGAGAAATCAGCATTCATCTCAGGTTCCTGGTCTATTAAAATGTTGTACTCATAATTGGTTAGGTCTGAATTACTGTTTTCCTGGATGTAGATGGGTTTTCGGTTACTCCATGATGGATCATGCCAAACTGGCAGTGTGTCAAAGCTTATGTTAGCTTCATAGAATCTTGATTCCTGGTTTCCAGCCTCAAAATTCAGGGAGATATGGCTTCCATTTTGGCACTGGAGGGGGATTGGTATATCCATAACCCCTGGTCCAAATCCCTCTGAACTGACTTCCCAGAGCATCTCAAGATGATTATCAGTAAAGTCTCTGCAATATAATGCAGTAGAACCCCATCCACCGGTTGCTCTATATGCCTTGAGGCTTACCAGAGCATTTGTTGAGGGTGTATACTGCTGATCTTGTATTTCATAATCGACGCAGATACCACAATCGTTCGTGGAAGAAACGGCGAAGGTATCCCAATCATCATCTTCCACATTTTGCAGATTTGACCATGTGCAGCTTCTGCAGTTATAGTAACCGGTGATATGCTCTTGGTTAGCAATCACTAAAGTACCAAATAAAAGAAATACAAAACCAACTAAAAATATGGTTTTCGTTTTAGTCCCCCGACAGAAGATAATGAAGCTGGATTTAAATAGTTTTGCCAATTTTAAGCTAAAAAGTAGAGCTATCTCAATTCCTTCTCGATTTCCTTTTCCAGCATCAATATCTCGATGTCACCGAAGTGCTGATATTGCTCCAGGTCAATCTTTCTTTGATTTGTCAGATGGAGCAAGGGTATGAAGGTGTACACCTTCCCTTCCTTGGAGTCATCTGAGAGTAATTGAGAAAAGGTAAGCCTGCCTTTTGCACCTGTGCTGAAGAACAGCCGAATCCTGCCATACACTTCCTTGATAACCTGGCTAATGTCCTTTGTTTTGACTGGAATACCTACATTTGTAGGGGGGATAGATGCCATGACCCTTCGTTTCTTGACATCAAGAGCCCTTTCCAAGGCTCCCACCAGATCATAGATTGTCACTTTACGTTTCCGAGTCTGGGGGGTCTTCGGGATGAGGTCAAATTTCTCTTCAGACTGTCTCAGCACTTGCTCCTCAAATAAAGAAGGTTCTTCCTCTGTCTGGGAGAAAAGCTTATCCAAGTTGTCGAGGTCAGCACCCATCAGCCTGTTTGATTTTATCTTAAGGAGCAACGCAGCAGCCAACAAAACTTTGCCTGAAACCCGCAGATCAAGCACTTTCAGCTGTTTTATCATGTCAATATATCTTTTTGTCAGAACAGATATATCCACATCCCAGGGGTCTATCTCCCCTTTATTGATCAGCTCATATATAATGGTCTGCCAGGTAATCTCATCCTTGTCGAATATGATACTAAATATCTGCTCTGATTGTTCTGGCTTGCTGGCTGAAAGTTCCACAGGACATTTATTGAGACTATCCTATATAAATTTAATGGTAATATTTTTAAGTTGCGCAGCATTCTCGAAAAAAGTGAATAAATCAGTATACCTTGTCGTCTCAATACTCACCATAGGGCTGGTAGCCTATGATAATTTTGATAGGATTGCTGATCCTCGCCAACGCACATACCTTGATTTATATCTGGATAATCCCGCCTTGTATGGCGGCCACAAATGGGGAAGTTGGGGTACTATTGTCAACCAGAGCGATGACCATTTCTACCTTTTTATGCAGGGCCATACCATCAGGGTACAGGGCAGCGTGCAGCCAGCTATCTGGGGAGAGACAAATTATTATCTGTATTTTGGGGAAGACGGCACTATTTCACTCATTGACTACCACAACCAGGATTATTTTTACCTGTACTATCTCTTGTCTTTCATCGGCTTTTTGATATTTCTCTGGATTTTCTTCAAGGAATGGAAATTGACGAAGCGGGGTTTTGAAAATGCCTGATTGGCTGACGCATATAGTCATCGCACTTATCTTTGCCGAGATAATTAATACGGAGAAAAAGAGCCTGGTAATTTTAGGAACATTGCTGCCTGATATCTTGTCCAAGCTTTACCTTATCTTTTTTTATCTGGGTCTGCCTCCGTATGTGACTTTAGGAAGTTTCCATACCCCCTTCATGACATTCCTGGTAACGCTTCTGGTAGCGCCTCTCTTTAGGTATCACCGCGCTAAGACTTTGATACTCTTGAATGTCGGCATGCTAAGCCACTACTTGTCTGATATCATGTTACGGCATTATGTAGGCGGCATTAGGATGCTGTGGCCGTTGTCAGAGCAGCAGTACATCCTCAATTGGTTCTGGTCAGATCAGGCAATCTATCTGCTTGCGATAAGCCTGGCTGCTTATTTCCTCATCCGCTGGTCAAAAACATCACATTTTATAAATACCAAACACAAGGTTTAACAAATGTTAGAAAAGTGGTTGGCATCAGAAAACTTGCTTTCTCTCGCTAAGATCAATGCAATACATTTCAAGCATGTTTTCAGGGAATGCCTAGGCGCAGGGAATGAGGAAGTCTTGATAGTATCTGATACAGGTTATCCTGAAAAGAGAATTGCTCCTCTTATGGGCATGTCTTATTACTATGCTGCAAAAAAATTAGGCCTGAAAGTAAATCTTGTTGCCCAATCCCCCAAACTCATGGGAGAGTCTGCATCAGATCAGGTCATAAACAGCCTTAAGGAGCTGCCTGACGGCAGTGTGATCATCCTCTCTCTGTCTCAACGCTTGGGGAAGTTGAGGTCTCTGGGAAAAAGCTACCGGAAATTTGCGCAACAGCATGACCATCGCTTTGTTTCAACACCAAGCTTAGGCAGCGTCGGATCTTCTTTTTTCTCTCAATTTGTATCTGCTATAGACACTGACTATTCCCGGATAAGGGAAACCGGCAAGAAGCTGAAGAGCGCTCTTGATTGGGGCAAGGAAATTGATATCACCACCAAATCAGGGACATCGCTGCATCTCGATATCAGAGGTAAGACAAGCATTGCTAACACAGGGGAATATAGGGAGCCCGGTATCGGTGGGAATCTTCCTGCAGGAGAAGTATATATAGCTCCTAATAAGAGCAGTACAGAAGGAACAGTTGTTTTAGATGGAACTCTGAAGCACCGATGGGGCAGCTGCCTGCTAAAGCAGCCGGTTACACTGATTGTGGAAAGAGGGCAGGTCACTGATATCAAAGGCGGACGAGAGGCACAATTCCTGCAGAAATCATTGGAGTGGGCGCATGGAAAGGCGAGGTTTCCATGGGGAATACGCTATATCGGAGAATTAGGCATCGGTATAAATCAGGACGCAAACCTTGTGGGTTCTACTGTACTGGATGAGAAAGTATATGGGACAGCTCATGTTGCAATGGGCAGCAATTATTGGTTTGGGGGGGATATTTATGCGATCATACACATGGACCAGGTATTCAAAGATCCACTGGTGTATATTGATGGAAAAAAGTTAGTGATCTAGATATCTGTTAAACAGCTTCTGATATTGTTTGCCTACATTTTGCCAGGTCATGTGCCTGGTAAATAGGTATGCATTTTTTTCCATTCTTTTCTTTAATATTGGATTTCCCAATAAAGCCAGTATTGCATCCTTAAATGATTTGGAATCATCAAATTTTGCGAGAAATCCTCTTTTTTCATTTATAATCTCTTTTGCATGTAAAAACGGAGTTGAAACAACAGCCCTACCACACCCCATCGCATATGATAATGTGCCACTGGTGATTTGAAATGGATTCTGATTTGAAGAGATATAGACATCAGTGGATTTCAGTAATGAAAGTAGCTCAGTAAGGGACAAAAATTTGTTTATGAACTTTACATTCTTCTGAAGACCTTTCCTTCTGACCTCTTCCATTAATATGTTCCTATACTGCTCTCCCTCGCATTTTAATGTGTTGGGATGGGTTACTCCCGCTATGACATAGAGCACATCCGGAAATCTTTTCATAATCTCAGGCAATATTTCTAATATGTACTCATACCCTCTTCCTGAGGATCTGTCACCTCTTCCTGGTCTCATAAAACCAAATGAAGTAATTAACCTCCTGTTCTGAAAACCCCACTGCTTTTTCATATTCCTATTATCTCCAAATTTTACTTCATGGATTCCATGGGGGATAACTGATATCTTTGATCTTTTGATGCCATAATCTTTATGTAAGATATCTACTGCAAATTGGTTCATAACTACTATCTGACTACATTTTTCTGATAACAACTGAACGATCTTTTTCCGATAGTCACTAGGTTTAGGGAGAACAGTATGCATGGTAATTATTACTGGTTTTTCTATTTTCTTTAAGAATGTTAAGAGGGGTTCCCCATAATCTGATCCAAAAATCTTAAATTCGTGCTGGATACTTATCACCTTAATCTTTTTATTATCATTAATATCTTTTGCAACCCTTAGATAATCCTGAATTGACGAATCTTGAATCTGGAAGTCTACGTTTGGCGGATATTCGATGGATTCATCTTCCGTGTTCATTGCGATTATAGATGAACCAATTGTATTATTATAGGCTTTTTCAACGGCTTGAGATAAGTCATAGGTAAATGTCGCTATGCCACATCTTCGTGGAAGGTATGTGCCCATGTATGCTATTCTATTTTTTTTCAGTTTAACCCCCTACTCATGGATATTTCACTAATTCTTTTAATAGTTTTTTTAAGTTTACTGAAGCCACAGCAATCCTTTTATCAGCAGCCCCATAATATATATATAGATCTTTTCCAAATATAGCGTGACCAGTAGGAAATACTACATTGTTTACTACTCCGTTCAATTCCCAAGGTTCAGTAGGTTCAAATAATGGATAGGGCAGATGGCCAATGACTTTCGTAGGGTCTTTAAGGTCAAGGAGGGCGGCTCCTGCCCTATAAATCTTGCCCCTGTCCATATCATCAACTGCATGGTAGATCAAAAGCCATCCTTTATCGGTTTTTATTGGGGGACAACCCCCTCCGATATTCCTGCTTTCATATCCATACTTTGATTCAAGAACTATGTAGCTGCAGAGGTGATAAAAATATTCTTTCCAGTATTTGAGGGTTAAGTCCTTGAAATCGTTGAAGTAGACCACCTGAATATCAGGCAAGATACGGTGCAGAAGCGCATACTTCCCCTTTATCTTTTCGGAAAAAAGAATAGCATCTTTGTCCCAGAGCAATGTATCCTTTCCATTCCTGTCTTTGTAGTAAGCTTCAAATAAGAAATATCTTTCCTTTAACTGCCCCTTGCATGACCTAAATTCATCTTCTGCCTCATCATACGATATCTCAGGTGAGATGATGCCTTTTTTGGTAAATTGTTTTAAGTTCTTACTTTGAGCATAGGCAATCCGGACATGTTTTCCATCAAATGCAACATAGGTTAGATAGTACGTTTTCCCTATTTTTACAATTCGAGGATCTTCAATGCTTTGTTCTTTCTCACCATCCGCTTTTATAAATGGTCTGTTCAACCTTTCAACTACTTTTAAGGGACCATCTAGCCTACAATAGCCTATCACCGATCTCTTTCTCTTACTGAAGGCTCGGTAGTACATATGTACCTCCTTACCAACCTGCATACAAGCCGGGTTAAATACTCCCGAATCCTCAAAATCATGAGAAGTAGGGTCTAAGATGACCCCGTGTTTTTTTACTTTTATCATATGGTACCTTAGGCAAAATGGAAGTATTTAAAATTTGCGTCAAAAATGAGTAGATTTAAATATATTTCCGCACCTTCGGGGCTTATGCCGCTTGTGTCCGTAACCAATAAAACAAGATGGGAGTGCCAGCATTCCGGAAAATGCTGCAATGACATCATCATCGATAAAGAGAAGAATCTCTCCATTATAAAGGATGGCAAGCCCTGCTGCAAGCATCTGACCGAAGATAATATGTGCCACAATTATGCCCAAAGGCCTTTCATCTGCAGGGTGTATCCTTTCTATGCTGATCCTGAAAAGATTGTTGATGCAGATGGGGTTGCCAGGCCCCAGAAAGCGTTTTCTCCTGAAAACTTATTGATCCATACTGAGTGTCCTGGTTTTGGAAAGGGCAAACGGATTTTTGGGAACAAAAGATTACAGAGGGAGCTGGAACGCTTAGGCTATGATTTTGCAGTCAAGCTGAAGGAAGCTGTGGCCAAAGGAGAAGATCCGGCGAAGTTCATATAGGCTTA
>Ga0209542_10020130_pt1 | contig 10607 bp, 9 predicted proteins | sample RifCSPhighO2_01_FD_184028 | JGI IMG/M metagenome (GOLD analysis project Ga0209542, IMG submission 184028) | Soil microbial communities from Rifle, Colorado - Rifle CSP2_plank highO2_0.1 (SPAdes) (version 2) | ecosystem: Environmental > Terrestrial > Deep subsurface > Rock core/Sediment ...
CTCGCTTACTACAATGACATCTTCATGTCGATCGCTGGACTCTACAATCTGAAACGAGCATAACAAAAAGCCGCCGGTGTTTTCCTGCGGCTGCACACGAATGCTATTGTGCAGTGGGTCTTATGTTGTTGATGTAAAAACCCACCGCCTTGATACAAAATTCAATATGCCAAATCTAACATCCGTTGAAAGATTGTCTCGTTTCTACGAAGAGGATGTAAACTATTTTACGCTTTTGAAAATTGATTATAAAACCAACGGCACGCGGGCGGAAATAGCTAAAGTAACTTTTGCCCCGATTGAGTTTTTTGATTGGGATTGTTTAACTATTGGCGCGCTTGGTTGGGGTCAAATTCAAATCGCAAACGCGAATGTGGTAAAAATAGTGCCAAAAAACAGCAGAAAAAAATGGATGCTGGAATTATGCGATACTATGCTTGAATTTTATCCGAAAGAAATCGGCAAAATTGGCGAGCGCATTGAACACTTCAAGAACATAAGAAACGTTTGGGAAAAGAAATCTGACTAATTTTAGGGAACTCAATAAATGTAGAATTTAAACCTTGATTCTCTTGACATTTCTTGTAATATGATTTGAGTAGAAGACGTGATTAGGGGGCTTACATCGTACATTCCCAACCAAAGAATAGGAGGACAGCGAAATGAATGATCGAAACTTCCGAAAAATGCTGGAGGCCAAATGGGCTTGCGAAAATTTCGTTTGCGTCGGACTTGACAGCGAGTTTGGCAAAATTCCCGAGTCTGCACGCAGAAGTGGCAACGAGTGCGATGTAAGCGTCGCTAACACCGTCGTCGCGTTCAACCGCGCAATCGTGGAAGCGACGAAGGACATCGTATGCGCCTACAAGCTGAACGCCGCGTTTTACGAGGCGCACGGTGACGAAGGCATCGGTGCTTTGCAACGAACCATTGCGGACATCCACGCCATCGCGCCGGACGTTCCAGTGATTTTCGACGCGAAGCGCGGCGATATCGGCACCACCAACGCGGGTTATGCGGATGCGGTGTTCGGCTTTCTGGATGCGGATGCAATTACAGTGAGTCCATATCTCGGAGGCGAAGCACTTCAGCCATTTCTTGCACGGGCGGAGAAGGGCATCATCGTGCTTTGCCGGACTTCCAATCCGGGTGCGGGCGAGTTTCAGAACTTGTCCGTGAACGGCGGCGAACCGCTCTATCTCTTCGTCGCGCGTCGCGTGGCAAGCGAGTGGAACAAGAACGGAAACTGCGCACTCGTCGTCGGCGCAACATATCCTGACGAACTCCGCGAAGTCCGCAGACTTGTCGGCGATATGCCGATTCTTATTCCGGGCATCGGCGCGCAAGGCGGCGACATAGAGAAAATCATCTCGGCAGGCAAGAACAGCCGCAGACAGGGCATGATCGTGAACTCCTCGCGCGGCATCATCTTCGCCTCGAAAGGCGCGGACTTCGCGGAAACGGCTCGCCGCGAGACAGAGAAGCTCCGCGACTTGATCAACCAGTACCGGTAGAAAGGAGGTGAAACCATGAACGAGCAAGAAGTTTTGCAAGTCCTCGGCAAGGTCGGAGCGGTCATCCATGGTCATTTCGTCTATAGGTCCGGCAAGCATGGCCCGGAGTATGTCAACAAAGATGCAGTTTATCCGCACACCGCGGAAACGTCCCGCCTCTGTCGCGCAATCGCCGAACTGTTCGCGAGCGACAATGTGCAAGTGGTCATCGCTCCGGCAATCGGCGGAGTGATTCTCTCGCAGTGGGCGGCGCATCATCTCACCAAGATGAACGGCTATGAAGTGTTCGGTGTTTACGCCGAGAAGTCCGAAGGTGGAGATACCTTCGTCATCAAGCGTGGCTACGACAAACTTATCTGTGGCAAGAACGTTTTGGTGGTGGAAGATGTTCTCACTACCGGCGGATCCGCCAAGAAGGTGATTGAAGCCACGCGAGCAAAGGGCGGCAACGTCGTCGGTCTCGGTGTTTTGTGCAACCGCGGAGGAATCACGCCGCAAGATGTGGCCGATGTTCCGAAATTAATCTCACTTGTGAATATGCGGCTGGTTGCGTGGGACGAGTCGGATTGTCCACTTTGCAAGCAGAACGTTCCGGTTAATACGGATGTCGGCAAAGGGCGCGAGTTCCTCGCGCGCAGATAGAAATGAATTCCCATGGTTTGCTATCGCAAGATAGCAAACCCTTTTTCTTTTTGTATAAATTTCAAAGAGCAAATGATTGCGAAAACAAATAAAAAATTGCTGAAAGTATTTGTTTTCAAGACTGTCGGCACAGAATTCGCGCAAGAAACTAATGCGCGCTGCAGTTGGGATTTTTGTTTTCAAACTGCGAGGAATCCCATGTTGAAATATCCGGTTCTTTTACGAAAAATTGGAGGATCTTCTCTCCTCGTATTCCGGATTTTATTTTATGCTTTGCCACAACTTTTATCGTGTGTAGTCCTGGTTTTTTAAATTGGTATTCCATTCTTCCATTTTGGGCAATATCGGCTTGGCAGATCGTTTGTTTATCGGATGTCCACGTTACGAAGTAATTGCCGTTTTTACAACCTAATGCGTTACAGTTATCTCCGGTCTCGGGATCGGTAAAATCCAGTTCGAGGGTAGTGCCTTGCCCGAGAATCCAATAAGGATTTTGGTAGCTGTTCAAAAAGAGTTCAAGATTGCGTTCTTGCGGAAGTTCAATAAATTCTTTTTCATGCCACACGTTTGCGTAAAATCCATCGGTAACAATCAGCCGATAATCAACTTTTTCCATGGATGTGTGAATGTCATCGAGATTTTGAAAGACGCTGCCGCTTGCGCCTTCGCCGAAGCTATATGCTTCCCATTTCGCGGGGGATAACTTTCTTTCTAATACATAGCCAAGATTGTTTCTATTGTCGCTTTCCGTTTTCCATTCAATGGTAAATCCGTTTTGGGTTATCTCATTTACGATTGAATTGCTTGGTCGTTTGCGAAAGAGAATAATTTTTGGGCCGGAAGCCGGCCGTGTGAGCGATTTTACTATTGTCTTACCTACAGAAAATCTTATAGCAGAGACATTCGGAGAAATTTTTGCGATTATGATATCTGTATAGCCGCTTTCTCCCACCGCAAGTTCTTCGTCTTTCAAAGGATAGGAAATATCATCAACGGATCGGAATACTGATGTATAGAAGGTTGAACGTTGTCCATTATCATAAACAATCTCAAGTTTATACAAGGACTGTGCAGTCAAAAATTTATCAATAGCAGATTTCATAGCTATTGGCGCATCTTCAAAGAACGCGGGAGTCAGTGTTTCTTCAAACGTATAGCCGTCTTGATGCCTGGTGAGTTTTCCACTGAACAGGAGGTAGAAACTCTCAACATTGTAAGGATTTGCGTGTTCTGATTGACCATTCGCGACAGCAGAGTTGATCGGGCTTGGTGTGGTTTGCGCGGGTGAAACTTGGGGCGCGGGAACCCTCGCGGGTAATTGTTTTTCCCAATAGTAAAATCCTACGCCACCTGCCGCGCAGACGATAACGAGAAGTATTGCAATCAGAAAGAGTTTGAGATTGCGGTTCGTCATTAAGATAATATAACAGATTCTGCAGGTGTCGCATAGAAACCGAAACATATTGAATTTCTCTTGGATTCTGCAATACTGTAATAATGCCTCCAAAGAAACCAGTTTTGAATTTCAAAAGTAAGCTGACGGAACCCTCGGAGCAGTTTTTAGACGGGCTGTTAAGCAGGGCGTATGATTTTGCCCAGCATTTGGATAATCAGACAAGTATTTTGGTGGGAGTGAGTTCCGCGATTTTTGTATTCTCTTTATCACTGGTTGTGGAGCAACAGGGGAGCTTTCCATTTTTAATTCTTGGAATATTTGCCGGATGCGCGGCTCTGGTGGGGCTGTTTGCGGTGCATCCTCCCAAGTTTATGCGAAAGCGCGGACAGGAAGAAAGTTTGATGTACAACAAAAGTATTGCCGGTTTTGCTTCTTCCTCTGAATACGGAGAGGCGTTAGAAAAAATTGTGGACGATAAGCGCGCGGTGATCCATGAGTATGCCAAAGAAATTTATAATGTTTCCAAATTTTATTATCGTCCCAAACGCAAGCTTTTTCATCTTTCGCGCAATATTCTTCTCATCGGAATTATCGTAAGTCTTTTTGTGTTTCTCTTGAGCGTATTGCTCATGTAGTCTTTCATGCGAATTCGACTTTTGCCATTTATCCTTTTTTGTATTGGTTTTTCGATCCTGCTGATTGGCGAGGGATTTTTGTTGTTTCAATCTTTCCACATATCTTCCGAGGAAAATGATCTTCCGACGAGAAGCCCTGTTGCAACTCCTTCTGTATCTTCTGCGTCTGCGGATTTTTCGTTAGCGGCTCGATCCGTGCGATTGCAAAATGGCCAAGTTCCGGACTTTTATGTCTTGAATGGATACGAAATTACTCCTGCCGCGGAAGGCATGAAGCGTATTCGTTTTATGGCGCAAAGCCCTGACGGACGGCTGTTTCTTACGGATATGTATGACTTGTCGGATAACTCGAAAGGAAGTGTGTATATTTTGGACGACTGGAATGAACAAACAAAAAAATTTGGAACGAGGCATGTCTATCTGACAAATCTTCGCAACCCAAACAGTATTGCGTTTTATCGCGATCAGCAGGGTGTGGATTGGTTGTATCTTGCGTTAACAGATAAACTTGTTCGCTATCGGTATGCTGCCAGAGAGACAGAGCCGACTTCTGCTCCGAAAACAATCGCGACGTTTCCAGATTATGGCTTGAGTTATAAATACGGAGGATGGCATTTAACGCGCACGGTCGCTTCCCACGGAGATAAAATATATGTTTCGGTGGGAAGCAGTTGTAATGCGTGCGAGGAACGGTCTGACGAATGGCAGAGAGCGTCAATTCTTCAAATGAATCCGGACGGAACCGGGCAAAAAGTGTATGCTTCGGGGTTGCGGAATGCCGTGGGCATTAAGTGGGTAGGAGAAACATTGTTTGCGACTGAAATGGGATCTGATCACTTGGGAAATGACAAACCCGCAGACAAGCTCTATGAAATTAAGGAAGGCGTACACTATGGCTGGCCCTATTGCTATGAGTCGTTGGGGCATGTGTTTGAGGATACGACAATCGCATGGAAGCAAAAGAATGTAGATTGCGAAGATGTGCCGCGTTCGTATGCGGCATTTGACGCGCATTCAGCTCCTTTGGGCTTGGAATACTTTAACAAAGAAGGAACAGACGAGCGATTGAAAGACGCTTTCCTTGTTGGGTTGCATGGTTCTGGCGTGGTGAGCATTGGAAACGGATACCGTATTGTCAGAGTGAATTCCAAGGGGTTTGTGCAAGAAGTTGTTGCGGGATTTCTTAAAAATGAAACGCGTATTGGGAGACCAGTGGATATCTTGCAAAACGACGCAAATTCTTTTTTCTTTACCGATGACTTTGCGGGAGTGCTCTATTATGTTGGAAGGTCTCAATGAGACAAGAGAGATTGATATTGAACGAATTACGCTCATGCTTTAGAGGAGAACGCGCAAGATCGAATTGTGATACCATTCGTTCGGATCAAAGCTCCAGCCGTAACTTACGGGAGCTGTCAGGAGAAAACCGGCAACAAGCACAGAAGCGATAATACAAAGCGACAAGAGGATGCGCTGTTTGGGAATAAACCGCGAAATGAGCCAAGAACCAATATATCCAGCGAGCAGGAGAGAGAACAGAAGCGGGAAGAAATAGTGATAGAGGAAAAGCGGGCGGTCAATGGGAGTAAAGGGCAGAAAACTTGCCGCCCAGCTGGCAAGCAAGAGAAAGAGGGTTGGAGCAGAAATATCGCGCGGCTTTCGCGTAATGATTTTCAGCGCAAGAAGAACTGCTCCCGCGAAAACAGCAAAAATACCAAGAAACCAAGTCGCCGGGTTGCCGACAAGCCAAATCTGGCGATTGCCTTTCCACCACTCAATCTTTTGCTGAAGCTCTCGCACTTCTTGTGAGATTTCGGTAAAACGCTGTGGATCTGATTGAATCTCAAGAGTCAACTCTTGTAGCCGTTGTAGTGTTTGTTCTTTTTCTTGTTCTGGCACTACGCGGTTCCAGTAATAAATGGGTTTTTGATTGAATGGCCACTGGTTCCATCTGCTCGCGTATGGATGCTGTGTCGAAATTGATTTGTTATAAGAATACATTGCTTTGTTGAGCAGGATGACTTTTTCGATAAAGGGCTTCTCGCGAAAACCCTGTTCCAGATATGCGTCTCCGGGACCCGGCTTGGTAAGCAATGCGAAGTGAATGGTAAATCCAAAGGCATACACCATAAGAGACGCAAGAAGAATGAGAGCGCTTTTTGCAAAAAGCAGATGAAACGATTTGTCTTTCCAGAAGCTTCGCCAGAGGAGCAATCCAAGAGGAACTATCATTGCAAGCGCTGTCCATTTGATGGAATAGCTTATGCCAAACAAGAATCCGGTGGCGAGCAGAAGAAAGAATTTTGTTTTGATGGATGAAGCGCGTTCTTGCAAGAGGAACATCCATACGGACGCAAACCCGAAAAACAATAGCGGAATATCGAGGAATGCAAAGCGGGATTGTACCAGCAAAGCGTTATCAAAAACAATGAGCAGACCGGCTATGAAGGCGGCAATTTGAGATTTGGTCAGCTCGCGCATGAGGAGATAGCAGAGGATCGGCAAGAATATGCCAATGAGGAGAGGAAAAACGCGAAGGAAAAAAAGATCGCGCGCGTTGTATGTCTGGCCAATGGTGGTGAGATCTTCGGGTAACTGGATTGCACCGAGTTTTGCTGTGGCTACAATAAACAATTTACCCAGAGGAGGATGGATGTCGAAGTGATTTTCTCCTGTTACATACGAGCGCACAAACGTGCCAAAGTGAACTTCGTCAAACACCACTTCGCGGGGAAGATTGAAAGAAATCAGATGAACCAAGAGGGAAATGCCAAGCAGAATAAGGATGTATTTATCGTTGACAATTTTCTTGCCCCAAGCGGATAAGAGGTATCGAAAACTCTTCATAATACCCTCGTTATAGCATACTGAAGAGAGATTTCAACCTTGCGCTTTATAGGATTTTTGATAGGATAGTTGAGAATAGAAGGGGATGCTGCGGGCCGTTAGCTTAGTGGTAGAGCGCCTCATTTGCAATGAGGAGGTCGGGAGTTCGAATCTCCCACGGTCCACCATTTCAGATTTGCCGAAGAAGTTGCCTAGAGGTTACTTTGCGCGCGATTACCAAAATTGAATCGGGCGCAATGCCCGATTCTCGTATTGAAACTGTGAGAAAAATTGCGACGGCATTGGGCGTTAAGGTGGCCGATCTATTTAAATAATTATGAACTGGATTTTTCTATCACTCCTTGCTCCACTATTCTGGGCTTCGTCCAATTTCGTGGACAAATACATTCTTGGAAAATACACAAAAAGTATTTTTGATTTTGTTTTTTTCTCAACAATTACAAGCTGGATTTTTTTCGCCGCAATTTTTCTCTTTGTTGGAGCGCCGGAGCTAAGTCTGTATTCCTTGATACCGATTACTACTGGCATGGCACTCATCTATTCGTATGGATTTTATGGGAAAGCGCTAGAGCAGGGCGACGCTTCGGCGCACGTCATTCTTTTCAAACTCATTCCTGTAATCACAGTAATCCTTGCCTTCGCTTTTTTGGGCCAAACACTTTCTTTAAACGAACTTCTCGGTTTTGTGATTGTTTTGGCTGGCGCAATTATAGTTTCTTTTGAAAAAAGCAAAGGTATTTTTATTAAAGGTTTTGGAATGATCATGATTGCAATTCTTATGTGGTCGGTAGTGATTTTGGTTACAGATTACGGGCTTACAAAAATGTCATTTTGGGACTATTTCATGCTCGATAACTTGGGTTCTGCATTGGCCGGGCTAGCCATGTTTATTATTCCATCAATACGAAAGCAAGTGATTGAAGGCATAAAAACGGCGCGAGTTGCGAAATACGTTTGGTTCTCTTGGAATAATGCTTTAGACTTCTTTGGTCAAATGAGCATCAAAAAAGCCTTTGCAATCGCGCCGTCCGCCGGCTTGATAACGGTTGTTATGCAAGTGCAATCTTTCTATGCGATTTTGATTGGCATCCTGCTTACACTTTTAATTCCCAGTATTATCAAAGAGGATATTTCTGCGCCCGCATTGATTAAAAAATTTGTTGGCGCGACGGTTATGTTTTTGGGCGTTTATATTTTGTTAGTATAAGACTATGAACATACTAATTTTTGGCGACAGTATAACTTGGGGCGCATACGATCCAGAGCAAGGCGGCTGGGCTACTCGTCTGCGAAATTATTTTGAGGCAAAAGATAATGACACTGATGTTTACAATCTTGGTATTTCCGGCGATACCACGGCCGACTTGCTCAACCGGATTGAGATTGAAGCGAAATCACGCGAGCCGAATTTGATAATTTTCGCTATCGGAATCAATGATGCTCAATTTATCCACTCTACAAACGGCTTGCGCGTTTCGCTTGATGAATTTCAGCAAAATCTCACAAAACTTCTTTCTATCGCCAAGAAATTCACTGGCAAAATTGTTTTCGTTGGTTTAACAAAAGTGGACGAATCAAAAACTACCCCTATTCCGTGGAATACCAATAAATCGTATACCAACGAAAACATTAAACGACTTGATACCGTGATAGAGAAGTTTTGCGAGGAGAACAAGCTGAAATTTATCTCAATGGATAGCGTCGTTGGGAACGGCGACCTTATTGACGGACTTCATCCAAACACCAAATGGCACATCAAGATTTTTAATCGGATAAAGTCCGAGGTAGAATTAATAATATAGCCATCGGATTTTTTCGCCAAAATGCCAGAAGCGAGGACGCGGCGAAAAGGGAAAGTGTGGGGGGAATTCCGCCGCGCCAGATCCGAAGCGAGCCCCGCCATCCTGCTCGTTCAGAGCAGAACACCACAAAAAGTTTTCTTTTCCTTATTAAGTGGAAAATAGCGAAGTTACAACTTCGCTATTTTGATTACGCTAAAGTAGAAGTTTTGGATTGATTGTTCGACCGCCTGATTTTATTGTGGTATACATAGTATGCAATCAATGCGGCAGTTTACTATTGCAAAGGAGAGAATTCGATGAGAACCGATCGCGATCGGGACTACAAGGATTTGCAGCAGATCATTAAAAATGCGGGGTTGCTTGAAAGGCAGCCGCTCTATTACTGGGTAAAGATCATTTCCACGCTTGGTCTGCTGGTAGGGGCGATCATCGCAGTTCCCGGTTTGGGAGACAACTTCTGGTTTTTGATGGCGAGCGCTGTATATTTGGCGTTTGCCTTCGGCCAGATTGGATACGTTGGGCATGATGCTGGTCACCGCGCAATTTTCCGTTCCGCAAAGGGGAATGAAATTGCGGGGCTGGTCGTAGGGTTTCTGTTGGGCATGAGTCCAAGCTGGTGGATTACGGTGCATAATCAGCACCATAGTTCTCCCAACGATCTGGATGATGATCCTCACGCAACGCTCCCATTTATGGCTTTCTCTCCGGAGAAAGCGCGGCAGACCCGCGGATTCTTGAGGTGGCTCATCAGATACCAGCACATTTATTACTGGGGCATACTGCCATTGGAGAGTATCGGTCTCCGATTGGCGAGCGTGAAATTTTTTCTGAAGCCGTCCGGCAAAGTGAGGCATCGGGTGTTGGAACCCGTGCTTCTTGCATCGCATTTCGTGGTGTACGTCTGGCTTTTGTGGTGGTGCGGATTGCCTTTAACCTACACCATCGCGTTTGTCGCGGTTCATCACGGGCTGTTCGGCTTGTACTATGGTACGGTGTTTGCTCCCAATCACAAAGGGATGCTTATTCTGGATAAGGAAAACCCTTTGGATTTTTTGCGTACTCAAGTGCTGACCACCCGTAACGTCAAACCGAATCCTTTTAACGATTTGTGGTTTGGCGGGTTGAACTACCAAATCGAGCATCACTTGTTTCCGGGTATGCCCCGATGCAACTTCAGCAAAGCGCGTAAACTGATAAAAAAGTTTTGCGCAAATCGAGGAGTGCCATATCATGAGACGGGTCTGCGCGCTTCATTTGGAGAAATTGTGGCTTCCATGAGGGAAGCTGGAAATGCTGCGCGGCATCCGCCAGCTGTGGTGCGGATTGCCCAAGGAGATGAAGTATAACCAAAAGGCCCCCAGGTCATGAATCCTGGGGGCAATTATTTTATCGAGGAGACCTCGGCGAAAATCTAAAATCGTAGCACATCACTATTGACAGTATGTGAATATTAATATATATGGAAACCAGCCGAATCAAGGGAGGGGAGAATGATGAACATGTCTGATATGTTCGGAGTGTCGTATCAGGGACTCAAGGAGAGATATGTGCGCTTCCAATTGGAAGCCGCGTGGGGAAATCCCGATATCGCTCTATGGTTGGAAGAACAATTACGAGTTTCCAAATTTCCAGATGATAAAGAAAATATCGGGAAGTGGCTGGAGATTATCGCCAGAGAATGTATTCTGGATGCTATTCGGGGACGCGAAGCTGATATTCTTTCAAAATGGGCAACTCCAACAAGGAGTTCGCGTATCCCGGAAAGAATCGC
>Ga0209542_10020132_pt1 | contig 10607 bp, 11 predicted proteins | sample RifCSPhighO2_01_FD_184028 | JGI IMG/M metagenome (GOLD analysis project Ga0209542, IMG submission 184028) | Soil microbial communities from Rifle, Colorado - Rifle CSP2_plank highO2_0.1 (SPAdes) (version 2) | ecosystem: Environmental > Terrestrial > Deep subsurface > Rock core/Sediment ...
ATTTATTCTTTTGTTTTTGATTGATAATTGTATCTATAGCAATTGCTGTTTTTCCTGTTTGACGATCACCAATTATCAGCTCTCTTTGTCCTCGGCCGATTGGAATCATGGAATCAATTGCTTTTATACCGGTTTTTAAAGGTGTATTTACAGGTTCACGCATAACAACCCCCGGAGCAATTTTCTCCAAAGGCATTGCCTTGTCCTTTTTTATTTTCTGTTTTTCGTCCAGTGGGACTCCCAGAGGATTTATGACTCTTCCGAGAATAGCATCTGAAACATCAATCCCAAGCATCTCGCCGGTTGTTTTTACATCCGATCCCTCTTTTATTTTTTGGCCTTCATCAAGAAGTATTACTGAAACAGTATCTTCATCGAGATTCAGTACCATTCCTGTGCTTCCATCCTTAAATAAAACTTTTTCTCCCATGGCAACTTTTGATAATCCCGATACTACGGCAACTCCGTCTGCATATCTGATAACACTGCCAACATTTTGAGTCTTCGAATCCTCACCGTATGATGAAAGTTTTTTCTGAAGATTTTGAATAATTTTGTCGCTATCAATCATAATTTTTTTCTATATAAGATAAAATTTTGTCAAAAGAATTTTTCAGCGAGAATTCGTATTCAATATCATTATCTACGATCTGAATGCCAAGAAGAAGCGATGGATCTTTCTTGAACACTATTCTTTTTTCAGGGAAAAGTTTTTCAAATGATTTCGTATCAAAATTTTCCGTTGGGGACGATACGACCAACTTCTTATTGTTGTCGAGGTTTTTAAGCGCGTTAATATATTTTTTGAGATCGGATCTTCCAAGATATGAAGAAATAGCGTTTACTTTTTTTTCATCAAGATTTTTTCCCTTATAGCTTGCCAGTGCCAATTGAATAATTTTCTTTTTCTTCATAAATTTTAATTTGTTTTTTTTATTTTCAAAAGCGCTTCTTTCATGATTTTGTCCTGTTCTTTATTCGAAAAGAATCTCTCCAAAGACTTTTCCAGGAAAGAAATTGCAATCTTGCTGACATTAACAGCCAATTTCTTTTCTGTTTCCTGAAATTCCCGTCCGATCTGGACCCTCGCGTCATTGAGCATTTTTTCTGTTTGTTTTTTCCCTTCTTCCTGAATTTCCCGCGCGCTATCCAATGCCTCCTGTCTTGAGTCTTCTACTATTTTTCTTGCCTGTAATTGCGCATTTTTCAAAATTTGTTTTTCCTCTATTATTACTTTTTCAAGCTTTAATCTTGCTTCTTCTGCCTGCGCAAGACCTTCTTTAATCGTTATCTTTCTTTTATTAAGTAGGTCAAGTACTGGTTTGTATAGAAATTTTTTAAGTATAAAAAGAATAATTAGAAAATTTACTATTTGTGCAATCAACAAAATTGGCTCTACGCCAAATTTTTCTAAAATATCCATATATTAAGACTATTTCGTAAAAGCAAGAATTAATGAATAAATTGCAATAGCCTCAGCGAATGCCATAGCGAGTAACATTGCCGGTAAGATTTTCGCCGATGCCTCAGGATTTCTTCCCAAAGATTCCATTGCCTTTGCTCCAATAAGACCAACTGCCAATGCAGGGCCGATACCTCCAAGAGCTACAATTATACCTCCAGAAAAACTAAACTCCATATACAATTCACCTCCAATCTTAATTTAAATTATTTTACATTATAATTTTGGTTCATGCAATGCCTTTTCTTCTGCATGAGATGTGTTATGAGACGTTGTTAAGATCGCCATAAAAACCATAGTAAGCATTGAAAACACCAATGCTTGAACAACTCCCACAATTACTTCCAGGAGTAAAAAGGGCAGCGGGAATATGAAAGCAAAAATCGATGATACTGTGAATAGAACGACTTCTCCTGCAAAAATATTTCCAAAAAGCCTGAAGGATAAAGAAACAAGTTTTGTAATTTCAGATATTATTTCCAATATGCCTATAAAAAGATTAATCGGGTTTAGGGAAAAATATCGGCCAAGATATTCTTTTATCCCTATTGTATTAACGCTAATCAAGTGTGTAGCAATAACTGAAATTAACGCGAGAGCAAGAGTTGCATTCAGATCGCTAGTTGCTCCTCTGAAAAGAGGTACAATCTCGCCGTGCTCGCGGATACCTATAGTTCCAACGCCTGGAATAAGGCCTGTCCAGTTGGCAATCAATATAAAAAGAAAAAAACTCATAAAATACGGAAAAATCTTTTTAACTGCGTTTTGCGAGATAGATTCAGTCAGGTTATAGAAGGTTTCAATTATTGACTCAATCGCGTTTTGGAAAGGATTATTTGGAATTAGTTTAATTTTTTTTGAAAGATAAAAAACTCCGCCTATTATTAATGCGTCAACAAGGATCGTGTCAAGAACAGTATTCGTAATTGGCAAAGGACCAATCTTGAATAGAGTCTCAGCAGCAAATGAAGCCATATCTTTAAGATTTTAAATGTAAACCAAACATAAGTCAAGGAGAAAATTTATGATTAATTTGTTTTGCTGACTCTCGATATGCGTTCTGCGATGATGGTTGGTTTGTCGTTTTTGGTGTCCAAATGGCCTTCTATAATTATAACTGTGTCTTTGATCAAAAGGCTTCTGTGCTGGTCAAATATTTTTGGAAAAACAACGCATTCTACAGAGACTCCATTTTCATTGGCAAGAAGAAGAAAAGCCATTTCATTATTATTTTTCTTTGTAAATATCTTTCTTGCGGATTCTATGATGCCTCCAACCTTTACTTTTGCGCCTTCTCTTTCGTCTTCCAAAAGTCCAATCTCATGAGAAATAATGGATTTTAAATAAATAAGATTACTAAGCTGGGGATGAGATGTGAGATAAAGACCGAGAAATTCTTTTTCAAAAGCTAATTTTTCATCAGAGGTAAAATCGGAAATAGAGCTAAGGGAAGACTTGGAAGGCGAGGATATTGTTTCGGATTCACCGAAAAGACTAGTCTGCCCTGCGTCATTTTGTTTTTTTTGCTTATGGATTCTTGCTACTATTTCAGGGAAAGAAATAAGAAGGCTTGCTCTGTTGCCAAAAGAATCCATGGCACCTGCCTTTATAAGACTTTCCAGAGTTTTTTTGTTAACTGGTCCCAAATCGACTCTGGAACAAAAATTATCCAAGCTTTTAAATTCCCCCTTGGATCGTCCCTCAAGTATGCTTTTTATAGCTGCTGTTCCAACATTTTTGATAGCTGTAAGACCAAACCTTACGCTTGTCTTGTTTTCTATAGAAAAATCGCTTTGAGACTTATTGATATCAGGCGGAAGAACTTTTACGTCTAATCTTTTACACTCAGAAACAGCTTGAGCAATTTTTTCATTCTTAACAGGCCCAGTAGTTCCGCGAGATTCAGCAGTCAGAAGTGCAGTCATAAATTCAACAGGGAAGTGCGCCTTAAGATAAGCAGTTCTGAAAGCAATTGTTGCATAACCTGCGGCATGGGCTTTGTTGAATCCATATCCTGCAAATGGCTCGAAAAGTATCCAGATAGATTCTGCTTTTTCTTTTTTCATTCCATGCTCAATGCATCCGCTAACAAATTTGTCGTGCTGTTTTTTCATTTCCGATTGGATTTTTTTACCAATTGCTTTTCTCAATTTGTCAGCCTCAAGCCAGGAGTAACCTGCAATTTCAATTGCTGTTAACAAAACATCGTCCTGGAAGGTTATAACTCCATAAGATTCTTTGAGAATTTCTTTAAGCCGGGGGTCGGGATATTTGATAAGAGACGGATTGTGCTTTCTTCTCACAAATTCCGGAATATTAGCCATTGGTCCTGGTCTGTAAAGAGCAACCATTGCCTGCAAATCAAAAATAGTAGTTGGTTTCAGGTCTTTTATATAACGCCTCATTCCTGATGACTCAAGCTGGAATATCCCGGTTGTTTCGCCAGATGATAAAAGTTCATAAGTTTTTTTGTCATCAAATGGCACTGTTGACAAATCTACTGTTTTTCCCTGGTTAACTTTTATGAATCGAAGCGCCTCCTGGATAATTGTTAGATTACGAAGACCGAGAAAATCTATTTTAAGAAGTCCGACGCCATCCTCCCCAACTGTATACATGTCGTATTGAGTTATAATTTTTTCACCATTTGTTTCTTTTTGAAGAGGAGTATATTCGGTCAGAGGTTTGTCAGCAATAACAACTCCTGCCGCGTGCATTGATGCGTGTCTTGCTACTCCTTCCAATTTTTTCGCCAGATCCAACAATTTTTTAGTTTCACTCTCTGTTTGATAAGCAATATTTAATTCCTGACTTTGTTCCAGTGCAAGATCAATTGTCATGGCGTGTCCTTGCCACCCCATTGGAATCATTTTGGCGATTCTATCTGGTCCAGAATATGGCATACCAAGAGCACGGCCTGTGTCACGCACAGATCCTCTTGCCTCCATTGTTCCAAATGTGATAATTTGCGCGACTTTGTCCCGTCCATATTTTTGCGTCACGTATTCGATCACTTCATCACGCCTATTGTCTGCGAAATCCAAGTCAATATCCGGAGGTGACGGGCGCATTGGGTTGAGAAACCTTTCAAAAGGAAGTTTGAAATACAATGGATCCACGTCTGAAATCTCTAGAGCATAAGAAACAATAGACCCCGCGTTTGAACCCCTTCCTGGTCCTACTGTTATTCCATGAGATTTAGCCCATTCAACAAAATCAGCAACAATTAATATGTACGTTTCATAACCTTTCTTCAAAATTACGGAAAGTTCATATTCTGACCGTTTTCTTATCTCATCTGTAACATTCTCATACCTTTTTTTAAGTCCTATTTCTACTTTTTCTTTGATGTAATCCGCTGCTGTTTTGTTGTCCGGAACATCAAAAATAGGCATGATCCATTTTCCAAGAGTTATATCTACGTTACACATTTCTGCAATTTTGACTGTATTTTGAATTGCTTCCGGAATTTGAATAAAAAGTCCCTTCATTTCTTCCTGGCTTTTTACATAAAAATCAGGAGAATCGATCATTGTTAACTTCCTATCTTTAGTGTCAATAGTTGTTTGAGTCTGAATGCACAGCAGAATTTCCTGCGCCTGAGCATCAGAATCACGGATATAATGATTATCATTTGTAGCAACAAGAGGGATTCCTAGTTTTTTTGATAGAGCAATTAATTTTTCATTTAACTCATCCTGGCCTTTTACATTTAGATGTTTTTGTATTTCTAAGTAAAAATTATCCTTGCCAAAAATTTCAGATAGCGCTTGCGCTCTTTTTTTTGCAGTTTCTTCCTGATTTTGCATTAGAGGCTCTGAAACATATCCATTCAGGCACGCACTTAGACAAATCAAACCTTCGTGGTATTCCTTCAAAAGCTCCATGTCAGTTCTTGGGCGGTAATAATATCCCTCCAGGTTGGAAATTGAGATGATTTTCATAAGATTTTTGTACCCGGTATTGTTTTTCGCAAGAAGTATCAGATGATTTGAGTCAGTATCAACACCTGCTTCTTTATCATGGCGGGATCTCCGACTAAGATATATCTCACAACCGATAATTGGTTTTATTCCTTCCTCAAGGCATTTTGTGTAAAATTTTATAGTTCCATACATATTGCCATGGTCAGTAATTGCAATGGCTTTCATGCCTAGATCTTTCGCTCTTTTAACCATTGGGTCTATTTTTGAAAGTCCGTCTAAGAGTGAAAATTCACTATGGTTATGAAGGTGTACAAAGTCTGACATAATTAAGTATTAAGTATAAAGTATTATGTATTAAGTTTAAAGGATTAATTTTCTAAATGTTTTCCTAAGGCTTCTCTTATTTGATTAGTATCTCCTTTTGGAAAGTGTTTTTTTACCATTCCTGTCAAAAATCCAATCACTTGAACTTTGCCTTTTTTGTAATCTTCTATGGCTTTAGGATTTTTTTCTAAAATTTCTTTAACTATTTTTTCTAATTCTTTTTCGTCAATTGTAGTTGTTTGGGTTAATGCGAGAATGTTTTGAATAAGCTGAGCAGGAAGAACAGCATTTATGTCAATTTTTTTGTTGATAATTATATTTGAGATTTGTTTTGGTGTGATGCCGCGGCTTTTTCCGACCTTCATAGTCTCTTCGAAAAACTCGGATAGTTTTTTTTCTCTCGTAATTATTTTTGAGTCATATTTTGATAAGTTATAATTTTTTATAAATCTTATAAACTTTATATCTGGTAATTCAGGAATTTGATCCGCCAGCTGGCGGATTTGTGATTCTATCCATCGAATTGGTGGAATATCTGCCTCGGGAAAATATCTATAGTCCATTGATTCTTCCTTAAGTCTTTGGGAAACAGTTCTATTTTTCTTTTCGTCCCAGCCTCTGGTTTCTTGCATTGGTATATCATTTTTCTCCAAAATTTCTTTTTGCCTTTCGATCTCGTAGTTAATTGCTTTCTCCACGAATCTAAATGAATTAATATTTTTTACTTCAACCTTATATGGCGGGAGGTTATTCACTGTTAGATTATTTGTAGTATGAGTAGTATTAATTTCCCGAAGGGAAATGTTGGGCTCAAGACGCATTTCGCCTTTTTCCATGTCTGCGTTGGAAACCCCAAGGTAACGGACAATTTGTTGAAGTTTCTTGAGATATTCAACAACTTCTGTCGCCGACTCAAAATCCGGCTCAGTCACGATCTCAACCAAAGGAATTCCAGAGCGATTGAAATCAATAAGGCTTACCTTTTCTCCATTAACAACTTCATGAATTAGTTTTCCCGTATCTTCTTCCATATGTACTCGCGTTATTCCGATTTTTTTTCCATTTGAAAGCTTTATGAAGCCTTTTTGGCAGAGTGGTTGGTCATATTGGCTTATTTGATATCCCTTAGGAAGATCCGGGTAAAAATAATTTTTTCGATCAAATTTAGAAAAAAGTGGAATTTTGCAATTAAGCGCTAGTCCTACCATTACGCACCAATCAATAGCTGTTTTATTTGGGACAGGTAATGCGCCAGGAAGTCCAAGGCAAACAGGACAAGTGTGAGTATTTGGTTCTATGGCAAAATGCTCGGCACTGCACCCACAAAACATTTTTGACTTTGTTTTCAATTCCACATGAACCTCTAATCCTATAACTGGCTTATATTTTTTGTTATTCATAATCTTTAAATCTAACCACTATAATGATATATATCATTATAGTAAACTTATAGTTTTGGTTTTTCCTTGCGCCATTTTGTTGCTTGTTCGTATTGATGGCCGATTTGAAATAAGCGGTGTTCTGAGAATTGAGGTCCTAAGATTTGTATGCCAACAGGAAGCCCGCTAATAAATCCTGCTGGAATCGCAAGCCCTGGAATACCGGCGAGATTTGCTGTGACAGTAAAAATGTCAGATAAATACATTTTCAAAGGATCATTTATCTTTTCACCTAATTTCCAAGGAGGAGTAGGGGAGACGGGAGCGATTATTGCGTCAATTTTTTTATACGCATTTTCAAAGTCTCTTTTTATTAGTGTTCTAACAGACATTGCTTTCTTGTAATATGCATCGTAGTATCCGGCAGAAAGCGTGTAGGTTCCAAGCATAGTTCTTCTTTTTGCTTCATCTCCGAAATTTTGCCTTGCAGACCCATATCTAATTCCATCATACCTGGCAAGATTTGATGAGACTTCAGAAGGTTGGATTATGTAATACGTAGCAATTCCATATTCTGTATTTGGTAAACTAATTTGTTGTATAATTGCGCCAAGACCTTCTAATACTTTTAAAGCTTGTTCAAAACAACTTCGTACACTTTTATTTAATCCTTTTTCAACATATTCTTTTGGAACACCTATTTTAAGGCCTTTTATACTCTTATTTAAACTTTTCGTATAATCTTGTGCCTCAACCCCAGGGGTTGTGGCATCAAGCTCATCATGCCCTGCAGTTATATTTAGAAGTATCGCGGAGTCCTCAACTGTTTTTGTAAAGTGCCCTATGCTGTCAAGAGATGAGACCATTGCAATTACCCCATTCCTACTTACTCGTCCATAGGTTGGTTTTAGTCCTACTATACTGCAAAAACTTGCTGGAAGTCTTATAGATCCCCCCGTATCTGTTCCGGTTGAGGCAAGACACATATCAGAAGCAAGTGCTGCAGCGGAGCCGCTGCTTGATCCTCCTGGGACAAAATTTTCATTCCATGGATTTTTTGTAGGACCGAAATCTGAATTTTCACCAGATGAGCCATGACCCCATGCATCCTGGTTTGTTTTGCCAATAATTACAGCTCCAGCGTTTTTCAATTTCGTTACAACAGTTGCGTCATACGGAGGGATATAATCAGCCAAAACTTTCGAACCTGCAGTTGTTTTTATATTTTTTGTTGAAAAAAGATCTTTAAAAGCTGTCGGAATTCCAAGAAGTGGCGTAGCCTCCAAGGTCTCACCTTGTGAAGCTAATAGGGCATCTGCTTTTTTGGCGGATTCTAATGCTTCTTTTCCTGTAATAGTAATAAATGCGTTTACTATTGGGTTTAATTTTTTTATTCGTTCAAGACAATCTTTTGTCAACTCAACAGATGAAAATTTTTTGCCTTTTAACCCTTCCTGCGCTTCTTTGATTGTTAGTTGATTTAAATTCATAATTATTGATTTCTAATCTTTTGTAAAAGATAACTCGAGAAATATTCTCCATATTTTTCTTGCAGTTCTTTTCGCATCCAATCTTTTCCAGTTATAACTTTACGGCAAATTTTTGATCCGCATCTGCACTCAATTTTTTTGTTGTGGCTAAAGACCATTGCATAATCCAGGCACAACTCCTCACCAACTTTTATATCTCTTATTGCTACAACAATAACATTGCCCAATATTCCAACATTTGGGTCGCAGGAATGATTTATAAAGCACATTACGTTGTCAAAATCCTTTTTAGTCAGAGAAGCAAGATAAAAATCATCAGATATTTGGTGTTCAGAATCACTAATGACATTTTTATTCTCTTTTAGCTCTTTGCCATTTATGATTTGTCCAGATCGGATTGCGATTATTTCTCCTTTTGAAATTGTGTTCTTAGCAAATCGTCCATTTTTATCTATAGAGCTTTTTCTAATCTTTGTTTTTGGTGAACAATATGATGATAAATTCATATTAGAATCCTAATTCTGAGAATAAAATGTTCTTTCTGTAATTCTCAACTGCTCTTATATTTGCGAGAGTGTTTTTCGGTAAATTGTCCAAAGAAAACCATCTGCAATTATCGCTCTTTTCTTTTTTTGCGTTAGTTGGGACGCCTTTCCAACTATCTAAAGTGAAATACAAGTCAATATAGTCAAAATTTGATTTTTTATGCATAGTATGAAAAATTTTTAATTTGTCTTTATCAATTTCAATCCCAGCCTCTTCTTTTGCTTCACGAAATACAGCTTCCTTAACAGTTTCGTTTTTCTCAAAATGTCCAGAAGGGACTCCGTATTTTCCATCCTCCCAACCAGTATTCTTTCTTTGAATAAGAAAAATCTTGTTAGCTTTAATTAAAAATAAATATACTGCGCATCTGATCTTAAATCGTTCTTCATTCATTAGTCTTCCAAAATAGCTTTTACTTTAAATAGTCCGTTATGAGTGGATTTTGAATTTGAGAGCGCTTGTTCTTGGGAAAGAGAAGGTTTTGCTTCGTCTTTTCGAGTAACATTTTCAAGGCCAGTAACTTGAGAAGTTGGCACTATGTTTTCTGTGTCAACAGAATTTAATTTGTTAACATATTCTAAAGTTTCAGAAAGCTGTTTCTCAAATCTTTCCTTTTCTTCAGGTTTTAGCGTAAGATTTGCCAACTTTGCTACATGTAACACGTTAATCCTCATGAGGTAATTATATTTGCTTTATAGTTATTGTGCAAGAAGCTGGTTTAATAGAAATTTATTCTTTGGATGTTTGTGTCGAGCTGTCTTTTTTAAAATATAGCTTTACTGGAATTGTAGTTTTTCCCGTCCCCTTAACGCTTCCTGTATGCGTTTCAATTAAAGTAACACCAAGAGCATCCGCTTCTTTTAGTAATCTTTCATAGTTATCCCCAACAGCAGTTTTTTGGTGTTTTAGTCTGGCTAAAAGTATTCCTAGTTGTTCAATTGTTCTTTGTGTTTCTTCATCTAATTTTTCTAATTGATCTTGAGATGTACTTCTTGAATACCCTAGTATTTCTAAATTATCCCCTAATTTCTCTGTTTGATCTATTACGTTTGGAAAAAAACTTAATTTGAATACATCTGTGTCAACATCTGCGCATATGTCACCAATTCTATTAATTTCATCTGCTGATAATCCTCTTCGAGCAACATGTGCATATACTGTACCAGGCTGGTATTCTATAAATGTTCCTTCTACGTATTCTGGGGCTTCAGGCTCACCAAACGTTCTAATGTCTCCATGCAAAATAGCTTGTACTCCAAATGCATGACTAACGCTTTTTGAGTCTATTTGATACATTTTGGTTCCTGGAGGAGTCGCGACAGCATCCATTGTACTTGGAAATTTTCTTGCTTCTTCATTTATCATACACTTATTATAACCTATAGAATATTTTTCTTCAAGACTATCTTATGGGTTTGCCATTCGAGAGAATCGTCGAGAGGGGAGAGGTCAATAGGGGAGTTATACTTTTTTTCAAGAG
>Ga0209542_10020133_pt1 | contig 10607 bp, 14 predicted proteins | sample RifCSPhighO2_01_FD_184028 | JGI IMG/M metagenome (GOLD analysis project Ga0209542, IMG submission 184028) | Soil microbial communities from Rifle, Colorado - Rifle CSP2_plank highO2_0.1 (SPAdes) (version 2) | ecosystem: Environmental > Terrestrial > Deep subsurface > Rock core/Sediment ...
CCAGGGCGTCCGCATTATGCGCGTTGAACCCGGCGACAAGGTCGTCTCCGCCACTCTTCTGTGAAAAATAAACTGCCGGGTAAACCGGAAATCAAATATCTCCGGCGTCTCTAATCAAAACAGTTTTATTTTAGTTAATTTGGTATAAATTAAAACCTTACGAATCACTTCAACAAATCAAGCAGTTTTTCTTTTTCAAAATTTTTGTCCAATAAGAATGTCGCTATATTATCAACTATTTCCCGTTTGATTTCTCTGTGTCTTGGAATGGTGGTCTTTTTTCCATTGTGGATACATTGTGCCAAATCGTGTTTAGACCCTTTCTCAATTAAAAGCCCCAATTTCTTTAGGGCCCTCAATATCTTTTTTCTTTTGGCGGGGAAATAAAAATCACCCATTATATTTTTTGAAATACCAAATTTTCTTTAAGATATTTGACAGGAATGTTTATATCAAATTCCTTCCTAACTGATTCAGGAGGAAAAAACGCGGGCATAAAGGGTTGATAATCTTTGGGGATTTGAAGATAAGTATAAACAGCGTCATTTACCATTTCAAAAATTTTTTGTCCCATTTCTGCCTGCGTTACGCAACCGGGCAGGTTTTTCACATATATAACATAACCCTTATCCTGCGACGGCTTTATTGAAACTTCTAATTTTTCTGGAAAACGCCCCTTATAGGCGATTAGAACTTCCGGGATGACTTTTTTTCTAAAGAGATTAAACATTTAATTTAAGAATACCAATAATTCAAATCTTTGTAAACAACTATTCGGTTACGTTTTACGATACAATATTAACTGATATTTGTCAAATTAACTTTTTTGGTATAAAATCATAAATAATGACTCTCCCAAAAGAAGTAAAAGAAATAATAAAGGCTTTAAATGGCGCGGGGTTTGAGGCGTACGCGGTTGGCGGCTGCGTCCGCGATTTTATTTTAGAACGGGAACCTTATGATTGGGACATCACCACCAACGCCGAGCCGGAAAAAATTCAGAAAATATTTAAAAACAGCGTTTATGAAAATCAATTCGGCACCGTGGCAGTAAAAACCGAAAGCGAAAACGAAAGATTAAAAATAATAGAAATCACCACCTACCGCGTTGAAGAAAAATACACTGACAAGCGCCACCCGGATATTGTTAAATTCACCGCCAAAATTGAAGATGACTTGTCGCGCCGCGATTTTACCGTTAACGCCATCGCTTACGACGGAAAAAAATTTATTGATCCTTTTAACGGACAAAAAGACATTGAAAAGAAAATTATCCGCGCGGTCGGCGAGCCCTATAAAAGATTTAACGAAGACGCTTTGCGGCTAATGCGGGCGATTCGATTTGCGGTCCAGTTAAATTTTGCGATTGAAGAGGAAACTGCAAAAGCGATTAAAAAAAACAGCAATGACATTGCCGCTATTTCCAAAGAAAGAATCCGCGACGAGCTTATTAAAACTATTATGACCACTCGCCCCTCCTTTGGTTTTGAATTATTGCGCCAATTTGGTTTGTTAAGACGCATAATGCCCGAACTAGAGGAAGGATGGGGGGTTGGCCAAAATAAACATCATATTTATACCGTCTGGGAGCATAACTTACTGTCTCTTGACTGGGCGGCTAATAATAATTATAAACTTGAAAACCGAATCGCCTCCTTAATGCATGATATCGGAAAGCCACAAACCAAAAAAGGCGACGGGCCGGACTCCACTTTTTATAATCACGAGGTTGTTGGCGCCAAAATGACCGCGAAAATTCTTGAGCGGCTGAAATTCCCCAAAAAATTCATTGAAAAAGTCATGCTTTTGGTGCGCTATCATCTGTTTTATTACAATGTTGAAGAAGTCACCGAAAGTTCGGTACGTCGGCTGGTTAAAAATGTGGGCCCGGAAAATATAGACGATCTTTTGGAAATCCGGATTGCCGATCGCAAGGGTTCCGGCGTGCCCAAAGCCGAACCTTACAAATTAAGACATCTCCGGGCAATTATTGAAAAGGTTTCCCGCGATCCGATTTCGGTTAAAATGCTTAAAATAAACGGCGACGATTTAATGAAAATATTAAAAATTGAACCGGGGCCGAAAATCGGCTATATTTTGAATATCCTTCTTGATGAAGTTTTAGACGACCCGCAAAAAAATAAGAAAGAAAATTTAACAAGCCAAGCTTTAAAATTGGATAAAAAGCCGTTAAAAGAGCTTAAAAAAATGTGTAAAATGGCCCAAGCTAAAACTCAAGAAGCCGCCGAAGAGAAATTTCGAAGCATCAAGAGCAAATACCGCGTCAGCTAAAAAAACGGGCTGTAGTATAGGGGCGCAACGTACGCTTTGGGGTTGAGAACTGAATCGGGCCTTAGTATACCGGCAGTACGCACGCTTCGGGTGCGTGTAGACTGGGTTCGATTCCCAGAGGCCCGATTCAGTTCTCAACGGGAATGCCGGCGGCATTCCCAGGAAATTTCGCAAGAAATTTGTAAAGACCGGGTTCAATCCCCAGCAGCCCGACCAAGTTAGACATTAGTTATTTGAAGGTGGTAAACTAAATTTGATATGAAAAAACAATTTTTTATAGCGTTAATCATTTTTTTGGCGGTTTTTGCGTACGCCATCGTCCGCTACAATGTTATCAAGGGAGTCCCCTGGACTGAATTGCCTCTTTTTATCTCAAACAAAGCAATTTCGCTTTCGGCCGTTGTGTTCATCGCGCTCTCGTACGCGCTTGGTTCTCTGACGCGATTCTGGCCAAAAACATTTGCCCCCGCGCTTGGGGCGCGAAAATTCTTCGGACTTCTCGGGTTTGGCTTAGCGGCCCTTCATGGGTTTATATCTCTTCTGCTCTTCTCCCCTGCTTATTATCCAAAATTCTTCGCCGTCGGCGGCAAACTCAATCTCGTCGGCGAACTTTCAATGGTTTTTGGAGTTTTGACGTTTTTTGTTTTTGCGTTGGTAGCCGTCTTTTCGATTCCGGCGGTGGCAAACTCAATGGAATTAAAGCGGTGGCTCGCAATACAGCGTGTCGGCTATCTCGGCCTCGTTCTTATCTTTTTTCATGTATTCATTATGGGGTTTGAAGGATGGTTAAAACCAGGCGGTTGGCCCGGCGGATTGCTGCCGATAAGCCTTGTGGCCGCCATTGTGATAGCGCTGGCGCTGCTTTTAAAAATCGCCGCGATGATTTTCCCCAAAGAGACAAACGAAATAAAAATCTGACCAAATTATGAAAAAGAGAAAAATTTTAGTTTTATTTTACAGTCTCGGCGGCACAACCGCCGATTTGGCGCGCGAGGTGGCGAAAGGCGCGGCGGAAATTATTGGTACGGAAGTGGAGATAAAACGAGTGCCCGAACTTATTTCAAAAGAAGTCTTTGATAAAAACCCCGCCCTAAAATTAAAGAAAGAAAAATTAGAAAAAGAATTTCCGGAAGCCACGATAAACGATCTTATAAGCGCGGAGGCGGTTGCTTTCGGCACGCCGGTTCATTTTGGCTCCTTTGCTTCGCAAATAAAACAGTTTATTGACCAACTCTCGCCTGTTTTTGTTAAAGGGCAGATGGTGAATAAGCCGGCCGCTGTTTTCTGCGTTTCAGGGAGCCTTCACGGAGGAGAGGAAATAACACTGATATCTTTAATGATTCCTCTTTTGAATCTCGGGATGATACCGGTGGGCATTCCCTATCCAATCCAAGGAGCGGGTCCGGAATTTGACGCCGGCAGCCCCTACGGAGCAATATTTATAAGCGGAGCGAAGGGCGAAAAAAAACTTGAGGAAGACGACAAAAAAATTGCCAATATTCTCGGTCGGCGTCTGGCCCTGACGGCACAACTTTTGAACTGCGCTTGCAAGCAGTGCAACATATGCCGCGAATTAACAAAAAAAGAAACATAAATGAAAGTTGCAACCGGCTTCACTTTTATTAAGTTTTAATATAATATAGGGACAGTGAATCAGAATTCAATTTAATTTATGGATTTCGCGGAAAATAATTTAAAAGATGAAGAGATATTGGCCGCAGCGTTGAAAAAACCGGCTTATTTTAAAATTTTGGTGGATCGTTACCAAAGGCCGTTTTTAAGGAAAGCCCTGGATATTTTGAGACAGCAGGAAGAAGCCGAGGATATTGTCCAGGAAACTTTCGTTAAAATTTATTTTAACGGCAAAAAATTCAAAAAAATGAAAGATGTGGAATTCAAAAGCTGGGCTTACAAAATTTTGGTTAATACCGCAATCAGCCGCTACCGAAAAATAAGCAGGAAGCGGCAGATGGAATCTACCGAGCCCTTAGATCTTGAACTGGCTTCTGAACGCGATTTTTCAACTGAAGACACGGTTTTAGCAAAAGAGGCTAAATCCATAACAACTGACCTCATATCCCATTTGCCGAAACCTTTGGCCCGGCTAATTTCGTTATATTATATTGAAGACAAGTCCTATAAAGAAATAGCCAAACAGGAATTAATAACCATTCCGGCTTTGAAGATGAGGCTTTTCAGGGCAAAAAAACTTTTAAAAAATATAGCCAAAGATGATAAACATAGATATTAATACCGAGAATTTGCTCCGCAAACGAATAATGAGACGGGTTTATTTTATTTGGTTTGCGAAAAAAGCGGCCCCCTATTTTCTAATTGAATCGGCATTATTTGCCAGTTTTCTTTATCTTATCGGCCATTACGTTTTTGTTTCTAAAGTATTGCAATACGCGAGCCAGATTCTGGCCAATGGCTCAATTGATCCGATAATTTGGACGGGGTTTGCCTTTCATTTATTTCTCAAAACGCAATTTATTGTTCAATTATCAATTCTGGGAGCTTCAGCGATGATTATCTTGATATTTAGAAACTTCATAATATCCTCAGCGCAACTAACTTTGACAAGACAGGAAACCAACTTGTCCGGCTAAGGCGTTCTATTATTAGAAAGGTCAAATTACAAATACTTAAACAAAACCCGCCCTGTTAGGTATATATCTAAACGGGGCGGGTTTTTTGGTCTGATTTTGGTTTGACGGCGCATTTCCGGCCTATAGGAAATCTTTGCGTCAAAAATGAAAATTGAAAAATCCGGCAAAATCGGATAAGATTTATTGTCGCGAACGATATCATACAATGGCATTGCTGCTGCGGGATTCGTATAGTGGCAGTACAACACCCTTCCAAGGTGTGGGCGCGAGTCCGATTCTCGCATCCCGCTTCATATTACTTACTTTATCAAACTTACCTTAAATACTCCGGGGGAGTATAATAAGGTTGAGAATTATTAATCTTAAATAAGATAAATTATGGAACTTGATAAAAACAAATTTTCGCTGGCGGCGGCGGTAACCATGGGTGTTGTTTATGTTGTTTGCGCTGTTTTTGTCTGGCTTTGGCCGGATTTTGCCTTACAGCTTTTCGGCTGGTTAGTCCACTTAGTTAATGTGGAAAAGTTTGCCGGCGATGTTGCCATTACGACAACCGGGCTTATCGTTGGATTGGTTCAGATATTGGTTTACGCTTATGTCGGCGCCTATATCTTTGCCTGGCTGCACAATCGGTTTATGAAAAGCGCTTAGTAAAAGTGCAGTTTAAAAACATATTATGCAAAAAGAAGATGATTATAAGCGCTTTTATTTTTTAGGACTTTATTTTGCCTTCTTTTTAATTCTGATTATCGCGCATCCTGGTTATGTGGAAAAAGTTTGGGACCTATAAGCCATTTCTGGAATTTTAATTTTTGGCGTTCCTTTGGAAGAACTAATGTTTGCCTTTAGTTTCGGATTTCTATGGTAGAGTATTTATGAACATATAAAATGGCGTAAAATAAAATCAAAATATGAATCATAATCATAATGAAATAATTTACACTTGCCCGATGCATCCGGAAGTGCGGCAATCGAAGCCCGGCCGCTGCCCTGGTTGCGGCATGGAACTTATAGCAAAGCGGCGCGGCGCGGAAACTACGGAAGAGCACAAAACGCACGATATTTCTAAAGTAAGCCATAAGGATCATGAGGCGGCAATGACCGATCCCCGAATCGCCAAAAAAATGGAAGCTTATATGCGCCGGAGATTTTTTATTTCGTTTATTCTTTCTATCCCGATTTTTCTTTATTCGCCGGTCGGTATTAATTTCTTCGGGCTTAATCTTCCGACACCGATCCCGGTAAACTGGCTTCTTTTTATTCTCACAACCCCGATAGTTTTTTGGACCGGTTCAATTTTTATCACCGGCACATACTATTCGCTCAAAGCCAAGCAACTTAACATGGCGGTTCTTGTCGCGACCGGTGTCCTTGCTGCTTATCTTTTCAGCATCCTTTTAACCTTTACGGTTGGCGGCGAGACATTTTATGAAGCGGCGGCTCTACTTGTAACCTTCGTTCTTTTTGGCCATTGGATGGAAATGAAATCTCGGCGCGGCACTTCCGACGCCCTGCGGGCTCTTTTTGACTTGGTGCCGCCGCAGACAAATGTGGTTCGTGATGGCAAAGAAACTACTATCCCAAGCGCCGAAATTATTCATAATGATATCGTAGTGTTGCGCCCGGGCGACAAAGTGCCGGTTGACGGCGTTATTACCGAAGGAGAATCATCAATTGATAATTCACTTGTTACCGGAGAATCAATTCCGGTGATAAAAACAGTTGGCGATAAAGTTATAGGCGGCTCGGTAAACCAAACCGGCGCGGTAAAATTCAAAGCCACTCAAGTCGGATCGGAAACCGTTCTGGCCCAAATTATCAAACTTGTTGAAACCGCTCAGAACTCTAAAGCGCCCGGCCAGCGCATTGCGGACAAAGCGGCCGGCTGGTTGGTGATTGTTGCCATCGGTTCGGGACTAGCCGCGTTTATGGGTTGGTACTTCGGCGCCGGAACCGAACTTCTTACCGCTCTTACTTTCGCGATTTCAACCGTTGTAATTGCCTGTCCGGACGCATTAGGGCTTGCTACCCCCACCGCCGTTGCCGTCGGCACCGGCATTGGCGCAAAGCACAATATTCTTATTAAAGACGCCGCAACCTTGGAGAACGCCTCAAGAATTAATGCCATTATTTTGGATAAAACCGGGACGCTTACCGAGGGGAAACCGAAAGTTACCGATGTCATAGCGTTTAATAATTTCACTGAACACGAAATACTCAAATACGAAGCTAGCTTGGAATCGGGGTCTAATCATCCGCTCGCAAAAGCTATTTTTGAGGAAACTCAAAAACGCAACGCTCTGCCGCTTAAACCAATGGAAAATTTCCAGTCCATTGCCGGTTACGGACTTAAGGCGCGAATTGCCGGTAAAATTGTTTTGGCCGGAAAAGAAAAACTTCTTACAGATAACCGTGTCGCAACCGAGTCAGCGCGGGATATTCTTGATCGGCTGGCCGGAGAGGGAAAAACTTTGAGTTTATTGGCCGTTGACGGAATTTTTGCCGGCGTTGTCGCCGCGGCGGACCCTTCACGCCCTAATTCCAAAAAGACCGTTGCGGCGCTAAAGAATCTGGGATTAGAGGTGGTGATGATCACCGGCGACCATTCAAAAGTGGCGGAGGGTATCGGGCATGAACTGGGCATTGATCGGGTGTTTGCCGAAGTTCTCCCGGGCGATAAGGCGAAATATGTCAAAAAATTACAGAATGAGGGAAAGTTTGTGGCCATGGTTGGCGACGGCATTAATGACGCGCCGGCGCTGGCGCAATCGGATATCGGCATCGCCATTGGCGCCGGAACCGATGTCGCCATTGAAACCGGCAACATTGTCCTTATGAAATCCGACCCGTATGACATTGTGGCGACGATCCGCTTAAGCAAGGCAACGGTTATCAAAATGAAGCAAAATCTTTTCTGGGCCGCCATCTACAATATATTGGCAATTCCGGTTGCCGCCGGCGTCTTTTATAAGTCGCTCGGCTGGTCCCTGCGGCCGGAAATTTCCGCGCTTTTAATGTCGGCCTCTTCAATCATTGTGGCCACTAATGCCATCCTTTTGAAAAAGGTTGAAAAAAAATTAAGGGTGTAAGATAAATCAAAAATCCTCCGCCAACTGGCGGAGGATTTTTGATTTATCTGACCGCCTCTTTCAAATTTTTTCCGGCTCGAAACTTCGGGACTTTTATTGCCGCAATCTGAATTTTTTCGCCGGTTCTGGGGTTCACGCCAGCCCGAGCTTTCCTTGACGATACTTCAAAAACGCCAAATCCGGTTAGGGACACTTCCTCGCCCCGGGAAAGAGCGCTGGTAATTTCATCAAGCATGACATTAATAGCCCTTTCGGCTTCGGCCTTGGTTGAACCAAGTTTCGCCGCGACTAAATCAACAAGTTTGTCTTTATTCATATTTTTTAAATTATTATTTATAATTATACAATAATTTATCTGGCATATTCAACCGCCCGGGTTTCCCGAATGACATTTACTTTGATTTCGCCCGGATATTTTAATTCGCTTTCTATTTTTTTTGCCATTTCCTTGGCAAGCCGGAGAGCTTTCAAATCATCAATTTTTTCCGGCTGGACAAAAATCCTAATTTCCCGGCCGGCCGAAATGGCGTATGATTTTTCAACGCCGGCAAAGGAATTAACAATATTTTCAAGCTCGGTTAAGCGTTTGATATAATTCTCAACGGTGTCGCGCCGGGCGCCGGGCCGGGCGCTGGAAATGACATCAGCCGCCGTCACGATAAGCGACTCGGGCGTTAAAAACGGATAATCTTCATGATGCGATTCCATGGCTTGGATAATCGCCGGTTCAACCCCGTATTTTTGGAGAATTTTTCTTCCGAGTTCCAAATGAGTGCCTTCAATTTCATGATCCACGGCCTTGCCAATATCATGAAGCAACGCCGCTTTCTTGGCTATTTCGGCATTAGCGTTCAATTCTCTGGCCAGCATGTTGGCGATGTGCGCCATTTCTATTGAATGCAAAAGGACATTTTGGCCATAACTGGTGCGAAACGCCAGGCGCCCTAAGAGCATAATAATTTCCTTTGGCAAGTCTAAAATTCCGACTTCATACAAAGCCGCCCTGCCGGCTTCAAGAACTTTATTGGAAACTTCTTTTTTGGCTTCTTCAACTTTTTCTTCAATTCTCGCCGGCTGGATTCGGCCGTCGGTCATCAGTTTTATAAGCGCTGTTTTGGCGATTTCCCGCCGCAAAGGATCAAACGAGGAAAGAGTTATGGCCTCCGGCGTTTCATCAACTATCACTTCAACTCCGGTCAATCTTTCAAGGGTGCGTATATTTCTTCCTTCTTTGCCGATAATCCGCCCTTTTAATTCATCGGAAGGGAGATTAACCGTTGAAGTGGTGATTTCGCTGATATGGGAGCGGGCATAGCGTTGGACCGCCGTAGTCATTATTGCGCACGCCTTTTTTTCAAGTTCTTCAAAGCGATTTTTTTCCATTTTCTGGATTGTTGCCGCAAGATCGGCTTTTGATTCTTCCTCAATTTGATTCAACAACTTCGTTTTTGCCTCCTCTCGGCTCAAACCGGAAATCTTCTCAATCATTTCCTCGTTTTTTTTCTTTAAAGCGTCCGCTTCTTGGCGGATAGCTTTAATCTGGTTGGCTTGCCGTTCTAAATCTTTTTTATTATTTTCCAAATCGCTTTCCTTCTGTTCTATTTTTTTAAACTGAAAATTCAGGCGATCTTCCTGGCGCGCCAAAATCGCCAAGCGCTCGCGCTCCTGGTTTTTCGCGTCTTCAAGAATTTTTACGGCCTTATCTTTGGCCTCAAGCAAAACTTCCTTGGCTTGAGTTTTAGATTCTTCAAGCTGGCGCTTGGTTTTAGCTTCTATTGAGTTCGCGCTTCGAGCGGCAATCAATTGGCGGATTAGATAGCCCAAAAACGCTCCTGCCGCCAAAGCCAGGGCGCCAATAAATAAGTTGAAAGTCATATTTGTAATTTCCTAAAATCTTAGTCATTGCTAAGTGATTAATTTAATTAATGTTTATATGATAGCAAATAAAAATCCCTTTGTCAAACTTGAAAAAATAAAATAAAAAATTAAATATCAAAAAATTTTGCTGTTTTTTCTTGGATTGTCACCTTTTACTCTATCTATCATAAATTTTACAGCGTCAGAAAAGGTATTATTATGGATTGACTTGCTGAGTAAAAATCTATAAAATCAAGTATAATTCGCGGGATTAGTATAGTGGCAGTACATGACATTGCCAATGTCAAGGCGCCAGTCCGATTCTGGTATCCCGCTCTCCAAAACGCAAAAAAATCCCATAATGAGGCCTTCTTGTGCACTTGCTAAAAAGATAGTTTTACGTTATTATGGAAACATAAGCAATAGAAAATTAAATAAGCTTAAAATTTAAATTAAAATATGTTTACCAAAACTTATAAAATAATCGGATTTTTGGCTTTATCAGGCCTTTTTTGCGCTTTAATTTTATTTGTTCCTTCCAGCGCATATGCTGTTGAAAACGCCGCTGAAAACATGGATATAACGCCGGCGTCCGATAATGCGGCGGCTATTATCAGCAATTTGTCAGCCGGCTTTTATCAATTCAATAAATTAGAGATTTTTAAAGGCCCAGTTGTGGACGAGCCGCCGGCAACGATTGAGGTTATCCAGAAAAATGACAAATCTTGCGTTGTTTACGAAAATGGCAAAACCGACAAGC
>Ga0209542_10020134_pt1 | contig 10607 bp, 9 predicted proteins | sample RifCSPhighO2_01_FD_184028 | JGI IMG/M metagenome (GOLD analysis project Ga0209542, IMG submission 184028) | Soil microbial communities from Rifle, Colorado - Rifle CSP2_plank highO2_0.1 (SPAdes) (version 2) | ecosystem: Environmental > Terrestrial > Deep subsurface > Rock core/Sediment ...
TTGCCTCTTTGTCTTTGACGACCAGTTCGACCAGGCGTTCGACCATGGCTTTCGGGTCGGAATCGTAGACGATCTTGTTGTTGGGCCGGTGGGCCGATTCGATAACGCGGTGGAGTATCTCGTCGGTCTCCCAACTGCCCTCGAGAATGCCGATAGGGCGGTGGTCTTCGAACGCGACCGAGAATTCGTTCAAGGTGCCGATGCGGCCGCAGCCGATGATGACCGCGTCGGAGGAGCGCACCAAGAGCAGGTCGCGGCCAGAGTAGCCGAAGCCCGTGTACACGATGACGTCCATGTAATCGAGCGGAAGCTTGTAGGTCTCCATGTGCTCGCGTTCGGTGGCAGCCGGAGAAAACCCGAGCGAGAAGCCGCATTCGTCTTTTGCCCCCATCGCAGCGTACATGGGGAACCCGGTCGTGGCACCTGTCGTGATGATGGCACCTTGCTTGGCTATCTCGCGTCCGACCTCTTTCGCTTTTTCGAACGCGTCGAGCCCGCAGTGCCCCGTCTCCGCAGCGCCCGAGACGCAGATCTTGATGACGCCGTAGGCGCCGGGCAGTCTGCAAAAATTTCGCGGCACCGCCACATGATTGGGGTGCATAATGCGCTTCGATTGAGACATAGTTTCACTATGATACCACGCGGCAGTGGGATTATATTTCGCGTGTGAGCAACTCCGGAACAAAACAACCCCGCGGATGCGGAGTTATTTTGGTGCGGCCCTCGGCCATAGGCCGTAACGCATTCGTCCCGCCAACGGGCGGGACGAATGCACGGGCGCGGCAAGTACGGCAAGCCTGGGTTTAACCAGGTGGGTGTTCTCAGCATTCATACCCAAGGGTGTGAAGCGATTCGAACTCCCTAACGATTACCAGCAGGTGTTATACCTACCGCTGTATGCAATTATACCACCGGCATTCCGAATGCAAGTGGAAAAACTTTCATTATTCAAGAATGCCTTCCAATTCCTTCGCGTACATCACGTCTTCGCGGCTGACCTTGTAGTCGATTATTTCGTCTTTGTTGAACCAGTGCGGTATCTCCATATTTGCCTCTTCAACCGAACCGGAGCCGTGGATGAGATTGCGCACCGCGCGGTCGTCGGCATCCGACATAACATACGAATCAACCACGAAATCGCCTCGGATGGTGCCCACAGAAGCGCCGCGCGGCTCCGTGCCGCCGGTCACTTTGCGGACAAGCTCCACCGCATGCGCACCCTCCCACACCATCGCGATGACGGGGCCGGCGGTGAGGTATTTCTTGAGGTTTTTGAGGATTTTGGCGGTGATTTCGAGCGGGTCTTCGGAGGGCGGTGTGAGGCCGCGGTCTTTGTAGTTTTTTATAGTTTTCTCCCCCGTCACACGCCGCCAATTCGGATCGAGCGTGTAGTGCCCTTCCACCTGTTCTGCGGTCGGCACTACCAGTTTGAGGCCGACCAATTTGAGGCCGAGGCGCTCGTAGCGCGTCATTATCTCGCCGATAAGCGCGCGCTGGATGCCGTCGGGTTTGATAATGACGAGCGTGCGTTCTTTGCTTGGGTGTTCTTTCATGAGCGACAATGTATCACTTTCGCCGCTATTTCACAACGACGCGCGTCTCGCATGACGTCGCCGCGCCTCCCGCTCCCACGAATGACAACTTGTATAGGTACGTCCCCGGCACACTGGTGACGATGTTGTATGCCCCATTTTGGGTCCATCCATTTTTGCCCGGCGTCGTATCGATACCGAAAGAACCCCACGCGAAAAGAAACGCTTCGCCCACGCGCGCCATTTTCACACTCGTCATTACCACGCAGCTCGGCTTCGACGAATCAAAGTTGACGCGCGAAGCAGCCTCACGCGTGAGGAGGAATCGGGCTTGGTCCATCAAATCGGTTTGCGCGTCGGCCGAAGCGAGCATGGGCACCGCGAGCAATACCGCCCCAAGCCCCGCCGCAAAAATTCTTCGTATCATAGGAAAAAATATACCATTAATTATTGGTATAGCGACGCCGGATCGGGTAGGCCCGCGAGCGCGTCGCCGAGAGACGGCGGCATGGCGGGCTTGCCGTAGGCGGCGTCGAATTTCGCTCGCATTTCGGCCTCCACCTCTTCCCTATCGCGACCGTACGTGCGGTACGAGAGCTCCTTGAGCGCGGGTACGTGGGTGAAGTCGAAGTGCGGGAGATTTTCGGTAGCGAGCGAGAAGGGGCGCGCCGGCACGCCATTCACGAGAAGTGCGCACACCGCATTGCGGTTGGGGAGATTTTCCAAATCCTGCTGACCGAAGACTGGCTCAAACTGCTTGGCGAGAAATTCGGCGTCGGTGGTACCCACGCGGAAGGCGGCCTTGGTGCCCACGTTGCCCACGACCGCATCGCGGATTTTCTCATCCAATTGCGCGATAAATTGGTGCGCGATGACGAGCGATAGCTTGTATTTGCGGGCTTCGGAGAGAATGGTGCCGATCGAGGGTGTGGCGAAGTTCTGGAACTCGTCGATGTAGAGGTAGAAGACCGGCAGGTCGGCACTTTTGCTGTCGACGCGCGAGAAGGCGGCCTGCAGGAATTTTGAGACGAGAATGAGCCCCAAGAGACTCGTATTGCGGTCGCCCAAGCGGCCTTTTGAAAGATTCGCGAGGAAAATTTTCTTGCCGTCCATTATCTGCCGGAAGTCGAACGCGGATTTTTCCTGCGAGACGATGGGTCGCATGATGTCGTTGGTGAGGAAAACGTCGAACTTGCTCGTGATGTAGGGGGCTACGTTCTCAAGCGACGGGTCGCCCTGCGCCTGCTCGGCGATCTTGCGCCAGAATTGCACGATTATTGGGTTCTTGCAGCGGGAGAGTTTCAGATTGCGGAAGGCGGTGTCGGCGAAGACGCGGGGTATTTCGACGAAGGTCGAGCCCGAATCGGGGTCTTCGACCACGAGCTGCACGGCGTTGCGGTAGTACTGTTCGAACATCGGGCCGAAAGCCTCCGGTACGTCGGCATAGAGCTTGCGGAAGATGCCGTAGACCTCGTCGACGACGAAGGTTTTCATCTCGGGCTTGCTGCGGTCGTACTCGAGCATGTTGAGACCCATCGGACGCGCGGTATGCGCGGGGTCGAAGTAGATAACGTCGCCCGCGCGTTCGGGCGGGATAGCGGCCAAAATATCCTCGATATCGTTGCCGTGCGGGTCGATGAACGCGACGCCCTCGCCGTTCTTGATGTCTTGGATTATCATATTTTTGAGAAGCCCTGTCTTTCCGGTACCGGTCTGTCCAATGACATACGCGTGGCGCAGGCGGTCGCTCGGGCCGAACTTGACCGGCCGCTCTTCCGCGCCGTAGCGGTTGACGCCCAAGGTGATACCCTCGCCCGGCATTTCGACGGGCGCGGGCGCCTGCTTCGCGAAGGAGCGCTTGAGCTCGCGCGAGGTCGTGACGCGCTCGGCGGTGAAGTGGAAAATCGCCGTCACCTCGGCGAGATTGAGGGGCATCGCGTAGGAATGGTCGAAGATGCGGAAGGTGAAATCGCGCAGGAAACCGTTGAGGCTCCAGCTCGACACCTTCTTGAACACCAGCTGATTGCCCTTGGGGTCGTCGTACTGGTTGAACGGCGCGATGAGGTTCTCGAGGATGTCGTTCGCGCGGGCCTTGTCGGTCGCGGATGCGGCAAGACGTATCGTCACGGGTCCGGTGCGGCTCTTGAGCTTGCGTTCGATCTCCTCGCCTGCGACCTTGTCGGCCTGGCGCCTGAACGCGCGGTCTTTTTCATCCTGCACCTGCTTCGCGCTTTTCAGCATCATGTGCCCCATGTCGTAGAGCGCTTCGCCTATCGCACTCTCGGGCACGCCGAGCGCGCGGTGAAGCGTCTTCCCCTTCTCGAGACGCCGGAGCATTTTCTTGTAGTGGTGGTTGTAGCGGTCGCCCTCCGTCCCGACCATGATCTGGAGCGCGGCGCCCTCGCCGTGCTTCGCGATCTTCGTGAACGCGGCGAGAAGGACGTTCATCGGGTCGTGCTCGAAGAGGTCCGGCGTCTTTATCGGGTAGGCCGGGATCTGGGCAAGCGTCGCGTACGCGGCGGCGTGTTCGCCCTCATAGTTGAAAATATTGTAATCGCCGCGTTCTTCGGCGATACGCGCGTTGGGAAATACCGACGATATGAGGCGCTCGGCGATGTCCTTCTTCCGCCGCGGCACCGCGAGGTACAGAATGGCCGCTTCGGTCCCCTCCGGCACCGCTATCTCAAGCGAGAAACCCTCGTGGCTTGCCAGCAGCGAGACGAGCCCCGCATAGAGCTGCTCGGAGGAGGAGAGCACCTGCTCGAGCCGGTGCTGGCTGTTATCCTGCTTCTCGCGCTCGCCGTGCGCCTGCGGATCGATGGTAAAGAGAACGAGGTCGAGTGCGCGGCGTATCTTTTCGGCGGGTCGCGGACCATGCTGCGGCAGACCCTCCGCGACGTAGCGCGTTATCATGCGGTGGAAATCGTCTTCGAGATGCGGATTTTTCAACTTCGAGCACACCGAAAGCGCGTTGCGGATGCCGTGCGACATGACGATCTTGAGAAGCTCGTCCATCTGCACGTCGTGCGTCTCCGGCTCAAGCTTGAGCACGTGCCGCAACATCTCGTGCTCCGGCATGACGATAGTCTCGTGGAGGACGGTCGCCGGATGCGTCTCGGCGTAGGCGGCAACTTCGCGCTTTGCGATGCGGTCGCTCTCGAAACGGTTGTTCGCCACCTCGAGCTCGCCTTCTTTTTCGGCGACACGCTGCCGCAGGTAGGCAAGCTCCTCTTCAGGAGATGTGAACTTCGTTTGCGCGGCATCCGCCGGCTGGCGGACCGCCCGCTCCAGTGTCGGAGGCATCGCTAGATTATATCATTCACCTGCCAGCGCTTGTGCCCCGATGTCGTGGCGGAAGTACATGCCTTCGAAATGGATCTTCCCTATTGCCTCGTACGCGCGGTCGAGTGCACTTTGGAGCGTATCGCCCACGGCGGATACGCCGAGCACGCGGCCGCCGGAAGTTTTTAGAGTGCCATCAAACGTTGTCCCCGCGTGGAAGACCACGATGCCGGGAAGCTGTTCCGCGTCTTCAATGCCCGTGATGGGTAAACCCTTCTTGTACGCGTCGGGGTAGCCGCCGGAAGCGACAACGATGTTGACCGCGAAGCCTGAATGCCATTCTATGGGCTGCCCTTCGAGCTTCCCGTCGACGCACGCCTCGAAAATATCGAGAATGTCGGTCTTCAGAAGCCGCATGTACACCTGCGTCTCGGGGTCGCCAAAACGGGCGTTGTATTCGAGCACTTTGATACCCTGCGAGTTCATTTTGAGCCCCGGATACAGGAGTCCGGAGAAGGCAACCCGCTGTTTTTTGAGTGCATCGAACGTCGGCCCAACGATGCGTGCTTCAATATCCGCGATTTGGGCATCGCTCACAAAAGAGAGCGGCCCGATGGCGCCCATGCCGCCGGTGTTTTTGCCCTGGTCATTATCGAGCGCGCGTTTGTGGTCTTGCGTAAGCGGGAACATCCGGTAGGTGTTGCCGTCGGAAATGACGTGCACCGATATCTCGGGACCGTCGAGAAATTCCTCGATGACGACCTGGCTGCCCGAATCCTGGAAAATGCGGTCGATCATTATTTCTTTGAGCGCGCGGTCGGCTTCTTCCCGCGTCTCGCATACGTAGACGCCCTTGCCGAGCGCCAGTCCGCTCGCTTTTATCACCACCGGTGCTCCCCGCTCGTGCGCATAGCGGAGCGCTTCGTCATATTCGGTGCATACCTTGAAATCGGCGGTCGGAATGCCCCCGTCGCGCATGAGTTGCTTTGAGAACGCTTTCGAACCTTCTATCTGCGCCGCCGATTTCGACGGCCCCCACACGCGGAGACCGCGCGCCTGGAACACGTCGACGATGCCGCCGACGAGCGGGTCGTCGGGGCCGATGACCGTGAGGCCGATTTTTTTATCCTCGGCGAATTTCGCCAACCCTTCGAAATTCATGACTTCGAGCGGCACATTTTCGCCTAAGGTGCGCGTGCCGCCGTTCCCTGGAGCGATGTAGAGCTTGCCGATACGGGGCGACTGCTTCAATTTCCACGCGAGCGCATGCTCCCGCCCGCCGCCCCCCACGAGAAGAACGTCAATTACCATGCGTTTCAATATACCGCATTCCCTCCTCGGGCGTATCGGCGAAATGGAGGGTCTCCAAGACCTCCTTTTTGAGAAAGCCTTCCGCGTTCATTTTCTCCAATTGCTCTTTGAATTTCTCGTAGAACCCGTCCGTATTTATCACTACAACACGCTTATGAAGAAGCCCGTTCTTTTTCATTCGGAGTACGTCGGTCAGTTCATTCAAGGTGCCGATGCCGCCGATGAGTACCACAATGACATCCGCGCGGGCGATGAGCTCGCGGTTCATTTCCAGTGTATCGCGTACGATGACCATTTCATCCGCATTCTTATACGCCGTTTCTTTTATTTTCTCGCGAATGATACCGACCACCCGCCCGCCCTCGCGGTGCGCGGTGTCCGCAATGACCCCCATGAGGCCCTCGTCGTGGCCGCCAAACACCAGCGTGTGCCTACGCTGTGCAATCAGCCGCGCGAGCGTCTCGGCTGCAAGCCGGTACTTCTCCGCCACCTCATACTGCGAGCAGAAAACGGCGATGTTCATTTGTGCATTCTATCCCAGATTCCAACGTTCGGGCATGTACTTAACCAATGCGGTCGTCTTAATTAAGTACGGAAGGATTTCACTCCTTGGTAAGCAAAGCTTTCCGTCGTCGCTCGCTAGACGGTTAAAATCTCCGGACCGTTTTTTGTAATCAAAACCGTATGCTCGGCGTGCGCGGTGCGCGAGCCATCTTTTGTGCGGTAGGAGTGGCCGTCTTTGTCCACAAAGAGCTCGCCCTTCCCTAGCGTCATCATCGGCTCGATGGCGATGACGAGCCCTTCTACCAGCTTTTCGCCACTTCCGGGTGCGCCGAAATTGGGCACGTGCGGCTCCTCGTGCACTTTGAGACCGACACCGTGGCCGGAGAGATTGCGCGGGAAGCCGAATCCGTACTTCTTGGCGACGCGCTCGACGGCATAGCCGATGTCGCCGGTCGTATTGCCCACTTTTGCCTGTGCGATGCCGGCCGCGAGCGCTTCATAGGTGCCGCGGACCAATCGTTCGTCTTCCGGACGGTGCTTCTCGCCCGCGATGACGGTGACGGCGTGGTCGGTGAAAAGGCCGTCATGCTTGATGCCGAAATCGAGGCACACCACATCGCCCTCTTCTATCACGGCCTTGTTCTCGCTTGCGGGAGAATGCACGATGACGTCGTTGACCGAGAGGCAGAGCCCCGAAGGATAGCCGTGTCTTTCTTTGCCGCTCTTGTAGCCGAGGAATGCAAGCGTATCCGCTTCCGCCGCGACCAACTCATGCGCCTTTTTCTCAAGCTCCGCCGCCGTGACGCCGGGTACCACCAGTCCTGAAAGGACGCGCAAGTGCCGCGCCAGGCGTCTCCCGCCTTCGCGAAGTGCTTCGATCTGCTTTGCGGTCGTTGCGATCATGCGAGGCCAAGCGCCGCGCGAATACTATTCTGAACCGTCGCGACATCCGGTTCGCCGTCTATCTCGTGGATGACCCACCCGCGTTCTTTGAGTGCGGCAATCGAAGGAACGACGTGCTCTTCGTACCACGCGAAGCGGCTGTTGAGGGCTTCATCGGTCGCGTCGTCGGCGCGCCCGCGCGCAATGAGGCGCTCCTTGGCCGATTCCTTCGAGAGCGTGAGGACGACGGCCTCAAGATTCGTGCGTTTCCAGAGACGCATCATATCGTCGACGGCGTACGACTGGTCGGGTCGGCGGCATGTGCCGTCGAGGATGAGGTGCTGTGTCCCGTCGAACGACCGGTTGAGCATTTCGGTCAGCATGTAGATAGGAATGAAGGAGGGCACGAGGCCGCCGGCGTTCACTATTTCCGCCGTGTACTTCGAGAGCGAGGTGCCGCTCTGCATGAAGGTGCGCAGCAGATTTCCCATTTCGGGGCGCACGACCGTGCGCGAAGTGTCCGTCTCTTTCAGAAACTTTTCCAAAATCTCACACTGCGTCCCCTTGCCCGAACCGGAGATGCCGAAGAACGCGACGGTAATTGGATTCATGTTGTAAGTGCTGTAGATGTTGTAATTGTTCTAACTGTTCGGATACGATGTTTTTGCATGTAGAACAAGTATAACCTTTCGTGCAATTAGAACGTCTTAAAGACTATATCCTTCTTTTTTGAGGATTGCCACGACTTCTCCCACCGCCCCTTCCAGTTTTCCGTCCACGTTGCGCACGCGGTAGTCGTACTGCGGCGCATCTTCTTCGACTTCCTGCTTCACCATGCGCATACGCTCGGCGAGCTCGGTCGCTGTCATGCTGGGATTGCGCGTACGGATACGTCGCTCAAGCGATTCGACGGACTCCGGCATGATGAATATCGTCGTCGCATCGTAGTGCTCTTTCAGGTACCGCGCGCCGATGATGTCTTTGTGCGCGAGGACCACCTCGCCGCGCCCGATGCGGGCTTCAAGGTCTTTCTTGTACGTCCCGTAGTATGTCCCCAAATTCGGAACGAAGCGGTACTCGAGGATGTCGCCGGTCTCTATCGCCTTCTTGAACGCTTCCGTCGTAAGAAAATGGTAGTCCACCCCCTCGCGTTCGCCTTCGCGCGGAGTGCGTGTCGTCGCGTTGACGAGGAGCGAGCAATTCTTGAAGCGCCGCAGCAGTTCTTCAATGACCGCATTCTTGCCGCTCCCCGAAGGGCCTGCGATGACAACGACGTGCCTAGTCATACGTAGCAAGTATCAGGTATCAAGTATCAAAAAACAATGCCCTGATACTTGGATACTTGGAATTTGATACTTACTTCAATCAGTATTCCCTGATTGAAGTTTGTGCATCTATCTTTTTCACCACATCGAGAACGACCGACACGACGATGAGGAGCGCGGTGCCGCCTATCGTGAGTGCGGTGATGCCCGTGAACGCCTGCATGATGAGGGGGAGAACGGCGAGAAGGCCGAGGAAAAGCGCGCCGACGAGCGTGATGCGCGTGATGATGTTGCCGAGGTATTCAGAGGTTGTGCCACCGGGTCGCACGCCGGGGATGAAGGCGCCGTTCTTCTGCAAATTCTTCGATATCTGCTGCGGGTCGAAGGTGATGGCGGTGTAGAAGTAGGTGAAGATAAAGACGAGCAGGAAGTAGAGCCCGCCGTAGACCCACTGATTGGCGAGTGCACCCTCGACGGCTCCCGCGGGTACGGAGAGCAATGCGATAGGGCTCTTCGAGAGGAACGTCGCGATCATCTGCGGGAACAGCAGGAACGAGAGCGCGAAAATGATGGGCATCACGCCCGCCTGGTTGACGCGCAACGGGAGGTACGTGGAGATGCCGCCCATGACTTTCATGCCGCGCACGCGGCGCGCATAGGTCACCGGGATAGGCCGCTCGGATTCCGTGATGAAGACGACGCCGCCTACAATAACGGCCCCAACCAGGACGAAGCCGATGTACATCGGGAGCTGCGAGACATCGAACGTGAACACGAATTGCGAAAGGTCACTCGGTATGCTCGCCACGATGCCGGCGAAGATGAGGAGCGATACGCCGTTGCCGACGCCGAATTCGGTGATAAGCTCGCCTATCCACATGAGAAGAAGCGCGCCCGCCGCGATGACGCAGACGTTGGTGAACGTGTGGAGCGTGTCCAGAGGCGGCACGACGCCGTTCTGCTGCAAGAGGATGAAGAACCCGAACGCCTGGATGAATGCCAACGGCACCGTCAGGTAGCGCGAGTACTGCGTGAAGCGCTGGCGCCCCGCATCGCCCTCCTCCTGGTAGAGCATCTTGAGCCTCGGCGAGAGCACCGTCATGAGCTGCATGACGATGGAAGCGGTGATGAAAGGAGAAACACCTATCATCATGATGGAGAGCGTCGAGAATCCGCCGCCGGAAAAGATGTTCAAGAGCCCGAGGAACTGGTTGTTGTTGAGGTAATTCTGGAGTGCCGTCGCGTCGATACCGGGAATCGGTATGGCCGCAAGCAGGCGGAAGACGATGAGTGCGCCGAGGACGAAGAGCACCCGCGAACGGAGCGTCTCGTCTTCGACAATGAGCTTCACTTTCCGTACGAATGCTTCCCACATAGAGCGTTAGGATTTCTTGGCGGGCGCCGTTTTGGGAGTTTTTGGTTTGGGGGCTTTGGGGGCACGCGCAACGAGAAGCGAAATGCTGCCACCGGCTTTCTCGATAGCCGCGCGCGCCGATGCCGAGACAGTGATGTCCTTGAAAGAAAATTTCTTGGTGAGGGTGCCGCCCACGATCTTGACGGGGCGATGCGAGCGCGCGCCGATAATGCCGCGCTCTACCAGCGTCTTCGGAGATACCTCGACACCCGATTCGAAGAGCGCCTCGACGCGCGTGAGCGAGAGCGCAACGGCGTCCGGCAGAGTCGAGTTGACCGTGCGACCGCGGTTCTTGCCGTACCCGCGGCGCTTGGGGAGCTTCTTGATGATGTCGCGCCATTCGGGGCGCTTCTTGCGGCCCGAGCGCGCGTTCTGGCCCTTCGTGCCGCGCCCCGAGGTTTTGCCGCGCTTGCCGCC
>Ga0209542_10020135_pt1 | contig 10607 bp, 9 predicted proteins | sample RifCSPhighO2_01_FD_184028 | JGI IMG/M metagenome (GOLD analysis project Ga0209542, IMG submission 184028) | Soil microbial communities from Rifle, Colorado - Rifle CSP2_plank highO2_0.1 (SPAdes) (version 2) | ecosystem: Environmental > Terrestrial > Deep subsurface > Rock core/Sediment ...
AACAAAATCAAATGGATGTTCTAGGGCAAACAATTATGATGTTGAACCAATGTTGAGAATGTCAAATACAATAGTGCAATCAGGGGATTCTTCAGAAGAAGAAATAATCAAGGAAACAAAAAAAGGTATTTACATGAAATCTTATATGCAATGGAATATTGATGATAAAAGATATCATCAAAGGTATACTGGATGTGAGGCATATCTTATAGAAAAGGGAGAAATAACAAAGCCAGTATTTGCTCCAGTGATGGAAGTAACAACACCCACATTGTGGTCATCAATTGACATGATTGGAGATAAGATTAAGACATATGCAGGAAATTGTGGAAAAGGTGAACCTATGCAAGGAATTCCTGTTTATTTTGGTGGTCCTGTAATGAGATTAAAAAATATAATAATTTAATAAAATGGAAGAAATAATTTACTATTTGAAATCAGAACTTCTGAAGAAAGGAATGGATGATGTAATAATTGCTTTTCATGAAACTGAAGGGAGACAATTAAAATTTGTTAACAATAAAGTTGTAAAAACTGGTGCAGAATTAATTTCTAATTTATCTATATTTTGTTCAAAGGATAAAAGAATAATTGTAACTTCTTTGAAAGATATGCAAAAAGAAAGAGCAGATGAACTAATAAAAAAAATATTTAGTTTTTCAAAAAATATTTCTCCAAGCAATGATTATTTTGGAATTGCAAATGGTTCTTTCAAGTATTCAGTTAAATCTAATTATGACAAGAAAATCTTAGATGTAGATGATTCTGACTTGGTCAAAAAAGGAATTAACAAGGCACTAGAAAATTCTAAAAGAGTTACAGGAAATTTTGAGGTCTGGAATTTAAAGACACACTTAGTAACATCTGGTGGAATTGATTCGAAAGATGAGTCTTCAAATATTTATTTTTCTTTAAGAGCATTCAATGAAAAAGATGAATCTGGACACATGACTTGTTGTTCAAATACATTAAAAAATTTTGAAATAGAAAAAACAGCAGAAAGAGCAGCTGAAGTTGCAACAATGGCAAAAAATCCAAAAGAAGTTAAGGCAGGAAAATATCCGATTATCTTATCACAAATGGCTTTTGCTCCTTTGTTAAATAACACATCAGATGCTACATCAATATATAATGTTGAATCTGGTTATTCATTTCTTCCAAAATTAAATGAATTTTATGGTAATTTTACTTTAGAAGATGACGCAACATTACCAAATGGTTTTAATTCATGCAAGTTTGATGATGAAGGTGTTCCAACAAAAAAAACAACAATTATTGACAAAGGTATATTAAAAACATATTTATATAATACCTCAACATCAAAAAAGTATAATACAGAAACAACTGCAAATGCTGGTTTAATTTCACCAAGATCCTTTAACATTGTATTTGATTGCAAAAAAGGGGATATATTTGATGTCAAGGAAGGAATTTACATAACAAACGTATGGTATACAAGATATCAAAATTATGCTTCTGGAGACTTTTCAACAATTCCTAGGGATGGTGCGTTTCTAATTAAAAACGGAGAAATAGTTCAGTCATTAAAAGGTTTAAGAATAAGTGATAATATGCCTAATTTATTGAAAAACATTCAATGCTGTAACAAAAAAGTGTGGCAAATTAAGTCATGGGAAGCAGAAATACCAACTTTTACTTCAGAAGTATTAATCAATAATGTCAATATTACAAAACCCACACACTAATATATATCTTTCATCAAATAACTTTTTTTTATAGCAATGTTTTTATAATTGTTGATTAATTACTATTTATGGGGTATATAGTTTTAGAAAGAATTTGGGATGAAGAAGAGGTAAAGAATTCTTTAAGAAAAATAGAATTTAGGGGTTTATATGATAAGGATGGAAATAAATTAAAGCCTTATGCAAATGCAAATTTTTCTTTGGTTAAAATTATTCCACCAAAAACAACATCTGATTTTCCAATTATAAAAAAAGGGAATGAATCTTATCATTTATTTACAGCCCAGCCAACAATTTATGAAGATGTAATAGATATAATGTCAGATGTTGATAATTTTTTGAAAGAACAAGGTAAAAGAATTTTTAACTTGAATTTTGAAATCATACAATATGATTGGAAATCAAGGGGCAGATTTCATATTCTTCCACCAGTAATAGAAAGGCAAAGTTATCCATTAAAAAATGGGATTATTGATATAAAAAAAATACTTCAATCTTTCAAGAATTCATATGTAAAAGATTTCAAAGGCAATTTGCATAGCCTTTCAAAGGAATTAATTAAGGATTTTTACATTGATGAAAGAACAAAAATAGATTATTTATCTGTATTTAATGATAATTTAGAACTAATAAATTATAAATTAGGCTTCAATGGAAACAGTGATTTTTTTTTAATATGTGATGGGAGCCATAGAATTGATTATTCAATTAATTATCTTAATGAGGAAACGACTGCAATACTCGTAGAAGGCAATGATATGTATCCATATTATGCTCTACCAATGCCATTTATACCAATAACAAGATTATCAAGTAAGGTAGCTGAAAATAAATATTCATTTTTAGCCAGAGATAAGATACACTTGTTTAATTATCACATAAGAAAAGTTCTTCATTTTGATTGGGAAGTTGGGGGTCTAAATGTCAGTAAGTTACGATCAGAACAAAAAGTATTCTGATTATGAAATAATAGAGGATCTAAAATTATATTTGAAAAAATCCTTTTTAAAAAAAGATAAAGCAAGTTTTAACTCTAGTTCGGCAGCAATAACAAAAAATAATATTTATTATGGTGGATTAATAGAATCAAATACAAACCTTTTAAGTATAACTTCAGAACAAGTATCATTATCAATTTCTGTATCATGTAAAGATCCAAATGTGAATAAAATTATTACTGTTGTTGATGGAGAATTTATAATTAATTTATTGGTTATAAAAATAATAATAGATCATATAAGAAGAACTGGAGTGAATATTACTTATGAAATTTATGACATTGATGGAAATAAATTATATGAATGCAATAATCTTTCTGAATATTATAATTACAGACCTAAAACAGAAGTAATGGAAAAAATAAATAATTGGAAGCCAATTGAAAATGGAATTGAAATTAATTCAAGCGAGGATATAGAAGAGCAATTGAAAAAATTTGCAATTAAAGGAATGGAAACACATTTTTCTTCTGATTCAAAATCTTTGTATGGTGCTTCATTATTGGCTGGAAATAAAATTTATTTTGGTGGAGTATATAGTAGTTTTGAAAAAAGATTGAATATACACTCAGAAATGTTAGTTACTTTATTGTCGATAATGGATAATAATCTTGAAATTTCAAAAATTTGTTTGATTAGTAATAAATTTGTTGATGATATTCCACATATGTGTGGTTGTTGCAGACAATTTTTTTCAGAAGTTCAATCTAAAATAAATAGGAAAATAGAATTTATATCTTTTTCATTAGACAATTCAAAAAAATTTAAAATAATGATTGATGATTACTTACCTAATATATGGAATCCCCATAAAAAATGAAATTTCCAATAGTTGATGCAATTTTGACAATTCCTGAAGAAGGAAAAAATGGTAAGATAGGTATTTGTACAAATTCTCTAGCTCCTGGAATGGTTCTAAATGAAATACCTTTTGATAACCGTGAGGATGTATCTGTTCTTGGAAGTCTTGTTGTTAATAGGGACGGAACGGAACGTATGATATTAAATTCTTTGAGTCATCCAAGAATTGAATACATAATTTTATTTGGAGAGGAAACTATGAGTTTTAAACCAAGTACAAATCTTCTTCTTGTTTTGATGGGTGGTTATGATGAATTAAAAAAAGGAAATTTTATTAAAGAAGGCAAGGGAGTTTCTCCAAATTATCCCAACATAAAAAAAGAAATTTTAGAAAATTTTAAGAAGCGTATAAAAGTAATACCTTTATTCAACCATGTTGGTTCTGAAGATATAATAAAGAATTATCTATTATGGTTAAGACCAAGAATTTCTGTTGAATTATATGATTATCTTTTAAAAATAAATAACAAGAAAGTATATTATGATTCACTAAATAAAATTATTTCATTGATATCAGGAGTACCGAATGATAATTTTGAGTTAATTGAATTAGATCCAAAAGATTTTCAAAATTTACAACCACCAATATTTGAATTAAAAGAGGATAATGAATTAATTGATGTAGATTTTGAAGTTAAAAGAGAAAATGATAATATTATTGTGAATTTAGATGTTAATGATAGATATTTAAAAATAAAAGGCAGAGATAGTTTCTTGATAGCATATTCAATAATGAGCTATTTTAATGAAAATAATTTATTTATATCAAAAAAACAACAGTTATTGTTGGGTTCTGAAATGTCAAGAGTTGAAGTTGAAATTAAGAATGATATAAAAATTGAATCTTTAGTTAATTCAAAAATAAGTAATAATGAAAGGACAATAATCCCAATTGCAAGTAGAACATCATTAAAAGCGGACAAAAAATATTATTACAAAATATTTATAAAAAATAATAATATATGTATTCAAAGTTTATCGCATGATTTCTGTGAAACTGTATTTGAATTAAGGTCAAAATATTTGATATCTATAATTAAAAAATTATTGTCAGAAGATAGATTTGAAGATTATGAACAGCAATTTTTACATAGAGTTGATGTGGGCATAGAATTAGGTAGAGCATATATTGCATTAATGACAAAAAATGAATTTTTCCAGGATTTCAGAAATTTGTTTACAATTAATACAAAAAATTTTCCATTCTTTATAACAGAGTCAGATTCTTTTTTGAATAATCATCAAAAAATTATTACTAAATTATATACTCTGGGTTTGACATCAACCCACCCAGATGCCCACAAGGGTCCGATGAGAGAAGCAGTTGTTTTGTCAATATATAGAAAATCAAATTTATCTTTAAAAAATTTTCCAAGTATGTATGGCTCTTCATCACAATCATCTGATGACATGAGAATTAGCTATAAAAATCAGTTATTGTCTGCCCTAAATGATGGAACTTACACTTATGGAAATAGGACTAGGGAATATTTTGGTTTAGATCAATTGGAAAGTGTTATTTTTTCTTTGAAAAAGAATAAAAATTTGCCATTTGTGATACAACGTTTTGACTATGTTGGTGATATGTGCATCGCAGAGCTCACAATAAATAACAAAAAAATTATAGAATCAACACATGATCCTTGTTTAACACATGATATTTATTTCATTTTGAATGATAAACTTTATTCTTTTCATATAGCTCGTGCACATAATATTGTTAATGCTTATCCAGAAAATATATTTGGTTTGCATGATGCTTATGACATGACAATTGCAGATGCACTTGGTATTGAAATGGGTGATATGTTTATGTTATCAAGCAGAGCAAATATATTGTTATTAACTGAAGAACAAAAAGCAAAAAGAATAATAGCGGAACCTTCAAAACCAGTTGAAGAAATAGATACATCAATAGGACCATTTAACATGGAATCTGAATTTCAATCTGAATGCATTGGGTATTATGAAATTAATATGGAAATATCAAAAGAAAAACCAAATCATCCATGTCTTGGAATCTTAGAAAATTATAATGGGATAAATATAATAAATAAAGCTATAAATTATCTTAAAATTAAAGGACCAGGCCATAATAATCCAATTATGGGGACATTTAATCCAAAAAATGAAAATTTGAATGAACAAAATAGATTAATATTTTTTCAGTGTAATCAATGTGGTGGAAAGTTATATTCGACAGCTGTTTTTATCAATGGATCTGAAAAAAAACTGGAGAATGATATAAAACTTTGTAATTATATTAGTTCATTATACTCTAGGGAGTTAAATATTGAATTGGGAAAACTCGTTTTGTTTTATGTTCAAACAATAAATGAATAAAAAATGTCAGATTTTACTAATATAAAAATAATAGGATTTGATTTGGATCAAACTCTGTATCCAAAATCTCTAGAAATAGATAGGGCTATACAAAAACACATAAAAAATGAAATTTCAAAATTTAAAGGAATAAGTTTTAAAGATGCATCAAATATTTTTGACAAGGATTATCCTTCCTTAAGTGCTAGAAAAATATTAATGAAACTTGGTTTTAAAGAATTTAGGGCAATTGAAATAACTCAAGAGGCATTAGAAACAGATGAAATAGAAAAATATCTCAACCCAAATGAAATGATTATATCTTTTTTAAAAGAACTTAAATCAAAATATATTTTAGGATTAATTACTGGTTCATCTGAAAATGTTTCCACAAATAAACTTAACAAATTAAAAATTTCTAAAAAAATATTTGATTTTTTATGTTTTGGAGATGTATCAAAAAGAGATGGGTCTGCTTATAAGAAATGGATTGAACATTATCCAAATTTTAAACCAGAAAATTTTTTGTATGTTGGTGACAGAAAAGAAACAGATGTTTTTATACCAATGAATTTGGGAATTAAAGCGATTTTGGTTAATGTCTTAAAAGTAGACGATTCATTAGATGTGTATCAATTTAAATCACTCATGGATTTAAGAAAATTATTAAATTAATTTTTAAAACATAACTTTTAGGACAATAATCTTTATAAATAAATAACTCAAGAAAATACCATATATTGTATTATAATTAAAAATAAACACCATATATTGTGTTAACTTCAAAGTGATATGTCCATATTGTTCACATCCAGAAACAAAAGTTTTAGATTCTAGGGAATCTGAAAACAATGTAAGAAGGAGACGTGAATGTCTAAAATGTAGTAAAAGATTTACAACTTATGAAAAGATTGAAATCGAGATGACTGTCATAAAGAAAGATGGTAGAAGAGAGCCTTTCAACAGAGAAAAATTAAAGTCTGGAATAATAAAACCATTACAAAAAAGACCAATACCGCTTGAAAAAGTAGAAAACCTAGTTGACGAAATTGAACAGGAACTAAGAAATTCAAAATCTTATGAAATCAGTTCAAAGAAGATCGGTGACAATGTGATGAAAAAACTAAAACAGTTGGATAAGGTAGCATATGTTAGATTTGCTTCTGTTTACAAGGAATTTAAAGACATTGATGACTTAGCAGAAGAACTAAAAAAAGTGAGGTGATTATAAGATGGAACAATTAACACAATTAAATATAAGTGAAAATCAATTAAAAGTTATAAAAGACAAGTATTTAAAAGATTCTCCGACAGTTGAATCATGGCTTAGGGGAGTTTCAAGAAATATTGCCTTATCTGAAATTCTTTATTCAAGTAAAATTTCAGAGCTTGATATTTTCAAGAATATTCAGTATGAAAGAGTTGATTATGATTTTAATAAAAAGTTATTTAGATTTTTTTTAATTCATAAAAATTTAAGAACTTATTTTGAAAGGGTGGAAAACTTCAGAAAATTCATGAAAAATCTTTATGATATTGCTGAACAACATCCTGAACTAGTAAATGAAACAGAGGAAAAATTCTATAAAATTTTATCAAACTTTGAATTTTTGCCAAATTCTCCTTGTCTTATGAATGCGGGACGTGATTTGCAGATGTTGAGTGCATGTTTCGTTTTACCAGTGGAAGATTCTATAGATGGAATTTTTGATTCTGTTAAGAATGCTGCCATGGTGCATAAGGCTGGAGGTGGTACGGGATTTTCATTTTCGAGATTAAGACCAAGTGGGGATAAAGTTATTACAACAAAAGGAGCTTCGTCAGGTCCTATAACTTTCATGAAAATATTTGATACCCAAACCCAAGTTATAAAACAAGGTTCTACAAGAAGGGGTGCTAACATGGGCGTTCTTCATTATACTCACCCAGATATTCTTGATTTTATGAACATGAAAAAAACACCTGGAGTTATGGAGAATTTTAATGTTTCTGTTACAGTTGACGAGAAATTTATGCAAGCTGTAAAGAATAAAGAGGATTATGATTTAATAAATCCCCGTGATAAAAAAATTATGGGGACATTGAATGCAAAAGAAGTTTGGAATGAATTAACTAAGGGGGCATGGGAAACTGGTGATCCCGGAATTATTTTTATTGATAGGATGAATAATCCAGACAGCAACCCAACTCCAGCAATAGGTCAGATAGAAACAACAAATCCATGTGGGGAGCAACCATTATTGCCATATGAAGTTTGTAATCTTGGTTCAATTAATTTATCAAAATTCATAAATAAGCAAAGGACAGATTTTGATTACGAAAAATTAAAGCAGTGTGTTTTTGACTGCATTCATTTTCTTGATAATGTCATTGACATAAATAATTATCCGATTATAGAAATAGAAGAGATGGCAAAAATAAATAGAAGAATAGGTCTTGGTATTATGGGATGGGCGGAATCAATTGTAATGTTAAACATGCCTTATAATTCCAAGGAGGCATTGTCGAAAGCGGAAGAATTAATGAAATTTATTAACGATAACTCTTTGAAAGCCTCTGAAGAATTGGCGAAATCAAGAGGAGTATTTCCAGCATTCAAAGATTCAGTTTATGATAAAAATGGAAGATATTTTGTAAAAGGAAAAGAATCATACCCTAGAAATTGCGCAAGAACAACAATTGCCCCAACTGGAACAATTGCAATAACGGCGGGTCTTCAAGGTTCAGGAATAGAACCCTTCTTTTCAATAGTTTATGTAAGGTATAATGCCACGGCTCTTGATGCATTGAAGAAAGGTGAAAAGCCAAATGATAAAGATGTTTTCTTTGAGGCAAATTCTTTATTTGAGGAAATAGCAAAGCAGAATAATTATTTTGGATTATCAAAAAAAGAATTGTATGAAAAAATAAATAATAACCATAAATCTTTGAAAGGAATAAAAGAGATTCCAGAAAAAATACAGAATAGATTCTTGACGTCCCATGATCTAACACCAGAGGATCACATTATGATTCAATGTGCTTTTCAGAAGTATACTGATAATGCAGTTTCAAAAACTGTAAATATGAGAAATGAGTCCACAGTTGAAGATGTGGAAAAAGTTTACTGGCTTGCATATGATAATGGTGCCAAAGGAGTAACTGTTTACAGGGATGGCTCAAAATCATTCCAGGTTTTGAATCTTAGCGATAAAACTAAAAAAGAAAAAAAAGAATTGCCAGAATTATCAGATTATTACCCAATGCAGACAGGCCAGGGTCCAATTCATATACATGTGAATTACAATGAGGAAGGTCCAACAAAAGTATTCGCCAATTTATCACCGGCAGGAACAGAGATTGCAGGGTTAGTTACAGCAATAGCTATTTTATTATCCAAATATTTTGAATACGGTGGAGATCCTGTAAGAATTTTAAAGCATCTTAATTCAATAAAATCAGAAAAACCGCATGGTTTTGGCAAGAATAGGATCGATTCAGTTTCGCATGCAATTTCCATAGCATTAAGAAAGCACTTAATCAAAACAGGTAAAATAAAGACATTAGATTCAATTCAAGATGATAAAGAGCAGAAAAAATTAGTGGAAGAGGATACAAACAATAAACCCACTTATTGTTCGCAGTGTTTCAGCTCAAATGTTGGAATGATTTCAGGATGTTCAGAGCCAACATGTTTTGATTGTGGATATTCAAAATGCAGTTAAGATGGAAAAAGAAAAAATTTCTACAATAAAAGAAGCCCAGAATCTGGTAAAGTCTTTTGCTAAAAAAAATAACTGGAAAGATATTCCAAATGTAGATAAATTTGATCATTTGCACGAGGAATTAATTGAAATGTCTCAACATTTAAGGTATAAATCTGAGAAAGAAAGAATAAATTTTGTCAAAAAAAATAAAGAAATATTTGTGGATGGTAGATTAGCAAATCAACTTGATGTAAATATTGAAGATGCATTCAATTTGGTTAAAAATGAAATATTAAAAAAATATAATCATAAAAATTCTGAAAATAATATTACAAAATGGAAAAAGGATTAGTTCATGTTTATACTGGAGAAGGAAAAGGAAAAACTTCTGCAGGCATGGGATTATTAGTAAGGGCCATTGGTAGAGGATTAACTGTAAAAATAATTCAGTTATTTAAAAGAAACACGGGAGAGCAATTTTTCTTTGAGAATTCTGGTTTTAAATATATGCAGTTTAAGCCATTGCACCCATTTTTTAAAAGTTATAATAAAGATGAAATGGAAAGCTTAAGAAAAGACTTTCTTGAATTCTGGAATGAAGCAACTAAAGATTTAAATTATGATTTAATTTTAATAGATGAAATTGGGCCAGGAGTTGCGTGGGGGGTGATTGATGAATCATTGGTTTTGAATTTGATAGAAAATAAACCTGAAAAAACAGAATTAATACTTACTGGAAGAGATATGTCTTTAGGGATAATGGAAAAAGCTGATTACGTTTCAGAAATAAACAAGATAAAGCATCCTTATGACAAAGGGATATTAGCAAGAAAAGGTATTGAATATTAAAATGTTAATATGGATATTTTCAATTCTTGATTTGATTGTTTTATTTACATTAATAGTAACTCAATATGGCTGGATTGTTTCTCCAGTTTTGATAATTTTATCTTTTCTTTATTTATTTGCAAAAGGAATTATTTTCTTTGGAGAACTTCTGAGTATGCTTGATTTGCTGATTGCAATATATTTTG
>Ga0209542_10020137_pt1 | contig 10606 bp, 12 predicted proteins | sample RifCSPhighO2_01_FD_184028 | JGI IMG/M metagenome (GOLD analysis project Ga0209542, IMG submission 184028) | Soil microbial communities from Rifle, Colorado - Rifle CSP2_plank highO2_0.1 (SPAdes) (version 2) | ecosystem: Environmental > Terrestrial > Deep subsurface > Rock core/Sediment ...
GTGATTATCGTTGATGAGTTCACCGGTCGGCTGATGTTTGGTCGGCGCTACTCCGAGGGGTTGCATCAAGCAATTGAAGCTAAAGAGGGAGTTGAAGTCCAGCGAGAATCCCGGACGTTAGCAACTATCACGTTTCAAAATTATTTTCGACTCTATAAAAAATTAGCCGGTATGACCGGCACGGCCGAAACCGAAGCTGAGGAATTCGATAAAATTTACGGGCTACAAGTCACCGTGATTCCGACCAACCAGCCGATGGTTCGCGATGATCGATCCGATCGAATTTATAAAAACGAATCCGGAAAATTTTCCGCGGTTGTTGAAGCGGTCAAGCAGTGTAATGAAGCCGGCCAGCCCGTGCTGATCGGCACGATTTCTATCGAGAGAAATGAGCTACTGGCTCAGATGCTCCAGAGCGCGGGCATCGAAGCCAAAGTGCTCAACGCCAAGCAGCACGAGAGCGAAGCTTCCGTGATTGCTCAAGCCGGCCGCATCGGGTCGGTGACGGTGGCCACTAACATGGCCGGTCGGGGAGTCGACATTAAACTCGGTGGCGATCCGGTTGATCCCGATCAAGAGCGACGGGTCAAAGAGCTTGGTGGTTTGTTTGTGATTGGCACTGAGCGGCATGAGTCGCGGCGCATCGACAACCAGCTGCGAGGGCGATCCGGGCGCCAGGGCGATCCGGGCGCTACTCAGTTTTATGTGTCGATGGATGATGATTTGATGCGCATTTTCGGCGCCGGGCGAATTAAAGGAATGATGGAAACTCTTAAAGTGCCCGATGACATGCCGATTGAGAACCGGATTATCTCTCGGTCACTGGAAACCGCCCAGAAAAAAGTTGAAGGTCACAATTTCGATATCCGTAAACACATTGTTGAGTATGACGATGTGCTCAATAAACACCGTGAAACGATTTATCGCAAACGCTTCGAGATTTTAAGTAACGATACGCTCACTGACGCAATTCTCAGTGAAGTTCGGGAAGAAATCGAAGAAGTCGTGCTGGTTCACACTGCCGACGAGAATGAGCGAGTCTGGGACATCGAAGAGATCTATGAGGTGGTGGCCACAATTTTCTCGGTGCCCAAAGATTTACGATTAAAACTCGAAGATATCCAGGAAACCGCCGGCGATGCTGCTGAGGATAAAACCGCTCGGGGAAAATTAATCGGGTATCTATTTAAACTGGCGGTTGAGCAGTACCAAAAAATAACCAATGAGGTAAATAAAGCTCTTGGCAAAGATGATGGGATGGCGCACATCGAGCGCGGGATTTTACTGCGCAGCATTGATACCCTTTGGATTGAACACCTCGAAGCGATGGGGCATTTACGCACCGGCATCGGCCTACGCGCTTACGGCCAGCGCGATCCGCTGATCGAATACAAAAAAGAAGCGTACCGGATGTTCAAGGAGCTGCTGGCAATCATTCGCAAACAGGTTGTCTACTCAATTTTTAAAGTCGGCGTTGCCACTCAGCTGAGCCCGTCGGAGATGCAGCGGGCGCAGGCCGGTATGCAATTCAGCGCGCCGTCAAAAACGATGAGTGAGGGTCAAAGTTCGATCGCGCGTTCCGTGGCGCAAATTGGCGGCGAGCAGCAAAAAACTGCCATGGCCAAAGAGGTGGAAAAACGCGACAGTACGCCGTTGGTTGAAAACGAACAGACACACTTCCAGGGTCAAAAAGTAGGCCGCAATGATCCGTGTCCGTGCGGCTCGGGTAAGAAGTTTAAAAAGTGCCATGGAGCCTAAGCCAATTATTGGGAATACATACCGACACTATAAGGGGAACAACTATACAGTCATTGCGTTGGTTAAAAATTCAGAGACGCTTGAAGAAATGGTGGTCTACCAGGCGCAGTACGGTGAAAAGCAAATCTGGGTTCGGCCGTTGAAAATGTTTATCGAAACAGTAACGATCGATGGTAATACTGTCGATCGATTCACGTTGATTAAATAAAAAACCCGAGGTAGTTACTCGGGTCGAGCGATTGCCGGAAAGAGCTTAATGAGCGCGGGCCAAACCACCGTGATGAAAAATGAGCGATCAAGTTCGTGTGAGAGTAGCTGATGTACGGTTGCCGAATTTACCCAAAGGGTGTCGGGGTGTTTACCCGGTTCTTGAGACTCCAGACCGTCGTGATCGGTTGAAAAGACAAAGAGGTGAATCCGTTTTTTTTCGGGTAGATCCCGACCGTCCGGGCCGACTTTCGGCTTAAGGTAGCTACCCAAATCTTGCAGCAGTGTCAGTGATTTCGGCGGGATGCCGATCTCTTCAAAGATTTCTCGCATCGCCGCACCAGCACTATCCTCATCCTCGTCGACCCGACCTTTCGGAAACGACCACCGTTTACCCAACTTGGGTTTTGTTAGGCTGATTTTACTGACGAGCGCAATTTGTAGCCTTTTTTGGTGAACGATAACACCGCCGGCACTAATGGCTACGTTTGGTTGTACAGAGCCTTGGCCTCCTATCATAATTGTTATTCTCCTTTCGGAAATTCACTTCTTTCATACCATACTATTGGAATTCGTCAATATGCCTGAATTACCAGAAGTCGAAACAATCCGTCGGTCGCTGCAGCGCGCCATTGGCGGCAAAAAGATTAGTACTTTTTGGACCAATTGGCCAAAGAAGGTCACGCCCAAGCCGGCAGCGTTGCTTAAGCGTATTTCCGGAACTACAGTTGCTGGTGTTAGTCGTCGCGCAAAGATTTTAATCATTGCTTTAAATAATGGTGATTCGCTAGTACTGCATTTGAAACTTACCGGGCAGCTGATCTATCAACCCAAGCACGGCAAGATCGTTTTTGGCGGTCACCCGCAGCCCGGCGGGCTTGATTTCCTGCCGAATAAATTTACCCATCATATCTTTAGTTTTCGTGACGGGTCAAAACTTTTTTTCAATGATTTGCGCAAATTCGGTTGGGTGAAGTTGGTTAACCAACAGCAAGTCGATCAGCTGACAACCGAGTTCGGGGTTGAGCCGCTCTCTAAAAAGTTTACTTTCAGCCGATTTACCGCAACGGTATCGCGCTATCCTAACAGAACCGTCAAGCAGGTAGTCATGGATCAAAAACTTATTTCCGGGATTGGCAATATTTACGCGGACGAAAGTTTGTACGCCGCTCGGATTCGACCCGGTCGGCGGATGCACACGATTACTCAGAAAGAATTACGGCTGCTGCACCGGCAGATTGTTCTATTATTAAAAAAAGCCGTCCGCTACCAGGGGACGTCAACGGACAGCATCTATCGCAACATCGACGGCGCGCCGGGGGGCTTTTCAAAATTTCTTGCTGTTTACGGCCGTACCGATGGGCTGTGCCGGCGGTGCAAATCGAAAATTATTAAAATTAAATTGAACGGTCGGGGTACCCATTACTGCGCCAACTGCCAACGCTAGTTAGATGAGAAAAAGGAAAAATGTGATTACTGTGCCCCAGAGCGCGCCGGCGGCAACTTCCAGCAGGCTGTGACCCATCTGCTCGCGGAGACGCGGCAGGCCAGCGGTTTGAGCGGCAGGCAGCTGAGCCATGAAGCGATTGATAATGGTAGCTTGTTTGCCTAAAGTATTCCTGAAACTGATTGCATCACGAGCTATCAGTACCGTAAAGACGAAGCTGACGGCAAACAGCAGCGAATCAACGCCCAGCTCAAGCCCAACCAGCGTGGTAATTGAAGTGGCCAGCGCCGTATGAGCACTCGGCATCCCGCCGTAGCTAATCAGCAGATTTTTCAAATCAAAATTGCCGCGCACGCTATCGGTGAGCAATTTAAGCACCTGACTGGTGATACCGACAATCAGTGGTATAATGATATAAGAGTAGTCCATAGAAATGTTAGATATTATCATTGCAATTTTGTACGGAGCGGTTCAGGGGATCACCGAATTTTTACCCATCTCGAGCTCCGGTCACCTGGTGGTGCTGCACGAGGTTTTTGTGTTGCCGTTAACCGACGAGGTCGCTTTTGATGTGGTGCTTCATCTCGGCAGCCTGGTGGCGCTGTTGGGGTTTTTTTATAGCGATATTATTAAGTACCTACGCGCGTTTGTTCGGAGTTTTTTTGATTGGCAGGTAGCCACTGACAGTTCTGAGCGCCTCAGTTGGTTTTTGTTTATTGGTACCATTCCCGCGGCGCTTGCCGGTTACTTTTTTGAAACCCAGATCGAAACGATTTTTCGCAGTACAACTATTGTTGCCAGCATGCTGATTGGAGTTGGCGTACTGCTGTACCTAGTTGATCGCTTTGCCGCTAAAAGTAAAACAATTGAACAGGTTACCTTACATTCCGCGCTGCTTGTCGGGGTTGCCCAGGCGCTCGCGCTTGTTCCGGGAGTATCACGATCGGGTATTACCATTGTAGCAGGTCTGACTCAAAAATTGAATCGTGCCAACGCCGCTCGGTTTTCTTTTTTGCTGTCGATTCCGATTGTATTTGGTGCCGGCATAAAAAAAGTCTTGGATTTATCAACGGTAATGATTGGCGCTGACGAGCTGATTGTTTTGGTCACGGGGTTTGTCTCGGCGGCAATCGTGGGGTACCTGTGCATCAAGTACTTCTTGTTATTTCTGCAGCGCCATTCGTTAGCCGTATTCGCGTACTACCGAATCGCGTTGGGTATTATCATTTTACTGTTTTTATGAAGCAGATGCAGGAATTAATCGATGAATTGGTTGCCGAAGGCTACCTAGCGACGCCGGCAATTATTAAGGCGTTTCGCGAAGTGAAGCGGCGCGATTTTTTACCCCCGGAACTCATTGACGAAGAAGGATTCAATAGCCCGTTGCCCATTGGCCACGGTCAGACCAACTCTCAGCCGCTCACTGTTGCGTATATGCTTGAGTTGCTCTCGCCCCAGGAAGGCGATACGGTGCTTGATATCGGCTCTGGTTCGGGGTGGGTTACAGCGCTTTTGGCGCACATCGTCGGACCGACCGGCAAGGTCTACGCGATTGAGCGTCTCAGCGCGCTAAAAATTTTCGGCGAGCAAAACGTGCGTAGCAGCGGCTTTAAAAACGTTGAGTTTTTTTGCCGTGATGGCGCTAAGGGTTTGCCGAGTCACGCGCCATTTGATAGGATTCACGTGGCAGCGGCAGCGTATGAAGTCCCTGAACAGCTAAAAGACCAGCTTAAACCCGGCGGCCGACTGGTTATCCCGACGGCAGCTGAGGATATACAAGTATTTGAGAAACGAACCGACGGCACCTTCCGTCAAGATTCGTACCCGGGGTTTCTATTTGTGCCGTTGATTGAAGAATAGCTTTATTGATGAAGGCAATTATTTTAGTCGGCGGCCAGGCCACTCGGCTCCGGCCACTGACGCTCACTATTCCAAAAGCACTCATTTTACTGCACGGCAAACCGGTCGCCGAGCACGTTTTAGATTTGTTTAAAAAATACGGGATTACCGAAATTGTTTTTTCGGTTGGGTATCTCAAGGAAAAGATAATTGAGCATTTTGGTGACGGGAAAAAATTTGGTTTTGAGATTTCGTATATTGAAGAAGACGAGCCGCTGGGCACTGCCGGTCCGTTGCGGCTGTTGCGGCAGCAACCACGCGAAACGTTTATCGTTTGTAACGGCGATGAGCTGAAAGAGATTGACATTGATGCAATGCACCAGTTTCATCAACAGCACGGTGGCTTAGTAACGCTGGCGTTACGCCCGGTTGACGATCCCAGCGCGTACGGGGTGGCGCGGATGGCGGGAGATCAGATCCAAGAGTTTGTTGAAAAACCGAAGCGTGAAGAAGCCCCGAGCAATTTGATTAACGCCGGTTTTTACATGATGGAGCCGGCGGTAATTGATTTAATCCCTGAAGGCAAGGCGATGTTTGAGTACGATATATTTCCGCAGCTCGCGCGGCGCGGCAAACTCTACGGATTTAAATTCTCCGGGCAGTGGTTCGACACCGGTAATCTTGAACGGCTCGAAACCGCCGAACGGGAGTGGAGGGATTTGTAACTAATGGATATTAATTTTATTCCACACCGAAGAAAGAAAAAACGGGCGCGGGCGTTTCTTTTTATTGTTTTAATCGTGGGTGTCGGTTTGGTTACTTACTACCACAAGACTATTACTGCACCGGCGTCAGCTGATTCGGCTTTGCATCAGTTCATCGTTGAACCAGGCAAGGGGAGTGGTGACATTAGCTACCAGTTGCGCGACGCGGGCCTGATAAAAAATGCGCTGGTGTTCCAGTTTTATATTTGGCAAACGGGGATCAGCAGCAAGCTTAAATCCGGAGAGTATTTTATTCCAGGCACGGCCAGTATCAAAGATATCGCCCAAATTTTGTTTATCGGCCCTAGCGCAACCAAAGAGCGTACCGTAACGTTTATTGAAGGGTGGAATAATCAGCAAATTGCCCAGTACCTTGAAAGTCAGGGGTTCGGCAGCACTGAGCAGTTTCTTTCGTTAGTTCAAAAAAAGGAAAGTTGGTGGGATGATTTTTCAGCACTTGCTAGTCGGCCCCGCGATGTTGACCTTGAGGGCTATCTTTTCCCTGACACCTACCGGATATTCAGTGATGCCAGCCTCGAGGATATTATTAAAAAAATGTTGGCGAATTTTGAGCTGAAACTAACTAGTCAGATGCGCGCCGATATTATCGCGCGCGATATGACGATTCATCAAATACTAACCCTTGCGTCGATTATCGAAAAAGAAGTGCCGGGCGATGCCGATAGAAAAGTGGTAGCCGATATTTTCTACAAACGGCTGGCGGCGGGTATGGCGCTCCAGGCGGATTCAACCGTCAACTATTTTACCGGCAAGGGATTGGCGCGGGCCTCAGCCGATGATATTAGTATCGACCACCCGTACAATACCTACAAGTATCGGGGGCTTCCCCCCGGACCGATTACCAATCCGAGCCTGTCAGCTATTACCGCCGCGATTTATCCCACCCCAAATCCGTACTGGTTTTTTCTCACTACCCCGAGCGGGGAAGCTATCTACAGCAAGACATTTGAAGAACACATCAGCAATAAAAATAAATACTACTAATATATGAACAAAACCGTGGTTATGTCGCTTGGCGGATCGTTGATCGCGCCGGATGGAATCGATGTTGCGTTTTTAAAGCAATTTCGGCAGCTGATTTTAGATTTTACCAAGCGGGGCAATCGGGCAATTATTATTTGCGGCGGGGGAGACACGGCCAGAAACTATCAGGCAGCAGCCAGAAAAGTTAATCCTCGGGTCTCGTCGCGGGACTTAGATTGGGTGGGAATCGGTGCGACAAAAATCAATGCGGAATTGCTCAGCGCGATTTTCGGCGACGCAGCACACGAGAGCATCATGAGCGATCCGACCAAAAAGATACCAACCAATAAACGAGTTATTGTCGGTGCTGGATTTTTACCCGGGTCGTCGTCGGACAAAGACGCGGTACTAGCTGCAAAGGCATACCAGGCTGATACGGTTATTAATTTATCTAACATCACATATGTTTACGATAAAGACCCCAGTAAGTTTGACGACGCGAAGCCGCAAAAAGAAATGAGCTGGCAAACATTCCGTACATTAGTCGGTAATACGTGGGTGCCTGGCGCTCATGTGCCCTTCGATCCGATAGCCGCCCGCCTTGCTGCTGAATTAAAACTGAAATTGGTTGTCATGAAAGGTAGTAATTTAGCTAACCTTAAAAAATTTCTTTCCGGTAAACCATTTGTCGGTACCCGGATCGCTTGACTTTATAAATAACTAGCGGTACCGTTGAAGTACGTTTTGCTTAATTTGTACTTTGAGGAGGAGGTGGTGTTGATGCCTGGCAAATTACTTGACCAAGCTACCAACGTGAGTCAGGCTCCATTCTGTTTCAATCAAGAAGTGGTTGTCACTCTGCAAGACCACAAGCAGGTTACCGCCAGAGTCTGCGGTGGCGCTCGCCGCCGCCAAGACGGTTTGCAGATTTGGGTCCAATGCCCGAGTCTCAATAGCGGCACCCCCCAGTGCGTACCTTTAACTTCCGTCAGTGCAGCTTCTCGTATGCGCTGAAAGCTTTCTTTAGGCCGTATTTGGCCTTTTTTATTTGGGCTCCTTGACAGTTTTTAATGGGTTTGCTACACTATTTTCGTAATTAAATATTTCCACAGACAGCAAGGTTCGCCCCAGTGGCGGATTAAAAAACCACCTCGCCGAGGAAAAATCACTCCAGTTTGGGAGCTGAGATATGTCTGTGGGAAGCCACAGTTTTTTTGTTGTTAGGTAGTAGCTTTTTAGGAATTAGGAAGTTTAGAAAGAATTTAACTTCTACCAGCTACTCGCCTACAACCCATAACCTACAATATGGCTAAAACAAGAAAAGAAAAAGAGGTAGCGGTCAAAGACTATTCCGAAAAACTAACCAATGCGTTGGGCTTGGTTTTTGCCAACTTTGACGGTTTATCGGTTAAAGACGTCGAAGCACTGCGAAAAAAGTGCCGCGAGCAGGGCATCGATTACGTCGTGGCAAAAAAGACCCTCATGAAGCGGGCGTTGGCTGAAGCCGGTATTGAAGGGATTGACCCCAAGCAGTTTGAAAAAGGAGTGGCGTCGGTATTTAGTTTTGATGACGAAGTGGCGGCGGCGAAGGTCGTCGGTCAATTTGCCAAAGATCACGAAGCGCTTCAGCCAATCGGTGGACTGCTCGAAAAGAAGTTTATCGATTCTGCGATGGTAATGCAGTTGTCTAAGTTACCAAGCAAAACCGAGCTGCTGGCCAAAGTGGTCGGGTCGATCCAAGCTCCGGTATCCGGATTCGTTAATGTACTAGCGGGTAATCTACGTAATCTAGTCTACGTTATCAACGCGATTAAAGAGTCGAAATCTTAAATTAACCAATTAATTTTTTAAATACTACTATTATGGCTGACGAAGTTACACAAGAGTCAAAAGAAGTCGTCGTACCAGACAAATTCAAAACACTGGTCGAATCAATCGAAAAACTTTCTGTTCTTGATCTCGCAGAACTCGTTAAGATTCTCGAGGAAAAGTTTGGCGTCTCTGCCGCCGCGCCAGTTATGGCGATGGCCGCTGCTCCAGGTGCTGGCGAGGTTGCCGAAGAAAAAACTGAATTCACCGTTGAGCTGACTGCCGCTGGCGACAATAAGATCGGCGTGATTAAAGCCGTTCGAGCCGTTACCGAGCTGGGATTGAAAGAAGCCAAAGATATGGTTGACGGCGCGCCGAAAGTCATCAAAGAAGGCGTTAAAAAGGAAGATGCCGAAAAGATGAAAAAGCAGCTTGAAGAAGCTGGTGCTCAGGTTACCCTCAAATAATTCGAATAGAATTTAAAAAACTGCCTCGATACCAGAGGCAGTTTTTTTTATTTGTTTCTAGAGATGCGAAGCGGGGATGCCGTAGACCCGGCTGCCGGCCAGCACATACATTTCTTTTTCGTTTTCAAAGACCGTAAAGTCTTTCAAGTCATCAAACGCCGGCGAGGTGTACTGGGTGACCAGCTGGCCTTCTTTTGAGAGCACGACAATTCTGCTGTGTTGGGGGTCAAGAATATAGAGGAAATTGGACTGAACAGAAGTTTTGAGTTTTGTTGCGCCGCTTAAAGCCGGGTCGACGATTGCCTGGTTGAATGTAATTTTTTTACCCCGTTCGAAAACTACAACTTCACCGGATTGTTTCAGGACATAGACTAACCCGTCGATAGCGATATCAACCGCATTCGACAAATCAACCGTCGGATCGGTAACCCATTCAGTCGGTCGGCCGTATCCGCCACCCGACGGATCGTAGCGAATAATTTGGTTGCTGGCCGGATCGAGAAGGTACAAGCGGTTGGCGTACATTGCGATCCCTGCCGGCGCGGCGCTGCCTGAGAGTGTCAGCGGTACGGCCGTGACGGCATCGGTTGTCGGGTTGAGGTTGAATAAGCTTTGAGTGCTTGAGAGCAGCAGAATCTGGCCATTGTCGGTCAGAAGCGCATTAGTGAAAGTCCCGGTTGCGGCGTCGGGCGAAAGAATTGCCGCCAATTGGCGGGTAGTAACATTTCCTTTATAGACCGACTGATTAACGGCATTTTGACTATAAATAGTATCTCCTGCCGATACCATAAAATCAGCAATCGTGGCAGTGGCGTCGAGATTGGCAAAATTAAGAATTTGCACCGGATTGGAAATTTCAACCATGTGCCTGAGTGAGACGAGTTGCTCGTCAATGGTTGCCAGCAGTAAAACGGCACGTTGTGCCAGCTCATCTGTTGGCGCTTCGGCGGCTGTGAGTAGATTTTTTGCGTTTAAGAGCAGTCGACGGGCCTGATTTTCGTCGCGGTAAATGAGGCTGGCCTCAGCTTCATTTTTAATTGATTCAGCTTCGGTTAGGGCAGCGTCAAATTGATTAATTTTTTCTTGCCGGCCGCTAGCGATACTGCTCAAGATAGTACTGACAACAAACACGGTGATAAGCAGCACGCTGACTGTCAGTAACGTTTTGCTTTTGCGCGGTAGCGCATTGAAGCGGCTCCAGAGCGACCCGAGCAGTCGAGCAGCGAGCTGGATTATTTTATTCCAGATTGGCTGACTGGCCACTAGTGACATCACTCGGCGAGTTGAGTGTTTTATTGGCGTGGTAATCGGCCCGATATTTTTCAGGCCGG
>Ga0209542_10020139_pt1 | contig 10605 bp, 7 predicted proteins | sample RifCSPhighO2_01_FD_184028 | JGI IMG/M metagenome (GOLD analysis project Ga0209542, IMG submission 184028) | Soil microbial communities from Rifle, Colorado - Rifle CSP2_plank highO2_0.1 (SPAdes) (version 2) | ecosystem: Environmental > Terrestrial > Deep subsurface > Rock core/Sediment ...
TTATTTGACAAAACATGGTTTTTGGTATAAGAAATAGATCTAACCTGGAAGGAGGCCCTTTGAAAACTTGGTCATTTCTTTCGTACACTCTAATGCTGACCCTGGCTTGCTACTTAATTCCATGGTTCGGCATTTTTCTGGTTGTTTTGGTTGTTCTAACATTCCTCCTGGCCTGGCTCTTAGTTGCCAGGGTCAGTCAGGAAGAAGTGTTAAGGGTACTCGAGTATGATACTTGGCGTTCGGCAGTCAGTCTTGCGGGCGATATTCAACTTCTAAAGGTCGCCGCGGGCAAAAGCCGCAGGAGGGTCAACCCCTACCAGCTGGGTCAGATTCTGAAAATCCTGGAACAGAAAAAGCTCATAGAGTCTCGGGATGCCGGGCGGGAAAAAGAGTATCGTCTAGCTACGCCGAAAGTCGATATGGTGATGTAAACTGGGAAGGTCGCCCTGTTTCCTTGACCACCCGGCCTCCCGGGTGGTTTTTATATTGAAGAAAGTGACTAGAGATGTTAAAAATATACAAACAGAAAGGAGGGTGAAATGATTATTATCAGGGCCTGGGGATGTCTGCCCGTCATTGTTCTTTTGATTTTGTCCTATTGGTTTCCATATGAAGTGATTAGCGTCCTGCCCGCTGTGGTGATGCTTCGCGTGTTGGGGTCCTTATCTAGTAAAAGGATCACCTTAGATGAGGTACTTACAACGCTCGATCAAACTGAATGGAAAACCAGGGACGAGATTGCCGAGGAGATTCGCATTAAGCGGCAGTCGCCTTTCCGCGAAGAGGAGCATCTGCGAACGGTGCAGCGCTACCTAGATCTGCTAGAAAAAGATGATCTGGTGGAGTCTCGCTCGCGTTGGTTAGACACGGACCGTCCCAAAGAGTACCGGCGAACTTATCGCGCTAGCGGAATCCACAACCGGCCAGAGTGGATTAAGCGGTGGTTCCCAGCAGAATCTACGCCAGTGGCGGAGGTCGCTTAGTCGGTGTCGCGGGTCAGGAGGCGCGACACCGATTTTTATTTGAGCGGGTAGGGGGGATCGAACCCCCGGCTCGACTTTGGAAGAGTCGCATATTACCACTATACGATACCCGCTGAAGCTCGCACCTTACTAGCGCGATGAAACTAATTTTTGCATATTTGTTTAGAAATTCAATAATTGTTAGCTTTGTTAGGTATGCTTCTAGTGCTTTGGATCTTACTGATCGTACTTTTGCTAATCGGTATCGCGTTTCTAATCTACTTTATCTACAACACCCTCTGGATAGCTTTCTTCCATGGGGTGCCTTTTGTACCAGCGCGCACTAAAATAGTTGGCCAGATAATTGAGGCACTGGCGATTTTTCCCGGGGAGACGGTAATCGACTTAGGGTGCGGTGATGCGCGCATTTTGATCGCCGCTTGGCAGAAAGAGCCACGGGCCAATTATATTGGCTATGAGTCCTCTTTTTTCCCTTTCTGGTTGGCGCGCTTTAAGATCTGGCGAGCGGGGGCTAATATTAAAATCTTCCGCCAGAACTTTTTTAAAGCGGATCTATCAGCCACTAACCGTATTTTCACCTATCTACTACCCGACATAATGGAGCGTCTACTACCTAAGCTGGAGCGGGAACTGCGCCCTAGCACGCGTTTAATTTCGCTGGACTTCCCATTTAGCCTTAAACTGCCCCAGCAAGTGATTGCCTTAGATGGCAGAGCAAGGCTAGGAAAGAAGCTGTTTGTCTATCAGTTTTAGGTCAACGCCTAGATTATAAATATCGTCAAGGTTGACAGAAAAATTGGTAGTGCTAAACAGGGATAAAAGAGCTATCTCGGTTTGCTCGGTCGGTTTTTTGGGGAAGTTTCACCAAAACCTGGCCACAAATCTTTAGACAATGCATAATCGTATATCACGGGGGAGGGCGCTAGCAGTTAAAACCGTTTTCGCGATTTTTGTGGCCGCCGCGCTTATCGCGAGCGGTTTTTTTGCGCCTAATCAGGCGGCAGCGGTTGTTTCAAGTATTGATCTAGATAGTCCAATTGGCGGGGAGCATCTAAATGATGGCGTTCTTATCGAATGGACAGCAGTAGGTGCCCCAGGTGATTTAGTGGATATACTTTGGTCCACAAATGATTTTACTGACTCAACCAACCTTACTGTTTCAGGTGTTGCGTATAATTTGGGATCATATAACTGGGATACAGTCGCAGCTGGGATTACTACGGATATATCTACTTATAAAATTCGTATACAGGAACACGGTGGAGCCGTTCAGTCTTCCTCGCCGACTAATTTCAGAATTGATAATGTCGCTCCCACCATCACTTCGGTAACGACTTACGATACAAATGCTAACGGGACGGTGGATAAGACAACGATTGTATTTAGCGAGCCGGTGGATGATTCCGATTTTGAAGCGGATGACTTTACGATTGATGGCCAGGCTGGTACTGCCATTGTGACCGGCACCGCTGACGATGATACTTTTGACGTAACTTTTACTACGGTTGTCGGAACGGGGGCTAAAAGTCTGGTCCATACCGCTGATAGTGGTACGGATATGGCTACGCCAGGCAATGCCCTGGCTACCGTTACGGTGGCCGCTACTGACAGCGCCAAGCCGGTATTTCTTTCCGCCCAAACAAAAACTACCACCACGATCGAGGCGACTTTTAGCGAGAACCTAGACGGCTCTACCGTCAATGGATCAGGTAGTGAATTTGCAGTTACTGGCTTCGCCGTGTCAGCGGCTAGCGAAACCGCCGACGGGGTGGTGACGCTGACAGTGGCTACGATGCCAACCGATGCAACGCCGGATGTGACCTTTACCAATAGTGGAACCTTCACCGATTTGGCAGGCAATGAAGCGGTTACACCGACCACCAAGACGGCCACCGATGGCACTGCTCCCACGCTCTCGGCGGTTCATATACAGTCTAACAATACTAATACCGCCTTTGCCAAGGTCGGGGACACCATAACTGTATCATTTACGAGCAGTGAGACAGTCGGTACGCCGGCGGTTACCATTGCCGGCCACGCGGCCACGACGGTTACTAATGCACACCCGGGCGCCAATAACTGGGAAGCGACTTATGTGCTGGTTTCGGGTGATACCGAAGGCCTAGTTACTTTCTCGATTGCCTTTTCTGACAGCGCCGGCAACGCGGGAATAGGCGTCAGCGCGACCGGCGACGCCTCCAGTGTCACTTTTGACAAGACTAATCCATCGGTTGCCATCACCACTCCGGCGGCGGATAGTGTTACCACGGTCAATAATGTGACTGGGGTGTTTGTGGTTAGCGACACCAATGCCGTTACCTGCGCCTACACGGTTACCGTTGATCATGTCGGCTCGGCCGCCATCGCCTGCGCTGGTGCCAGTATCACCGCCTTGACCGACGGCCGCCGCGTGCTGGAACTGACCGCAACTGACGCGGCCGGTAATAGCGCCAGTGACGACGCCTCATTTGTTATTAATCTTGATGATAATCTAACCGTCGGCCTTGCCGGAAAGGACTTTACGACCATCCAAGCAGCGGTCAATGGAGCGACCACTGGCGACGATATCACAATTGATACTGGTGCCTATCCGGAAGCAGTGACTATTGATAGTAAAAATTTGGACTTAATCGGTTCAGGTGGAGCAGTAACAGCGACCAGTTTTACTTTAACCAGTACTACTGTTTCTGGTTCTACTGACGTAACCGCGCCAACCGTTAGGGTAAACGCCGGTGCAAAAATCGCTGACGGCGTGCTCTTGAGCTCTTCGGTATTAAACATTGGTAGTGGCACCTTCACTGACAATTTCACGGTTGATAAAGATTTAACGGTTACTTGTGGCGTAGGCGGTGGCACGACTACTCAGACCAAAGGTATAGTCATCACAGCAAACGGGGTGACGGTTAATAATTGTACCTTTTCTGGCGATATTGGTGGTGACGCCTTCATTAATCTTGATAGCGATACCGCGCATTCGGGAATTAGTCTTACCAACAATACTTTTTCTGGGGCAATTACCACCTGGCATTTAATTCGCGCCGGTGGAAACAAAACCGACTTGACGATTGACAATAATGTCTTCACTGCCTCAACTGCCGGCACCGACGACGCGTTTATTTATCTTGGGGTGGCCGGTAGTAATATTGATATTACTGACAATTCGTTCAGTAGTTTTCCCAGTACTTATGGTCCAGTAGCGATTCAGCATAATGCCAGTGGTGGAACCAGAACTTCTGATTTAGTAATTAAGGGGAATACGATTGATTTCACCGGCTTTACTAATGAGAATGAGGGAATCAGTGTTCGCTACGCGAGCGATGTTCAAATTGAAGACAATACTTTAATCGGAGCGGCTTCGGCAACATCTTATCAAGCTGGTATTACGATTGCTTCGGTAAACTCTACTGGTGGCCAAAGTGTGATTAGTGGAAACTCGGTGGATGGCTTCAGCCGCGGCATTCGCATCCAGCGCTGGGCAGCCGGTGATGGCAATTCCGATGATATCGAAATTAATAACAACACAGTGACCGATGGAGTAATTACCACCGGCAGCGAAAGCTCTACCGGAGTCGGTCTATTCCTGGCCGGAGTCACCAATTTGCTAGTGCAGGACAATACGATTACTGGTCACGCCAACGCCGGCATTTATATCCCCGCCACGGTCTCAGACGGGGCGGCTAATACCATTACCAATATGGTGGTTGGCGGTTCAGCGGCCAGTTTCAACAACCTTTCTAGCAATACCAATGGAATGAATAACTTCACGACCACCACTGCCAGCGCCCAGTATAACTGGTGGGGGAGTTTGACCGGACCGAATCATTCGCCGGAAAACACCGCGGGAACGGGCAGTTCCGTCTCCGACTATGTTGATTACAGTCCGTGGTGCGGCAATGCCGGATGCACAATCTTTTACTCCAGCGACGATCTAGACCACTTTGACATTGACCCATCAGCCGCTTCCGCCGTAGTTAATGTAGCCATCACTCTGACTGTTACCGCCAAAGACTCGGCCGATATTACCCGGATCAATGATACCAGCGTGGTTTCCCTGGCGGCTGACCATGGCGCTTCGCTTGGCACTTTACTGCTGACTTTAGCGAGTGGGACCAATAATACTACCGTGACCAATTCCGTTACCGGTACCGTTAACATTTCCGGCATCGAGGTGGGCGGTTCCACCACCGGCTCGACCAATGTGTCTTTCACCGGTAGCGACACCGTGGCACCGACGATTGACAGTCATACGCCAGCGGATAATGCTACCAGCATATCAGTCTCCACAGTTCCCTACATTGATTTCTCCGAGCCGATGCTATCCTCGACCATCAATTCCGACAATATCCAGCTAAAGAAATTTAGTGATAACTCTACCGTGGCCGCCGTCATCTCACTGGTGGAGGGCGGTACTCGCGCAGTGATTACACCCAATAGTGCCTTGAGTTTTGCTATCCAATACTACTTCGCGATTTCCACTGGCGTGCAGGATGCGGCCGGCAATGCTCTAGCTAGCGCATTAGATGCCGCAAGTAAAGCCAGTCATGAATTCACTACTGCCGCTGACACGGCTGATCATATCGCTCCGACTGTCAGTCATACGCCAGCGGACGGCGCTGATGATATAGCGGTAACCACAGTGCCCTACCTTACCTTCTCGGAAGCAATGAAGGCCACCACTATTAATTCCGCTAATATTCAACTGAAGAAATACAGCGATAACTCTACGGTGGCAGCGACTGTATCGCTGGTAGAGGGCGGCACGCGGGTCAACATTACGCCTGATAGCGCGTTGGCCAATGACACGCAATACTACTTTGCTGTTTCGACTAGCGTGCAAGATGAGGCGGGTAATGCTCTGGCGACCGCACTGGACAACTCAACCAGAGCCGACCATGAGTTCACCACTGTGGCCATCGAACCGGTGGTGGTGGACGAGATTGTGGCCGAATCCAGCACGGCTACCGCCGACGACACTTACATCAATGGCTGGCATTACATTTATCGCATCACAGTAAATACTGACGAAACTGACCTTTCGGTTAAGTTTACCGATTGGGATAATGCCGATACGGCCGACACCATCGAAGCCAATGGCAATATGCAAGTATTATTTAATAGCGTCACCGCCAACGGATTGGGCGCGGTGGTTGGTTTGACCGATGCTGACATCGAGGACGGTTTCGGCGATGTGGATTCTTACGCGATTGGCAATGACTACAGCGACCAAGACCCGGGCGTGATCGATATCTCCGGCCTGGATACCAATACTGTCCGTGCTGGCCGGCAGGTGCAATTTGATGTCTATACCAAACTGCCAGTAGGAACGGCGCCTGGTTTTTACACCACGACCTACGGTATTCAAGTGGAGTAACTATTAAACCACCATGAATAATACGTCCAAAACAATTCTACTGTTGGTTGCGCTGTCCGTGCTTGTCTTTGTCCATTCCCAAGCGACTGCTTCAGAGGTGACTGGCGGCTTAAGCAACCAGGGCGCGCTGCCAGTGGCGCCTTCCGGTGTGACGGCTACCAAAACCGCCGATCAGGAGATTACTATTACCTGGAACGCGGTGGCCGGAGTGGATGGCTATCGCGTTTACCGGAAAAAAGACAGTGCTGATTTTCAGCTGGCCGCTGATAGTTTGATTGTTTTACAGTATAAAGACCAAAATTTGACCGCAGGGGTCTATTCCTACCAAGTGGTTTCGTTCAAGGGGACACTGACGCAGGACCGTGATGACATCGCCCCGACCACGCCGATTACGATTGTGGCACCAACTCCTACACCTACTCCAACTCCCACGCCCACGCCAAACGGCGGGGGTGGAGGTGGTGGCGGCGGAGGGGGCGGGGGAGCTTCTACTTCTGCAACTTCAACTACCCCTACCCCGACTCCAAGCGCCACACCGCTGGCCGGGAATGCTAAAAAAGCGGACATTAATGGCGATAATAAAGTGGATGTGTTAGATTTTAACTCCGTTATCGTCAACTGGGGAAGCGGCGGCGGGAGCGGCGATCTCACTGGCGACGGCAAGGTAGATATTCTGGATTTTAACTTCCTAATGGTGAACTGGAGTAAATGATCAAATTATGAAAAAACTAATTCTTACGATCACTGCCGTTATTGGATTATTATCTGCGCCAACCGCATTGGCCGCTACCAATTTAATACTTTCCCCGGCCAATATTTCGGTAAAAGCGGGGCAGACTTTTACCGTGGTCATCACGGTTGACCCGCAAGGAGTTAAAAACTCAACTATCAAGACCGAATTGGATTTTCCGGCTGGTCTTTTGGAAGTGCGCTCATTCGCCTTTGGCGGTGGCGGCAGTTGGGTGGCCCTTAACCAACCGGGTTACGACCTAACCGATAATACCAACGGCAAACTGATTAAGACCGCCGGCTATCCGGGCGGTGTCACCACGCCGACCATTTTCGGTACGGTTACTTTTGCCGCTAAAAAGTCCGGCAGCGGCGCGATTCGGACCACGATCAATTCTCTGGCCTTGAACGACCAGAGCCAAAACGTCCTTAGCGGTACCGGCCAGACAAACGTAACAGTGGCTGCGGCCCTAGTAGCACAGGTGAGCTCACGTACGCCGACACCACGGCCAGTAGCAGTGGTAAAAACTCCCACCACCAGCGTTTCGCCCAGCCCAACCCCAACTACAACCACCGAACCGTCACCTAGCGAAACGCCGGCGGAAAGTCCAATTAGTGATGGGGGCGGGTTGTTAGCTACTATCGGCACCGTGGCCTCGCTCGGCACCGACAGTAAGCCATTGGCAGTAATTGTTATTATCGCGGTACTGGCTTTCCTTTATTGGTTAATTCGTAAACTCTTCTTCCGTAAGGCTCCGACTGTGTAGGAATTTCTGATAGCAAAAACCCGCTACTCGCGGGTTTTTGCTAATCTGGGGAGGCTAGAGAGAATTGAACTCTCGATACCAGGACCACAACCTGGAGTTTTACCACTAAACTATAGCCTCCATTAATTAAGCCATCTTACATTATTTTTTCTTTACCGACAAGGTTTTTTGTGTTAAATTTTATTATTGAATTTTAAATCGACCCCTCGTAGTTCAATGGATAGAACTGGAGATTTCTAAGCTCTAAATGGGGGTTCGATTCCCTCCGAGGGGACAATCGTCTAATCTGGTAAGCGGGCATCGCCCCGCCGAAGCCAGGTGATGGCGAAGGCGGGCTGGCGTATGATGGTGGTACGACTGATTTGGGATCAGTTAGACCGAGTTCGATTCTCGGCAGCCCGACATGCATCCTAAGCTTAAAACCCTCGCGCCAGAGATTTGGCAGGCGATCCAGCAGGCGAACAATATCTTACTGCACCTCCATCCTCGACCCGATCAGGATAGTATTGGCAGTGTATTGGCTATGGGCCACGTTTTAGCGGGTTTGGATAAAAAGTTTACTGTCATTAAGGGTGACTCACCTATGCCGGAGGAGTATAGTCATCTGCCTGGCTATGATTGGATAGTCAATAAGAATTTTTTTGAAATAGATTTAGCGGATTTTGACCTCTTTTTAATTTTAGACACAGGCGGGGTAGAACAGATCTCTAGGCAAGGCGAGATAACCTTCCCGGACCACCTTAATACTATTTTAATTGACCACCACGATAATACGGTTAACTTTGCGCGGACTAATTTAATTTTAAGTGATTACCCGGCCGTGGGACAACTACTGTTTGACCTATTCAAGGAGTGGGGAGTAGCGCTAACCCCAGAAATAGCCATCAACTTACTGATTGGCATACAGGCTGATACCGGCGGTTTTAAATATCCGCGCACCACTAGCGATACCCTGTCGGCCGCGGCGGAGTTAGCCCAAATAGCTCCGGATTTCCCTACCGTCATCGCGCGCTGTGAAAACACCCTTACACCTGGTGAGGTCGCCTATATGGGCCTGGGCCTAAGTAAGGCCGAGAGCATTTTTAATAATCAAGCCGCCATTTCTGCTATCTCGTATGAAGACCTGCGGCTGGCGGGGATCAACGCGGAAGATGTTCATCAAAATGGGATTGCTAACTGGTTCCGGCAGGTCAAAGAGTGGAAAATTGGTATCGCCTTGGTGGAAAGTACACCCGGACAGACTTGGATCAGCCTGCGCAGTCAGGATGGCGAAAAGTACGATGTATCTAAAGTGGCCTTGGCTTTTGGTGGTGGTGGCCACAGGGCTGCTGCCGGCGCGACTATTAAAAAGCCGCTAGCCGGAGCCAAGGCGGAGATATTAAGAGCAGCAGAAGAACTATTTAAATAGTTAAGGCTTTTTTGCTAAGCTGTCTTCACATGACACATACTGAAATCCGAGAAAAATTTCTAAACTTCTTTTAAAGAACGCGGGCATACTATTGTGCCGTCTAGTTCGCTTTTACCTACTGACCCATCGGTGCTTTTTACCACCGCGGGGATGCAGCAGTTTAAGCCTTATTACACGGGACAGGCTGACGCCATGAAAGATTTTGGCTCGCTCAATACTGCCTCCATCCAGAAATCCATGCGTACCTCGGATATTGACGAGGTGGGAGACGAAAGTCACCTGACGTTTTTTGAGATGCTGGGTAACTTTTCCTTCGGTGGCTATTTTAAAAAGGAGGCAATCCAGTACGCTCATGAATTCATTACCAAAGAAATGGGGCTTGAGATTGATTACATCTCGGTCTTTGCTGGTGAAGGTAACGTGCCAGAGGATACCGAGTCACAGGAAATCTGGAAGAGGATCGATCCTAATATCACGATTAAAAAATTTGGACGATCTGATAACTTTTGGGGACCAACTGGAAATGAAGGCCCGTGTGGCCCAACCTCAGAGATTTATGTGAAAGGCCTGGAGGTTTGGAATTTGGTATTTAACGAGTTTTACCAGCATCCGGACGGCCGTCTAGAACCCCTCAAAACTCCGGGCATTGATACTGGTATGGGCTTAGAGCGCTTGGCAATGGTGGTACAGCAGAAGGAAAATATTTTTGAGACGGACTTATTTGCACCGATCATTGCAAAAATTCGAGGATCGATATCTGGAATAAGCGCTAAATCAGAGAGAATAATCGCAGACCATTTAAGGGCGTCTCTATTTCTTATGGCTGATGGCGTAACGCCATCGAATAAAGATCAAGGATATATTTTAAGGAGATTACTAAGGGGGGCCATCACCCACGTGAACATCCTTGATATAAAATTTGACTCTAAAGAGTTTAGATCTGTCGCGGATATTATAATTGATAACTACCAGGACTACCCCGAACTAAATAACGAAAAAATACTTGAAGAACTATCTTTAGAGACCAGGAAATTTCGGAAAACAATAGAAAACGGGCTAAAAGAACTCAACAAAATAGAAGCCATTGATTCCAAACTGGCATTTAGATTATATGAAAGCTTTGGTCTCCCGTTTGAGGTTGTAAAAGAAGTTGGCAAAGAAAAAGCGGCTAAGCTGACTCGTGAAGGATTTGAGGAGGAACGTAAAAAGCACCAGGAGCTTTCCCGCGCCGGGGCGGAGAAAAAGTTTGGTGGGCATGGCATGGTGGCAGGAGACTTAACCGCGGCCAATGAGGAAGAACTGAAAATTAAAACCCGTCTACATACTGCCACTCATTTATTACACACC
>Ga0209542_10020143_pt1 | contig 10605 bp, 14 predicted proteins | sample RifCSPhighO2_01_FD_184028 | JGI IMG/M metagenome (GOLD analysis project Ga0209542, IMG submission 184028) | Soil microbial communities from Rifle, Colorado - Rifle CSP2_plank highO2_0.1 (SPAdes) (version 2) | ecosystem: Environmental > Terrestrial > Deep subsurface > Rock core/Sediment ...
AGTTAATTTAATTACACCCACTTTTATTAATTTAGTAACTAACATTGTTTTCAATTTAAGACAACAAATTATTTAAATATTCATTTTAACTATAAAGTGAATTGATGTTATTTTCGAAAGATTTTCGAATTATCCGGAAGACTTCCGGATTTCTTGAAAAATTTTCTGATTTAAATTATCAATAATTATGTAAAAATAATGAATATCTGCGAAAAGCCATCCGAAGGAAAAGCTTTTTAATTAATATTGTAGTTTTAAATGAAAATGAACAGAAAATTATTAATATTAATTTTAGTATTATTAGTTTTGTGTAGCAATGTTTATTCTGCAACTGTAAAAGGCATAGTTTATGATATAAATCTAGAGCCAGCAAAAAAGGCAGTCTTAAAAGTTAATACTATTCCTGAACAAACAATTGTCTCAAAAGATGGGTCTTATTTATTCAACCTAGAAAAAGGAAATTATGTTATTAATTCTGTTTATCAAGAAGATTTCAAGAAATTTATAGCAGAACAAAATGTAACTATCTTAGATGAAGGAGAGTATACAATAGACTTAATTTTATTTCCAGATATAAGTGAAGAAGAGAATTTGTTTAATGAAGATATTGATATACCTAATATTAATGCAGAACCAAAAAATAACAATTATTTAATTTATATCATAATTGGCATAATTATAATATTATGTTTTGTGATATTTTTTATAAAGAAAAATAAATTTGTTCAAACTAAAGAACAAATAGAAATTAAAGAAGAGGTTATTGATGATTTAAGCAATGAAGTTATAAATTTTATAAAAGAAAAAGGCAGAAGAATTACACAGAAAGACATAAGAAAAAGATTTCCCGTTTCCGAGGCAAAAATAAGTTTAGTTATTTCTGAGCTAGAAGAAAAAGGAATTATTCAGAAATTTAAAAAAGGTAGAGGAAATATTATAATACTAAAATAACTATTCATATCTTAATGCATCTACTGGTTTTAATTTAGATGCTTGATATGCCGGCAGGCTTCCTGAAATTACCCCAACAATAAATGCAAAAAGCAACCCAAATAATAAAACCAATGGTTCTATTTTTATTATTATTAAAAAACCAGAATTTCTTGAGATTTTTCCTAAGATTATGGCCATTGTACTCCCAATAATAGTGCCAAATATTCCGCCAACAAGACCAATTAATCCTGATTCAATCAAAAATATTTGTAAAATATCAGAATTACGTGCCCCAATTGCTTTCATTATTCCAATGTCTTTTGTCCTTTCTAATACACTGGTGTACATTGAGTTCATTATTCCAATTGCACCTACAATTAGAGAAATAGCAGCTATGCCAATTAAAAATATCTGGATTACACCCAATACCTGGTTTATCTGGCCCAAGATTTGAGATGCTGTTAAGACCTGAAAATTTGTATCCTTTCTTTTTCTTTCAAGCTCTTTTTCAATCTTTTTTTGCAATAATGGAATATCATTAGGAGATTTAACTTGAGCTATTATTGTGTCAACTTTGTCTTGTTCATTAAATATTTCTCTTGCTGCATCTAATGGTATATTAATTTGATTGTCATCCTGGGAATTTCCAATTTCTTTCAAAATTCCAACAATTTTAAATTCTTTTTTATTAATATCAAATTTATTTCCAATTCTTAATTCTTTAGAAAACATTTCTTTAGAAACCCTTGATCCAATTATAGCTACAAATTTTTCTTTGTCTTGTATATTTCTTCCTTCTTGTAATTCTACTCCAGAATCTTTATAGAACTTCTCAAAATCTTCAGAAGGCAAACCACCAACTAATGTAAACCCGGTTTCTTTATTGTGCTTTATTTCTGCTGTCCTGAATAAACCAGATGTTACATACTTAAAACCAGATATTTTCTTAATAGTTTCAACATCATCTTTAGTCAGTCCCTGAGATAATGTACCTGGGCCTTGAAATCCTTTTGCAGATATTATTATCCTGTTTGCACCAAACTGCTCAAACTGCTGTTCAATTGTGCTTTCTAAGCTTCTGGATGCCGTAATTAAGGAAATAATTGCTGCAACACCTATAATTATTCCTATAACTGTTAGCCAAGACCTAAGTTTTCTATGAAGAATGCTATTTACAGCCATTAAAAAATAATCAATTAACATTTTGCTTCTTTCTTCTATAAATAAAGAATAAAACTAATACTATTATAATTAAAATTATAAATACCCAATTATAGCCTTGTGAAACTAAACCAAGTTCTTTTGCTTCTTGTGTTGTATAAACATTTAGGTTTACTGCTTTTTTTTCTTTAAATTCATTATTATTAAAATCCTTGTATTCTAAATCAAAAAACAATTGTGGGTTCTTTGTTTTTGGTATTATTGTAAACTCTTCTGTTTCAAAATCATTAACATCTATCTCCCCAATATAAATTGAATTTGCTGATATAATTTCATAAGATGGGCTTTCTTGCAAGATAACTTTCAGGAATTTTATCTGTGATAAGCCATTGTTGACAAATTTTAGGATTACTTTGCCTTTATCATTAATTTTTATTAATTCTGAGCTGTCTAATATTAAGTCTAAATTAACTTTTGAATTTACTTCCAAACTAATTAATGATGTTTTTTTTATTTGGCTATAAGAAATTTCTACAGGAACTTTATATATCTGGGCATCTGCATTTGGCAAAGCAACTAAATCAAAGAAAACTTCTTTTTCATTGTCTTTTTTAATTTCATCTATAACTTGCTCACTTGATGATACTAATGGTGCAAATGGTAATTTGTCTAAGTCTAATTTTACTAATATATCTTCTGTCTTATTACTTCCAACATTTTCCAAAATAATGCTTAATCTTAATCTTTCTCCTGGCAAGACTTTTTCCGGTATTGATCTAAATGATTTAATTGCAATTTGTGCATTAACTAATGAGACTAACAACAATATAATAAATAAAATAATTATTTTTTTCATTTAGTTTTCTCCTATTATTTTTCCATCTCTCAATATTATAATTTTATTTGCTAACTTCCTAAATTCTGGATTATGCGTAACTAAAATTATTGTTTTGCCATTGTCATTAAAATATTTAAGTAAATTCATAATCTCATTTCCAGTTTTAGTGTCTAAATTGCCTGTTGGTTCATCAGCAAGAATTATTTCTGGGTCATTTATCAAAGAACGGGCAATAGCCACCCTTTGCTTTTGGCCCCCAGACAATTGATTAGGTAAATGATATAATCTATTCCCAAGACCAACTTGATTTAATAATTCCCTTGCTTTTTTAAATCTCAAATTTCTAGGTTTATTTTGAAAATACATAGGCAAAGCAACATTTTCCAAAGCAGTTAAACTTGGTATTAAATTAAATGTCTGAAATATAAATCCTATTTTTTTCCCCCTTATTTGTGCTAAATCACTTTCTGATAAATGTGCTATATTATGTTTTTCTAAAAATATTTCACCTTTTGTTGGTGTATCTAAACAACCAACCATATTAACTATAGTGCTTTTGCCAGAACCAGAAGGACCATGAATTATGAGAAAATCCTTTTCATTAATTTTTAAGCTTACTTTATCTAATGCTTGAACTAATATATCTCCAACTCTATATATTTTTTCTACATTTTCTAATTTAATTAAGGTCTGCATTCTATTACCATTTAATAGTGTTGATTTCTAATAAATGCAAAATATAAATCTTTTGATTTAGACAGTAGTTCCGAAAGTAATTCCTAAACTTGATTAATGAGCTTATTTAGCTATGATAAAAATCCACAATCGGGGCTACTGTTAGAAAAGAACTTTATTAGAAATAACCATTAAACCTTTTCCCAGATTTAGCTCTTTATAATATAAACTGCTATTCTTTAAATAATCAAAGAATTCTTTTAATTTTTCCTTATGTGAAATTGTATTATCAACAAAAATCAAGCTTTCTTCACTAATCAGATTTAAAACCAGATTTAAATAATCTTTATATTCTGATTTTTTTGCATCAATTAATATAATATCAAATTTTTTATTTATTTTTTTTAAATTTTCTAAAGCATCACCTTCTATTAATTTTATATTTTCACATTTGGCTTTTTTAAAGTTCTCTTTAGCTATTCTTGCTATAAATATGTCTATTTCAAGAGTAAAAACTTTTTTTGCAAATAAAGCCAGCCATAAACTTGAGTAACCATTAAAAGTACCTATTTCCAAAATATTTTCAGGTTTTAATATCTTGCAGATTAAAGAAATAAATTCTATACTTTCTCTAGATATATTAATTTCTTTTCTTTTCAATTCTAACTCATTTATAACTAGGATTATATTCTCCATGAGATATTAGATGATTTTATTTAATAAAAAGATTTCCGAAAGTTTTAAAATAGTTTTTCATAAAATTAAAACAGTGGAAAACTCATATGAAGAAAAACCAGAAGTAAAAAAATATGTTGGTTTAGTTAAAGCAGTTAAAGATGGGGTCGTATTAGCTACTTTAAGGGATTTAGCTGGAAGAATAATTGAAGCAGATTTGCCTGTTTCTAGAATTAAAGCAAATGAGAGAAAAAGAATCATGCCTTATGATATATTAGTTATAGAATTAAGAGAACAAGAATTTAAGGCAGAAATATATTATCCCATTTAGATTAAAAAAGATTAAAGAATTTTAGAATATTTTGCTGTGTTTGCGAAAGCTTTTTAATTAATTGTTATTAAGAGTTCTTGTATGCAGGGGTGCCGGAGCGGTCAAACGGGACAGAAATTATTAAAAATTGTCCAACCTCAAGTTAAGTTTTGACTAAAAGAAAGCTGTTGGCTTAGTGCCTACGGAGGTTCAAAGGAAACTTTTGAGAAAAGTTTCATCAAAATTTCTGGAATCCCTCCCCCCTGCATTTATTTTTTGTTTAAATTAGACCACCTAAACTGGATAAACACAAAATAATAAATTGCTAATATAGTATAAAAAATATTTATTAATAATAATATTAAATTTAAGTAATTTACATTAAAATAAATAAATAAGAATAAAGAAAATAAAAATATTATATGTCCAATTAGTTCTGGCGCAGGTTTTATTATCCAGTCTGTTTTTACGAGTTCTTGTTTTTTTATCACTGATAATATTGCAATTACTGGAAAAATAAATAAATGATAAATCAAAATATTGTTATTCATTAGATTTAAATAAAATAGACTTAAAATTATAATTAAGTAAATTGTAAAGTCACCAAAAACATCTAAAAATTTGCCTTTATCAGAATTTTTTTTCTGAAATCTTGCCAATGGCCCGTCAAATAAATCAACTAAAACTGCAAGAAAGAAGAAAAGAAATGCTAATTTAAGATTTGTTGATGCTAAAATTATGTAAGGCAAAAAAACAATAATTTTTAGATTGCTTAGTAAAGATGGAGAGACATTTATTTTTGTTAATAATATTAATATTGACCTAAATAATTTGTCTCTTATTCTCTGGCTTTTTAAATAAAATCTCTTTGAAAAAGTTTCTACCATTTTTTATCTTTTAGTCCTATATAATAACCTATAAAGTTTGCGGCAATATGAAGTAAAGGAGTAAATATTAGCAATGTTAAAACATTAATTGCTGTTAAATTTACAAAAGGATATAAAAATAATAAAGAACCAAAAATAAAATCTAGCTGGTCAAAAGGAATCCATGAATGACCTGGTTTTATATTTCTTATTCTTTTAAAATAACTTTTAATTAAATCACCTAACATTGCCCCAAATCCAGCTAAAAAACCAAGAAAAAGCAGATTTACTTCATAATAATTTATTAAGCTTATTTTTTTAATTAAATAAAATTTGTATAAATAATACTGAACATAAAATATTATAATGGAAATAAATATTGCGCTAAGGAAACCCCTGATTGTTTTGTTTTCCCCAAAAATATTTTTGTTTATTGGATAATTTAATATGTTAATGTTTTTAACAAAAACAGGCATCATGTTTGCAAAATAAATTGGCAAAGCAAAATATAATTCTTCAATTATCATTTTCTTAATTTTTTAAATTGTGTTTTTGATTTTTCTTTTATTTTTTCAACAGTTCTTTCTGCCCTTTCAACAGTTCTTTCAACTAATTCAACTGGTTTCTTAACTTCTTCCTTTACTCTTAGTTTTAATGCATTCTTAATTATAATTAACTGGACTAATTTCCTATAAGACCAATTCAATTCTTCGCCCATAACAATATTCTGCTTATTTTTTATATGATCCAAAAACCCTTCTATATCAGAGTTTTCAGTAATTGTAATAACTCTGCCTAATTGAAGTAATGTGTGACCGTCACTTCCACCAACAAAACATCTCTTTAATTCTTTTGCAATATCCTGGGCCTTTTTATTTCTGTCTTTTCTCATTAAGCCGTTTAAAACCTCAAAACCATGAATTCTTTTTAATAAACCCTGGTTTTTTTTAAAGAAATCTTCTGCATTTTGTGGATATGGTGCTGCATAATGAGGTACTGTAATTAAACAGTTATATTTTTCAAGTTTTTCAAGTATTTCCTCAAATTTCCAAGTTACTCTATTAAAATTAAATCCTATATTTGGTTTTATGTAATCTTTTATGTATTTATGATAAAACTCCTTTAATTCAGACATGCTATAAAAAAAAGGTATTATATCTACTAATTCTGATGGCGTTATTTCTATTGATGGGATTACCATTACCTTTTTTTTAGCTAGATTTATAGCCCCATGTATTACATTATGGTCAGTTATTGCAACACCACATCCTATCATTTTTGCTCTTTTTGCTATAAAGCTAACATGTGTAGATGAGTCCATAGACTTGTTTGTATGATAATGCATGTCTACATAAGTAAGACCTTGTCTTTTTAATTTTCTGAATTTTGGTGTCTGATATATTACTTCCATTTATTTTGATAATGAAATTAAAGAATTTATGTTTAAATTCTTAATTCTTTTGGTTGTATCTATAACAAGAATATTATGTCCTAATTCTTTTGCCTCGTTTAAACAAATATTGAAAATTTCAGATTCAAGATTTTCTTTTATTTTTAATTTATTATACTTTCTTTTTATTAATCTTTTTCTAAGAATTTTAAGATTGCATTTTGTTATAATGCAAAGACTAACATATTTTCTTGGCAGAAAATGAGATAGATGAGAATCAATAACAAGATTATACTTGGAATTTTTTATTAAATCTATTAATATTTTATTTAATTTATTTGTATCAACAACAAGGCATTTTCTTTTTTTATCAAAATATTCATGCAAATTGTATTTTTTTATAATCTTTTTTATATTTAAATATTTAAAATCAGATTTTTTTGCAATTTGCTTTGCTAAATTTGTTTTTCCTGTCCCTGGTGTTCCACTTATAACAATAACTTTAATTTTAAGGTGTTTTTCATTATTACATAAGTTCATTAGTTCAGTAATAGAATTGGAAATTTAAAAAGTTTTCTTTGGAGACATTTTTAATTTAGAAATCTCTGGTAGACTTTGTGTTAACCATTTTTTTAATTCTTGGTCTTTTTTGTACTCTTCTTTTAATTTTTTAAAAAATAGGTCTGCTCTAAACTTAATTTGCATCTTATTCCTTCTTTTACTCTTGTCTTCTTTGCTGTCTATTACACTTTCTATCTTATAACCCTCAATGTATAAATTTCTAAAAGCATTAACAACAGCCAGCCCATATATAAAAATTTCTTCTTGTGTAGGTGGTCCATTTAGTTCTTTTGCAATCTCCTTTACAGTCTCAAAATATGGTCTTGCTATTGCTAATAAAGATAAAGCTTCATCATCAATATCTACTCTTCTTGATGCATATCTTCCTTTTTGTTCATGTTTTAAAATATCCCTTAAATCTCTTGATGTTTGATCAGGTTCATCTATTTCATAAGGCAGAATTAACCTTTTCTCTCCAACCCTTTCTTTTACACCTAAAAATGACTTTCCAGAAGATATTACTTCTGTTACATCTAAAACTGTTGCTGCAATAACAAAAGGTAAATTTAATTGACTACAAATAATTTCTAAAGTATTATATGTTCTAGCCTCTCCATTTTCTAAAATTACATATTTTTCGCAACCATATAATTCATCTTTATCACTGTCCATTTTGCAACCCTATTTAATAAAAACAAAAAATTATTTATCTCCCGCCTTTTCCTCACCTATAGCTTTTAAATACCTCTCCACCCTATTTGTTATTTGGCTTGGAAATCTATGTTCTCTCCCCCATTCATAAGATCTAGTAAACTGGCGCCATTCTTTGTATAATTTTTCTAATAAACTACCTGCAGTTAAATTTACTGGTATAGCATATTTAAAAGAACTAGTTCTTTTATTCATTGTTAATTCTGTTTTATATCCCCTTGTATTCATATCACATAAACCCTTAAGTGTTGTTATTCCATAAATAAATACATCTTCAAGCGAGGGTTCTTCTATTCTTCTTCCCTCAACTTGCTCTTTTATATCTTCATATAAAGGGACTGCACTTTCAAGCAATTCATAAGTTTCTTTTTCTAATAATATCCCCCCAGTTGAAAAATCTTCATTATCACCATCAAGTTCTTCAAGCATTACATCCAATACAATTGAGGGTTTTTCTCGAAAACAATCAAAAGTGATATCAAGTGGTAATTTTATTGCCCATTTTCTGTCATTTCTTTCTGCAACAAGAACTTCATTTGCATTTAAAATATTTAATGTATCCATAACTGTATTAGCTATTAATAAATTTACATTGCCTGCAGAATAAATTTCAACTTTATCTTTTAATCTTTTGTATCTTTGAAGACTTGTTGATTCTAATGATATAACCTGTCTATCTAATGTCATTTTTACCTTCTATTTTTGTTTTATAATAAAAAATCACAGAATAAGCTATAAAAGACTTATGACTTAAAATAATTAAATATTTATAAATTGACATAAATATGTCAAATTGAGCTTATTAATCTGTGATGAATAATCTAGAATCATGGACATCAAAAAAACCAAGCATAGCCCCTGCATCTAATAAGCCATGTGCATAACTCAAAGAAGCAAATGCAGTTACAATATCTTTTTTTTCCTTGAAATAATAAGCATCATCTATATATCTTTTTACCATGTCCAATATCTTTTCTCTTGCATTTTCAAGATTAATCTTTTGATTAGATAATTTTGCTTTTTTATAAGCTTCTTCTGTTAATTTAAAGTATTTATTCAATCTTTTTTCTGCAATTTTGTCTTTCATGATTTATTTTTAAAAACAGTTATTTAAAAAAGTTGTCAATTTGTTCAATGACATATTACTCTGGCTGGCACAAAACACAATCTTTTTAATTTTGTTATTTATCCTTTATAGTATAAAGAAAAAACAGTTTAGGTTTTTGAGTTTAGTATTCTTCATTTTTGGATTTTTCTTTTTATTAAACACAAAAACAGACATTACTGGGGCTGTTGTTGGTGTATCTATAATTTCTTCAGGTTCTAGTTCTATTTTTGGAATTATTTTTACTTTCACTAGTACTTTTCATTAGTGGGAAAAATTTAGAAGAAAGATTAGATAAAGAACACCATTGGAGAAAATATCTTCTAAATAAAGATTCAATAATCCAAGATGTTAAACAAGAATATCTTAAGAGAACTTTGCATAATTAACTATTTTACAAACTTCTCAATATTAAAAAGAGAGATTAACATAAATATATATCAAAATATCAAAACTAAAAAATAACCTAAAAAACAGCCTATTGATAGAAATGGCATTGCTGGATAAAATTTATTTTTCTTTCCATATATAAAAAGCATTAACAAAAAAGATGCTGTTACTAATGGTATTATTAAAGATTTTATTCCATATGATTTTAAAACTGCTGCAGCAAATAATAATGGAAATCCTATATCCCCACCACCTAATATGGCTGTCTTAGTCTCTTTTTTATATTTATATGGTATTAAAAGACCTGCAAATAATTTTAATCTTGTTTGAAATTTAGCTAATTTTATCATATGCTTTGTTTTCCATACTGCAATCATGTCGTAAATAGAAATCAAAATAAGTAATATAGATACTGAAAAAATACTTAATGATTGGGAAAATATTGCTGCTAAACCACCATAAATAAAAAGTTCTGATAAATTATGAATTACTATATTTTGTTTTATAACCTTAAATATTGCAATTATTAATGAGGCTAATAAAGCAAGCCCCTGATTAATAAATGCAGATAATGAAATTAACAATGCAAACCAAACAGAAAGAAAGAACCATAATCTCCAAAACCTTTCTGCATTTAATCTTATTAATAATATTGCAAAGATAGTTACTATTAATATAGATAAAAATATGCCTATAGAAGACGCTTTTCCTTCATATTTTGGTTTTTGAATGCCAAAAGGGAGCTCTTTTGAAAAGTAAATGTTACTTATATATAAACCAATAAACTGTGCTAATAAAAATAAAATTATTAGTGTTGAGATTATTTTAAAATTATGCTTCATTATATAATAAAAATATTCTTGTTCCTATATAAATATTGCTTTAACTAACGGCTTTGATGATATGAGAATTCTTATAGTCGCTTAACTTGTAGATTAACGAGGTGGTATAAAAATGATGTATTTTGCAGGACTTGATATACATAAAGCC
>Ga0209542_10020144_pt1 | contig 10603 bp, 11 predicted proteins | sample RifCSPhighO2_01_FD_184028 | JGI IMG/M metagenome (GOLD analysis project Ga0209542, IMG submission 184028) | Soil microbial communities from Rifle, Colorado - Rifle CSP2_plank highO2_0.1 (SPAdes) (version 2) | ecosystem: Environmental > Terrestrial > Deep subsurface > Rock core/Sediment ...
GCGAAAATTGTGTAACGCTTTCTCCAACTCGCGAAATATTCGTCGCTAGATGAAAAGCCCAACCTTCATCAAAACCAAACGGCGGACTCTCGGTGATATGGAAAAGACTAAAAAAGATAATTACGAGCAGGATCAGCGCTACCAGTATTTTTTGAAGAGACGATAAAGATGCCACCGGCATGTTAAGAATTACAACTATGTTAGTATGTTACACATGTCAAACTTAATAATCAATCTTACTAGAAGAGTAATATCTTTGTTTCTACCAACTTGGCCATTCAAAATATACAATGCGCTTCTCGGGATTCCTTTTCTAAAATATTTTATGAGTCTGACAATACTATGGCTCACGCCCGATTATGTCGATATAGCCGAGGGGAAAATTATATTCGACAAAGATGACCCGGTTATGGCAGGTGCGATCAGTTTTGGAAAATTCGAACCAGAAACCATAGCGATTTTCCGCTCCTGTCTTAAGGAGGGTATGACGGTCATCGACATCGGCGCCAATTTGGGATACTTCACCGTCATTGCGGCCAGCCGAGTCGGTTCATCGGGAAAAGTATTTTCTTACGAGCCCAACCCACACAATTTCGGCCTTTTGGAGAGAAATATCGCTGCCAACAGATTCAGAAATGTCACCGCTATCCCGATCGCTCTTTCAAATTGTACCGGAACCCGCGAATTATTTTTTGGCGATAACCAAACAACTCATTCCTTCAGTGATAAAAGAGGTACCGGCCGATCTGAATCTGTAGTCACCGACACCTTGGATAATTCACTCAAAGCTTTTGGTTACTCAAGGATCGACATAATCAAAATGGATATCGAGGGAGCTGAACCCCTGGCTTTGGAAGGAATGGGAGAGACGATCGCAAGAAATCCTGCTCTGATCATTATATTTGAATTCCACCCTAATGCTATAAAACGACTCGGCTATTCCCCTCTCAAATTCTTGGAAACATTTGAGAGATTGGGGTTCTCTATGTCAGTTATAGACGAAGACTGCGGGAGCTGTGTTCCTATAAACGATCTCGAGGCCTTCACGGAAAGTTTCCTCGGCAAAGAAGCATCAAAGAACCTCATCGCCAACTCTACTTCTCATACGACTTCTCCTCCGCAATTTTAGAACCGAGGATAAGATTAATCTCTTTTTTCACGGCCGCTCTTTCATCATTATTCTTGAAGGCGCCGCGGGCAAATTCAATAAATTCGGCATCAAATCTTTTTTCTTTTTCACAGCGACGTTTGCCATCCTCGATATCCCAGCCGATTTCGCTTAATTCCCGCAATTTAGCAAAGAGAGTGTCAATTGCCGGCAAATGCATTATGTGATTCTTAACCACCCGCCGCAACAATTCAAGTTCATACCGAACATTTTTTAGCTTCTCTGGATCAGAAATTTTCTTTTCTTTTACCTCCAAAATCGCCACCTTATCCAACAGTTCCGCTGGCGCGATGGGAACCAAAATGGTATCTTCCATAGACACCTATCCTATCAAAATTTTTTGTTTCTGCAAAACATGCAGGACTGAGTCCACTTCCCCTATCACAGTTTGTAAAGAGATAGAAGCCATTATTCGGTCTTCAGCGACCACAACGCGATTTAGTGGACCTGGCAAACGATGATATTCACGAGGATCAGTCGGACCAACCAACACGATGTTAGCCACATCAAAGGCATCGGCCGTCACCATTGGGCCAGAATCGTTGCCGATAATCAAGTGGAGTCTAGCTACTGTTGCTTTGAATTCGTCCAGCGACTGGTTCAATAGGTTGACGCATTGTATTCCCGGTTTGACCAACCTTAAAATTTCATTAATCGGTTTTTCGTCTTTCCCGGCGCCAACAAGAAACACCCTGGCTTTATATTTTTCCGCCAAGTATTCGGCGAGTTTGGCGAAACGCTCCGCCGGCCACCAGCGATTTTCGGTTGATCCACCCGGCGCGAAACCGACGATAAATTCATTTTCTTGGCTGATACTGTTTCGGACAAAAAGATTAGCGATCGCGTTTTTTGCTTTTTCCGAAAAATAAAGCCGGAAGTGGCAATCATCGGTTTTAATACCAATTGGTTCAAGTAGTTTCAAATATTGTGGCGGGACATACTGTCCAGTATAAAATGGCTGACCGATAGTCAGTTTTGACAAAAACTTATAAGACAGAGACGGTATTTTTTGATCATTGACTGAAGAAAAAGTTGATATACTTTTGACATCAGCCAAATACAGCAGTGCTAATCCTTCAGAACTTCCGGCGTTAGCCAGACAAGCAAAATCAAGATTCTCTTTCCGCAATCGACGCACCGTGACCCAGAAGTTATTCTGATACTGAAGATACTCGTCAATGTCAGGATTATTAGCAATCACCTCTTGAACCCGACCAGCTCCCAAAACGTAAAGACGGGCACGAAGATATTTTGCTTTAATCGCTCGGAACAGTGGAGTAATGTAGACAACATCTCCCACATGCGGCTTAAAACGTAAAATTAAAAACTTTTTAGGATTAGCTGGGGGCCGATTGGCTTGGCCTCGCTTCAATGAATACAAAAAGCAGATCACCAATAAAAAAAGATTTTTAAATTTGGACATCATTTAAGCAAATAAACCTTGTCGTAAATTTCTTCTATCGGTTTTTGAAGTCTAATAAAATACGTCCCGTTTTCCTTCTGATGATGCATAAATCTTGTTTTGGCTAAACCCAACACGGGCTCAAAAAAATAATTATAGAAAAGACCCGCTTTATTAAATATAAATTTCTTGGTATCGAAACCAAGGGTTTCAGTTTTAAAATTTAGCCGCCACACCGATTCCGGCAAAATGGCGATTCTAAAATTACGCTTATTGTAAGACATAAAACAATTTTCAATAAAATCATGGTGCGCCAATCCAATAAGCACTGATCCCCGTCCGATATTCAGATTTTTTATTTTTCTGGAAATACGAAACGCTTCAACAAGCCGCCCGGGCTTTAGTGAATAAAAAACCCGAGAAAAAGATATGACTTCATCAAACTTGGTTTTTAGTTCTGAAAGTTTCTCGTCCGTCCACCGGTGATGTCTTGAGATGATAAGATTTATTTTTCTTTCCGGGAACATTGCCTTTATCATTTTCGCCAAACTCTCAATGGTGAGAAGATATCTGTTTTCTTGGACAATAAACCAGACTGGGCCCGTATGTTCAATCAATATCTTTCTGAAACTGTTTTCCGTCGGCACATCCTTTTTAACTTCTATTTTATTTTTTATCAATGGTTCGTTGAAACTTTTTATAAAAAAGCTTTCGGGCAAATCCCTTAAGTAATTATCAAGATATATCTTATTAACCCCACTATAGATATCTCCGAAACACCGGTAAAAAATATAGGAATTGATGCCTAAACTTAGACTCGCGACTGAAGAGGTCGAACAGAAAGCGAAAGTGTATTTTATTTTTTCCTGGTTTTTCAATACAAATTCCTCGGCGGTTTGACCATCTCTTTGAATGAAAAACGATGTCAAATCAAGTAATTTAATTTCCTCCCGCTCTTCCGGATGCGGTCGGTAAATCAATTTACACTCTTGGCAATTTCTTCTGATGTACGAGAGACAATCATTATTTCTTTCAACATATTTATCGTAATCAATATCTGTCGTATTCAAAAAATCATTACCGAAAAAAACCGCCAGTTTTTCTTCCTTTTCAATATTATTATTCAAAGTCTCATTTTTGTCTGGCAAAAGCCAATGATATGGCCAGCGCATGTAACTGAAATCGCTTTTCATGCCAGAAATTCTAATGCAATTAATATCTTTTGTCTACTGCAATCCGTTCCATAACTCGTGTATAATTTGGGAGGAACGTATGAGTGAACGAGGTTACCATAGCCATAGTTTTGGTCTTTAACATTTTGGCCACTTACTCGAAAGGAAACCGGATGCAAAAAATAAGCCATGTTCGAATCGGAAATCATCTAGTCGGCCCCGATCAGCCAGTCTTTATCGTTGCCGAAATCGGCATCAACCACAACGGCGATGTGAAAATTGCCAAGAGACTAATCGACCTCGCTCTGACTGCTGGTGTTCAAGCTGTCAAACTTCAAACCCGAACCATCGAGGTTGTCTATAATCACGATGAATTAGCAAAACCTCGGCCAATACCAAAAGCAATGCTGGAAAACGCTGTTAGGCGCGGAGTGCTCCCGAAGGAAGCCGTAGAGAGGTTGCAGAATTCCAACTTTGAAAACTCAATCAACAGTGACCTGAAACGGGCTTTGGAATTCACCGATGATGAGTTGAGAGAGATCGACTGTTATTGCCGAGAAAAAGAAATTCTCTGGTTCACTTCGTGTTGGGACATCCCTTCAGTCACCCGCATAGAGAGAACATTCAGTGTCCCCTGCCACAAGATTGCTTCCCCGTGCAACGCAGATGACGAATTACTACGATGCGTGCGCCGAACTGGCAAGCCAGTGATACTCTCCACTGGTATGACAAACCTCACTGGCGTCCAAGAAGCTGTTGAGATATTGGAACGAGAGAATCTGATCATTCTCCACTGCACTAGCGTTTACCCCAAGGGAACCGAGGCGGGGGTAGACATTCTTCGACTCGTTAACCTTCGAGGAATCGAGACTCTGCGAGAGTCTTTCGGTGTACCGGTTGGTTTCTCCAGCCACGATTCAGGGATTATGCCCTCCTATGCCGCCGCGGCATTGGGGGCCGTGATGATTGAAAAACATATCACTCTCGAACGCTCAATGTGGGGATCAGACCACGGTAGTTCTTTGGAACCAATACCCCTCATCAACCTTTGCCGAATGGTTAAAGAACTACACATCGCCATGGGTAATGGTCAGATTGTGATCTATCCTGACGAAGAAGAAGTGGCGAGAAAACTGCGTCGCGTTCGCCGAAATCGGACGTGAGACAACTTCAGAGCAAACCAGTGGACTTCCGTTCGCTGGTTTTTTTTTGAATTTTATATAGAATTAAGAACCATGGCACTATTAAAGAATAAATCTGCGGTTGCCATTATCCCCGCGCGCGGTGGTTCAAAGGCGGTACCAAAGAAAAATATTTATCCATTAGCGGGCTTTCCACTCGTAGCCTATTCGATCATTGCTGCCAAACTGGCTAAGAAAGTTGATCGGGTGATTGTCAGTACTGATAGTGAAGAAATTGCAACCATTGCCAAAAAGTTTGGCGCGGAAATACCTTTTATCCGACCGGCTGAATTTGCCACCGATAAATCACCCGACAGCCACTACTTGAGACATGCTTTTGACTGGTTCGATAAATATGAAAAAAAACAGCCTGATTACCTGGTGAATTTGCGACCGACCACTCCCCTCCGCGATCCTAAGCATATTGATGAAGCAATCGAACTTATAATAAAGAATCCCGCCGCCACTTCGATGCGCTCGGGGCACGAAATCCGTGAATCGCCCTACAAATTATTTGGTATAAAAAATGGTTACTTCGTCGGTTTATTTCCCAACGATCCCCGACCAGAATACTATGATCTCCCCCGACAAACTTTTCCACCGGTTTATCAACCCGATGGCTACGTTGATATTATTGTGGCTAAATGGGTACTGGAGAATAAGAGCGTTCACGGTCCAAGAATTCTCGCTTTTGCCAGTCCCGATACCGGCGAAGTTGACCGACTTGAAGATTTCAAATTCATCGAATACACGCTCGAAAAAGGCAATTGGGAAGTTTATAACTACCTTAAAGAAAACTTTTAATCACTTCGGTAAATTCATGGATCGCCTCTTCGGTAATGGTCAAAGGGGGCGCAATCTTGATTGACTCGCGATTAGTACAAACTGGAAGCACGCCATTCTCGATACATGCTTTAACTACACGGGAGGCCTCTTCGGCTTTATGGAAGATGAGGGCGGCAATCATACCTCGGACATTCACCTGCTTAATTAGTGGTGATTGGGCGAGTTCCGACAAATTTTTGGCAAAAACTTTCATGGTTTTTTCCCTAATTTTGACCTGCTTCGAGTTGGAAAGAAATTCCAGGTTAGCCAATGCCGCTGCCACACAGACGGCGTTACCAGAATGTGTCCCGTGCAAATCAGCTTTAGGATTAAGGTCAACAATCTCTTCTCGGCTTAACACGGCCGAAATTGGCAGGGATGAAGATATTCCTTTCCCTAAAGCAATGATGTCCGGCTTGATTTCTGCCCCATAGGTTAGATAACCATAGAGTGGGCCAAGACGATAAAATCCCGCCTGCATCTCATCGAAACAGATTAGGGCCCCAGATTTCTTAGCCAGACGATAGAGATCATTGACAAACCCCTTGGGATAAAACCATGCCCCCCAACCTTGGAAAGTTTCCAGGATAAAACCAGCAATTTGATCAGGGGATGGTAATTTACTCGGATCGAACTTGTCGCTCTCGTTATACGGGAAGTCCAGAAAACGCACTGCGTCGTCAGAGACACCAGACCAATCCGCTTTCTCTTTATTACCGGAAATCAAATCATTACTCAAACCTCGACCATGATAAGCCCCCTTAAAAGTGATAATGTATTTCTTATTATTCTTTTGACCATAAAACTTAATAAGTTTGTAAGCGGTATCCATAGCTTCGGAACCAGAGTTTAATAAAATTACTCGATTAAAATGATCTGGAGAAAGTTTCAAAATTTTATCCAGAAACTTTTTCTTAATTTCGGTTGGATAATTGTAGGCAAATAATAGATCGGCCTTTAATTGTTTCGTGATCGCTTTTTTAATATGAGGATTGGCGTGTCCGGCATTAGCGACGAAAATGCCCGAGGTTAGATCAATCCATTTGTTGCCACGATCGTCCCAGACTGAAAAATCCTTGGCCTTGTGCCAGGTCAACGGAATAAAATTAGCCACTGCTTTGGGTTCCATGACCGCAATTTTCTGAAACAACTTATCATCCAGAAAAAAGTTGTTTCGTACGCGGCGATGTTTTGTTTGTATGGCCACTGTTATATACTATCGTCATCAAGATCAATTGTAAACATGATAAATTTCCTGAAAGAGAAATATCGACTAGTTGATCATTTTTTATATACTAATGCCTTGATCGAAAAGATTATTCATTTCCAGCACAAAATACTGCCCATACCGTTGAACGTTTTTGATTTTATCTTTCGAACGAAAACTAGGCGCCTTTTGTTTAATTTCTACGGCCGGAATGTTTTTGGTTATTCCTATCTTTCACGTAACAAGGATAACGACAAATATTGGCTAAGCCGAGATTCCCTATATTGGCACTTCTGGCGGCAATCTGATTTGAATAATAAACAATTGAAAGAAATTTTATCCATCGTTTCCCTCCAATCAACTAAGGTGGTTGAGATTGGTTTTGGCCTTGGCAGAAATTACCGTCTCCTACACAACGGGGTTAATAGCTATACCGCGGTTGAGCCCAATAAGTATCTGTGCGACTATGCGGCCAAAAAATTTTCGGGGGACAAGAATTTTAAAATAATTAATCAGCCAATCGAAAAATTTTTAAGAAACAATCACAAATTTGATGTTCTCGTCGCGACTAACGGGGTCTTTATGTATGTAAGCAAAAAAATTGTGGATGAATTTTTTTTGGCATTGCCTTCAGCGGGAGTGGGAATAACTATTTTTTTAAACGAGGGATCGGCCAATGGAGATGTATTTCGAGATGATAACACCGTGATGTATGATTTCAAGTCACGGTTAATCAAAGCCGGTTATGATAACAAAAGATTTTTGCAGAAAGTAAGAGATAATGGTATATATGATTATCTAGTAATGTACTAAACTATGAAAACAGTTAGATTGGGAAGGACCGGTCTATTGATCTCGCGAATTGGCCTAGGTACTGCCGAGATTGGATTTGCTTATGGAATTGGTAAACGCGAATTACCATCCGAAACAGAAGCGATTGATTTTCTTAAACAGGCCGTAAATCTTGGCATAACTTTTTTCGATACGGCCAATTACTATAGTCTAGCCGAAGAGCGAATTGGCAAATCTGGAATTCTCAAAAATACCAAGGTTGTGGTAGAAACCAAGTGCGCCCAGTTTTTGGAAAAGGGTGAATATCTCCCTCGTTCGGAATTGACAGAAAAAATTTATTCCCAAGTAGAAGATAGTTTGACAAAATTACAAGTCGAGACATTGCCGATTATCATGCTTCATGGTCCAAGCAAAGAGCAAATCGAAAAAGGCGAATTGATCGAGATCTTAGAAAAACTGAAACAGGAAGGCAAGATCAGACTCACTGGGGTTTCTACCCGAGGCGAAGAACCACCATTAACGGCTATTGCTTCAGGATTTTTTGATGTTATTCAGGTTGCTTATAGTATTCTTGATCAACGGATGGCGACCCGTGTTTTACCCGCCGCCAAGAAAGCAAGCATGGGCATTGTTAATCGTTCCGTCCTGCTTAAGGGTACGCTCACTCCTTTACGAAAAGATTTGCCAACAGGATTAGAATTACTAAAATCACAAGCCGAAAAAGTGAATATTATTGCCAAGTCAATCGGTATTGATTTACCAACTCTGGCCATTCGTTTTGCTATCAGCAATCCAAATATTACCACCACGCTGATTGGAACAAACAAAATTGAAAACCTTGTTCAAGCAATTAAGGCGGTCAGAGTTGGGCCATTGCCAAAGGAAATAATTACCCAGCTCGAGAAACTCGCCTTAACTGACCCCAACCAAATTGACCCAGCTAAATGGCCTCCCCTATTATGATCTGTCCACTTTGTCATAATGCCACACTGACGATTATCGCCCGCGAATTACGGCAAGGCGAAAAACGAAAAGTTTTTTTCTGCCGTCGTTGTGAACTTGGTATCCTTGATTCAAAAATCGGTGCGGGGGAATTGAAGAAATTTTATGCCGCCGAATATCGGCAATCGCCAAAATTAACAAGCCAAGGCAACCCGGCCGAGCTCTTCTCAACTTTTGCCCCGCTGCAAGATAATCGCCTAAGGTTACTCCGACCGTATCTAACTAAAAAAACTAATTTATTGGAGGTTGGTTGCTCGGCAGGAATGTTTCTTTATCACGCCAAAAAAAGAGTTAGGGAAGTGGTGGGGATTGACTTTGATACCGCTTCCGCCAAATATGCGGCCAGAAAGTGCCACTGCCAAATATATACCACCGATATTACAGAGACGCCCCTTCCGAAAAAATATTTCGATGCCATTGTCGCTTTCCAAACTCTCGAACACGTTGCCAATCCCATTGAATTCATTAATACTCTCAAAGAATATCTTAAGCCTAGTGGTGTAATGATGATTGAGGTGCCAAATCTTTACGATACTTTGGCTTATGTCTACGACTTACCTAACCATTACAAATTTTTCTTCCACGCCGCTCACTTATGGTACTTTACTGCCCGCAGTTTAAACAAGTTAATGTCGGACTGTGACTTTAAAGGACGCGTGCATTATCAACAAGATTACAACATCCTTAACCATTTCCACTGGATTCAAGAAGACACTCCAGACCCCAGAAGTTTCGCTGGTCTTAATCCCCCGCACTTCCCGCTCCAAGCGAACATCTCTCCGAAAATTAAGAAAGCGCTTGATCAATTTATCATCAAAGTAGATAAAGATTATAAAAAAATCTTGGCTGATCTGGGCATCACTTCTAATATTACGTTTATCGGGAAAGTAAAATAAAAGCCCCCAACCACAATTGAAAAGAGGTGGCGGGAGCTTTTAACCTTAGGTGATTCGGAGAGCGTGACGCACTTCTTGCAAATGTTCTTCGGCGATTTGCTGACATTCTGCCTGATTATAAGGCAGAGAGCCGTTGAAGACAAAGTCGATAATTTCTCTCGTCCGACTGGCGTGGGTTACTTGGCTCTCATCAGAGGTATCCAAGATCAGTGGTTCGTAAATTCGGGGAAAAGTAAAAATAGTCGCGGCGCCGCGCATACCCTCGAAGTCAAAGAACCCGGCATTGCTTAGTCGACGCTCTTCGCTACTGTCAGCAACCCGACGCCTAATCACCTCAAGACTAGAATGAAACAAGATCACTTTCAAGAAAACTTTACTAGCTGGATTAGGCATCGGTTCTTGATCCCGTACCGCATACTCCCGCTCAATCGCCTGGACATAATCATTGGCTCGATGAATCATCTCCACGAATGGTCTCTGATGCCCTTCTTCCGTCGGCATCATCACTTCAGTCACCAAAAGACTGTTTCCGAGAACCAGCTTCTCAAGAATCGTATTGCGAGTTTTCTCATTCTTGAAAAGATGCTCGCTCCTTGTCACATGCGTGTCAGCACGATCCCCATACAGAGCCACGCGAGCATCATCCATTCGAATTGAGACTGCTTCTTCGAATTCCGGTAACTCAAGCAGCCGCTTTAAATACCACGACTTCCCGGAATACGGCAAACCTGAAACCACGACCACATTTCGATCCATTTGGGCCTCCTTTCTGTTTTTTGCAAAAGGTCTGGACTGAACCTTTTATATCATAGGGTAAAGTTCAATATTCGGACCTGTTGATAACTACGAATGCTTAAATAATGTTGCTAATAAAGACCTTTCTTGTTGTTTAAACTTTTGCTTTCGGTGATTGTATCGCCAGACATATTCGCCCAAGTATAAGTGTAACATTTTTCTC
>Ga0209542_10020147_pt1 | contig 10602 bp, 13 predicted proteins | sample RifCSPhighO2_01_FD_184028 | JGI IMG/M metagenome (GOLD analysis project Ga0209542, IMG submission 184028) | Soil microbial communities from Rifle, Colorado - Rifle CSP2_plank highO2_0.1 (SPAdes) (version 2) | ecosystem: Environmental > Terrestrial > Deep subsurface > Rock core/Sediment ...
CTTATAAATTCTTAGAAAGATATTATGATAATTTTCAAGAAGTAGATGAAAATAAAGCCTGGAAAATGCTTAGAAAAGGATATTTGAATAAAAGTTATAGGGAAGAATTTTTTGATATTCAAGATTTTTCAGTATGTGTTAATGGTGGTATTGAATATGCAAATATATTATTGGCATCTGTAATAAAACCAAAAATAAATTTTGGAAAATTTTCATTCGAACCTTTTAAAGAACTTAACTCTGAATTATATTTGGGTTATGGAAAGATTAATAGTAATATGGCCAGAAATTTAATGTGGAGCATGATCTTTGGAAAGAAATCTAATAATATCAAATATTTAGAAAATGTGAAAAATTTTATGACTTATGCTATTAAGCCAGATAATAAACATTATTTTAGTTTAGATGGTGAGTTAATTGATGGGTTAAGTACAATAATTCCAATTAAAAGAGCGGATTTTTATATTAAATTGGGACCTTTAATTTAAATCTATTCTTACAGTTTTTTTGAGAAAAATTTATATAGATCGAATTTTAGAATATATCATGTCTGAAAAAAAATTAGATGTGAAGATCTATACAACTCCAAATTGCAGTTATTGCAAAATGACTAAAGAATTTTTTAAAGAAAATAAAATTCAATATAAAGAAATTGATGTTTCTGATAATATCAAAGTTGCTCAAGAAATGGTTAAAAAAACTGGACAAATGGGTGTTCCCGTAATTGATGTAAATGGTCAATTAATTATTGGATTTGATAAAAATGCTTTAAGAAAAGCATTGAATTTAAAATTATAGGCGATAATTATATAAATTCTTAAATTAATAAAATCTTATGAAAATATTATTAATAATATTTTTAATATCTGTTTTATTATTTGCTTGTGCAAGAAATATTACTGAAAATGAACAGAATATTCCTTCTGGTGAAATAAAAGAAACAGTTCAAGAGCCTATAAATGGTGAGAATGTTAAAGAATTTAATATGGTTATTGAGCATAGAGCTTATACTCCTAACAGCTTCACAGTTAAAAAAGGAGATAAAGTTAGATTTCTAGCTATAGCTGCTCCTGGAACTTCTTCACACAATCATGGAATTACTATTGATGAATTTAATATAAATGTTGCAGTATTAAAAGAAGATGTGAATAATCCTGAAATAATAGAATTTGTTGCTGATAAAGCAGGAACTTTTGAGATTTATTGTATGCCTTGCTGGGACGGACCATTTGGAAAAGGTCATCCTGAAATTAAAGCAACATTAGTAGTTGAAGAATGAAATTTTTAGCCAAAATCAATGTTTATAATTTATTAATATTTCTTTTAGTAATAATATCTTTTTTTGGAATAATTAAATTTGGAATAAAAGAAACTTTACCTCAATTAATAATTGCTGTAATAACTTGCGGATTAATTGATTCTTTAATAGATTATTTTGAATTTAGAAGATTTAGAGTGAGTAAAAGCAGTGTTATTACTGGATTTTTTATTGGCTTGGTATTGAGTATTGATCAGACATGGTATGTTCCTTTAGTTGCTAGCTTAATTGCTGTATGTGGAAAGCATATTGGCGGATTTTTAATGAAAAAATTATTTAATTATAATTCCCATATATTTAATCCTGCAATTTTTGGAATATTTATTTGTCTTATTTTATTTAATACTATAGATGGGTGGTGGGGGGCTACAAATTTAATTTTAATTTTATTATTAGGAATTTTATTGTTATATAAATTTAAAAGATTCCATTTGACCTTAACATTTTTGGCTACTTATTTTATATTAAGTTTAGTTTTTGGAAATAATTTTTTTAATTTAATATTGGATTCTACAATTTATTTTTTTAGTATTTTTATGTTAACTGAACCTAAAACATCTCCGAATTCCTTTAGGGGTAGAATAATTTATGGATTACTAAGTGGTGTAATAATTGCTTTAATGATAAATTCTTTTGCTGGATTATTTTCAGGATATTCTTTAATTTTAGGGTTATTAATTTGTAACTTATGTGTTCCTTTTTTGAATAAATTAAATTTTCTGCACAAATAATTTTAAAATTTAGAATATTTTTAACATAATATTCCTAATTTTACCTTTATAATTATAATTGCCAATAAAGACATACTTATTTTTAATATAGAGGTTTATAACACGTTTATTACAATCTAGCCATATTCCTATCTTTTGTTTTTTCTTAGCCCAAGTTTCAGAATATTTTAGTAAAAATGAAGCTATTTTTCTACCTCTAAAATCTGGATGAACTGCAATCCAATTAATATGTGCAAAATTTATTATTTTATCTCCAACTATTTCTTCAGTTTCTTTATTTTCCTTTTCTAATTCCTTTATTACTAAATAGCCTATTAATTTATTTCCTTCTTCAGCAACAAACATAGCCATATTATTTTTCTTCAAACATTTTTCAAACTTCTTTCTTGATACATCTTTTGACCTATTATCTGCTATACTTATTAACTTAACTGTAGCTTCTTCATCTTTACTAATTATTTCTCTTATTTTCATTTATTAAAATTTAGAATATTTCAAATTACTTTCTTCTTCTATTTTTAATAATCTATTATATTTTGCTGTTCTTTCTCCTCTACATGGAGCACCTAATTTTATTTGTCCAGTTCCTAAACCAACTGCTAAATCTGCAATAAAAGTATCTTCTGAATCTCCGGATCTGTGTGAAATCATGCAATTCCATTTTTCTTTAGAAGCTAAATTAAAAGCTTCGATTGATTCTGTTAAAGTTCCTATCTGGTTTGGCTTTAACAATAAACAATTTGCTAATTTTTCTTTTGTTGCTTCCTGAATTCTTTTTGGATTTGTAGATGTTAAATCGTCTGCAACTAATTGTATTTTTACTTTTTTATTAAACTCCTGCCATGCAGCAAAGTCATTCTGATCAAATGGATCTTCTATTGAAATTATTTTATAATTTTTAATTAAATTGGAATAATAATCTATCAGTGTGTATTTTGTTAGTTCTTTATTTGCTTCAACTTCATAATTGTTTTTTTTAGAATTATAAAATTCTGATGCTGCAGCATCTATTGCAATTTTAATATTTTTTTCATAAGAATTTAATTCTATTGATTTTTGAATTAGATTTAAAGCTTCTTCTGCAGAGTTAACTGAAAATCCGCCTTCATCCCCAACATTAACATTGGCATATTTTAAATGAATTAAATTTTTTAAAGACTGATAAGTTTCAACTATCATTTGAGTTGCTTGTGAAAATGATTTTGCATTTACTGGAACTATCATAAACTCTTGCAACTTTAAATCATTAGATGCGTGCTTCCCTCCATTTATAACATTCGTAAAAGGAATTGGTAATTTTGCTTTTTTATTAAATAGTTTATATAAATCTTTATTTTGTAAATTTGCAGAACATCTTGCAGCTGCTAAAGAAACTGCTAAAATTGCATTCCCACCTAAATTAGATTTATCTTCTGTTCCATCTAATTTAATCATTGAATTATCTATTATTTCCTGATTTCTTACATCTTTCCCAATTAAAACTTTAGAAATTTTTGTTATATTATTAATTGCTTTTAAAACTGACAAACCATGATAAATTTTAGTATTGTCTCTTAATTCTTTTGCTTCGTACTGGCTTTTTGACATTCCAGATGGAACAATAGCTGAACCTGAGAATTCTTTTGTATATACTTCTGCCTGTATTGTCGGGTTGCCTCTTGAATCTAATACTTGTAAAGCTTTTATTTTAACTATTTTTGGATCAACCATCTTTTATAATTTAATTTATTCTTACATTTATAATTATTTCTAAATTCATATTTAGTTACATAAATCTTTAAATATCTCTAACTTAATAATTCTCTAAAAAGATGGTGAATAAATATAATTCTTTACAAGAAGTTCCTGGTTCTATTAAAGAAAAATTAAAAAAATATGTAACAAATGTTGGCGGAGATACCTTTGTGATTCATGGTTTACCTCCTGAATTAACTGGTGGTGTTCTTGCAAGATATTCTCGTGCTGCTACAGGAATGCAACTAACTTTAATAAATGAATTTTTGGATGAAAATGGAAATCCTTCACAAGCTAAAGGAAGTGAATTAATGGATCGCGTCCTTAATGCGTTTGGAGATGATTCTGTAGGTGAATTGGAGGGTACTCATGCGGGAATAGAAAATATTTCGCAATTAGGAACAAAATTAATTGAGGATAGGAGGATTGGCGGCTCTCCGATTGAACAGTCCACAAGATATGTTAAATATGATTCTAAAGAAAATGGAAAGTGGAGATATTTAAGACCTAAAGAAATAATGGGTTCTGGATTAGGTGAAAAATTTGAGAAAGTTAATGATCGTGCATTTGAAGTTTATCATGATGGGATAATTAGACTAATAGAACTTTTCAAAAATGAATTTCCAATTAGCAAACAAAAAATCACAGTTGAAAGGGATGGGAAAAATGTTGAAGCTTGTGAATCTGAATTAACCAATGATAACGAAAGAAAAGCACTTAGAAATGCATATAATTTTACAACTAGATGTGCTGCTTTAGATGTTGGAAGGTGTGTTTTACCTGCATCGACATTAACACACATTGGATTATTTGGCAATGGGAGATTTTTCAGCAATTTACTTAGCTATATGAAAAGCAATGAATTAGAAGAATCTAAATCAAGAGCATTGGATTTAGAAGCTGAATTGAATAAAGTTATTCCTACATTCATTAAAAGAAATAAAGAAAATCCTAAATTAGCAGAAATAAATAAAGTAATGAAAGAGGCTGCTAAAGAATTATTTTATGTAATTAAACCTGACGATGATAAAGTTACCCTAGTAGAAAGAGGTGATTATTTCGATGAAGTATTGAGTTCAGCATTATTTTCTTACACCAATATTTCATTGAAACAAATTAGAAATATTGTAAAGATTCTTCCTAATGAAAAAAAATTAGAAATTTTTGATAAATACCTGGGAAAAAGAGATTCGAGAAGAGATAGAACTGGAAGAGGTTTAGAAGCTGGTTATTCTTTAACTTTTGATTTAATGGGTGGATTTGCTGAATATAGGGATTTGGAAAGACATAGAATGTTAACACAGCAAAGACAGGATTTGTCTACTGAATTTGGATTTATTTTGCCTCCAGAAATGACAACTGTAGGATTGGAAAACCAAGTGAAAGAAGTTGTTGGAATGATGGAAGATTTGAATAGTGATCTAAGACATGCTGGGTTAGAATTTGCTTCTCAATATGCAACTTTATTTAATCATCGTATGAGATTTATGATGGGAATGAACTTAAGAGAAATGCAGCATTTGTCTGAATTAAGGACACAACCTGCTGGCCACTTTAGTTATAGATCTATGGTTATGGAAATGACTAAGCAAGTTCAAACAACTTATCCTTGGACTGAAAAGGCTTTAGGCTTTGTAAATTATTCTGATCCTGGAAATAAAATCTCAAGAGCTAGTGAACAATCCAAAATTGCTGGGAAAAATTTGGCTAAAGGAATTGAAGGTGATAATGATTTATGAAAGGAAAATTTGCGATGATTGACGGTCTTGACGGCTGTGGAAAAGGCGTTGCGATTGATGCAATTGTAAAATATGAAAAAAGTAAAGGAACTAAAATATTTGATGCAAATGACTGGTGGGGAACTGATTTAAGCAAAGAACCTTTACATGATTATAATCCAAGAATTGAAGATTTGAAAGATATGGAATTATTGGTTAGCTCTGAACCTACTTATGCAGGCGTTGGAAGAAGGATAAGAAATGAATATATAAAGAAAAACGGAAGAGATTATACTTCTTGGCTAATTGCTAATGGATATGCTTTAGATAGATTAGAATTATATGAAACTACAATAAATCCTGCAAGAGAACGAGGTGTTCATGTTGTGCAATCAAGAGGAGTAATTACTAGTTTAATTTATCAAATGGTTGATGCTGAAAGAAAAGGTGAAGCTTTTTCTACGTTATTTGATCATTTATTGAATCTTCCGGGAAATAATTTTGCACTATTGCATGCACCTAGTTTACTTTTAATCTTGACTGTGAATGACATAGATGGATTGATGGCAAGATTAGCTAGTAGGGAAAAACAAGATGGTGCAATTTTTGAAAATGTTGAATTCCAAAGAATAATTAAACCAATATATGAACGTGAATACATTAAAGAATTATTTGAAAATAGGGGAACAGAAGTTAAATATATTGACGCTGGAATAAGTATAGAAGCTACTGGCGAACAAGCTGTTGAAATCTGGAAAGAACATTTAAAAAAATAAAAGAAAAAAATTAAATTTCAAAGACTACATTTACCGTTGTTGTCAATGAAACGCTTTCTGGCTGTATCATTGGAGTTTCAGCTGCTGCGCTAGTTTCTACCATAGCTTTATCATAAAAATAATATGGACGTGCATATGGTGTTGATTCACTAACTGATATTACTCCTTTAACACTTGTGTCTAATGATTTAGCCAATGAATCTGCTTTATTTCTTGCATCTTCAGTTGCTTTGGATAATAACTCTTCTCTGAATTCTTTTTCCTTTTCATCAGATAATCCGAATCTTACACTGTCAACTTTATTTGCTCCGTTGTCTATTGCTAATTTCATTAAGCTTCCGACTTTATCTAGATTTTTTATAGTTAGTCTTAATGTATGTGAAGCCCTGTATCCTTTTTCTACAAGTTTCCCACTTTCCCATTCTCTTAAATTGTCTAAGTTATAACCTGTAGTTTCAATTTCTTTATCTGTCAATCCATTAGCTCTTAATAATTCTATAACTTTGTTTGCTCTAGCTGTATTCAAGCTTTGAGCTTCTTCAGGTGTTGAAGAAACTGTTTCTATTCTTAGATAAACTTCTGCCTGATCAGGCATAGCATCAAGTTTAGAAGATCCAGAAACTGATATTGTATTTCTCTCTTTATTTTCTGGTAATGTTATATTGCTGAAAGAAAAAACAGCAACTAATGATACCAAGATTAGTCCTATTGCCAATAATATGGTCAATGTATTTTTGTTTTCCATACATTTGTATATGCAGGCTTATTTATATAGGTTTTTTAAGGTTTAATTTAGATTGAAGTTATCTCAATTTGTATTCATATTCTAAACCTTCATATTTTCCAGAAAGTACTTTTAAACTATATAATGTGTCTGAAACACCGTCTAATTTTTTTATAATTTCAACTTTAATTTTTTCACCTGTAATCACTGAAGGATCTAACTGCATTGGGAATTCTCTTGTCCTGTAAGTTTGGCCTTTATTTTCTATTAATTCAAACATTGTTGTATCTCTAGTTATTTGCATAACTCTTCTTACAATTCCTGAATATTTTTCATCGTTAGTTGTCATTATATTTAAAATCAATTCTATTTTATAATATTTTTGTAACTCTAAAATATATTTATAGAACTAAATTCAATCTATTCAAATTCTTTGACTGTTTTATCTCTTTTAAATTTGAATTTTTCATTTTTAAATATTCCAAAACTGGATAAATCTTTTTTTGGTCAAATATTATCCATTATAGAAATAACTTTTTCTGCACACTTTCCTATAGAATTGTCTTCTTTATCGCCAGAAGTATCTATATAATAATCAAAATTATTTTTATATTTAATTTCATTATCGAATTCTTTTAATCTTAGTTCTTTATTTTTATCTTTTCTTAAGGTTAATCTTTCTTCAATTATTTTTCTATTAGATGGAGAGAAAAAGAAATAAATTGCTTTTAGTCCTGAATTTTTTAATTTTAATGCTCCTTTTACATCAATTAGTTTAATAACATCTTTTCCTTTATTTGTTGCATCGAAAGAATCTTTTTTAGTTCCATAATAATTTCCGTAAACTTCGCAATATTCTAGAAATGAATTATTTTTTATTTCATTTTCAAATTGTTTTTCTGTAAGAAATTCATAATTTTTATCGTCTTCACCAATTCTTCTAGGCCGTGTTGTTGCTGAAATTGCATAAACTATATTTTTTCTATTTTTAATTATATAATCAGAAATTACAGTTTTGCCTGAACATGTTGGACCCGTTATAATGAAAATATTTCCTCTTTTCATTTATATAATTAACCTTTTACGTTGCCGATTGGAATTAATTTTGTTACTGGTTTAGAAATTCCTGATTTGTGCAAAGCATCTATAACATCTGAAATTTGTTTATATGCAAATCCTGCTTCTTCTGCTAATCCAGAATAGGAAGAAGTTTTAACATAAATTCCTCTTTTTTCCATATCTTTTTGTAATTGGTCGCCTCTGACTTGATGCTTAGCTTGATTTCTTGACATTGTTCTTCCTGAACCATGGGCTGTACTTGAAAATGTTTCATTATCTGCTTTTTCTGTTCCGACTAATAAATATGAACCTGTTTCCATCGAACCACCGATAATAACTGGTGATCCTATATCTCTATACAATTTCGAAACTTCTGGATTTCCTGGACCCTGGCATAATGTTGCTCCTTTTCTATGCACGATTAATTTTTTCTTTTTTCCATCTATTTTGAATTCTTGCAATCTTGCTAAATTATGTGCAACATCATAAATGCAATGCATTTCCATGTCTTCTGGTTTTTGCTTGAAAACAGTTTGGAAACTTTCTCTTATTCTATGCAAAATAACTTGTCTATTTGAGAAAGCCATATTTGCTGCTGCGGCCATTGCTTTATAATAATCTTGACCTTCTTTGCTTGAAAATGGAGCACATGATAATTCTGGATCATTTATTTTTATGTTATTTTTTTTCATTACATCTTCAAATATTTTTAAGTAATCTGTTGCTACTTGATGTCCAAAACCGCGGCTTCCGCAATGGAACATTACTACAATTTGATCTGGAAATATTCCAAATTGCTTTGCTAATTTTTCATCTATAATGTTTTCTTTCTTAACATGCTGAATTTCTAAATAATGGTTTCCTGAACCTAAAGTTCCTAATTGATTTATTCCTCTCTGTCTTGCTTTTTGTGAAACTTTTGATGCTTCTGCCCATTCTATTTTTCCATTACTTTCTATTCTATCTAAATCTTCTTTCCAACCATAACCTTGATCAATACACCATTTTACACCTTCGTTCATTACATTATCAAAATCATTATTATTTAATTTTGCAAAACCCTTACATCCTACTCCAGAAGGAACTGCTTTAAATAAAGTGTCCACTAATTCTTTTATTTTTGGTTGAACTTCTTTGATCGTTAAGTTAGTTGTAATAAGCCTCATGCCACAATTAATAATTTGAAGTGAAGACGCATCTTACACTTAATCAAATCCTATGCCGCCTGGACTTATTACTCCTTCCTCTGCATCCATTGCAGCTACTCCACCTATTGGAAATCCATAACCCTTCCATTACAAAAAATCTAAATTCTTTGTATCAATGGCCGTCAGGCATGCATAATGCAGCCCTTTGGATTCCAGGTAGACATGCTACATTGGAAATTTGATCAAATACTCCAGCATCCATTTGTTCCAATAATTTTTTTGTTGCAAATATTCTTGCTGGAACGTTCATACCTTCCTTGAAACTCTTTGGTAATTCCCAAATTGCTTCTTCTACTTGCTTTATACTATTAGGTATATTTGACATAATTAAAAGACAAATTAGTATTTTATAAAGTTTTGCTAAGTTTTAGTTCACTTATCTTTAAAGTTAAACAATAATAAATTGAACCTGTTCCACTCTTCCATGGGCCTCCTAATTTAGATTTAATATTATACCTACTTAATTTATCCTTTAATATTTTCAGATTTGTTTTTTTTATTGTATTTAATCTTATTTCATTTCTTGCGTATCTAATTTTTCCTTTTACTTTAATAAAATTAATTAAATCTTCTATTTTGTCTGGAATTTCCCAATAATAATTTTTGTAGGAATTAATAGCTCTATCTAGCTTATAGGCTTTTCTTGGATGTAAAAATCCAATTTCTTTTCTAAACTTTTTAATATCGTCAAGTCCACAAATATTAATGTACCATGAATTTTTATCTTTTTTCTTCTTTATGGTAGAAACCTTAATTGAAAATTTCTCTACAGCTCGTTTGACAGATTCTAATCCTTGAAAATGTGCACATTCTACTCTAACAGATCTGCTTTTTGCTTCTTGACATTCTACCCAACCTTCTGCATCGAAAAATGCCCTTAGCCAGAATTTTAGTTTTGTTTTTGGTAGTTTTGGTAATTTCCACTCGTGACAATAATAAGAATATTCTCTTGTAAGGAAATAATAGATTTCTTTAGATCCTATTCTACATCTATCCACATTTTTGGTGATATGTGGTTCAATTTTAAAATATTGATTGAACCTAGTTTGGAAATCTTTTAACAAAACTTCATTTGTATTTCTTAATCCTATATGGTAATATTTTTGTTTTTGCTCTGGAGGGTTTTTAATTACGTAACCATCTGAACAGAGATAACCGTGAATTGTTGCTAAATTCTTGTCAAATTTTATTCTTTTTATATTACACCTACAATTTTTAATATGACCCAAACCAAAATAGATAGTAATGACAGCCAAAAAAGAATATTATAAATTTTAATTGGATCTTTCATACTAAATTTATAGATTTTAAAATTAATAAGTCTTTCCTGCATT
>Ga0209542_10020152_pt1 | contig 10600 bp, 8 predicted proteins | sample RifCSPhighO2_01_FD_184028 | JGI IMG/M metagenome (GOLD analysis project Ga0209542, IMG submission 184028) | Soil microbial communities from Rifle, Colorado - Rifle CSP2_plank highO2_0.1 (SPAdes) (version 2) | ecosystem: Environmental > Terrestrial > Deep subsurface > Rock core/Sediment ...
TAAAAAAACTAAAATAGATGAGAAACAAAAGATATGACATTAGCATTAGGAATAGACGACGCAGGAAGAGGACCTTTAATTGGTCCAATGATTCTGGCAGGAGTTTTAGTAAATCCCGAACAGGAAAAATTACTAAAAAGGCATAATGTTAGAGATTCAAAGCAAGTCACACACCCAGAAAGAGTAAAACTCTCAAAACTAATAAAAGAAAATTCTCTTGCAGATAAAGTAGAAAAACTGGCACCCAATGAAATTGACTCTTCAATTAAATCCGGCACAAACTTAAACACCTTGGAAGCACAGGCAATGGCAAAAATAATTAATGAGATAAATAAAGGAAAATATACAAAAGAAAAGATAAAAGTTGTGGTTGATTGCCCTTCCGTAAATATAAAGACATGGACAAACACTTTAAAAAAATATATTCGAATTACCGACAATATAGAATTGTTTTGCGAGCATAAAGCAGATGCAAATCATGTTTCTGTTTCAGCAGCATCAATCATTGCAAAAGTTCAAAGAGAAGAAGAAATTGCAAAGATTAAGAAAGAATTTGCTAGCTATGGAGATACTGGCTCAGGTTATCCTGCAGATCCTCTGACGCAAGAATTTCTAAAAAAGAATGGAAAAGCTTTAAAAGATTCAGGTCTTTTTAGAAAAACCTGGGCAACTTGGAAAGCTCTGTTTCCGGATAAACAACAATCTACACTGAAAGGGTTTTAAGATTTCAACGGGCCTTGTCTAGTATGGATAAAACCTTTGATTAAAGCACAAAGCAGGAGGTTTTATCCATTAGAGAAAACTGACAAAACCGTGCTACAATCATCAGTTTTATCTATATCTTCTTTCTCGACTAAAACCTCTGCCTGAACCGCCTTTAAAACTTCCCCCTCTAGAACCTCCAAATCTTCCTCCTTCTCTATTGCTTCCACTATGTGAATATCCTCCTCTTGAACCACCTGAATGCCCTCCGCCATAGTTTCTTCCTCCAGACCTTCCACCATATCCCCCTCTAGAACCTCCAAATCTTCCTCCTTCTCTATTGCTTCCACTATGTGAATATCCTCTTCTTAATCCTCCTGAATGACCTCTGCTGCCGTATTCCCCGCCACCAGAACCTTCAGAAAACTTAGGGCTTATATTTTCAAATTGAGGTAAATCCATTTTTTTAATATCTAATGAATCATCTTCTTTAACTTTTGCAAAACCTTCATAATCTCTGTTTGATACAAGGCTTATCGCTTCACCTTCTTTTCCAGCTCTTGCAGTTCTTCCAATTCTATGAATATATTCTGTACTGTTTTTTGACATGTCATAATTATAAATATGAGAAACATTCTTTATATCTAATCCTCTCGCGGCAACATCTGTGCAAACTAGAATATTTGTCTGTCCTGCTTTGAATTCATCCATAGTTCTTGTTCTTTTATTCTGGCTCAATCCCCCGTGGATTGCAATAGCATATAAACCATATCTCACAAGGTTTCTCGAAACAAAATCCGCGTTTCTTCTTGTATTGCAGAATACCATTACTAATCCTGTCTTTTCTTGTTTTAACAAATGCACAAATAAAGAAAATTTTAAATGATTTGGCACATCATAATAAATCTGTTTAAGTTTAGAAGAGTCCACATAAGATTCAGCAGAAATAGATTTTGGGTTTTTCATATATTTGCGCTCTATGTAATCCACATCAGGGGAAATTGTAGCCGAGAACAACATGGTCTGCCTTTCTACGGGGCAAGCCCTTATTATTTTTTCAACATCTGGCAAGAATCCCATGTCAACCATCCTATCGGCTTCGTCTAAAACAAGAATCTTCAGCCTTCCAAAGTTTAAAGTCCTTCTTTCTAAATGGTCTAAGATTCTTCCAGGAGTGCCGACAACAACATCTGCCCTCTCAATTTCTTTTATCTGCCCCACCATTCCAACCCCCCCGAAAACTTCAATAATATTTAATCTGTTATATTTTGAGAAATTTCTTAAAGACTTTGAATTCTGTTCAGCTAGTTCTCTGGTAGGAGCCATAACCAATGCTTGAATTCCTTTTCCATTTTCAACTTTGGCAATAATTGCAGCTCCAAATGCAAGAGTCTTTCCAGAACCAGTTGCAGATTTTCCTATAACATCCTTGCCTTGAAGAACAAGAGGAATAGTTTTTTCTTGAATTTCAGTCGGTACTTCAAAATGCATTTCTCCGATTACTCTTAAAACTCCTTCATTCAATCCTAATTCTCTAAACTTTTCTATCTTATGCATTTTCTATTCTGACACTTCATTCAGCTTTAATCAATTATTCACTAGAAATAGTTACGTTGTTCTTGACAACCACTATTTCAAGACGTTTATTATCTTATTTGATTTCAGTATAAATGTATGAAAATTAGGGTATTTAAATGTGTGTTATTTGAATTTTAATGTCTTATCCAGAAATAATGTCCTCTCGGTAAAGAAGATAAGACCTGTTGTAGAACAGGTTCTTATGAAGAAACTTAACAAGAGAAAGATACAATGGATTGTTAGGGAAAGTGAAAGGAGGGAGCAAGGTTTTTACTCAATAGGAAGGCAACAAAAGATAACGGCAAGACACGCAAGAAGAGTTGCAAATAAATACCGGAATGATAAAGAGATTGCCTAAAAATTCGCTATCCCCACAGCAAGCTGATGGGGTATTTTCGCGAATTTTTTCGCTTCGCGACCAGCAATCTCTAATCGTCAAGAACAAAGTTCTTGAGCGCCATCAAGATTTTTCAATCTTGAGGTTCCAAATTGGCGCAGCAAGCTGCGGGGTATTAAACCCAATTTAGAAATAAACGAAAAACATATAAACAATGAGCAACTTAAAACATAGAGAGGACAATAATAGCGGACACTACACTCTGTTGCCATTACACAGATACTACTAAAAAATCAAAAGACTTATAAAGTTACAAATGTCTATATTTGTAACTAAAATTGATTGAATAAGATAAAATGAAAGTAATAACTGCAAGAATAGAAGATAAATATTTTGAGGATATGAAAATAATCGAAAGGGAAGAACAAACAGACATGGCTGTAATAATGAGAAAGCTTTTAGCAACAGCCATTAAAGAATGGAAAGTTAAAAGAGCACTTGAATTATTAAAGATGAGAAAGATAACTATAAGAAAAGCTTCTGAAATTGCAGGAGTATCTTATATTGAAATGTATGACTTAATGGCTAAGGCGGATATAGACATAGGATACAGTTTAGAAGACTTGAAGAGGGACTTTGGATAATGGTCGCAGTTGATTCTTCTGCACTAATCCCACTAATAAGAATAGGAAAATTGCCTTTATTAGAAAAGTATTTTAAAAAGATAAAAATTACAAGAGAGATATACAATGAATTAATCTCTGGAGTTATTGGAGTTAGCGAATTTGAAAAAGCCTGTAATTCTTGGATTACAATCTATGAGAAATCTGAAGAATTTGAAAAGATAAGTGAATTAGAAAACATTGGAAAAGCAGATGTTTCAATTATTTTATTAGCTCAAAAAGAAAAGGAGATTTTACTTTCAGGAGATTATATGTTGATTAATGTGGCAAAAAGTAAAGGTATTGAGTGTTTATGGCTTACTGCATTTATCATAAAATGTACAGAGAAAAACATATTAGATAAAGAGGAAGCAAAACAAATATTTCTTGATTTAATTAAAGCAGGTACGAGGCTAAATAACCAAGTTTATTCTCTAATTCTAAAGAAAATTGATGAAATTAAATCCAACAAAAAAATAGATGCTCAAAAAGCTAAAGACGAAAGCAGAAGAATATGGAAAATGGAATAAATTAAGGAAATTTCTTCTTTGACACATATGTGTTACAGAGCTTCCCACTAATTGTGTTACTTTTTTTAGGGAAGCTCTGTCTATCCCTTCCCGTTTTTTAGTAACTTGATTAACTGGAAGGTCTATAATAGAAATTTTAAATTTTTAATGGTAATAAAAATTATGACTTAAATTCCCTAAAAATTAAAATTAATTCCCTTCACTCTCTCCCCTGTTCAATCTTTCCCTTCATCATTCAAAGGATTTTCTCCCTCCTCAAAACCATCCTCTAAATTTCCGTTATCATTTTCATCTTTTTCGCTTTCTTCAAAAACTTCAGAATTTTCGTCCAACTCTTCTTCCAGATTTTCTTTAGCTTCTTTCTTCAATAATTTCTGAACCTCTTCAACCTCCTGATTTTCAACAACCTCTTCCTGCTTCAATTCATTTTTTAAAGATTCATTCTCAACTCTCAGACTTAAAACTCTTGAAACCCCCTCATGCATACTAACTCCATAAAGAACCTGGGAATTTAATATGACTGCATCATTGTGCGTTACTATAATATACTGCCCGGATTTCATATACTGATTTAATAAAGCGGCCAATCTTTCAGAGTTTCTTTTATCTAAAGCCGCATCAATCTCATCAAATATATAAAAGTGATATGGTTTGTATTTCTGTATTGCAAACAGCAAAGATAAAGCAATTAAAGTCTGTTCTCCTCCTGACAAAGAAGTAATATCAAAATATTTTCCCTTTGCCATCTTTACTACAATGTCAATCCCGCCTTCGAAAATATTTTCCTTATTCTCAATATCCAAATAAGCCGTGCCCTTTGAAAATAGTCTAAAAAAATTACTCGAGAAAAGTTCATTTATCGCTTTGTAAGTTTTAATAAAAGTCTTGGATTTTTTCTTGTCTATTTCTTCAACAATAGACATTATCTGGGTTTTTTCATTCTCCAGAGTTTCAACTTTAACCCTTACAGCGTCATATTCTTCTTTTATCTTATCGTAAACTTCTAAAGCCCTCATATTTATGGAACCGATAGTCATTAAGGTCTCCTGTGTTTTCTTCAGTCTTTCCTCTAGATTAGCAATATTTCCAAGTAAAATCTCAATATCTGAATATTCTAAAAAGTCAACTTCAAGCGCCTCTTTCTCTCCATCTATCTTTGCCTTGCCAATCTTAAGATAATTTGCTTGGTCTTCAATTTGCCTTATCTCGCTCTGCATTTCATTTAGTTTTATGCTTGTTTCCTGAACATTTTTTTGGAATTTATCTCTTTCAACAAACATCTTATTAAATTTCTCATTCAATTTCTTTTCCTGATCTTCCTTTTCAGAAAGCATTTCTTCCTTATTTTCAATATCATCAATAATATGGTCTATCTGTGTTGTAATTGTGTCGAAATCTTCTTTTCCTCTTTCAATAATGCTTCTGGTTTTCTCAACTTCCCTTTCTTTATACAATAAAGTTGTGTCTATATCTTCCTCCGTCCTAGAGGATATTTCCTCTATTTCCAGCGCTTTATTTGAATATTTTTCTTCTATCTTTGTAACATCTTCTATCTTGTTTTCAAGAAGCTTTTTTTTATTTTCCATCTCATTAACTTCTGTTTTTAAAATACTAATTCTCTCAACAAGCTTTTTCATAATTTCCTTTTTTTCATTTATAGATTTATGAGAATTATGTTCCATTTCAGCATTCCTGATTTTAATCTCTCTTTCCTCAATTTCCTTTCTTGCTTTTAGTCTTAATTCAACTATTCCTTGAAGTTCTTTCTTTGTACTTTCTAAATTCTCTTCAGCACTCTTAATCTTATCATCACAATTTTGAAATACATGATCTATATGCTCTTCAGTTATTTTCGTCTGGCAAAGCGGGCATGTATCTATTTTTTCAACCTTTTCTTTAATCTCCCTATTGCTTTTTATTTCTGATTCAGAAACAGAAATTGTTTTTTCACTTAATAATTCTCTTTGTGAAGATTCCTCAATTTCTTTTTTATTCTTCAAAAGTTGCTCTCTTAACACCTTGAGCGCACTTTCACATTCTTTTTCACTGTTAAATCTAAAGTCTTTTGAAAGACTTTCCATCTGTTTTAACAATTCTTCCGACTCAACACTCGATCTTGTCAGTTCCTTTTTCTTGTCTTCTATTCTGTCCCTAATTGCATTTATCTCAGTTTTTAAAGAAAATGCCCTCTTCCTTTCTTTCTCAAGTTCAGCAAGTTCCTCTTTTTTCTTCCTAAGCTCTTCAGCCTTCTTTGCCATTGAAGGAGATTTTTCTCTTAATACTTTAATCTCTTTTTCAATTTCAGGAATAGTCTTCTGCATTTCCTCAATCCTTCTCTCCACTTCCTCTTTTCTATGCTCATAACCTTCCTTTCTTACTCTTAACCCTTCAAGTTCTGCCTTTAGGCTTGTTATTTCATCCCTTAGTTTTCCCTGTTCAACTCCAGAAGACTCCCTTATATGTTTGTTAATCTGGTTTATTTTTTCTGTCAATTCATCAATTTCGTCCTGTATTTTCAGCATTTTCTCTTGTTTCTTGTCCTTCAAGTTCATTTTTTCTTCAATAGCCTTTACAATAGAATTTGCTTCTTTCTTTTTGTCATCAATTTTTCTTTTTAAAATAGACCCCCTTGCTCTTTTTTCCGTTAATTTTAATTCCTGATATCTCCGAGCCTGAGACCTTTCCTTTTCAAGATTATTCAAATAAGCTGTTCTTTCTCTTAAAACCGCAGAAATCTCCTTCAGCCTCTCCTCAGTTTTCTCAAGTTCCTTCAATGATTTTTCTTTTCTCCATTCATATACTGAGATTCCAGCAACCTCTTCAATTATTTTTCTTCTTTCTTCACCATGCATTTTTACAATACTCTGTATCTGTCCTTGAAGAATAAGATTAAACCCATATGGGTCAATTCCTGCTTGTGCCAAGGTTTCTATAACTTCTGCCCTTGTTTTTGTGTCTCCATTTATTTTGTAAACTCCCTGCCCGTTATGCTTAACCGCCCTTGATAAAGTAACTTCATCCATGTCCATTGCAAATGTTTTATCAGAATTATCGAAAACAATTTCAACAAATGCTTCTTTTGCAGGTTTTATATATTTTGATCCCATAAATATCAGACTCTTTGATTTTTCAGCCCTCATAGATTTTGCAGACAATCTTCCCAAGACAAAACATATTGCATCTGCTACATTAGAGTTATGGGCAAAGATGTTATTTGCAATGAAATTATGATTATCCTCGATGGTCAAATCATAAACCCATTCTTCTTTGGGCAATTTTTCAATTGAGACTATTTCATCCCAATAAATATCAGAATTAGCAATATTGTATAAAAGTGCCATAAGATCTTTTATTCTAGATGCCCTATCTAGAAAAGCATTACTAACAAAAGAATAGAATTTATCCAAATTTTGAGGTCTTGGGCTAAATCTTTGAGTTGCCCAGTTAGCCATTATTGCCGCTTCGTTTAATCCAATGCTTCTGGAAGCTTCCATGCCAGAAATATTCAATATTTTTATTCCTTCGATAAGATTTAATTGTTCATGTTGAATATTTGAGAAATAATTATTTATTTGTGTTAATTTATCATTAAATAATGTAATTAATTTATTTATTCCTTGCCTTGTAGGAAGGCATCTATCTTCAACATACGATTCATAAAAAGGAAGAACTTTTTTAAGAGGTTTTACTCTTATTCCTAATAAATGCGACAATTCTCTTACATAATTATTAATTTCTTTAGGCAATATGTCAATATTAGGATTAGAGATAACTTTTCTATCTAAATGATTTTTTATATTATTAGATTTATGCGTGCATCTTAACGGGACCGCGGAATAGAATTTATCTAAGTTATTATTTCCATAAATATAAATATAATAATAATCTCTTTCAATTTTATTAATAGTATTGAAAGCTTTACTCTTTCTTTTCTTAATTTTAGATAATATTTCGAATCTTGAACAAACTCTCTGAATTTGCCTAGCAAGGTCTCTATTTTTTGTGCAATATTCAATAATCCCAATATCTTTTCTAACACTTCCGTCAGTGTCATAAAGCCCAGCTAAAAGGTTGCTAATGCCTTCTTTATTGGATTTTAATAAATTGGAAGGTATCTTTTTATATAATGAAGTTATTGGCTCGTTATAATCTTTATAAAATAAATCCCTTATTTTTTTAACAAAGTCTTTATCTCTAATATAGATTCTTGTAACATTTTTATCAAACCTTCTTCTTAAGTCTCCATTTGAAAACTTTTTAATTAAATAGATATAATCCTCAATAATTTCCTTATCATTATTCACAAACTCTATTCTATCTTTTGCTATATATCCATCGCCTATAATATATCCGATTAGCCTTGCGAAATCCACATCAATCTCATTATTTGCATCAATTTCAATTACTCTCGGACAAGCTATTAAACTTCCCTCTTTTAAGTCTTGAATTAATCTGCTATAAACCTCTTCATTAACAAAAGACATAATTGGATGGCTTCCAGTTGCCTTTAGCTCTCTCCCAGTTCTTGTTCTTATTTTATAAATTTCTTCCCCCTTTCTTTTAATAAACTTAGAAATCTGCTTTTTCTCGCATTTCATTGTTTCTTTATTAAGAGAGAGTATCTCGATTAAAGCGTCACCGCCGACATAAATACCATCCTCTAAAGTTTTAACTTGGTTTGCTTTAGCAACTTGTTCCTCAACTAATTTTCCAAGTTCGATTTCATCTCCGTTAGCTAGAGTTACAATAGTATCGTAGCTACATGATTTTCCGCTTCCATTTGGACCTATAAAAATATTAATTCCTTCATCAAACGGCACTTCTGTTTTTCTTGCAAAGCTCTTGAAGCCTTGCATAACTATCTTTTTTACATAAACCATTAATAATGAATAATTTGGGGGTATTTAAAAATTCCTCGTTGTTTGATTTTAACTAAAGAACGCTAAATATTCGCAGGATCAATTCTTTTTAGTTCATTAATTTTATCGAAATCAGAATCTTCAGAAATAATTTCATTAACGCCTACGTGAAGAGCAGTTGCAGCGTGGATTGCATCCCTAGGCCTTATATTATATTTTTCTATTAGTTTTTGTGCTCTTAAAATAATGTCTTTTTTTGTGTCAACAAATTTTAGGTTTGGAAAAACCAAAAACTTTTTTCCTTCGCTAATTGCAGATTCCGAATTAATAAATTTGCGTAAAACATATACTAATTCATCCCAACTCAGTATACTTGTAATTCCTTCAAATTCGTTATTAATTATTTTTCTTAGAACATCCTGAGAATTAACATCATCTCTAAGAATTGCTTGGATAAAAACATTTGAATCAATGTATTCTTTCTTCATATTGCTCCTCATATGTTTTTTTCAAATCCTGTATGGCAAGCTTTTTCTTAAGTTTTGGGACATTTAAGAAATCTTTTAAAAATCCCTCATTATTCTCTTTTTTCATGATTATTGCGTTATTTTTAACCTCAAAGATTACATTTATTCCTACATCTAACCCTAAACAATCTCGAATATCCTTGGGTATTACGATTTGACCTTTTTCTCCAATTTCTCTTCTCATCATCATACAGATTTTAGTTGGAACGAGTATTTAAACTTATTCCTACTAGCAATTCAGAATTATTTGACTTATATTTTCACTTTTTAGCCGTTTTCCATATTAAAATATTCCATGAAACTATTAGCAACATCTTCTGAACTGATACAAATAGGGGTAATTTTCTTTCCAAAAATTACAATATAGACATTCCCGTTGATTCAGTTACTAAAAAACGGGAATGTATAGACAGAGATTACCGAACTAAAGGTAACCAAATTATCGGGAATCTCTGTAATATTCTTGTTATTGTAAACATTTATTGCCACGGGGGATGTATGTTCTATATATGGCACTCAACCCTTAGTTATTAAGGAAGACATTGAAGGGGGATTGTATTCAAAACAAATTCCGCAAAAACCCTTATAAAGTATATTTTCTAGAATATACTATGCTTAATTTAAAAGAGGGGCAATTAAAGATATTCGTAATTAATCTTATTTATCTCCTAATCTTTTTGTATATTTTCTTAGGAAGAAGGAACTACGAGTTTGTTGGATATATTTTTGTTGTAGTTTTACTCCTCATGGTTATATTATTAACAAACAAAAAAGTAAATTATTCTAATTTTGTTTTATGGGGGTTAACTCTTTGGGGTTTGATGCACATGTTTGGCGGAGGTCTTCTTCTTAATAATGGTACAATGAAATTATATGCTTTAATCCTCATTCCTTTATCTGAAACATACCAGATATTTCGTTATGATCAGCTTGTACATATAATTGGATTTGGAGTTTCTACATTGATTATGATTGCAATAATTAAACCACATTTAAGGGATAAGCTAAAAGGTAGGGTTGCTCTTGGAATTGTTATTATTATGGCAGGTTTAGGCGTCGGAGCAGTAAATGAAATAATAGAATTCACAGCAACAGTTTTTGTTCCTGAGACAGGAGTTGGCGGTTATGTTAATAATTCTCTTGACCTTGTTTCAGATTTAATTGGAGCTATTTTAGCTTGGATTTATATTGTTATTAAAAAGTATGAAATATAAAAAAATTAAAAGCAAAAAAGAAATTAAGTTTTGTTTAAAAATAAAATAAATAAAATAAAATAAACAAAATAAAAATTAATAATAACTGCTTTCTCCAAGCTCTTCTTGTTTTTCAGGTTTTCTTGTCAATAAAACTATTAGAACAACTAATAGCACAACGAAAACTATTGCTAGAATAACTGTCAATAAAA
>Ga0209542_10020153_pt1 | contig 10600 bp, 7 predicted proteins | sample RifCSPhighO2_01_FD_184028 | JGI IMG/M metagenome (GOLD analysis project Ga0209542, IMG submission 184028) | Soil microbial communities from Rifle, Colorado - Rifle CSP2_plank highO2_0.1 (SPAdes) (version 2) | ecosystem: Environmental > Terrestrial > Deep subsurface > Rock core/Sediment ...
AACCGGGCCGCCGCCCATGCGAGCACGCATGCAAACACAAGTATCCTCCCTCCGAGTGATTCGGTAATGAAAAAGGTGAAGCGCTCCACGGGCTTACACCTGTGGCATCAGCCCATTCGGGCTTCCGCGGAGCGCGGAACCCCGCACCGAAAGCCTTCGGTGGGCGCTGCGTCCACCACGCCATGGCGGGGTGGCTTTCTGGTGCGCGGGTAAAATACGCGCCGATGATCAAAATGGCGAACGAGGAAACCAGCGCATACAACGCAGTTGCTTGTTTCACCATAACTTTCTAAATAATCCTGAAATGATATTACGCGCTTTGTGTTTCCTTCTTTATTTCAAGCGTCACCAGCGTGCCACCTCGCTCTCCTTGAGTGAACGAAACCGTACCAATCGTTTCCATAATCATTATTCCTCGTCCGCTTTCCTTGAGTAAATTTTTAGGGGCGAGTGGATCGGGTAAACCTTTCGGCACAAATGGCTTCTTTCCTTCATCCTCTATCTCAACTTTGATCGTAGTGTCGGTGATGGCATACGAAATATAGAGGTGTTTTATGTCTCCGTATTTCTTCTCCGCTTCAGCAACCTTAGTTTCATAACCAGGCGCAGACGCCCCCTCGCGCACTCTCAAACAACCGTGAATGACCGCGTTATTGATCGCTTCGGTTATTGCCGTCATCGCAGTGTCCAACGACTGCTGCAGCCACCTTGCTTCCTGCAAGGCAGCTTCCAAAATCTTTTCCGCCTCTACAACTAACTTTCTTTTGCTCAACATAGTTATCTTATTCTCTTCAACCACTATCTCCTGCGGCGCTGCGTTCTCGTAAGGTTCGCCAAGCTCTCCCGGCGGAAGTTTAGACATAAAAATATTCGCGTGACTTACATCTCGATGTTAATCGGATTTTTAAGAAGGCTTGCATATTTCTTCTTGAACTTCTCCAATTTCGGCGCGATGACTGCCTGGCAATAGCCTGCACCGGGATTGCTCTGATAGTAATTATGATGGTAGTCTTCTGCCGGATAAAATTCCTTGAGCGGCTTCAGCTCGGTGACGATCGGCTGGTCAAACGCCCCGCTTTCCTGGATTTCCTTCATGACCTCTTCCGCCGCCTTCTTCTGCTCTTCGTCCGCATAGAGAATAATGGAGCGATACTGCTCCCCCACATCCGCGCCCTGGCGGTTCTTCGTCGTAGGGTTATGCGTTGCGAAAAAAATTTCGGCCAGATCGCGGTAAGCAATCTGCGCCGGATCGAATTCAATCTGAATGACTTCTGCGTGCCCCGTTTTGCCCCTGCGAACTTCTTCATAGGTTGGAGCCTGCCCAGATCCTGACGAAGGGATTCCTCCTGCATAGCCCGGCATGACGGAAATCACTCCTTTCAAATCCTGAAACACCGCTTCCGTACACCAGAAGCAGCCGCCGCCGAATACGGCAATTCGCATATCTGACGTAGTCATAGATGAATCGATATCGTCGCGCGAAATCCGATGAGCGCGGTAATAATCACGAACATCAGCACCCACGACCTTTAATAGATATTATGGTTATTGTACTCTGTTTCGCATTAAAACGTAAGGAAAAAATGGACAAAAATGGAAAAAAACTTGACAAACGAAGGAAAATGCTCTTTGATGTAATGAGTCGAATGCCTTACCAATTAAATATTTTCAACAAAGGCTATGAATCCCAAGAAAAATCTCACCATTTCTCTCCTTACCGCAGGGGCGTTCGTGATGCTCGGCGCTGCGAATATAGCGCTCGCAAACCACAGTTGGGGTAATTACCACTGGTCGCGCGCGGCAAATCCATTCACTCTCCGCGTCGTCGACAGCATGACCTCTGCCTGGGACGCCTATCTCACGGAAGCGAAAAACGACTGGTCGGCTTCGAGCGTGCTCGACCTCTCCGCGGAAACCGGCTCCATCGCAAACAACCAGCGCCGGCAATGCAAGCCCGTTGCCGGGAAGATCCGCGCCTGCAATTATGCGTACGGCAGCAACGGATGGCTCGGCCTCGCCCAAATCTGGGTATCGGGGAATCATATCACCCAGGGAACCGCAAAAGTGAACGACACGTACTTCAATACTTCAACCTACAATACCCCTGCCTGGCGCAGACTGGTCATGTGCCAGGAGATCGCGCACGACTTCGGGCTTGACCACCAGGACGAGGATTTTTCGAACCCTAATCTCGGATCGTGCATGGACTATACGTCCGACCCAGACGGCCCGCCTTCCAACGAGCACCCGAACCAGCACGACTACGACCAGCTGGAGACCATCTATGCCCACCTCGACGGGTCCGCACAGACAAACGTGCCATGGTGGCAAGGACTCTTCGGACAGCGGCCGGCCCTTGCCGCCCTGCCGGAAGCGACACTCGACCGGGAAATAATCGGGGAGTGGAGGGAAGACGCGCAAGAGTGGAGAGACGAGGCGCACGCATGGGGCAAGGAGATGAGGCGAGACGCCCGCAACCGCACGTCACTCTACGTGCGCGAGCTGAACAAAAACGAGAAGGTATTCACCTTCGTCATCTGGGTTGATCCTCCCGCAGAAGCACATTGACGCATCGCACCGCGCGCACCGAACGCACCCGCACCACAACCTCCCTGCCGGGAGGTTGTGTGCTGTGAAACAATTATCCGCTCTTATGCTGCATTCTTTCTCACCTGGCGCACAAAGAAGATATACGCGCCGTCAATGATGCCGGCCCAGAGCGCAAGCAAAATTCAAATTGTTGTAATGCTAAGTGCTTGAATGCAAACACGTTGCGCCATTGTAACCTGAATACCCGTTCCTGTAAAGCAGACGGGGAGAGCTCAAACAAAAAACTCCGCCCAACCGCGGAGCCTGCATCGTTGCGCCTCAATCGTAAATCATTACTCTTGCCGCTTCCTCTTCAACTTTCTTTCACTCCACTCACGCAAGGATTCACGAACCACTTCTGCCAACCCGCATAGCCGCGCCAGGTAAAGGTGCGCGTGTTCCTTGTTCTTTTCCCCTTGTGTGCAGCCGTTGGTGAGTTCGATTTGAATATCTGTCAACAATTCCTTGATGAAATAAGGAAATATATCCTCCGGAACGCTCTCATCGTGCGCGTATGCGTCAATGGCGCTGTTCAACCGCGCGCCCAAACTGTCTTGAATACCGATAACCGTCTCACCCTTTGACAATGATTCCATAAATCGGAAAAAATCGTTTTGCAGCGCCATGAGATCGTCCGGCATTGTAAACGTGTCGCCTGAAGAAAAAAAGACGTAATCCATTTGCAATCGCCATACATCACCGTACAGCGCATGGAGCGCAAAGAATTGCGGATTCTTCGGCGGCTCGCGCTCGATCGCGGCGCGCAATAACTCCGGAATAGATTTGTCTGGCGGGTTGCTTGCCGTATAGATGGCCTCTCCGTTTTGCTCCAGCTCCTGATGCGCGCGCTGGATGAAATACTGATAAAGGCTTTTCATGACTTGCGCACCGCGCATTGCGTCGCCAGTAGCTCGTCCAGATTCAAGTGATTCATTCAATATAAATTTTTTTATTTCATCACTCTCGATCCTTGCTTGAGTATATGGAAATTTCAAAAATTCATCGAATTTTTGCTGCGCCACATTGATGAAATTTTCGGCGAATCCCGCGCCCTGCCCGAAGAGTTCAGCATTGACCTCCGGCTTCAAGGCGGCGCTTAAATCCAGGATGCAATTTGTCAATGCTTTCTTTGTGATCGCTTGCAAGCCCGCCTTCTTCGTATTATATCCTGCGCGTTCCTCTATACCATCAACATCAGCAACACGACTATTGAATTCATCCATGAATGCGTCAAGCGCGTTTTGGAGTAGAGGCCGCCATGCGTCGAGAAATTTATTTTTCACCTTCTCAATAATCTGCTGCAGCGACGCGGGAGAATCACCCTTCTTCAGGTAGGCACATATTTCTTCAATGAGCGCCCGTGCGTGTTCTTTCCGAGCGTCCTCGTCATCACCGTCGTGCGCTTCGAAATTTTTACCTGCAAGCATACGTCTTACGGCGTTATCCTTTTAATCAACCTAGGGAACGGCGCGCCCTACGCTCCCGCGTCTAAAAACGTAATCATTTCGTCTCATCCCGCTTCGCCTCCCACCGCCGCAGGGCTTCGCGACAGGCGTCTGTAAAGGCAAGCAACACCGCCGCTTCTTCCCGCCGCACGTCATGCGCAGGTGTTGACACGTCACTGCCCCCCCCTGAGATCTCTTCCTCACGGCCCCGCTCTATTCCTTCCAACGCCATTACCGCGCCGTACGCAATGCCGGGCGCATCGTCGCCACGCACCGCATCATCAAGTATCCGTCCAATCATAGAGGCTGATTTCTCTCTTGCGAGGAGAGACGCCTCCATCACTTCTTTTGCGAGATTTCGTATAGTCCGCACACAGTTTTGCACATCCTGAGAAGGATTTTCGGCTACACCGCCGTAGCGCAAGCGAATACGTTCGCGCCATACCCTGGCGCGCAACACGCGCAATCCGATAAATCGGGAACCACCAACGGCGAGATGAAAAAACTGTGTGCTTACACGCTTGCAAAGCTCTTCTAATGTCTCATCCGTAGATTCCTGCTCCTCATAAGGATACATCTCATCTACCGCCACCCACTCAGCTGTCTTAAGCAACGTATCGCGCACTTCTTGCGCATCTTCAAATGGAGCAGCGACTTCCACGATAAAACGCATAATCTCGTCGGCACTTTTAGCGAAATCATAACCGTGCGCGCGGTGCGCCGCAATCCACAGTTCGGCGATAAGAGGTGCCGCTCGCAGTTCAACTTCGGTCGCATTCTTCGCCCACGCCCGCCTGTCTTTGTCGCTCTTGATACTCATTGCCTTCAACCAAATATCGGCTGCTACCTGCACGATAAGTAATTTATCGTCTGATGATTCATACTGATTCTCAACATCCAATAACCCTCTTTCCACCAACTTAAAAACAGCCTGCCAATCATCGGGTCGGTTCGCCGCCACCTGTCTGATAATATCATCCAGCTGCGTCTGAAAAAAAAATTTGCCATCCTCATCCTTGTGCAACAACCCGGCAACCACGTCTTTGGCCACTTCTTCAGCAGACTTAAATACTTCCTTCCCGTGAGATTCTCCTCTCTCAGTCATATGTTACGGCGTGATGCGATTGATAAGCCGAGGAAACGGAATGGTTTCGCGCACGTGATCGAGTTTGCAAATCCACGCGACCAGGCGTTCCAATCCCACGCCGAATCCGGAATGCGGCACGGAGCCGAACCGCCTGAGATCCAGGTACCACTCAAACGCCTCCATCGGAAGATCATGCTCTTTGATGCGTGCTTTCAGGAGTTCGATATTTTCTTCGCGCTGACTCCCTCCGATTACTTCGCCGTAACCTTCGGGCGCGAGCAAGTCGGCGCACAAAACTCTCTCATCATCATCAGGATCGCGCTTCATGTAAAATGCCTTCACTTTGGCGGGGTATTTTTCTATAAAAATCGGCGTCTCGTACTCTTTCGTGAGCGTCGTCTCGTCGTCTCCCCCTAAATCGTCGTCTTCCTTGATATCGCTCCCCAGCGCATGCAATTTTTGCACCGCATCCCGGTGCGTGATACGCGGAAACGGCGCGACTATTTTTTTCAGCGGCTCAATATCCCGTTCCAATGTTTTGAGTTCAACCGCATACTGGGCAACCACCTGGGACACGATAAAACTGATCAGCTGTTCCTGGATTTCCATATTGCCGGCATGGTCGACAAACGCCGCTTCCGCATCCATCATCCAGAATTCGGTAAGATGCCGGCGGGTCTTTGATTTTTCCGCGCGGAAGACCGGCCCGAAATCGTAGACGCGACCCAGCGACCCTATCCTCGCCTCCAGATACAGCTGTCCCGACTGCGTGAGGTACGCAGTACCTAAGTCAAAATAGTCAACGCCGAAGAGCGTCGTCGTTCCTTCACATGCGGCCGGCGTGAGAATCGGAGAGTCGAACCGCGTGAATCCGTGCGTATCCAGCCATTCCTGCATGAGACGCTCTATCCCCGCGCGAATCCGCAGAATCGCCCATTGCCGCGGACTGCGGATCCACAAATGCCGGTTATCCAGGAGAAAATCAGGCCCGTGCTCTTTCTTGCCGATGGGATACTCTTCCGCTTTCTGCAGTACGCGCACCTGCGTCGCCTGCACTTCATACACGCCTTTCTGTTTTGGATGCTCGGAAACGATTCCTGCCAGCTCGACCGACGATTCGATAGCGATGCTGTGCGCGGCGGCCCAGTCTTCCGGGCGCAGCGCCGCACGATTCACAATCGCCTGCACAAATCCCGACCCGTCACGCAGCTGCAAAAATGCAATGCTCCCCGACGAACGGACATTCATAACCCAGCCCTTGAGGCACACGTCACTCCCTAAATGCTCTTTTAATTCATGAATCGCAATGTACGGCGCCATATTCTCTCATCGGTTATATGAAAAGTTCCCCGCAATAATAGCTCATGCATGCGTTAGATTTTCGCAAGCGTGAGTCCTGTAATTTTTGCAAATGCTCCTCGTCTCTAGTCACGAGCGTGCTGTGGGTCAGGATCGCCGTCGCGGCTATGACGCTATCAGGCGTGCGCAGTCGGTAGCGCCGCCGAAGGTCTGCCGCCAATCGGGCTACGGGAGAATCAAACGGCACGATGATCAAGGTGGCGAGAAACGCGTTGAAGAGAAACCGACGTCGTCCCGTCCTCCTCGTGCCGAATATCTTCCCACGTCAGCCCAACCCGATCCATTAGGAGGCGGATGTAATGTGCGGTCTGACGCTTGTGACGCGTGGCGGAAATAGTGGTATTCATATGCCCTCAACTATACCAAACGCATGACGAACGTCAACGCGCATGAATGCTGCCCGCAACACAAGGGCACGGCGCGAAAACGCCGCGCGAAGATACTTCATCGCGAAAACCGCACGGACTCTCTATCAACCGGCACACACGCTCAACAAAAAACGGCCCATAGAGAGCCGCCTCCGTCAATCGGATAGACATTAATCTTCCTGCACCGCTTCCAGCATCTTCAGTTCGTCCTGTATGATCTTATCCCATTCTTCTGTGCTGAGTTGTATACCATACCGCATGCATGGCAACACAACGAATCAAAAAACCCTAGCGGACCGGTTACCCGGCTGGCTAGGGCGTGCATTCATTCATAAATAAACGTCAATCCTCCAGCAGCCATTGATACACGGGCATGATGCGTATCCTCTGTCCACGCTGCGCCAACTCGTCGCTCTGGTCCTCGGTCAAAATAATGCCCTCCCGCAGCCGGTGCGCTGCCATGGCCTCCCGCAGGCCGGCAAGTTCCCGCTCCCGGTTGAGGCGCGCAAGGCCGCGCGTCACTTGAATGGCCTGGGTGATCGTGCGGCCTTCTCGAATCAGGAAATCGCACTCTCGTGCGACCTTATGATAAAACACTTCCTTACCGCGCCGCTTCAATTCCAAAAACACCACATTCTCCAGTATATGCCCGTAATTTTCCGAGAACGCAAACGAGACAGCTTGTATCAAACCGGTGTCAATGCTGAATATTTTGCGGTCATTGATGAACTGGACCTTCAGGGAAAAATCGTATTTTGGCGTCGTAAAATTGAGATAACTTTCCTCCAGAAACTCAATGTAATTTTTGACCGTCGTCACGCTTTTGAACGCCAACAGCCGCTTGAGGTTATTGAAGCTTATCCGGCTGGCGCTATGCGACAATAAAAAGAACGCGAGCTCCCGAAAGGACTTGATGTCTCTGATTTTGAAACGAAGCAATACATCCTTCAATAAAATGTCCTGGTACAATTGTGTCAATTCATTCTTGTCCTGGCTTTTCACCACTTCCGGGAAACCGCCGAATGCGACATACGTCCGGAAGTGCCGCTTGAGCTGGCTGCGCTCTTTCGTCGTATACACGGTCTTGAGCGGGAAACGATGATACTGCAAACACTCCCGAAAGCTGAAAGGGAAGAGCTCGAGCCTCATATGGCGGCCGGTGAGGGCGGTGGCAAATTCGGAGCTTAGGAGCTTGGCGTTGCTGCCGGTAACGAAAATCTTATGGCCTTCGCTGAATAAGCGCCGCACGAATTTTTCCCATCCTGCGATATTTTGAATCTCGTCAAAGAAAAAGGTGGACTGCTCGCCGTAGTGTTCCAGCCACACCTCATAGAGCGCATTAAAATCGCGATAGGTAAAATCCAACAGCCGCTCGTCTTCAAAGTTGAGATAATAATACCCCGGGAAATCCCGCGCGAGCTGCTTCAGGAGCGTGGATTTGCCGCAACGCCTCACCCCGGTAATGGCGGTTATTTTCTTGGTGCGAAGAAACGACGGCGGAACGCGCCGGGGTACCCACGTCTCTGCTTTCTCAAATAATTCGCGCTGTTCCCGCACTGTTTGGGCGAGCACGCTTCTATCCATACCTAATGCATATTATGAGTATATTTTATACATCTCTACTGTATATTATTTACCTTGATCCGCCAAACAAGCCGATGCATCGGCGCATCAAGGCTTGAATATATCAAAGCTCTCTTGTCTTCTTGCTTCCTTGTTTTTTGTTTTCTTGCCTACCGCTCCTGTGCCGCATGCCGGAAGACTGCCTTGATCCACTCGATCATCGCAACGAAGGCGATGCCGATGACCGCGATCAGCGCCCAGTCCATGATCATCAGCGGTACGGTGCCGAACAGGCGCTGCAGGGGCGGCGCATACACTGCGGCGATCTGCAGGAGGAGGCTTGTCGCCGTGGCAACAATGACCAAAGGATTGCGGAAGAAACTGATGCGCCAGAGCGGTTCTTTCATGGAACGGAGGGAGAAGATATAGCAGAGGGTGGCCACGGAAAGCACGGTAAAGGACATGGTACGGGCGAGCGCGAGCGCATCAAACAGCTTCCAGTAGAGGATAAATACGCCGAGACTGAAGGCGGCAAGCCCGGTGCTCACGATCAGGATCACCCAGCGGTGTCCGGCAGTCACCAGCGGTTCGCTGCGCGCGCGCGGGCGTTCCCGCATAATGCCGGGGGCGGATGGCTCCCGCGTCAGCGCCAGCGCGGGAAACGAGTCGGTGACCATATTGATCCACAAAATCTGCGCCGGCAGGAAGGGCAGCGGCAGCCCGCACAAAAGCGATACGGAAATCGCGAGCATCTCCGCGAAACTGTTGGAGATGAGATAGACCGTGACCGTGCGGATAGTCTCAAAAATCGCCCGTCCCTGGCGAATTGCCGCGGTAATGGTCGAGAAATTATTTTCGATGAGCACCAGGTCTGACGCTTCCTTGGCCACGTCCGTGCCGCTGCCCAGCGCCACGCCGATATCCGCGGCCTTCAAGGCGGGCGCGTCATTGACGCCGTCCCCGGTCATCGCCACCACGGCTCCCTTTTTCCTCCAGGCCCCGATGATGCGCAGTTTGTCTTCCGGGGTCGCGCGGGCATAGACGGCGATGTTCTTCACGCGTTGCGCGAATTCCTGGGGTTTAAGAGACGCAAGCTCCGTCCCGTCCATAACCTCTTTGCCTTGTGTCAATAACCCGAGATTTTTTGCTATGGCGGTCGCAGTCAGCCGGTGGTCGCCAGTGATCATCACCGTGGCAATGCCTGCTTTTTCCGCGGCGGCAATGGCGTCTGCGGCTTCCGCGCGCACAGGATCCTGAATGCCCACAAAACCGAGGAAGGTGAGATTCTCTAGATTACCCACCCCTTCGCCCTTCCTAAGGAGGGGAATGTGTAAATCCCCTCTTGAGAGGGGTGGCCGGAGGCCGGGGTGTGTCCACTCCTTCTGGGTGAGACACAGCACCCGAAGCCCTTTGCCGCTCAACCGCGCGACGCGGCGGGTAAGCGCGGCGCGATCGCGCGCGCTCAAAACAACCGCACCGCGGCCAGTCATCGCGTGCGTCACCTGCGCAAGGAGCGTCTCCGGCGCGCCTTTGATATACAGAATATTCCCCTCTGGAGAGGGGTGGCCGCGAAGCGGACGGGGTGTGTACCCATGCAGCGTCGCCATGAATTTTGTTGCCGAGCTAAATGGTATTTCATCAACCCGCTTGTGAGCCCGCCGGAGCGCGCCGACGTCAATGCCGACGTGCACAAGCATATCCATGAGCGCGCGGTCTGTGGTATTGCCCGTGGCGGCGATCTTCCCTTCCTGCCCGGGCACGGCTGCGTCGTTGCAGAGCGCGGCAGCCGCACACAGTGATGCGACATCCTGCGGGATCGCTCCCCGCTGCAGCGCATCTGCCTCGTGCGATCCGCTCCAGGTCTCAATGGCCACCACTTTCATCTGCCCCTCGGTCAGCGTCCCGGTCTTGTCCGTGCAAATCACCGACGTGGCGCCCAGGGTTTCCGCGGCGATCAGGCTCCGCACCAGCCCTTTGCGACGCAATATTTCCTGCATGCCGAGCGCGAGAATCACCGTCAGCGCGATGGTGAGGCCCTCGGGAATCGCGGATACTGCGACCGCGATGGAAGTCGCGAACATCTCAGCCAGCGGCCGTCCGGCGAGTAAGCCGATGAAAAACATCAAAGCGACCACCGCGAGAATGATGAGCAGCAGATGACGCGCGAAACGATCGAGCTGGTTTTGCAG
>Ga0209542_10020154_pt1 | contig 10598 bp, 11 predicted proteins | sample RifCSPhighO2_01_FD_184028 | JGI IMG/M metagenome (GOLD analysis project Ga0209542, IMG submission 184028) | Soil microbial communities from Rifle, Colorado - Rifle CSP2_plank highO2_0.1 (SPAdes) (version 2) | ecosystem: Environmental > Terrestrial > Deep subsurface > Rock core/Sediment ...
ATCGCTAATACGTTTCCAGGATGCGCCACTTGATTCACTCTTCCATAAACCGCTACCATTCGTTCCCATAAATATGACTGCGGAACTTGACGGATGAAAAAAAATGGTCTGAATGGACAGTTGCATTGGCTCGCCTTTGGCTTGAAACCGGATCTCTTTCCAGGACTCGCCACCATCAACCGAACGCCAGATGCCGGACTCCATTACGCCGCCGCTTGAGGCACCTCCCACAAACGCAAATTGTGGCACGGCAAAACCGACCATATTTAAAACAAACGGGAAAACAATAACAATAACAAGTATGGCAACTAAAATGGCAAGAAAAATTCTCAACTTTGCGAACAGCACGAACCTCGTTAGAGAGAAACAGTTTTAATCTCTAAATTGATTAGAGCGTTTTTTAATAAAAAGTGTCTTACAAAAACAAGAAAAAATATGTTTCTCTCTAACAGGACGAACAATTTATCCTCCTCGGGCGACTCGCGAACAGCGCGAACAGAGCCTTCCGTACTGTTAGTGCTGTTCGTTCCTGTTCGTGCTGTTAGTGGTTAACGCCTCCATAAACATCACATCCATGGCCAGGCGCGGATTAACATTGGTGGTCTCAAGTATTGAAAGAATGCGATGAATTTCTTTTAGACGGCTGGCTGCGGCCTGATAAGATTTTTTTTGCGAAACTGCCGAACATAAATTCTTCCGCAAAGTACCGATAAGAAATTCGGATGCGATCCGGCATTCTTCTTTATTTTTGGAAACGCGCTCGGCCAAGACCAAGGCCGACGGAATGTCGCGGAGCGCAAGAATTGATTCTACCTCATTTCGCATTTTTTCCTGTTTTAATAAAAAGGATGGATCCTCCAGGGCGCGCAGGGCAATTCCGGGTCGGCCGGAAGCCGCTGCCAAAATCGCGTCTGCTTTGTCGGGTTTAACCTTTTTTTCTTCTAAAAATTTACGTAATACTCCATCCGGCAGCAAAGAAAATCTAAGCGGCTCTGCGCGCGAAACAATGGTTGGCAGAACCGAATCATGCGCCGAACTTATCAATAAAAATAAAGTTCGCTCGCCCGGCTCTTCCAGCAGTTTCAAAAAAGCGTTTGCGGCCTCCTGGCTCAATTTTTCCGCTTCATTAATTATGGCAATCCGCCATTTCTCTGCTTCTGGCGCAAACGAAAACTTGCGTTTCAGTTCCCGAATATCCTCTATCGGAATATCTTTACGAATTTCTTTTTTGGAGACAAGAGTGTGTTCGATATCAAGAATTATTACGCCGGGGTGAATATCCTGCTTGATTTGACGGCAATCCGCGCATCCATCTCCGGCATCGCCGATCTTATTCTTATTTGGGCATATTAAAACACGCGCAACTTCCTTGGCCAATGCAAATTTTCCCACATGTTCCGGGCCATAAAATAAATAGGCGTGGGCCATCCGCCCGCGTCGTATCACTTTTTCCAGATATTCAATTTGCCGTTCGTGTCCTAAAATCACTTGACTTTTAAATGTTTTTATGATATAATGGTTCTATCTTTGATTGGTGTCCTAAACCCTCATTCCATTTTCTCTCATCTTGCCACCCGGCGTCCAGTCGGGTGGTTTACTTTTTGACAATGGCCCGGTGCACTAAAACCGGTCGTTCTTTAATTCCTTCTTTCTCTTGCGCTGATTTAAGTTTTAGTCCCTTAAACGGATTTTCACCGGACATAAATAAACGGAAATTTTAAAATTTAAAGATTTAAGCCCGACGAGCGTCTTTTTTCTACAATATGCCGAGGGAACCGCACCCTACCTTTTACTCATTATACTCCTCTTATACACCTCCAAATGCTCCAAAGCGATTCCGGTGCCTTTGACCACGCAGAGCAGGGCATCTTCAGCCACATGCGCCGGAACTCCGGTTTCCTGAAATACCAGCTCATCAATGTTTCGCAGGAGCGACCCGCCGCCGGTCATCACAATCCCCCGATCCATGATGTCAGCAGCAAGTTCGGGCGGCGTATCGTGCAAAACCGATTTTACCGCGCGCACAATCTCATCCAGCTCATCCGAAATCGCTTCAGTAATTTCCATAGAATGAATTTCAATCGTACGCGGAAGCCCGGTCATTAAATCACGTCCTTTAATTTCCATTTTCATTTTAGGATCATCCATCGGCACCGCGGACCCGATTTTAATTTTCATATCTTCGGAAGTCCTGTCTCCGATAGCAAGATTATAGTGCCGCTTGATATATTCGGCGATGGCCTGATCAAGTTTATTTCCCGCGACTTTAACCGAAGTGGCTGCGACAATTCCACCTAGGGAAATAACCGCAATATCGGACGTTCCACCGCCAATATCCACCACCATATGCCCGGCCGGCTCGTTAATAGGAATACCGGCGCCAATGGCCGCCAGCACCGGTTCTTTAACTACGTAGGCGGCCTTAGCTCCGGCCTGCACGGTTGCTTCAATTACGGCCCGGCGTTCAGTGGAGGTAACCCCGGCCGGCACTGATACCATAACTTCCGGACGGAACAAACGGACTCTACCGCTGGCTTTGGAAATAAAATAACGAAGCATGGCTTCAGTCACGCGATAATCCGCAATAACTCCATCCCGCAAAGGGCGATATGCCACAATGGTTTCCGGGGTTCTACCGATCATCTCCCGCGCCTCATTTCCCACAGCTAAAACCACATTCTCGTAGCGCGAGACAGCCACCACGGATGGCTCATTTACCACCACCCCTTTTTTCGGCACAAACACTAAAGTATTGGCAGTGCCAAGGTCAATTCCTATTTTTCTGATGAACATACTTTTTTATCTTTACCCTCCTGCTTTGAGGAGATGAATAAGTGTTTTGTTTTCGAAACAATGGGAGGACAAAATTGCTTGGTTTTCCGGCTTATCGGAAAAATTTTGTCCGACCCTTAGCGAGGCCGCCGCTGGAGCGGCCGAGTCGTGTTTCGAAAATAAAATACTTATGCAGCTCTATATTCTTTTTATATCTGCTCCCAACCGCCCCAATCTCTCCTCAATTTTCTCATATCCCCTATCAATATGCTCAACTCCGGTTATGATTGACTCCCCTTCGGCGGCCAACGCCGCAATTATATGCGCCATGCCAGCCCGGATATCGGTCATGGCAATCGCGGCTCCGTACAGCTTCACGGGCCCTCTTATACGCACGCTGTGATTGGCCGCCTGACTGGCAAACCGACACGGCGAGAATCCAAGACATTCACCTGATATCTCAATATACGCTCCCATGCGTATAAGGTCTGCGGTATAACCGAAACGGTCTTCATAAACCGTCTCATGTATTATTGATTCTCCATCCGCGCGCGTCAAGAGCACGCAAATTGGCTGCTGCCAATCAGTCATAAAACCCGGATGAGGGGATGTTTCAATCCGCAAAGGCCTATATTGATCCTTCCCTTTAAATATTATTCCGCCGTCTGTCAAGGAGACAAATCCGCCCATCTCATCCGCTTTGGCCAGAAATGATTTCAAATGTTCTTTCCGCGCCCCACGCACCCAAACCTCTCCTCCGGTCGCAAGCGCGGCCGTAGCAAATGACACCGCTTCATTCCGGTCAGGAATCACGCTTACCGATGCCCCGTGAAGCTTGTTCACCCCATCTATTTCTACAACGCGCTCCTCCGGCTTCCATAAAATTTTAGCTCCCATCAAACGCAACATCTCAACCAAATTATAAATTTCCGGCTCCACTGCCGCGTTTTTAATTGTCGTCCTCCCCTGCGCCAAAGTTGCCGCCAAAATCACATTTTCAGTGGCGCCCACCGAGGGAAAAGGAAACTCAATCTCGGCGCCATGAATTTCGCCGGCCTCGGCGAAATATGACTGCTCTTTTCGGCGAACCTCAACACCCATTTTCTCAAACGCTTCTATATGAAAATTAATAGGCCGATGCCCGATGGGGCACCCGCCCAATACCGGCACTTCGGCATATCCCGAGCGGTGCAGAAGCGGCCCCAAAGCCAGAACAGGTATGCGGTTTTTCCGCGATAATTCAGGAACAATCGGATGCAAAACTTCGGGTGTATGAATTTTAACGGTATGCGCTTCACGATCCAGCAACACCCGGCTTCCTATTTTTTCACAAAGTTCAACCGTAATATCCGTATCATGAGTTAAAGGGACGTTTTCAATAACGCACGGCTCATCGGTAAGCAAAGACGCGATCATCAATTTCGTCACGGCATTTTTTGAGCCGCGAATTTCAATCTCGCCCGCCAGGGGCCTACCGCCCCGGATAATAAATTTATCTCCAGACATAAATATATCATAGCGTAAAAGTCCTTTATTTTCAAACATGCATATTACTGTTATTATATAGAAATGCAGCGCCAAACCAGAAAAAAATTCTTCTATCTGCTGTTTGCCGCGTTTATTGTGCTCGCACCCGTCATCATCGCCTATTCGCTTGGCTATACTATAAATTTCTCCACCTGGTCCCTTGAACAACGCGGCGGAATTTTCATTAAATCAAAAATTGCGCGGATCTCTATTTTTCTAAATAACGAGTTCCAAAAAGAGACATCGCTATTTTCCGGAGGCGCCCTGCTTACCGAGATACAATCCGGGACCCATCTTCTGCGACTGGAAAAAGAAAATTACCGGCCCTGGTCAAAAACAGTCGCGGTAGAACCAGCAGCGGTCACCGAAATACGCAATGTCATTTTAATCCCGTCTCCGATATTAACCGCAACCGCAACGCGGGATGAAATCGCAACGCTCGCCGCAACCACCTCCGCTTCCTCACGAAAACTGCGCCTGGACAAAGAAAAAAATCTGGTGGAAGATCATATGTTAAACAACCGCGCCACCGCCACGATTCTTGCGAAGCAAGTAAATTCATTTGCCGATTTAAGCGGCGCGATATTTTTTATTACTGAACCGGGGTTTGCCGCAAAATTAACTGAAACCGGAACTATTGAAACACTGGGCCGGCCCGGATTTTTCATCTCGCCGAAAATCCGGGCACAATTTTTTATTTCACCGCGCGGAGAACTTGCCATCCTGGATGCTACCGGAGGACTTTTTATACTTGAGGAAGGAAACAATGAGTTAAAACCGCTTAGCGGGAGCGTAAAAACAATTTCTTTTGACGCCGAGGGAGAAAAACTTATCCTTAAAAAAGAGCAAAGTATAGAAATCATATGGCTCCAGGATAACGAATATCAACCGTTTCAAAAAAGAGGCACTACGGAACAAATTATAGCGCTGCAGGAGCCGATACTTGAAGCAAAGTGGTATCACGAAGATGATACCCACATTATCATACGCACCAAGGACGGAATATATCTTACCGAAATTGACGGCCGCGGAGGCAGGAATACGGCTGAACTCGTATCATACAAAACCGACGAGCTCCTCACCTCGCCCGATGCTACTAATATAATTTATTTCCGCAAAGAAAAAACATGGTATCGGATTGAACTATGAATCCCGTTAGAGATATAAAACGACTAATATTCCAAAGATTTTTCTGAAACATGAAACTCAACAACTATTTAAGCGTATCAGTAATTAAATCTCTAACGGGATGAAAATATCAATTCCTAAAACAAAAAAACCGGATTTAACCCGCTCTAATCTCCGCCTGATTTGGCGGGTATTTTGGGAACACGCCAAAAAATATCCATTATCAGTAGGAATTATTTTTTTATCAGTCATCATTATACAAAGCATTGCCATAACAACACCCTGGTTTTTAAAAATATTTCTCGATACTGCCGTAAATTCGGCGCTTTCAACAATTGATGCGGCCAAACAACTCACCTGGATTTTAGGCGTTATCGCTGCGCTTGAACTGGCCCGCTGGACCCTGCACCGCGCGTTTGGCGTTGCGAATATTTATTTGCAGGCCGGTGCCATGAATGATCTTACGCTGACCGCATTCAACAATCTCCTCGGCCATTCATACCGATTCTTTACAAATAATTTCACGGGGTCATTGGTCCGGAAAGTAGCGCGGCTCTCCCGTTCATTTGAAGAAATTACAGACCAGATTGTATTCCATATCCTCCCTTTTATCATAATTAGTGCAGGGATTCTGATAGTATTATTCAAACGCCATGTGATCCTCGGAACGGCATTAGCAATTTGGATAGTACTTTTTATTGGGATTTACTACTTCATCGCCAACTGGAAGTTAAAATATGACCGGGCGCGGGCCGAAAAGGATTCAGAGGCAACAGGCGTACTTTCCGATGCCCTGGCCAATATTGTCACTATAAAACTTTTTTCAAATTACGCTCATGAGAAAACGATTTACCGTAACGTCATGAATGAATTAAAACGCCTGCGTTTTTGGGGGTGGGGCGTGGGAGAAGCTGCCGACGCGATCCAGGCACTTTGGCTGATTGCGATTGAACTTGTACTTTTTTACGCGTGGATCCGGCTTTGGAAAATTGGGGCGGCGACCATCGGCGACTTTGCTTTGATCCAAGGATATTTAATCGCACTCTTCCATAGAATATGGGATTTCGGAAAGGTGGTGCGAAGGGTTTATGAAGCACTAGCCGATGCGGCGGAAATGGTTGAAATTTTAAATACTCCACAAGACATTCAAGATGTGCCAGGCGCTAAACCTCTTGCAATTTCCCAAGGCGGAATTGAATTCATAAATGTTGCATTCGGATTCCACGACCACAGAAAGGTGCTTGAAAATTTTAGTTTACGCGTCAAGCCGGGAGAAAAAATTGCGCTGGTCGGATCATCCGGCGCCGGAAAAACAACCATAGTTACTTTACTTTTACGGTTCCATGATATTGTCACGGGGAAAATTTTCATTGACGGACAAAATATTGCCGAAGCAACACAAGATAGTTTGCGCCGATCCATTGCGCTCGTGCCGCAAGATACTATTTTATTCCATCGCACACTTAGCGAAAATATCCGCTATGGACGCCTGAATGCGACCGAAAAGGAGATTATGGATGCGGCACAAAAAGCGCACTGCCATGAATTTATTTCCCGGCTTCCTTACGGGTACGAAACATACGTTGGCGAACGGGGAGTAAAACTCTCCGGCGGGGAACGCCAGCGCGTTGCCATTGCACGCGCCATTCTTGCGAGTACTCCCATTTTGGTTTTGGACGAAGCGACTTCAAGTTTGGATTCGGAAGTGGAGGCGCTAATTCAGGATGCATTAAAAAATTTACTTAAGCAAAAAACCGCTATCGTGATTGCGCACCGTCTCTCCACCATCATGCAGATGGACAGAATTATTGTCATTGATAAGGGAAAAATAGCCGAGGAAGGAACACATGCCCAACTCCTCCAGCGTGACGGCATTTACAAACGCCTTTGGTCGCTGCAAGCGGAAAGATTTATCCCGTTACATTTTTAAATCCACCGGCGTCTTACTTTGGCCACAAGAATCATAATGGAGCTTGACCTTTTACAATTCTTGATATCCAGAAATGTAACGGGATTTATTAAATAGCACAATCGTTTTTACGGTTCCCTGGTTTTCCATTTTCGGCCCGTTTTCTTGACAAAAAGCCCGTTTTTTGTTATCCTGCTTAAAGCTCATGCCAATCTGCTCGGAGCTGAATACATGCCTATGCATACAAAAAATAGGGGGGATTTTGGCTCGCGCGCAAACGATATTGCGATCCGTAAAGAATTAAAAACGTGGCGGGAAACAGGTAACCCTCGCAAATCGGATGACGCGTTTAAAGATACATGTGCGTCGGCGCTTCTTGAATTCGAAGAAACCGACTATCAGGAAGAGTCGCTTATTCCCGGAGTTCTTGACCAAATGTTATACAGATGGAAAGTGCTGAAAATGCCAGATGACAGACCATATGAACTATCGTGGAAATTAGGCCTTCTCAAACATGGCTCAACCGCCCGAAAAAGCATGGGCTGGGAAATTTTTTTGGTGGGGACAATTCGTCAACTTCTTCTCTTCCTTCTACGGCTTGGAAACTCCGAATTCAAACTAAAGATAATTTCAATACTGCATCGCGTCTGGCCACGGGAAAAGGATGAGGGATGTTCACGATCAGACATTGCCGAGGCGTATGTATTTTGCTTAAAACGCTTCCCGGCAGACAAACTATATCTTCTTGCCGACATTACTCTTCGGAAATATCCATTCTCCGCCCGTTTCGACAACTTCGTGAAAGATCTTTTCGCGGGAGATAAAAAAGGAATGAAGTCGCACCAGGAACTAAAGCGGGTAACATTCTCTCCATATCGCTAGCGCGTATATCCTTAAAAACGTCATCCTTTGGGATGACATTTTATTTTCCAAATTAAGTAAACTCCAGATAAAGCGGCAGGTGATCGGAGACCACATCCGGCAAAACCTTAAAATCTTTTACTTCAACCTCCGGAGACACTAAAATATAATCAGCGAATTTACCGTCTTTGGTGTAGTAATGGCTCCGCGTAGAAGTTATGCCATATTCCTTAACAAGATTTCGCATGCCGTCTTCCAAAATGCGAATACTTTGCGTATGAGGCGCCAGATTAAAATCCCCGCATAATATCTTTTTGGATTTTTCCGGTTTAAGAAATTCCACAATTTTTTGCGATTGTTCAATTCGTTCCGGTAAGTCCTCCTTATTTGTATGCGGTTTCCAATGCCCGTGGAAATTACAAATTGTGTAGTGAATACCGTTTTGACTGAATCTTACATATTGAACATTTCTTGGCCGTGATTCGGGTTTCCCAGTAAAATCCCCCAACTTTCCTAAGACGAAGAAATCACCCAAAGAATCAATTTGAATTGATTTTCGAATAAAAGTCGCAAGCCCAAACTGAACCGGCAGATTTATTTTTTTATCTGACCAATCCCATCCAATAGTTATAGGCGCATGGAATCCCGTAAAACTAGTAAGAACCGAGCCAATTTCCGAGAAAATTTTTATTCTGGCTTCACTTGGAATTTCTTCCTCCATGGACGTGTTAAACACCTCCTGCAAACAAAAAATATCCACTTCTTCGGCGTGTTCTTTCAAAAAAGCCATAAGCGGCGCATATACCTTGCCGCCCCAGATGTTCAAAGTAATTAATTTCATACGGCTTTAGGGTTAGCACCAAATTTCTTTAAAAATTTCTTTTTCCGAATATCCCAATGGTTCTATAAAATCTCGAACCAAGCTCCAGACCATGCCCTTCTTGAGGGGCTTTCTGTTTTGAAGAGTAAAACACTTGTTGGTTTTATTATGACAAACCTTCCAGAAGTGCTTTGATCCTTTTCTAATTTCAAAGCCCCCGAGTCTCACGAGGGCTTTCACGAGGTAATCACCCGAACAATTCGTTAAAGAGGGATAATCCATTTTAAGCAGGGACTTTATCAAACCTTAAAATCGCATGACTCTGGATAATTTTCGATATAGTTTCCTCTATTTGTTTGTGCCTATAATCTTCAACTATATTTCTGAGTTCATCCTCTGTTAAGCTGGGCTCATACCTTGAAAGGAGTTTTCTTAATCGTTGCGGCACCTCAAGATAATCATGGATTGCCACATTTACCATTTCTACCAAGTCCAAAAGATCATCTCCTTGAGTAATAACCCCAGGAAAAGTTTTTACTTTAGCCCAGAAACCACCCTCTTCCGCCTGGTGCATTTCAACCTCAATTTGGGCAGGCATTAAAAGTCGATACTTTAGGAGTTCTTTTTTCATGTTTTTATTATACTATATATTCGTTGCATACTTATCCACAACTGTCAAATTTGGTTTTATTTTAGAGTTTATTTTGTATCAAGCCGAGGCGTCTACGATGCTCACTTAATGTTGGTTCGACTTCACTCACCACAAGTCTACCACTCGAACGCTCAAGTACGATTTGTCCTTTATTTTTGCGTGGAGAGGGCGTGTCTGGGGCGCTCGTTTAACGCTTCGCCCACTGTGGGGCTTTGCGGGCTTTTTTTAGGCCGAATTTTTTGCGCTCTTTGGCGCGCGGATCGCGGGTTATATATCCGGCGCGGCGCAAGCGCTTGCGAAAATCCGGATTGAATTTGACCAAACAGCGCGCCAAGCCGTGACGGACGGCTTCGGCTTGCGCATGAGTTCCTCCGCCCGATACCTTAATTGACACCTTGAATCTGCCGAAAAGCTTCATTTTTTTGAGCGAGTCCTCAACGATTTGCTGCAACTCAAGAGTTGGAAAATACGCGCCGTATAATTTGCCATTCACAATAAAATCCCCGGGCCTGGTAAAAAGCCGCACGCGAGCAACCGCGGTTTTTCTTCTGCCCACGGCTTCAAAATAGCGTTCGGGTTTTTTGGGTTTTTCTTCAACTACCGGTTTTATTTCGCGGGTTTCTTTCAGAACTTCTTGGGGGGGGGCCTTTGCTTCCAGTTTTAACGGTTTTTTTTCTTTCACTGCGGCCTTGACCTTTTTCACCTTTCCCTCTTCTTTCTTTTTCGCCGCCTCGATTTTTTCCGCCGGAGCATTCTCTACTTTTTCAATTTTTTTCTTGGCCGTTTTTGGCATAGTAATAGCTGTAGGAATCCGTCGCGTTGTTAACACTTTTAACCTTTCGGGGTAAAGTACAAACAACATGACAATTCACAAATCTACACGGCTCACTCCCGTTCAAAGAAAGGAGATTGCCGATCGATATTTTAAT
>Ga0209542_10020157_pt1 | contig 10598 bp, 15 predicted proteins | sample RifCSPhighO2_01_FD_184028 | JGI IMG/M metagenome (GOLD analysis project Ga0209542, IMG submission 184028) | Soil microbial communities from Rifle, Colorado - Rifle CSP2_plank highO2_0.1 (SPAdes) (version 2) | ecosystem: Environmental > Terrestrial > Deep subsurface > Rock core/Sediment ...
GACGCCAAAATTTCCGGTTTTCGGCCGGGGAATGCACCTGATGATGTTTTGGAATCTAATATCGGCCACGCCAAGCTTTTGAACGAAACCGCAAGTTTTTTGGTTTCAAAGCATATTGGCGAGATTTTAAAAAAGGAAGATTTGGCGCCTTTGGATTCCCCGCAAATCGCCGTCCACTCGCTTTCCAAGGGTTTACCTTTTTCGTTTACCGCAAGCTTTATTCAGAGGCCGAAGGTCAAAGTCGACGGATGGGAAAAAATTAAGGTTAAAAAACAGAAGGCAAAAGCAATCACAAGTGAGGATATTGACCTTTCTGTTAAAAATATTCACGAGGCATGGATGAAACGGAAGACTGCAACCACTGAGGACACTGAGAATAAGGCTGAAAGCACTGAGGAGAAATCGGGGAAATTTATTTATGATGCGCGTGGCAACAAGATATTTCTCAAAGATCAGGAAGAGCCAAAGGGTCAAAGAGCCAAAGAGCCAAAGACGGAAATTGACGATGATTTTGCGAAGGCTGTTGGGGCCAAAGATTTGGCAAACCTTAAGGAGATCGTCAAACGTGATTTGGAAGCTTTGGTTTCTGATCAGGCCGAGATAAATTTCGAGCAGGCGATTTTTGCGGAATTTCTGCAACTTGTAGACTTTGAGCCTCCTGAGATTTTAATTGAGGACGAGCTGAACAGAATGATCATCCGTCTGAATTCCGAACTTGAGCAAGCTGGTAAAAAAATCGAAGACTACCTCAAAGAACAGCAAGCGACGGTTGAGGAATTGAAGGCAAAATGGAGGGAGCAGGCCGAAAAGAATGTTAAAATTTCGTTAATTCTGGAGCAAATCGGCAAAGACGAAAAAATTCAGGTAGAAAAGGCAGAGACGGAGGCGGCTTTGCAAAATACAAACCAGACGAATCTTACGGAGGAACAAAAAAGAAGCCTTGGAAACTACATCGCCTTCAGCATTTTCCAGGCCAAAACTTTGGATTTGGTGAAGAAAACAGTAATTCTTAATTAATGGTAGAAGCATTCATCCAAGAGACTGAAAGTGCCCAGGTAGATTCTGGACTATCTAGGTTGAGGCAAAAGATAATTAATCAGGTTTTAAAAGAAGGTCTCAATCCAAGCGAATATCTTCAGGGGAGTGGTTTTCAATTTTTGGCTTCAGCGGATTTCCGATTAAGCGGTTCAGTTTTTGGGCGTGCGATACACTTTTATCCTCATAATCTTCCGCATTATCTAAAAGAACGACAAGTTGAGGATATTAGGGCGGCCTTATTTTCTGACGATAACTCCATACTCCCCGTACTGTCTGAGAGGAAAAGATCTACCTTAATTTATGACCTTTCGGGTTTAAAAGAGGAGAAAAGGAAGGAAGCCATAGCGATGGTCGAAAAAAGACTTTTTGCTTCGTTTCTGGTGGTGACTGAACACCGAGCAGATTCTGTTTTTGTACGTTTACCTCTTGTTTCAAGAGAAAAAGTGGACCCGGAGTCGTTCAGATTTTTGATTTTTCCAGATAAAGTTTGGGATGCATTGCCACAATTGCCGTTTCCTAGAGACGGGGTTATTACAGTCCCCGATATTTCAAAGAACTGGAAGTTTCGAATGTCTAGCCTATCTTTACGTATTCCGGATTACGAAAGCGGCATTGGTTTAGCCCTATCTCAACTCAAAAAGCCAATTTGGGTTCATGGAGTACGTCTACCTGCAGAGGAAGATTTCGCGAGGCTTCAGGTGAAACAGTGATATTGCCAAAGGGTTTAAGAGAAGTTAAAATGTAAGATCGGCTGATTAAAATATCAGTTAAGAGGAAGCCCGCCGGATCTTACTTTTCGCCTTTGCAGTACTATCCGTACACGGCTCAAAGAGCGATCTTTGGCGGGTAAAGAAAGGAAGTGTTTATGTTTTGCAAAAGACCATTGTTACCCACAATTCCCCCGATTTTGACGGGATCCCCGCAATCTGGCTTTTAAAAAAGTTCCATCCGGATTTTAAAGACGCCAAACTTGCATTTGTTCCAGCAGGTACAACTTATAACAACGAGCCTGTAGATTCCAACCCCAACATTGTCCATGTCGATACCGGCTACGGCAAATTTGATCACCACCAGACTGACGATTTTACCTGCGGCGCCAAACTGGTCTTGGAATGGTTAATTAAGGAAGGTTACGTTAAAGAGGATGATAAGGCTATTGTGCGGTTAATTGAAGTAGCAACCCAGCTTGATCACGGCTGGGATAATTATAAATGGTGCGAGGCCGCAGATGACAGGTACGAATTTTCGATCCATAATATTTTGACCGGATGGAAAATTCTTAACCCAAGAGCTGACGAAAAATATGTCGAGTGGGCAATTGTCGATTTGGAAGCAATTTATATACTTTTACAGCTTAAGGTTAAGGCGGAGGAGCAGATTAAAGAGGGGAAACAATTTAAGACGCGTTGGGGAAAAGGAGTTGCGATTTACACCGAGAACGAATCGGTTTTGGATGTGGCAATCAAAAACGATTATGCGGTTGTTATGCGTAAAGACCCAAACCGCGGAAATATCCGCATCACCGGCTCTAATAAATTTAATGTGGATTTGACGAAAGCTTATGAGGCGGCCAAGGAAAAAGATCCGGAAGCCACATGGTTTCTGCATGCTTCCAAAGTACTTCTTAGAAACGGCTCAAACAGAAATCCGACAATGAAGGCGTCGAAGCTGACAATTGATGAGATGGTGGAGATTCTGGAAAAGGCTTAGCGTAGCGGGTCCTGTCAGGAGTTTCCTTCCCGCCAGTGCTCGTTCGAGTCAGAAACCGGTTGTTGATCAGAAAGATCAGGTCGAACTGCGCGCTGTCGGGAGCCCTTCCACTCCTGCCACCCGCAAAATCTGAGCTATGATCGGAAAAGCTAAATGGTTGGTCAAAGAGACACAATTGAGGGTTAAATATATGACATCAAAAGACTGTATTTTTTGCAAACTGGTCAAGGGAGAGGTTAAAACTCGGCCGGTTTTGGAGACTGCCAAAACTTTGGCAATTGCCGATGTTAATCCCGTTGCGTCCGTGCATCTTCTGATTATTCCAAAGAGGCATATTGAGTCGGTTTTGACGATCGACGACTCTTGTGCAGGTGATATGATAGATATGTTTGAGGTTTCAAAAAAATTGGTTCAGTTACAAAAACTTAACGCGTTTCGCCTGACTTTTAACGGAGGGAAATACCAACACGTGCCTCATTTGCACATGCATCTTTTGGCGGGAGGGAAAATAGAATGGAGCAAACTTTGAGAAGATTGGAGACCTTTTTCGTTAAGGATTTGAAGGTAAAGGGCCTCCGGCCCCGAGGGCCTCTGGCCCGGAGGGGGGTGTTTTTAAATGTCGACTAAAGTGATCGCGCAAGCGGGGGAATCGATTGATTCCTTGATTCGCAAATTCAACAGAAAAGTCCAGAATGAGGGAATTATTCTGGAAATTAAAAAAAGAGAGCATTATTTAAAGCCTTCTTTGAGAAGAGCGCAAAAAATTCAGATGGCGCGAAAAAAGTTCATCAAAAGGAAATAAAGGTGAATTTATGACGGATAACCTTTTTTTAAAAATTCAAAAAGATCTTGAGGATGCTTTAAGGCAAAAAGATGAGGTTAAAACCTCGACTCTAAGGCTTGCAATTGCGGCAGTCAACAATGCCAAGATCGAAAAAGGCAGGGAGCTGGAGGGCCAAGAATTAGTTGGCATTATTCAAAAAGAAGCCAAAAAGCGGCAGGAATCAATTGCGGCTTTTAAATCCGGTCAGAGACACGATTTGGTAGAAAAAGAAGAAGCGGAACTTGCGATTCTGAAGACTTATTTGCCTGCAGAAATTTCACAGGAAGAGCTTTCTGAAATTGTTGATTCGCAGATTTCCGAGGTCGGCGCCCGCGACATTAAAGATTTAGGGAAAGTCATGTCTGCTGTTCTTTCGAAAGTTAAAGGCCGGGCTGATGGCAGTACCGTTGCAGCGGTTGTAAAATCAAAACTATCTTCTTAAAGGCCGCAGTCTATGGTAAATGTAATAATTCATACTGACACGCGTTATCCCGTAAACCGTAAGGTAATTAGAAGAGCGGTCTTTGATACTTTTTCTGAATATAAGGTCGCAGGCGGGAATTTAGAGGTTTCGGTTGCGGTTGTAGGCAGCCGTAAAATGAAGGATCTGTCTTCAAAATTTTTGAAAGATGGAAAGACACACGAAGTCTTAGCATTTGCGCAGGAAGAAATTTCGCAGTCAGAAGGCAGAGGTTTTGTGAATCCGCCGGATAACATTTTAAGACTAGGCGACATAGTTCTTTGCTGGCCTGAAGTTTTGAAGGAGGCAAGCAGGCAGGATTCAATGGTTGACGACCAGCTTTACTTTTTAACCGGGCATGCAACAGAACATCTGTTGGGTAAACATCACGAATAAAAATGGCTGTTTTTTATCTTAAATACCGTCCGCAAAAGTTTAGCGATATTGTTGGGCAAGAACACACGGTCAAGACTTTGCTTTCTCAGCTTGAGGCAGGCAAAATCGGCCACGGTTATCTTTTTGCAGGACCCAGAGGGACGGGCAAAACCTCGACTGCCAGAATTTTTGCCAAAGCCGTTAACTGCCAAAAATATACGACGCCAAAATTCGGTGAACCATGCAATAAGTGCAAATCGTGTCTTTCCGTTGCCGACGGATCTCATCTTGATTTAATCGAAATCGATGCTGCATCGAACCGGCTGATTGAGGATGTTCGGGATCTTCGGGAAAAAATAAAACTCTCGCCGGTCTCATCACGATTCAAAGTTTACATAATTGATGAAGCACATATGCTGACAAGAGAGGCCTTCAATGCACTTTTAAAAACTTTGGAAGAGCCGCCAAGACATGCCATTTTTATACTTGCAACTACCGAGCCGTCAAAATTGCCGTCAACCATTATCTCCAGAGTCCAGAGGTTTAATTTCCAAAGGGCACAAGATACAGAGCTTTCCTTGGCGCTGAAAAAAATTATCAAAGAGGAAGGCATAAAAATTGATGAGGAGGCGATTTTCTCAATTGCCAAAGCCGCAGACGGATCGTTCCGCGACGCGGTTTCTTTTCTGGACCAGCTTTCGGCAACATCCAAAAAGATAACCAAGGCCGACATTAAAAATCTGGTTCTTGTTTCCGACTGGAATCTACTTTTCGGCTTTTTGGAAAGCGTTGTTGAAAACAAACTTAAAGATGCGGTTTTGACGGTAGAAAAACTCTGGCAGGAAAAAGCCGATGTTTCTGCTTTTGTCAAAGAGGTGATTTTACTTTTGGAAGACTTGCTTTTTATGAAGCTTTCGATCGAAAAGTCGGATTCTAACTTGGACAATGCACAGTTTGAGAAATTAAAAGAACTTGCGCAAAAAGTAACAAATTCACAAATTCAGGATTTGATTAAATTATTTTTGGTTGCCGAAGGTCAGTCAAAGCAATATTCTCTTGCCCATATTCCCGTGATTTTGGCAATCTGCAAATTTTGCCTTTCAGAAGCCGACCAAAAAGAACAGGTCGAGATTGTCAATGAGACTCCTGCCGTCCCGAAAGCGGAAGCCATTAAAGAAGAATTGGTTGAGGTATCTAAAAAAGGCGCAAGTTCTTTAAAATCCCCGGTATCATTTGCCCACATTCAGAAAAACTGGAGCGATTTTTTGCAAAAAGTCAGACCGCATAATACTCACCTGACTGCGATTCTGCGGGCAACGCGCCCGTTTCAGTTTGAGGGCAGTGATTTGATCTGTGAAGTATTTTATCGGTTTCACAAGGAAAAGTTAGAAGAGATAAAGACAATTCGGCTTCTGGAGGAGATAATGGAGGAGGTTATGGGTAAAAAAATAAAGTTAAAATTTGTGCTTGTCAAGAAAGCGGAGCAGGCTCCCAAGGCGGTTAAATCAAGTGATGTTATCGATATTGATTCGCAGGAGCTGGAAAAAATTGCCCAGGAGATATTTTTGAAATGATTAAAAAAATAATTATTGTATTTGCGTTTTCATTTTTACTTACCGGGTGCATACCGAAACTAGGCGGTGACGGCGGTGCAACTTCTCAAAGCGAGTTTATAAAAGGTAAAGCGATATCCGGTTTTCCGAACATGCCCCGTTATCCCAAATCGCAATTATTAGAATCAATAAATGATAAAAATTCCTTTGGCGCTTCTTTTATCTCTGAAGAAAATATCCAAAAAGTTGTGGATTTTTACAGCAACTACTTACCGCAGACAGGGTGGGAATCGACATTGGTAAAAAAAACCGAGACAAATTACGTATTTGAGGTCAAAAATGCGGCTTACAGCGGAGAGGTAATCGTAAATACGGCGTCTGATGGTCAAAGCACGGCAATTTCGGTTTTTGTTGAACCGCGTTAAAATTTCGTTTGACCTTACCAATTTACAGCTGTTAATATGAAATAAGCCGTGAGAAGATTCACACTTGGTGTTGTATCCTTTGCATTACTGCTGTTTTTTTCTGCAAATTTTCCCCTTTACGCACAGACTGAAGATTCATCTGCTCTTGATGCACAAGAGCAGGGAAATTTCCAGCAGAAACTTGATAAGTTAAGGGAAAGGCGTGTTGAAAGACGACAAAATCTTATAGAAAGGCATAAACAGCTTCAAAAAAGACGTCAGGAGACTCGGGAAAAAATTGCCACAAAAACCGCAGAGGTTAGGAAACAGGCTGTTTCAAAGATCAAGTCTGTTTTTTTAAAAATCTTGAATAGGTATGAGGCAGCACTCACAAGACTCGATAAAATTGCCCAGAGAATAGCTTCAAGAATCGACAAACTCAAAGCACGGGGTGTTGACACGAGTCAGGCGGAGGAGGCTTTGGTTTCTGCAGAAGGTCTTGGAGCAAATGCTGCTCAGGCAATTGAAGATGCCAAGTTGAAAGTGGACTCAATCGATCCCGAATCGGCATCCGTTAAAGATGCGGTAATGGCGGCCAAAGATGCCGTAAAAAGTGCCAAGCAGGGATTAAAGGATTACCATCAGGGGTTGGTTGGCGCAATACGTTTTTTGAAAGCATCGAGCGATTTAAGGTCAACGGAGGAAAGCGGTGAGTAAAAACTTGAAACCGGGGAATGTTTTGCTGATTGCAGTTTTGATTGCAGCAGTCGTGGTTTTTGCGCTTATTTTTGCCTTTTACAATTTTAATCTTGGAAAAAAAGAGACAACCGGTGAATCTACGGTGGTTAAGGACGAACAAGTCCGAAAGCTTGAAACTTTATCAGATTCTGACGAAATTGGTGTAATTGAAGGGGATATCCAGGGAACAAGCCTTGATAATTTAGACCAGGAAATTAATCAGGTTGACCAGTCTCTCTCCGAGTTGTAAACGCCACTTTGGAATAAGGAATTTTCTGCTGGAGTTGTTCCGGGATTAAGATGTTGTTGTCTGATTAGCTGTTTGAAGATTTTTGGCTAGTTCCGTTAATTTAGTCTTTTGTTCTCCATTAAGGGTCGGCAGGATAGCGTGTATATATTCGGAAACACCATTTTTTGCCGCGTTTTCAAGCGCTTTCATAATTTGTTGTTCAGGGAAATAGCCTTTTAGGACAGCGGACACGCCTTCAGGTTTTTGGAGGTTCTGAGATAATTTTTGTTTCAATTCGTCTTGCTTTGCCTTTGGTAGAGATTCTATTAAATCCAATGTTGCCTGCTTTTTGATTGTTTGCAAAAAATCATTTGCAAAGGCTTCTTTATCTCCTTCAAAGTCGATGTTTTCTAATATTTGTTTAAGGAGATCGTTTGCAGATTGCGGCATTAATGGTTGATGAGGCGTTGTTTAAGCTTTTGCTTTAAAGATCCAACTTCTTTCCGTAACCCAGCTTCGTTCGTGATGTTACCCAAGGTGAAGAGACCCGCACCTACCCCAAATCCTATGGCCATCAAAGTTCTTGCATCTCCTGTATATGTTTCCGTTAAAAGTATGTTTGCAATACCTGCCCCTGCAAGAGGTGGTACTAAGTGATGTAACACAAGCTTTGCTTTTCCCCTCCAATTATTAAGGAAGTCGTGAGAAGCTTCGGTCGGGCTAGAAACTTTTCCCTCAGATGATTCAGCTCCAGTTTCTCCCATTGCCAAAATTATAACATTTGCGGCCTTTAAATTAAAAAAGATATGCTTTGATTAGTTTTATGGTTGTTTTTCCGTATTGACACTTTTTGCCAAAAAGCGTATTTTCAGAATCGAATGAAACCGCATCCGACAGACGAGATTGTGCGTTGCTAATCATTTCTGTTTGCCACGACCTATCATTTTACAGTTCAAGAAAAAGGTCGCTATGAGAAAGACAAAAGAGACTTCTAATATCAGAATCCTTTGGTACTCGGTTTTGGTATGGGTTTTTTCCTACATAGTGGCAATGATTGTGACAATCCCGTGGTTTTATCTGGTTTTGCCTTTTATTGTTTACTCAACTACTATTTACTATTTCAAAAAAACAGAGGCTACGCTTGCGGCCGGACTAAAAGCGGCTATCTTTTGGTTTATAACTATCGCAAGTATAAATTTACTTGAGATTTTCGGGCCGTATTATGCGGATTTCAGACTTTATTTTTCGGATCTTAGAGTCTGGTTTTTGTATCCTTTAATCCTTTTGATTCCGGTAATTTATACGATCATTTCGGAAAACAGACGGTTTTTGAAGAGAAAAAGAGCAAAAAAGACCGCTGTACCCCATATTCTCGTGCGGTTTGGTCTCCACTGACATATCCTCTCTGGAACTTAAAGCTCAGACTATGTTAAGCTTTTTTTTAATATGCGCGATTTGGCAAATCAATCGTACGGCCAAAAAGGAGCAAAAACAGACTCGAAATTTTTAAGAAGAGTTTTATTTTTGACTTTTGGGGTGATTGCGGTTTTGATAATTGGAAAATTATTTTTTTCGGCGGGCAGTGTAATTTCCGGCCAATCAGTTGTTTTGCGCGATGCCCCGACAGGTTTAAAACCGGTTGAGGCCGATTCCGGTACTTCTGTTTCTGATGAAGGCGTGACTTTAACTTCACAAACGGCAAAGCTTGTAAATGTTGCCGGAAGCGGCGGTTCGGGTACTGCCAAAAGAACTTTTGGCGCGGGCACCTATTCTTTGGATATTGACGCTAATTTGCCCGATCCTGAAGGCAACAATTACGGTGTGTGGCTAACAGATGGCGCCGAAGTTTTGCTTGTGGATTATCTGAGAGGTTCCGGCAATTCATGGGGGTATGAGCTTAAGGATAAAGATAAATATTCAGGTTTTGATCAAATCTGGATTACATTGGAGATAACCAAAAATGACACAAAGCCGGAAAAGCATATTTTGGAAGGGAGCTGGTAGTGGTCAGGCGGGTCATGGTTTTTGGGGCGTTTGACGGATTGCATCCGGGCCACTTGGATTTTTTTAAGCAGGCCAAAAAATACGGCGATTTTTTAATTGTTTCAGTAGGCACGGATAAGAACGTAAAAACGATAAAAGGCAAAAAGCCGCTTTTTAACCAACAAGAAAGGCTTGCTCTGGTTGTATCAGTTGGACTGGTTGATAAAACAGTGCTGGGGGCGGAGCGCGATTTTTACAGTGAGATAAAAAAACATAAACCGGATGTCATTTGCCTTGGCTATGACCAATGGGCAACAGAGGATGATGTGAGGGTGGAACTTGACAGAGTTGGATTAACGGCAACTAAAGTAATCAGGCTCAAGCCGTATAAAACTTCAAAAGCCAAATCGACAATTGTCAAAAAAAACTCCGTGGACTGGTAAATTTAACTTCGTCTTAACCTTCTTAAAAGTTTGGCGGTAAGGCCTTCTTTATGCCTTTTGGAAATTTCTTTTTCGCGGTGTCTTACAAGTGCTTTTTTCATTCTGTCAACTGCTTTGTCGATTGCTTTTGTAACATCTCTTTCTTTGTCGACAATCTCCAAAATTTTACCCGGAACGTGAATAGTTATTTCGCAGTAATAATCATGGTCTTCGCTGCGGTGGGCTTTTTCTGCAAAAAGCCGGACTTTCAGATCCGTAATTCTAGCATCGTACTTTATTAACTTTTTCGCTTTTTGATTGGCGTATTCTTTTAATTTGGGCTCCGTCTGAATGTGAAGGCCGGTTATGGAGATATCCATTGAGTTTCTAGGCTATCGGGCAGTCAGGTTTTCAGGTCAAGATAATTATATAACTTCAAGCCCGTTTTTTGAAACTTCTTGATTTTTATTCTCTTACCCAGTATTCTAGTAACCTAGAACACAAGTTACCCAAAAAATGTTTGATAAACTTCAGCAATTAAAGGAACTTAAAAAAATGCGCGATGAGGCGATGTCTATCCAGCGCGCCTTGGATCAGGAGGTTGTGGAGGTTGAAAAAAGAGGCGTCAAGGTCAAAGTAACCCTTGCCCAGAGGTTTGTTTCGATTGAGGCAGGCGGCCGCGATGATGAGGATATTAAAGAGGCGGTAAACGAGGCCGTAAAAGAAAGCCAGAAGCAGGCGGCCCGCAAAATGCAGCAGATGGGCGGACTCGAAGGCCTCAAAGGCATGCTCGGCGGCTGAGTTTAACCTTCAAACTTTTACTTCAGGTTGTTATACTCTTGTAAGCGTGAAGATTCCAAAAA
>Ga0209542_10020159_pt1 | contig 10598 bp, 11 predicted proteins | sample RifCSPhighO2_01_FD_184028 | JGI IMG/M metagenome (GOLD analysis project Ga0209542, IMG submission 184028) | Soil microbial communities from Rifle, Colorado - Rifle CSP2_plank highO2_0.1 (SPAdes) (version 2) | ecosystem: Environmental > Terrestrial > Deep subsurface > Rock core/Sediment ...
CAGACAAGCCTGGCTTTTCTTCTTTTTGATGGGACTTTGTGTTAATCTAATTGGTTTAAGGAAAAGAAATAATTAATGCTTGTTTCCGGAAATTCACAAAAAATATTTGGTCTTATTCTTAGTGTATTGATTTTCAGTGTTTGTGTTGTTATCTACCCTTTATATTCAGCCAATCAAAATCTATATTTTCTCAAAGGTTTGGCTGTAAATCAAACAAATTTTCTAAAGGATGATTGGCTTGTAAATACTGTAGATCCCTTTCCCTGGTTTACAGTTATAGTTGAGTTAACAGATAAATATCCCGGGTCTTTATTTTTTTACCTCTACTTTCTCGTCTTTTCAGGTATATATTTTTATAGTTTGATGGGAATGGGAAAAGCTTTTTTGTCTAAAGATCATCCTAAAACTAAATACTTATTGTTATTTTCCCTTGTAGTATTTTTTCATTCAAAAGCTATTGAATATGTGCTGTCTCAATTAGCACCAGGACTGGGTCAGATATTTCATTTTGGTTTTTCTCAGTTTTATATATTAGGAAACTATTTCCAGCCTAATATTTTCTCGGTTTTTTTAGTTTTTTCGATCTGGCTATTTTTGAAACGAAAATATTTATTTGCTGTTGTTTTTGCTTCGATTGTGGGGTCTTTGCATCCTGGATTTTTAATGGATTCTATTATTTTAAATTTGACATATCTCTTCTTACTATATAGATCCGGAATAAAAATTAAAAGAATCTTACCTTTTTTCCTTATATGGATATTAATAACTATTCCAGGGGTGTTTTACTTTATTGCCAACTTTTATCCCGTAAAAGAAGTACAGCTTGAGGCTTCAAATATATTAGTTAACTATCGTGACCCTCATCATAATATACAAAATTACTGGAAATCCTGGCCGTTTGTTGTTCAAATTGGAATATTGATAGTGGGTTTTTATTTAATGAAAAGATCAATTCTTTCTAAAGTATTAACACCCCTTTTAGTTACTTCTTTATTGCTAACCCTTTTTTACTTACTTACGAACAGTCCAATAATAAAAGTACTTTTTCCCTGGAGAACATCAGCTTTACTGATCCCAATATCTTTAGTTAGAATTATTTCCACACTCATAAGTAAAAGTTTTAATAGATTCAGGTTATTATCGCTGTATCAAAAGGAACTGAGTTGGATTATATATATATTCATACTGCTTCAAGTATTACTGGGAATTAGTTTAGAGGTTTATAAATTTAAGTATGAGTCATTTCCGGAAGAATATGTTTACAAATTCATTAAGGAGAATAAAATTCCGGGGGATGTTTATTTAATTCCGGTAAAGGAACAAAAATTTGAGTTTGATGATTTTCGCCTCTTTACAGGGGCTTCAGCTTTTGTTGATTTTAAAGCCCATCCGTATAAAGATATTGAATTAATTGAATGGTACCGTAGAGTTCGGATATCAAATGATTTTTATAAAAACCCCACTTGCGAAAATCTGAAAATAATTCTTGAAAATGATAAACTGAGTCAGATAGTTTTGTATGAAAATCAGAGTTTAGAATGTAAAAATTTAAACAAAGTGTATGAGGACAGTAGTTATAAATTATACAAATTAATGTAGAGCTATTTTAAACCAATTTAGAAACTTTTTAATCACCCAACCGATGATAGGCAGATCCTTAAAAAAGTATTTATCATCTTTCTGATGAAAAGGAGAATTAATAAAAAGTAAAGCCAGGATTATAATATTGTGAAGAAAAAGTATCTCCATTGTTAAATAACTAAAAATATGAAAAAGAATAAGACTTATTGCCCAGAATTTTTGGATTGAAGGCTTAAATAGAATATAAATTGCAAAAAACTCTAAATAGATTGTTCCAATATATAAAGGCCAGGAGAGATAATAATGATCAATAAACCAGCCCCCAAGGATAGTTTGCAGGTTCATCTTTAGTGAATAATCAGCTATCAGTAAAGCTAGCGCCTGAGGCATAAATGCATGAACTTCACCATTTAAAAATTGCTCGAAAAAAAATTTTATTTTCCAAAACCCGGACATTGTGTAGGTAGTTAAAGTAATCCCCTGAACGCCCAAAAAAATGAACAGAGTCTTCTTGCTGATTAATGATTTATTATCTGTAATTTTATTCCAGCCGCTGGGGAGAAAAATAAGAATAAAGGAAATTAATATTAGCAAGTGAGAACTGTGATTGATTTTAGAAAAAGAATATATAGAAGCCAGATATTCAAATATTCCTATAAAAACCAGAATTCTAAATAACCGGTTAGAGGGGAAAAGGGCTACCAGTAAAGCAGTTATTAAAAAAAAGGAAAAGATAATAAAAAATGAAGGTGCTATTCCTATCCAGGGTATCCAAAGAACCGGCCAGAGCGGTTGAATATCCTGATATTGTTGGAACTTCTGAAGTTCAGAAAAAGAAGTAGCCGTGACAGTTAGTAAGTAGATATAGAAAAATCTAATATTGTTTTGAGTCTTTGTAATTGAGCCTTGTTCAACAATCCTATCCAGTCTTTTTGATAATCTGACTAGCATATTCATTAGAGGGTTTTTTTATACTCCCCAAGAATTCTTATATTTTGTTTACCCGTTTTCCATTTCTGCAAAGGATCATAAGTTAGTAAAACTAAATTATATTTTGTAGTGTTACCTAAATAATTTCCTTCTAACAGATTCTTCATTTTTTCAAATTCCTGAGTGTTTTTGTCGAAGTTCTTTCCCATATTTTGAATTATTCTATCAGGTTCTGAGGAGTGAGATTTATTGACAATAGAGGATGCTTTTTGAAAGAGAACTGGTTTAATTATTTGTCCGTTATATTCAGTGATTTGGACACTATATTGGTAACCTCTATTAGGAATTCTTGAAAAAAGTGACCATGAAAAAAAAGGAAACACTTCCTCATCTTTAACGTTTAAAAATCCAATAGAGATACCGGCTATAAAATACGAAAAAATAACTATTAAAATAAATTTTCTCTGAAACATAATAATCTTTTCAGATTTAAAAGTTAGAAAGTTTTGGGCATGTAACAATACTTATTACAACCAAAAATCTTATACCTGTTTCTGGAAATTAGAGAATATAATTTTTTACCTATTTTAGTATTAAAAAAAAGGAATAAGAATTTTAATAAAGGAAAGTAATTTTTTAACTTATATATAGCTTCTGAACCTTTAGAAATTGAACCATCTTTATCTATTAGATGTATTTTTTCCCGTAAATATGACTTCTTTAAAGAATACTCTTTTATTATTAAATTAGATTTTTGAAAAGGTTTAATTTCCAGATTTTTCCGGTATCTGGGGCTTATATAACATATAAATTCGAGGATTTTAATAACCTGAATACACAGATTACAGTAACCATCATATAATAAGATTGCTTTTTTTGGATTTAGCATGTAATGGAATGACTCTTATTTTAAGATAGAAGTACACTTCTTTTCAATCGCTGGTGATCATTTCCAGGTTTTAGAGTGTTAAACTAAGAAAATAAGCCTAAAAATGAATTTAATAGATAAGATTACAGCTACTTTTTTAATAATCCTATTGTTTCCTGTTTGGGGTGTACTATTTTTTTTAATGGAATTTTTTAATAAAGAGCCTTTTGTTTTTAAACAGCGAAGAATGGGTAAGAATAAAAAGATTTTTACAATATATAAAATTAGAACGATGGGGGTAGACGCAGAAGATAGAAGAAAGGATTTGAGTGATCTCAATGAAGCACAGCTGCCTGCTTTTAAAATTAAAGATGATCCCAGGTATACCCCCTTAGGAAGATTTTTATCTCAAAGTAGCTTAGATGAATCCCTACAACTGATAAATGTCTTAAAAGGGGAGATGAGTTTAGTTGGGCCCAGACCTTTGCCGGTAGAAGAGGCAAAAAAAACACCGGGAAAATATAATTTACGCTTTTCTGTACTTCCGGGAATAACATCTTCGGCAGTCATTAAAGGAAATCATTGGCTTTCTTTCCACAGATGGATGGAAAGCGATCTTACGGATATAAAAATGAAATCTTTTAGTAGGGACTGGTTGATTCTTTTTTCAACATTTCTTTTAGTTGTGACTAACACAACAAAATTATTAACCGGGAAAAAATAGACATGAATTATTGGAAGATTATCTTTACAGTATTCTTAACCATAATCCTTTTAAGTGAGGGGTTAGGTTTGTCTTATGGGAGAGAGGTCTCTTTTTACCTGATAATCTTAATGCCCATTTTACTTTTTCTGACAGATTACATTTCTCATGAGAAAGTAATTTTTCCTTTTAAAATTACAACTCTCTTATTCAGTTTTGTTTTAATTTCTATTGTTTCTACGTTCTTCTCAGTTGATATCCAGAAATCCTATCAGTATCTGTTATTTTATATATCTTTAATCTTAATTTTTGTTCAAGTTTTTAATCATAAAGAAGAAGTTAAAAAAGTCATTATAAAAATGCTTTTTATACTCTCAGTTATTTTTTGTTCATACAGTCTTTTGCTTCTAAATCTACCCGAAGGATTAGGATTCCCTATGCCAGATAATGGTTATCAGTTTGTATTTTCTAAATTTGGCTCTCATAATCACTTGGGAGATTTTCTGATGTTACCTTTAATAATCTCAATTTATTATCTAATCAAGACTAACAAAAAAATTTATTTACTATCTTTAAGTTTTTTTACTCCTTTTTTTATCCTGTCTTACTCCCGCTCTGCTTATTTGTCACTTATTCTGACTTTAGTTGTAATGATATTTTTTCTAACTAATAAATTTAAAATATCAAAAATTACTATATTGTTAAGTTTTATATTAATTTTGCTAGCATCATCGTTTTTCTTTATAACTGTTAAGGAAGCAAGAAAAATAAGTATTGTAAAAGAAGCAAATCATTTTCTGTTTGAAAATCTTAATTTAAGATGGAAAAATTATGATGGTCAGAGACTAGAATATTTAAACCAGGCAGTCTCTTCGATTAAAGAAAAACCATTATTCGGTCTGGGACCAGGAAATTTTATTTATGCTTCCAAAGAATATGGTTCTAAGAGGGCAATTACCCATTCGAGTCATAATATTTTCTTAGATATACTAACTGAAAATGGGATATTAGCAGGAGTAATATTCTTAACAATTATATTTTTATGCTTGTACTTAGCACTAAGGCATCAGAATTTATTCTCATTTCTTTTTATTGCTCAGATAATTAATTTCCAAACAGATTATACGTTCACAATATATTCTTTTTTCTTACTTTTTTTTGTTTTAGTAAGTGTTCTATATAAAGAATGATCTTTCATAATCTAAAACTCTTTTATTATTTCTTCTAATAGATATAATCTATAGAAGAAGAAAATGACAACAAAGGAAATAGTTTATCTTAAGGTGGCTGGGTTTGTAGTCCGTATCATATTTTTCTTGTCTTCCGACGGCTTAAAATTTGAAAAAAGCTTTGTTAAAATTATTAGAAATTATTATAGAAATTTTTTGGTTGAAGATAACGGATTAAAAGTAAATTACAACATTGAAATAGTGCACCAATATTCATTCAAGGTTATTTTTACTAAAGATAACAAACATATTCATATGAGTTTTTACGAGCAACTTAATTCAAAGAAAATCAGAACTTACTATCATATTAGTGGTACCCAGTTCCAAATTATTTTTCGTAAGATTACACATGAGTTATTAGTTAAGCATAAAGGATTTATTCTTCACGCCTCTGCTTCAAGGGTAGGTAATGAAGCAGTGTTATTTTTGGGAAAATCGGGAGCAGGTAAGTCTACAACAATGAAAATTTTGGCTGATCAATTAGATCCCTTAGGAGATGATTCGATGATAATTAAATACGAGCAAAATAATTATTATTGTTACTCATCATCAGCAAAAGAAAAAAATGACTGGTTTTTAAAAAACCATAATCGGATTAAGTTAAAAACAGTATACTTTCTTGAAAAGTCAAAGGAAATAAAAATTAAACAGATAAAAGATAAACATAAAGTATTAGATTTGGTAAGTAAGCAGTTATTTTCTGAAAAAAATGATATTTTAAAACAAATGAAAAACTTAGCTTACTTTGTACAAAGATTCAATGAATTCTATCACTTGGGTGTTTCATTGAAATATAAAGATCAATTAATAGAGATAGTGAAGAAAAATAATTAAATGTGGGTATCTATGTATATCTAATATAACTTGAGAAGTTTAAATAATTATGCAGCTTGGAGTGGTGTTATAACCACTATTTTCTGAGGACGGATTTCTAGAGAGGGGGGGGCAATAAAGTCATAAGCAACTCGAGGCTCTCCAGTAAAAAAAGGAGTAGGTAAATTAATAGGTTTAGATAGCTTTCCATCTGAGCCAATAACACGGACCGTTTTCCCCGCGGTATCTATATGAAACCCACCTTTAAGACGCATACTCTCGGGATTCATTCCCTCAAGTTCAAATTGTTTTGCTGCCTCAACATTTGTCAGAGATGAAGGATCTGAATAACTAAAATAAACACCCTGTCCTGTAAATGTAAGCCGTAGTTCTCTTTTACCTGAATCCGCTCCTCCATTACTGCATACTAAAGTTCCCAGTGGATTTTCCCTTCCATAGCTAGTGACTTTTGTATCAGCTATAAAATAACCCCCTCCTTTTGCGGAAAAAACAGTAGCGGTATTGAAAGGTTCCTGAACTTCACCTTGTTCGGCTTTAGCGATATGGGGTTTAAAATCAAAGGATCTTAGAATCAACTGCCACTTATCATTACCTTGGCCAGGTAAAGTTCCGGGCTCAAGATCTCGCCGTCTTAATAGTTGGGGATTAGAAGGATCAGCTCTAAATTCTTCCGGTTTATAGGTTAATAATTGATCAATGGGTATCTGTTGCTGTGAAGAGGCAGATTCAGCTGCTGTAGCCACATCAGCAAATGGAAGGTTTACTATACCGACTCGATTTAGTACTCCTGCTATACCCGTCGCACCAACAAAAGCAGCGAGACCTCCAAATATCATGCTTTTTCTTGTAAGAGTAAATAATCTCGTTCTGGGTTCATTAGGAATATTAGCTGTAGATGAAGAGATGCCTTGAGAATCAACCATTGTCGCTTCAGAAGGGGGACTATGTTTACGAGCTAATTTAAACAATCCATCCATCCTTTGCTGAGGAGAGGTTTCTCTTGTGGCATCCATAACTTGTACAATTATAACACACTATAACTAGAGTAATATGGTTACATTTCTAATATTTACAACAAGGTAGATTTTCTTAGGTGAATAGTCAGTTTTAAATACTTTGAATGAAAGGATCGTTTGTTTTATGAGTTAAAACTCCTTTGTGAAAATATCTTTTTAGAATTTGGGCTACAGAATTTATTTAACCTGCTGGACTTGATGTTCCACCGCTTGTACTACCACTAGTTCCATTGGTTGTTCCACTTGTCCCGCCATCACGTCCTGAAGTACCGCTTGTAGCTGCTGTCCCGCTTCCACCTGGACTTTGAGCATAAATATTTCCCATTAAATTAAAATGATCTATAAAACCCATAGGAGTTAAGAAAAAATTTACTTTAATTTTTTTTGTATAAATTTTTGGTTTTATATATTTCTTAAGTTTGTGTTTCATTTTGAGCTATGATTATTTCTTTCCAACTGCTAAAACATATATAACTGTTTCTTTTATTCCATCTACATCAAGTAATCTATTTATTCTATCATCAACGTATCCGCCTATACCACATACAGATAGTTTCAGAGGGATACTATTAAGATAAAAATTTTGTCCTAAATGTCCGGCTTCTTCTAATATATGTCTATACCCACGATCCCCATATTTTATTGTATTTCTTGCAAAGATAGCTGTAACAACTATTATACAAGATGCCTTAGATATCCAATCTTGATTAAAGTAATCGTTGGTTTTTATATCTTTAATTAAGTCTAAAACTTCTAGAGTATGGGATCTAACATTATAATGAAAGACTCCTTTTGGCAATTCACTATTTAGAGACAATAAATATACCTCTAAAGTATATCTCCCTCCAGGAGAGGGGTATGTTCTATTGGCAATCCAAGGTGGAAAGTTGTCTCTGAGACCAGCACTAAAATACAAGAAGTTACTTAAATTTTCCAAAGTCATCTTTTGTTTTGAAAAATTTCTAGAAGAATTTCTTTGCATCAAGGCATCCTCGAGTTTAATTCCTTTCAAATTTGATGGTGGAGATAGAATAATTTTATCTAAACGAGGATACTCTTTAAAATAAGTAGTCTTCCAGCTTTCAGGCCAATATTTTACTTCTATTGCCGGAAGCCATTTTTTAAACTTGGTTTTACTATGGAATTTTTCCAGTTCAGTAAAGGGCTTGTTTAGTAATATATTTAAACTAAATTTTTTAAATCTCATTTATAAAAAAGGTTGAGGTAGAGGGTTAATTTTATACTTATTAAATCCAAAGTAATTTGATACAGATTTCAATCGCGCATGATTAATAACTCGATGTTTTTCATTTAAAATTAAAGGTTGGAGAGCAGGAATAATTGTTTTGCAAACATAATACCTATGCTTTTTGAAGATTCTAAGACTAAGATTTACATAAAAGACTTCCATATTTTTTTTATCAAAAATATCTTTTAAAAATCTAAACTCATTTGAAGGAACATCTTTGAGATCTGTTCTAATAGTCTTTTTAGACTGTTTAAACAAATAGTCGAAGTGTTTTAGCATTTTTACTGATGACCAATAGAGCCCACGTTCCCTAAATGTATTGATATTTTGAGGATTTACGCTATATCTTTTTGATCCTAGTTCAATCATATCTTTTCTTAACCAAGTTCTCGTTTGAAAAGACTCTTGGAGACACCCGGTTACTGCCTCCATAATCGATAACGAGCTTTTTGTACCTATTCCCACACAAGGACCAAGACTTGTTCTATCAATTAACATAGCCATAAATGTTGGTATTTTGATATCATTTGTTATTTCAAATAATTCTAAACAAAGATTATATTTTTTACATGAAGAAATCATTTTTTGGATAAGCTTATTATTTATGCTTTCCAAGTTTATCCTGATAGGAGGAATTTTTGTTAGAAACATAGTCATGAATGCATCACGCTCGATCACTTCATAAATCCCCCTAACAACCGCAGACTCTAAACTAAACCCTCCTGCTGCTCCTGTGCTATTCAAATCTGATAGAACAACTTTATCCAATACTTTCTTGTAATTTAAATAAATTTGTTGTGCGGGTATTAGGCATGGAATATTGTTTATCCTAAAACCTTTAACCCAATGAAGGTTTTTATCTCTATCAGAAACTTCTTTTGTATATAAATAAGGGTCTAGTGCTTGGTTTTTTAGTTGATTGAAAGTAGACTTTAGTAGTGAGCTTTCTTTATAAATATTTTGCGATAATCTCTCAATAAACTCTGCAAGAGCTTTAAACAAAGCCTCGGTTTCACTGGTAAATAAACATCCATAACCTTCAACTGAATTATTTTCACCGTCAGAAACTTTAAGAGTACTCTTCAAAAGAGCTTCAAAACTAAAAAATTTGGGATCGTCATCAAAATGAGGATTACGGTAAACAGAGTCAATAAGACTGTTTTTTTCCAACTCTTCCAAAAAAAGCAAGATATATCTCTTAAAATCAGTAGTCTTCATGATTATTTATATCGAATCCAATATTTCTCAATATTTATCAAATAGGTATGATATTATTTATTCCTATAACAAGCAATGAGTATGACACTCTTTATTTCTCTATTCGGGAGTTTTCTAGCTATTATATTAAACGTAAGCAGTGCATTCCTGCCCCCAAATAAAACTGAAACGAATCTTCATATAATTGAAATGCAAGATGAAACTTTCAAACCCAGAGAGGTTACTCTTCAAAAGGGAGAAACAATTCAATTCAAAAATATTGGAAAAAACAACCATTGGCCGGCATCCAATATTCATCCTACTCATGATATATATCCAGAATTTGACTCCAAGGGGCCTATTTTATCAGGTAATACCTGGACATTTAAGTTCGAAAGATCAGGAGAATGGCGCTTTCACGACCATCTGAATTCTCAACTAAGTGGAATTATTAAGGTTGAGGGAAATAATGACACAGAATTAAGTAAATATCAAAAAATGGTGGACATTCAAGAATCACTTATTGATCTGCTCAGCAATATAAAATTTTCCTTGCTCAATTCTTATTTCTACTTTTTTCCTCAGGATATAAATCTATATTTGTCTAGGCAAAATATTGCAGGGATTATTGCTAAAAGTGATTTCGCCAAATTAGAATATTTAATCAACCTGAGTGGACCTGAAAAACTTATATCCTTGATGTATGACCAGTCTGGGCAGGGTAAGAGTTTTAATTGTCATTCTTATTCTCATCATATTGGAAGATTGTCATATAAAATATTGGGGGCTCAGGCTTTAGAAAAAAACATTACTTTATGTCATTCTGGCTATCACCACGGTGTTATAGCGGCATTTATTAGCCAAAAGGGAACCGACAATTTAGTTAACAATTTATCAAAAACTTGTGATCAATTAAAAACTAGTTTCGGACGGCTGACCTGCTATCATGGTTCAGGACATGGTTTAATGGCCTATTATGATAATAATTTAC
>Ga0209542_10020160_pt1 | contig 10598 bp, 14 predicted proteins | sample RifCSPhighO2_01_FD_184028 | JGI IMG/M metagenome (GOLD analysis project Ga0209542, IMG submission 184028) | Soil microbial communities from Rifle, Colorado - Rifle CSP2_plank highO2_0.1 (SPAdes) (version 2) | ecosystem: Environmental > Terrestrial > Deep subsurface > Rock core/Sediment ...
TCGCCATCTCTTAAAAAATAGTCACTTGTTCCAATGGCATACCTTCCGACATTAAGTAAATACATAAGTTTAAAATTCTCTGGTATATACTCTTCAGTTAACCATGAATTTCCGCCCCTTTGCTCTGCAATATCAAGGAAGTATTTCACCGATGGAAAACCGAGAATATCCCGACCAATTTCTGGTTCATTTGGAAGCCACATTCCAACGACGAGACTGGGTTCATATTTTTCAAGCGCTTGTCTATGATCAAGTGTGTCAACAACGGGAGCAAAACTTCTATCTCTCGTTCTCTCATCTGAGCCGTTATCTATAGCAACGATACCCATACCTGCTTTTTGTAACTGATATGATAAGACTCCTCTGCCCGCGCACACCTCGATTGCTGGCACATTTATTAATCTTTCTTTATGTATTTCATTTAATAATTCTCTCATGAATTCTTCCGTTATGACGGTATAAAAACCGTGTCTTTTAATTAAGCCTGGCCACGGAGAATCACTAAGCGGTGGTTGCCTGTCTCCGACTACCCCTCCCATACTTTGAATCCTCTGTATAGCTTCCGCATAAGGCACTAATTTATCAGGAGTTTCTAACTCTGAAACAAATGATAAACCTAATTCTCTTAAATGAGCTGACATAACGAGACATTATACAAATAATAAAAAATATTGATATGCATTAACCTATTTCCTGGATTAACTTGCAATTTGTTAAGTCCATACAGTTGTTCTTCTATTCCAACTGCTCTCTCTTACACCTGGCTGTGATACTTCAACAATATCTCCTGGGTCTATTTTCCAAAAGATGTAACTTTCAACATTCTCATCCCATTTATATTCACTTTCATTACCATCAATTGCAATAGTGACACTGTAGTCAGGATTATAATCAAAGCTTTGTCGTAGCCTTTGTGGCATTCTAACACCATGATCAGTGTACGACACCATGTCAATCATTGGAACTTGTAATGTAAACAAATAAAACTTTCGCCCTTCACCTCGAGCAGCGAAGCATCTCCCCACAGCAGTTGCAACATCGTTATAAGCGCTAACTGATAGAAATGGAGTAAAATAGTTTTCCCCATGAAAATGCGACTCAATTGAAGAATGGATGTTTGTCGAAAGTGCTTCTGCCTCAAATTCTCCTTGTGGATTTACAAATGCTGCTACATGTTTTGCTAAAGGTGACAGTATGCCAAACTCCTTGATTAGTGTCAACTCCTCATCAGTAAGCATTGTTCCTCGAAACATGGTTCTACTACCAAGTTTCTCTTTGAACTCTTCTCGTGCCTTTAGATAATCTTCTACTCTTACTTCACCAGCTTCTATCATTCTCAAAATATCTGGTAAATGAGTAATAAATCCAGGATCAAGACTTAGCTGGGTGAGAGTAGGATAAGCACTCCTCATTGTTCCATACAAAGTAGGTTCTTCGGGTGCTGTCCAGCCTCCAGTTATTCTTGGCCACTGATAATTACCATACGCTGCGCCTGAATAGTTTGCAAACACAGAGTGTAATAGTTCGTCTCGTGAATGATTACTCGGATTTTTAATAATTGAAAGGAGTGTTTGTCGATCATTATCCAAGCCTATCTCAACAACAGCTCTATCATCTCCACGTAAATGTCTAAAACGTTCTAGGCTTTTTATAGGTCGAGGCGTTCCTTCTGACATAAAGGAAGTATAACAAACCTAAAGAGAGAATGATATAGTTTGATATATTAGGCTGGCTCTGGTGGACTATGTAGAAAATTTTTATAGTATATCTAGTTACACTACTGCCGGGTTAATGCCCTCTATTAAAACCGGCCGTAAAAATGCGCTTGGGATATAGTAAGGAGCTTCGTTTTCGTCCAGTAGTTCTCCTTTAGGATTACAATATTTGTAACCTATATCATCCACCCCATCACCTTGATGATAGAAGTCACGACTCATCAATACATACCATAAACCGCCCATATATTCTTTATTTTCATGTACTAGGCTGTGGCTAGATGGGGCAAAAGTCTCACCTTCTACGCCTTGCTTTCTTACCCATCCATTATATTCCTGTCCAAATACAGCCGCAGCATAGATATACATGTAGCTATCGTTTGGCTTTATTGCATTTTTATCCAGAAAGACTGGAGATATGAGCTCCGGTTTGCGGAATACTGCAACAGTTCCGTCTTGGACAACAATAATACGGCTATGATCCAAGCGATTAGTATTAAGTTCTGTAATGGTATTTTTATTAAACTCGATGGGGACAATAATAGGCATTTCTACCTGCTGAATATGAAATTCCCCTTCATTGGCAATAAATTTTCCTTCGGGAGAATAGGAGGAGGTAGGTAAAAGTTCTCTTATCCCGTCTCTACCGACATACCCAACTATCCCTCCGGCTACAAAGGCCAATCCTAGACTGCTAAGTATTAAAGCTGCATCTCTCCTCGTCAAAGATTGATCAAGCCAAGATTCTTTTTGTTCACGCACCATATTATTAGCCTTAAATTATACACTATAAATCAAGAAAGCTCGAATCCAATTGACTATTTGTAAGAAAAAAGTGAAGTTTTGAAGCTAAAGGAGACTGAAAAATACTCTTCGTCGTACGCGACTCAGAATGATTTTTGCCTCTTATTTTAAAGTCTTCAGATTTTCTTAAAAATCTGAATCTCAAATCAATCAAAATCAAGGAACATATGATTGATTTTCGAGCTGGCGGACATAGACGCTATTCGAACTTTTTGGTTTAATAACCCAGACAGTTTTTATATTCCTAGTTATGAGTAAACAGTAGCGAATGACTGTGGCTCTAAAGCTAATTTATGTTGCGTAGATATTTTTTATGATTCTGTAAACAATTTACGTACCTTCTGTAAGATGGTTCTCTTTTTACTTGTTGTTAATTCTCCAGCCTTACCCTTAAGAATTGACGCATCAGCGGTAAATAGCTTATCTGGCCTTACGAAGCTTTTCAATGGAAGCATTCCTTGTGTAAAATCGGATGGCTCAATACCAATCGCGGTTTTACTTGAATATGCTTTTGAGGTGATTTGGCATAAAATTAAATTTCCAAATTCGACTTGAGCTAATACTAAGGCTGGACGAATCTTCTTTCCTTTCAGATTAGAAAATGGAAAGGAAACTAAGACAACACTTCCTACCGTAAAGATTTCCATGCTTCATCCTCTTCTGGTCTATCCCAATCCGTTCCCAGCGATTTCTCTGATAATAATAGAGTATCATTTACTATACTCTCCTTCAGTTTTGCTGGAATAATTCTTATTTCCCCCTTTTTAACCTCTAATTCAACTTCATTATCTAAACCACTTTCATCAAGCAATATTTTAGGAATACGTATGCCTCTAGAATTTCCTATAGATATAATTGTAGTTATCATATGTAATTACATTGTATATACACACTAACATCATGTCAAGCCCTAATTGAATTGAAGGTTCGAATCCGAGATGGGTGTTTTTGCTGCAGGACAGGGATTCGCTACGCTCACTCAGGACATTCGACATTATACATAGGGCCGAAGGCCATGAGCGACCGAAAGGAGTCGAATGGCTGGCGACTGTAGACGCTATTCGAACCTATTTTATCACGACAAAAGAGCCTGTTTTTATCCCCTCTTTTGTATAGCTAGCTTTCGAGATATTATTTATATATGTCGGAAAGTGCTGTAGGAATAACTTATGAAGCCGCTTATTGTTATGGGCTAAGGCAATTTACTGATTACAGATGCCTGGACTTAGCCAATCCTGAACTGTTTTTTTGGTTAATAAGTATTGCCCTAATTATTGTTCTAGCTGCAATTGTTTTCCTTCTTATTAGAGCCTGGCGAAATAAAAAATTACCTGTGTTATATAAGATATTAATCAGTTTTTTAGGTCTAACGTGTATTCTTATTCTGTTTTATGTAGAGATTTGGAACCTTGAGCATACGTCTTATAGAAAAATTGGTAGGCTTTGGGAAGATTTAGAGACAAGTTCACAAATAAGACAGGTGGATATTCCCAGTTACGCCATAGAAACAGCAAATAATCTCATTATCGATCAGACCGGAAGAGAAAGATTTTATAAGGATATAAAATATAACGAGCAGGAAACGAAAAAAGTTAATATAGCAAAAGTATTAGGGAAAGCCACTTACCAAGTATACAAAATTGCTTATAATTATACTCCTCTAGAGATTTTAAACGGGTCTTCGGAAGACTCTCTCTTTTATGTAGATATAGTAGATATAGACTCACCTTATTACGAACAACATAAAATTATTCGAACAAGAATAGTAAATAACCATTTACCTAGATGTACTGCAGACCCGTCTTTATGCGACTTTCACCTAACGCGCAAGGAAGCAATTCAGATTGCAAATAAAAATGGCTTTAAAGCGACGGATTTAAGTGTAAGCTGGAATTCTTGGGAATATCAAAAATTAACAATAAAGTTAACGAGTTGTGCTGAAAATAAAGCTATGTATTTAGATTATCGAGATGGCAGTGTAATTAAATTTCAGGACGAAGTAATCTGTGGCGGTGTGTTTTAATTCTTGCCACACACGTCGGTTGCAACAAAGGAAACGCTTCAAAAGTCGAGCTGCGGGACAGGGTATCCTTCGATTCGTCATGAGCGGTTCGACTTTGCTCACCGTCGAATAACTCACTCCAGGACATTCGACACTATATATAGGGCCGAAGGCCATGAGCGACTGAAAGGAGTCGAATGGCTGCGGGGCTAGGATTTGAACCTAGATTGCGCGGTTCAGAGCCGCGATGCCTACCATTAGCAGACCCCGCAATAAAGAGATCAGGAAACCTTGTTATTTTATCACAAACTGAACCTAAACCGAATTGGTGATGGAGTTGAAAGCGGACTTTTCAAGTTAATCTCCAAGATGATAAAGTTAAGTTAATGGTAAAAGGGATAATAATAATTTCTTTCAGTGTTTTTTCTATTGTTCTTTTACTATTTAGTGTTTGGATGAACTTCACACCCGGTCATTTTCAAAGGGAATATTGCGGATGTAGGGTTGGTTATTTCACTTTTGAGGAAATGAGGGTACAAGAAGTAAGAGCAAATCAAATCTATCCGGTAAACGGACAAGGCGGTAAGTATGAGAAACCTCAGTGCCCGGTTTGTTACGGAAACTTCAAGGCTGTAATTGGTGAAGCACTATCACGTCTGGACTCCTTCAAATAGTTCTTAAAATAACCCAGCTTGTTTAGTTGGTGTGTCTTTTGGATAGGAGAAATCGACCTCGACTTTTTGTAAGGTGTTCCATTTATCTTTAAGAAGAAGGTGTCCGTTTTGAAGCGCGTAGTCGTAAATATCTCGGGTAATTAACACATCTGCCTCGCAATATTTTTTTAATTTTTCCAAACTTTCCTTATCTCCCTTTTGCCAATAATATACGGCATTTATTCCCACATCCGTTTTTTCCCGATCCAGTGTTTCTTTTGCGATTGCGTCCAAGGCGATTCGATGACCAAAGACTTCTTTGACTTTTTGCATAATGTCAAAGTGTGGAAGTTTTTGAAAAGGGAAGTTGGTGTATGGAGAAAGAGCGGGAATATCAAATCCAAGCGAATTAAATCCAATTATCCTATCAGCACTTTGGAAAAGCGGCCACATTTTATCCCCCTTCGCGAAATACCCTGGGCGTATGCCCGCGGATGAACGCGAAGAATATTTCGCTTCGGTCGAACGTCGCCAAAGGCTTTGCCGACGGCGCGAGGGATTTCTCTCCCTACGAAGCGAGGGAGATTCATCAAAATCCTTTTCCCAGAAGCTTTGCATTTTGCCTTCGACTACGCTCAGGACAGTGTGTCCTTCGATAGTTCGATTTTGCTCACCACTAAAGCTTTCATCAATTTTTCTTGAATAAACTGAAACAATTGAGACTCCAAGATCAGCTGGGTTAAATCCCTCAATATCTCCAAAAAGTTTCTTCGTTTCAACATCGAAAAATACTTCCGAAAGCATGTGAAGAATATTATATCAAGCTTAAATGGAATATTTTTAATCTGAGACTTTTTACCTACTTACAAAAAGAATATCCGCGCACCAGAATTGCTTCGTAATACGGCGCGGGACTTCGCATTCGGAAGGTCACGACCGGGTGATTTTGGATTATTACGCTGTTGTAAAAAATTTTTCCTTAACTTCTTTGGGTAATTCCTTGGAAGCAATATTAAAGAATTTTGAGGCTTTCAAGATTTCTAATGACACAGGAGAATTCTCTTTGTCAACTTCAAGTATTGCGTTTTCAACTTCAAATGAATCATCTACAGGTTTTGTCGAAAACCTGATAACTAGGATATCGTCATCTTTGTAGTATTTCAGTTTCATTTGTATCGCTGCTTTCTGGCTATATGAAATGTTATTACTTTGATTCCAACCTCAATTATATCATAGATTATTCTAACGTCGTGTTCTTGGTCAATTTGGTCAACTACAGCAAAATTTCCGTATTTTGTCTTGGATCTAGATCTTGGATTTTCTAAAAATTTCCTTAATTTTCTTTTGGTGATTTTGAATTTCTTGATATCTTTACGCTTGAGTTTCTCTTCGGCGTGTTTTGTTAATATAACTTTCATTTCCCTATGAATAAGATTACATTGGGTAAGTTGCGGCCGGGGCCGATTTTGTAGCCTCCGCTCCATAAAGCAGTTGAACCACCGTCGTCGAGATTTAGAGCATTTTCCATACCCATTGTCCGAAGTACACGTGCGGCTTCAGCAACAGTTGCTGAATGAACAACACCTATATAAACAGTATTTCCTTTGTTTGCAACAAAACTTCTGCCTCCTTTAGAACCTTTTTTGGGATCGTCATCTCCTCCGAATGCAATATTTCCGCCTTGTACTAGCATTGGAAAATTCGAGAGCATACTGTCAATTCCAGTATCTCTACCCCATTGCGATGCCTGTCCCACGAAACGGATATATGAACCACCAAAAATAACTGCTGGATTGTTGCTGTAGACATTATTTCCAGAATTAAAGTAGGTTTTTTTATAATTCATCACCAAAAGATCGTAAGTGTTAGTTTTTCCAGCACATGAAGGGTATTCGGCAGGGCAAAAGTAGCTGCCGTTTACTCCTGCGTATGCACCGTTTCTGGAAACATATGTTGCTAAAGGAAGAACCGGGCAATCATTCGAACAATCGCTATCAGAGGCTGTATCTACAATTACTTTTGTTGAACCCAAATCTCCTGCAACAATACTTACTAAGTATGAACCAAGTCCTTCAACAGCAACTTGCTGACGACTGTATCCAGCACCCGGTGGAGCATTATTCTGGGGAACATTAGCAGGAATTGTGAATGACGTAGCAAGTTCTTCTTCTTCTTTTTTGATTGCCGCTGTAATTTGGGAAAGCACATCGTTGGCGCCACTAAAATCTCTTTGGGAAATTTTAAATAAGACATCAGCATATTGTTTCTCGAGAGCGAGAGTGTCTTTTGATTTTGATCTTAAGTCGAGTAAATCCTCATAAACAGCAATTGATTGATTGAATGTTTTTTGCATGGTCGCAATTTCCTTTTGCAGCTCTTCATTTTTCTTTTGAGGGTCTTGATTTTTCAGTTCTTCCAACTCTTTGGCAATTTTTTCCAATTCAACCAAATTCTTATCTTTTTCTTCTGTTAAATTTTGGACGATTGTGGTGAGAGTTGTTATTTTTCTATTTGCAAAAAGATAGCCGACCGCCAGGATAATTATTAGAATAACTATTATTGGAATGTGCTTGTCGGGTTTAAAACGAAACTTTGCAAGCTTATATTTGGGTAAATTTATCCCCCTTCGCGAAATACCTTGGGCGTAAGCTTGAGTGAGATTCATTTTCACAGGTACTTCTCAGAATAATGCAAAAGATCAGATATTTTCAACTAGGTAAAGTTTTGTTGCGATGGTTGCGGTTACTGAACTACACTTAATAATAATGTTGTATCTAGCCCTCTTTTTTCTACAACTTTCTGCAATATATTTTCTTTCGCGACGACTCAATCATGAGCTTATTCAATTCTTTTATCATTTGACAAAAAGTAAAAGTTGGGCAGTATACCTATTTTCAATCGTATTTTTGCCCGGGACATTTATACACGAAATATCCCATTTTTTGGCAGCACTTTTTCTTTTAGTACCCGTGGGTAAGTTGGAAATTATTCCTCAATTTGACGAATTGGAAAAAGGAGTTGAATTGGGAAGCGTTTCTATCGGGAAAACCGATCCCGTGCGCAGATTTTTAATAGGAATTGCACCTTTTATTTTTGGAACAGGACTGATTTTAGCTACTACCTATTTAGTATTCATGAACCCGCCTGCGCAGGCAGGTCGATTCATAGATACAAAATGGGGGTTAGTGTTTGCAGGATATGCAATCTTTTGTGTTGGAAACTCGATGTTTGCAAGCAAAAAAGATCTAGAAGGCGCATTCACTTTAGCAATATTTCTTTTGATAGCTTTCTCGTTCGCCTACGTTCTTGGTATCCGAATCCCTGCCGTAAACTTCGAACTTATTTTTTCAGAAGGATTTATTAATGTACTCAGAATTGCTAACACTTTTTTGCTCGTCCCAGTTCTTTTAGACCTAGTTGTTCTTTTTCTTTTAAAACCGTTAAGAAGAAGATAAAGATTATTTGATAGATGCTGGTATAATCCTGATAATATGACTAAGTGGAAACCCACTCCTTCTTTTGTTAAGCATAAAAGGGAAGTTTTTAAAAATGAAATTAATATAAGTAGTTTTATTTATAAAATTGGTGAGTCGAAAAAATTAAGGCTTCCTTCGAAAGAAATTCCAGTTACAAAAATAACTTCATCCGAAACAAAAGAAAAAATAAACTATTTAAAAAAATGTTTATTAAATTATAGAAAGTTAACTGGGTATGGAAGGGGCGTCACTGCCGTGCAGGTAGGAATTCCCGAGCGGTTTTCAGTTATTTATAAAGGACAAACAATTACGAATATTAAAAATAAGAAAGATGTAACTGATAAAAATATACAAGTAATAATAAATCCTAAGATCACTAAGAAGTCGAAACATCTTCTTAACTACCCAGAAAGCTGCATGAGTGCAAGTCCTGTTATAGTTCCAACAATCCGTCCTTCCTGGATAGAATTTGATTATTACGACGAAGAAGGAAATTTAAAACATTGGGATACGAAAGACGAAACTGATGTTGGTAAGATGATGAATAGGGTATTCATGCATGAATTTGATCATATGGAAGGTATAGTAAACGTAGACATCGTAAAAGATCCTAGCAAAATTATTTTATGGTCTGACCCAGATTTTTACAAAAATGCGGAGTTTACAAAAGTATAATATTTTTATGGGAGGTATGAAATCTAAATCTGAAGAGTATTGGAAGAAAAAACTTACTCCCGAACAGTATCGAGTTTTAAGAGAAAAAGATACTGAGCAACCATTCACCGGAAGACTTTTGAATAATAAAGAGGGGGGAATGTATTTTTGCGGGGCCTGCGGGTCTCCTTTATTTTCCTCTGATACAAAGTACGAATCAGGGACCGGCTGGCCAAGTTTTGTTGATGCTCTTGATAAAGATAAAGTTGAATTGGAAGAAGATAATTCTTTGGGTATGCATCGCGTTGAAGTGAAATGCGCAAAGTGCGGAGGGCATCTTGGCCACCTTTTTGACGACGGTCCGACAAAAATGCCTGATGGTAAAGAGGCGACCGGAAAGAGATATTGTATTAACTCCTGTGCACTTAAATTTAAAGGCAAATAATGAATGCTTTATGGGCGATTGTATTGGGAATTTTGCAGGGACTGACTGAATTTATCCCGGTGTCTTCTTCGGGGCATTTGGTTTTAGCACAAAGCTTAATTCCGGGTTTTTCTCAACCAGGAATATTATTTGATGTGGTTCTTCACTTGGGAACTCTTTTTGCAGTTTTCTATTTTTTCAGAAAAACAATTCTAAGGCTCGGTCGAAAATATTATTTACTTCTAATCGTTGGAAGTATTCCTGCCGCACTGATCGGTTTTTTATTCCAAGAACAACTAGTGTCAACTTTCGGAAACGTTAAAATGGTAGGTTTGGAGTTAATAATTACGGGTGTTTTAAATTTATTAATTGACAGATTTGAGGCGAATAAACAAAAAATCTCATTTCTAGACTCTTTTTTGGTTGGTATTTCACAAGCTATAGCCATCATCCCCGGAATTTCCCGCTCGGGTGCAACAATTTTTAGCGCTGTAAAATTAGGGATTGATAAGAAAAAGGCGGCAGAATTTTCATTCCTTTTGTCAATCCCAGCTATCGCTGGCGCAAATATACTTCAATTTCTAAGTAACGACGTTTCCTCGCTAGAAAATCCCCTAAATTATGTTATTGGTTTTGCGGCAGCTTTTGTTACAGGATTTTGGTCGATTAATTTGGTATTAAAGTCTCTGGCAAAGAGAAAGTTTAGCGTATTTGGAGTTTATAGTATTGTCTTGGGATCTATAGTTTTACTCTTTAAGTAAAAAGTGAAGCAAGTTTCGGGATAAAGAGGACAATTCCTACTAATAAAGCGGCAATCGCAGCAACCAAGACCATAGCCGCTGAGACATCTTTTGCTACTTTTGCATCAGG
>Ga0209542_10020161_pt1 | contig 10597 bp, 14 predicted proteins | sample RifCSPhighO2_01_FD_184028 | JGI IMG/M metagenome (GOLD analysis project Ga0209542, IMG submission 184028) | Soil microbial communities from Rifle, Colorado - Rifle CSP2_plank highO2_0.1 (SPAdes) (version 2) | ecosystem: Environmental > Terrestrial > Deep subsurface > Rock core/Sediment ...
TGGCATTTGTGGTACAAGTAACATAAAAGCAGTTCACCTCCGATTCTATTGTTGCTGCAATATTATCAGTGTGTCAGCTGCTTTTTTAATTGTCAAATCAATCTATCATGAGTTTTGTACCACGCTGATCCTCCTAAACTTGACAAAAAGCCCTTGACTATGCAAGTATTAAGTATTAATGAGAAAGATATTTTTATCATTATCCGTCTTTCTTATGACTCCTCTTGTAATATTTCTGAGTATCGTTTACTTCTCTTATTTCTCTTATAAAAAGACCGGTAGCTCCTTTTTAGACAACAGTAACCAATCTGTTGCTTTTGCGGCATTGCCTACTACGGATAACTTATTGGAAGACCAAATATCTTCGAAGGATAGTAGGGTAGAAAATTTAAGAGTTTTTTTAAACAGGTATAAATCCCCTCTTGAACCTTTCTCTACGCAAATTGTAGAATCGTCCGAAAAATATAACCTCGATTCTAGACTCTTACCAGCTATTGCAATGCAGGAATCAAATCTTTGCAAGAAAGCTCCTCAAAATACCTATAACTGTTGGGGATTTGGTATATATGGAAAAAAAATCACTAGTTTTTCAGGGTACGAGGAGGCAATAGAAACTGTATCAAAAACGCTTGCAAAGGATTACAGAGATATTGGGCTGATTACTCCTGAGCAAATAATGACTAAATATACCCCCAGCAATAACGGAGACTGGGCTCTAAGCGTAAATTACTTCATGAATCAGCTTCAATAAATTTACCCTGAGCGGAGTCGAAGGACCTATAGTTTGGTACTTGACAAACCTATAGTTACATAGTATAATGCATCCAGATCCTAAGGTATGTCTTTCCAAATGCATACGTTAGGATTTTTTTTATGGCTTTGAAACACCGTACTATTTCCTGCGTTAATCCGCGCTAAAGCCTGTTTTCAATTTTAGGATTACTCAATATGAAAAAGTTTATATTTGTTTTATTTTTTATTATTTTATCGATGCTTTTTTCTCCGAGGGTTTTCGCAGAAAACTCTTCTAGATCTTCTGCTGTCTTGGCAGACGCAAGAGGTGTGCCTTTATCTGATAATCGTGTAAAAATATTAAGAGAATTTTTAGAATCTTATAACTCTCCGCTTGCTCCATTTGCAGGAACATTCGTAGAAACTGCAGATATTTATAATCTTGACTGGAGATTGGTTGCTTCAATCTCGGGAGTGGAATCGACTTTTGGCCAGCAAATTCCGGCAAACTCTTATAACGGATGGGGTTGGGGAATATATGGTAATAATGTTATCTACTTTTCTTCATGGGAAGATGGGATACAGACAATATCAAAAGGTCTTCGAGAAAGATATATGAACCAACGGGGAGCAACAAATATTTATGAAATTGGAAGAACATATGCCGCATCACCTGTCTGGGCTTCTCATGTTGAGCATTACATGAACAGAATTAGTGATTTTTCAATCTTAAATCCTAAGGATAGTCTTTCAATTTCGCTATAAACAATGGTATAATCGAGTAACGCGCGGATGTGGCGAAACTGGCAGACGCGCATGGTTTAGGACCATGTGCCGTAAGGCTTGGAGGTTCGACTCCTCTCATCCGCACTCAATATATGGATTCAATAATAGAAAAACAGGAAGACGGAACAATAATTTTAAATATCACGATTCCTTCAAAAATAATTAAGGACACTACGGAGATAGTTTTGGAAGAAGTTGTAAAAAGCGCAAACGTTGCGGGTTTTAGAAAGGGAAAAGCTCCAAAAAAGATCGTCGAGGGAAAGGTAGATAAAGATAAGGTAAAAGAAGAGGTTCTTAGGAAATTACTTCCCCAAGCTTACGCTCAGGAGATAAAAAAACATGATATTAAACCAATTATAAATCCCAGAATTCATGTGGAGATTCTGGAAGATGATAAAGACTGGAAGTTTACAGCATCAACCTGTGAAGCTCCGCAAGTTGACTTAAACGGTTATAAAGAAAACATTAAGAAAATAACAGCAAAGTCAAAAATTATTGTTCCGGGAAAAGAGGAGAAGAAAACAAGTTTTGAAGAAATAATTACAGAACTGCAAAAAAGCGTAAGTGCAAAGGTTTCAAAAATAATTGTTGAACAGGAAGTAGATAGACTGCTTGCTCAAACCTTATCTGAGATAAAAAGACTTGGTTTAACTTTAGATCAATATTTAGGCTCTGTCCATAAAACTGTTGAAGACTTAAAAAAAGAATACGAAAATAAGGCAACAAACGACATAAAGCTTGAATTTGTACTTCAAAAGATAGCAGAGGAAGAAAAAATAACTGTAACAGATGCGGAAATTGAAGATACTATAAAAAATGCAAAAGATGAAAATGAACGAAAAGGACTTGAGGCAAATAAGTACCTTTTAGCAAGTGTGATAAGACAGCAAAAAACGCTTGATTTCCTAAAGAAATTGTGATAATGTTATCCAAATCTTATGAAAACTAAAACCCAGAAGCCGAAAAATCAGAATTTCGTCGACCAAAACCCAATAGAAATACTAAAGGGGGTTGGTTCTAGCGTTGTTGATTCAGTAGTTGATGATTTTGGTAAACATAGCGTAAGTGATCTTTGGGAACAGCTTTTGGGAGCAAAAAACCCGCAGGAAGAAGGAGATCAAACCTCGGGCGATTTGGAAGAGGGAAGAGAGATCCACCTTTCCAAAAAAACAAAAAAAGAAACCCCAGAAGGACATATCGAGGCTGGAATTGACTATAAAAGAGAAATAATTGATGTTGCAAAAAGAGTTGATAGAGAAAACACACAAGTTTTAAACGCAAAGATTGCGGAAATCTTAACAGAGCTTAAAAAAATAACGGCGGCGTCTGCGGAAATTGCAATTGAATTTAAAGATGTTACTATAGAACAACGAATTGAACAGCCGGGAGAATATCATGTTACATTTTTCCAGTGGATGTTATCTTTGGTAAAGTCGGCAAGGACAAAGATAGAAGATTCGGGGGCTTGGCTTTCTGTTATGAAAAGCAAAAAATCACAAAGACAATATTGGAATATGTTTAAAAAACACGGCACAACTTTTGGACTTTCCAACGAGCGCGTAATTGCAACCCAAGCAGGATAATCAATCTTTAGCTTAGACTCCTTTAAGTAGCAAGTAGAATCCCCCTCTTGGTCGATGTTCGGAACGATTTGGACAGATATTTCAAGCCAGTTGGGAGTTAGTTTAGTAAATCTGTGAAACCTTCTCAATGAAAAGCTGGCAATCCTAAACAATTAAGCAGTTGATGAAAGCGAGTCTGCGCACTTTTGAAAAATTTCAGCCAGCTCTTCTTTAGTTATTTGTCTGCTAACAGACATACCACGGCCTAAATACTTGTACCAGCGGACTTCTACGCCCCCACTTTTAAAGTTCGGCTTTACTGCTTCAGGACAATCTTTATCTTCATCGCACCAATGATAGTTTCTCATTTCAAAAACGTCATTGCTGAAACCCTACGCCTCCAGTATTCCTACCCAGATATTCAACTTCCGTCAAAGCAGCGAGTTTGCGAAGATTTTCAACCACCCACTTCTCAAGTTTGCCAAACTCAAACTCTCCTGGTGGGACACCATACATAAACTGGCCAAGCTCTGGTTCGTAAGGTTTCAATTTCTCTGTAATACTGATCACCTCCTTTTAAAAACTCCAGTTTGGACAGTTGGGTCTATTTTAGTCCCTCTCGATTTCAGAATCAACAAGTGGATCCGAGTGGACTCGAACCACTGACCTCTGCAATGTCAATGCAGCGCTCTGACCAGCTGAGCTACGGATCCAAGCTTTACAATTCTACCAAAATAGGTTTTTAAAAACAATCTACTTCGAAATTCCAGATGTTGGAAGCTATTTAACACCGGGTGTTGAATTTTCCGGGTGTTGAATTTTTTGAATTTTGAATTTTAACACCGGGTGTTGAATTTTGAATTTCGTTGACAATGTAAAATCTGATTCTGCTATACTTAAAATACTTGTGGAAAAATACGAAAGAGTAAAAAGGCATTTAAAGGATATTATTTTAAATAACTTTTTGGGTGGAATTGCATGGGGGCTTGGCGCAACAGTTGGGGTATCTATCATAATTGCAATCCTAAGTCTTATATTAAGAAATATCAATTTAGTCCCGTTTGTTGGAGATTTTGTCTCGCAGGTTACAAATTACATTTTACAAAATAATCCTCAATTGATAAAATAGCTTAAATGAATAAATCATCAACCCCGATTAAATCGGGGTCAAATCTTAAAGATCATAGACTTATAGGACAAGAGCTTGACCTATTTTCTTTTAGTGAGTATGCGCCCGGCGCAGTTTTCTGGCACCCAAAGGGATGGACTATTTATTGTACTCTTGCGGATTTTCTAAGGAAAAAGCTATCACAAGAAGGGTACCAAGAGGTATCTTCTCCAATCTTAGTTAAATCAGATTTATTTAAAAAATCGGGACATTGGGAATATTATCATGAAAACATTTTCAATTTTAAAATTGAAAATCAATCATACTCACTCAAACCTATGAACTGCCCCGGTTCATCTCTGATCTATGGTTCAAAAACAAGAAGCTACAACGACCTTCCGCTAAGATTTTCGGATTTTGGAAATCTACACAGAAACGAACTCTCCGGAGTCTTGGGAGGGCTTCTTAGATTAAGGCAATTTGTGATTGACGATGCGCACCATTTTATAAGACCCGATCAAATTCAAGACGAAATTCATGAATTGTTATTGTTAGTTGTCTCATTTTATAAATCCTTAGGCTTTACACCGGAATTTTATCTCTCAACCAAACCGGATAAAGCAATGGGAGATCCAAAGCTCTGGAAAGAGGCAGAAAAAGATTTAAAAATTGCACTTGAGGATGCAAAAGTCAAATTTGGAATAAAAGAAAAGGATGGTGCATTTTACGGTCCTAAAATTGACATACACATAAAAGATTCTCAAGACAGAGACTGGCAACTTGCAACAATACAGCTTGATTTTCAAATTCCAGATCGGATGGAGCTTGAGTACATAGATAAGGATGGAAAAGCCAAACGTCCGGTTATAATTCATAGAGCGGTACTTGGGTCAACCGAACGTTTTATAGGAGTTCTAACCGAACATTACCAAGGAGCTTTTCCTCTTTGGCTGTCTCCTGTTCAGGTGGTCCTCATTCCAATTTCTGAGAGACATATCGAATATACATCATCTATCGCTTCGAAATTAAAGAAAGAAGAAATAAGAGTTGGGTTAGATAATAGACGGGAAACTTTACCATCTAAAATCCGCGACGCTACTTTACAAAAAGTTCCCTATATGGGTATAATAGGGGATAAGGAAATAGAAAAAGAGAACGTAATTTCGGTCCGAACAAGAGATGGAAAAGATTTGGGACAACTGGAAGTTTCCAAATTTTTACAAAAGTTACAAGAAAAAATTGATAAAAAGATCTAAAAAAAGACAGGAAACTAGAAAGTTTTATAGAGTAAACGAACGAATTTTCTCAAGCACATTACGTGTTTTGGAATCAGGCGGTAAGCAATTAGGAATTCTTTCTAAGTTTGATGCGCTTAATAAGGCACGGGAATTAGGTCTTGATCTTGTCGAGATAGCTCCAAACGCTAAACCTCCTGTTGCAAAAATAATTGATTTCAAAAAATTCTTATACCAAGAAGAAAAGAAAAAGAAAGAAGAAAAGAAAAAATCAAAAACGTCTGAAACCAAAGAATTAAGACTTGGTCCTTTTATGAACGACCATGATTTAATGGTTGTCTTAAGAAAAGCCCAAGAATTCTTAGAGGGTGGAAATAAAGTTAAATTTGTAGTAAAATTCGCAGGACGGCAAATAACGCATCCGGAGTTTGGAGAAAGAATATTAGAAAAAACCATTGAGTTTCTTTCGGGTGTATCAAAAATTGAGCGGGAAAAACATTTTGAAGGAAGACAACTTATAACTATTCTATCGCCGGCAAGAAGCGGAGGGCAAAGCTCGAAGACGGAGGTAAAAAATGGGAAAGAAAAAAATAAAGAAATCGATAAGCAAAAGATTTAAAGTTACAAAAACCGGAAAGGTTTTGTTTTCTCATCAGTATAAAAGCCATCACAAGCTTATAAAATCAAGAAGAAGGCTTAGAAGACAAAAAGAACCGGGGGTTTTGAAGGGCAAATTCGCTAAGAAAATTAAACAAATGTTAGGCAAAGCCTAAACTAATAACTTGTAACTTATAACTAATAACTATTAACTATTTATGGCGCGCGTTAAAAGAGGAATAGTATCAAGAAGAAAACATAAAAAGCTTTTAAAAGCTACAAAAGGATATAGAGGGACCAAAAGCAGGCTTATTAAAGTCGCAAAAGAAGCAGAGCTTCATGCAAGAGCATATTCTTATCATGGAAGAAAGCTTAGAAAAAGAGACTTTAGATCACTTTGGATCACAAGAATCGCGCAAGCAGTTAAGAAGGAGGGTCTTTCTTATAGCTTATTTATTAATAAACTAAAAAAGGCTGATATTGGGCTCGATAGGAAAATATTAAGTGACTTAATCGTTAATGATCCGGATACTTTTAAAAAAGTTGTAGAATCAGTTAAGAATGCATAGACCCTCCCATCTCTAACTCCCCGCCATTTTGGAATGGAAAGCGGGAGTTTTTTTATGCTACCATAAGTATATGGAAGAAGAACTTATCCAAATTAAAAATTCGGCTGTTTCGCTAATTTTGGATGCTAAGAACTATAAAGAGCTGGAGGAGTTGAAGATTCAATTCGTGGGAAGATCAGGAAGGCTTACTCTTGCAATAAAAGAAATATCAAAACTTCCCAAAGAAAAAAGACCCGAAATCGGAAGACTTGCAAACGAGGTAAAAAAAAGCATAGAGGACACAATTTCTACGCAAGAGATATGGACAAAAAAAGAAACTTCAGATGAATTGAGGCAGAAGTTAGACGTGACGATTCCCGGAATAAAACCGCAGATAGGACACCTTCACCCTATGACTCAAGTTATTTATGATGTCGTAGATGTTTTTAAAGGACTTGGATATCAGGTAGCAGACGGGCCGGAGATAGAAACAGACTATTATAACTTCACTGCCTTAAATATGCCACCAAACGCACCCTCACGTGATACTCAAGCAACTCTTTATTTGGACACTCGAAATAGCAAAGCCAAACCTGGAGAAATTTTACTACGAACCCAAACGTCAAGTATGCAAGTTAGAATTATGGAAAAAATTAAACCGCCAATAAGAGTCATCGTGCCGGGAAAAACATATCGCGTTGACGATGTAGATGCTTCGCATAGTTTTGAATTCTGGCAAGTTGAGGGATTTCTAGTTGATGAAAACGTAAGACTAACTGATTTATTCGGAACAATTGATTATGTGTTGAAAAAATTAATGGGGAAAGACATAAAAATAAAATTTGCCACAACTAATTTTTCATTTGTTGAGCCTGGGGTTGATACGTATATGGAATGCACTGTCTGTAAAGGTAAAGGCTGCAGTTTTTGTAAAATGAGCGGATGGAGTGAAATTATGCCTGCGGGAATGATTCATCCGAATGTCTTAAAAGCAGTTGGCTATGACAGCAAAAAAGTTTCGGGTTTTGCTTTTGCAATTGGACTCTCCAGACTTGTAACCCTAAGGTACGAGATGGAAGATTTAAGACTTTTAACAAACCCGGATTTGAGAATCCTAGAACAATTCTAATGAAAGACACTTTATACTTTATACTTAATACTTAATACTTATGTTAGCGCCTTTATCTTGGTTAAAAGAATATATTGACATAAAGCTTTCTTCAAAAGAGCTTTCGGAAAGGCTTACGGAAGTAGGGTTAAGTACCGAAAGAATAATTAGGGAGGGCGATGATGTTATTTTTGAATTTGAAATCACTCCAAACCGCCCCGACCTTTTATCAATTATAGGAATTGCCCGGGAAATTGCAGCAATAGAAAATAAAGAAATTAAGTATCCTAAAGTAAAAATAGATCTTAAAAAAGTAAAACCTCAAAAAATTCTACCTCTTAAAATACAAACAAACTCAGAAATAAATCCTAGATTTACCGGAATTATTATCGACGGAATAAAAGTGAAAGAATCACCTGATTGGCTAAGGGAAAGATTAATCAAAATTGGTCAGCGTCCTATAAATAATATCGTTGATATTACAAATTACGTGATGTTTGAGCTGGGTAATCCGATTCATGCTTTTGATTACCATAAAATCAAAGAATCTGTAATGAAGGTTCATAAGACAATAGGCGGAGAAAAATTTACAAGCGTTGACGGAATTTCTTACCGCTTGCCAAAAGGCGCAGTTGTAATCTCAGACAGCGAAAAAATAATAGATCTTTGCGGAATAAAAGGAGAGTTAAATAGCGGAACTTTTGAGAACACAAAAACGATATTTATAAGAGTTCCGGTCGAAGTCCCTGTTCTAATTAGAAAAACAACAACTTCTCTTTCTCTTCGGTCCGAGGCATCCAGTATTTTTGAAAGGGGAGTAAATGCGGGAGGAACCGTCGATGCACTAAAAAGATGTGTTGAACTAGTACTTAGAGAAGCAGGAGGCCAAATTGCAAGCGAGCTTTTTGATATTAAAAAAGAAGTTTTTTTACCATGGAAACTAAACCTTGAACTTAAGAGACTTAACAAGATTTTAGGAATCTCAATAGCGGAGGAAGAAGTTCTAAAGTTATTACTAAGACTCAATCTTAATCCTTTAAAAAAAACAAAAGATATTATAGAAGTAACTGTGCCAACCTACAGAAATGATTTAAAAATAGAAGAGGATCTGATCGAGGAGGTTGCAAGGCTTTATGGCTATAATAAATTTCCAAAAACTATTCCGCAAGGACAAATCCCTATTAAACAAATCCCATATTTAAAAGATTACGAAATAGAAAAAAAAGCTAAAAGCATTCTCGTAGCAAGTGGTTTTTCGGAAATTTCTACATATAGCTTGGTAAGCGAAAAAGACCTTTTGGAAAATGAGATTAACCCGGATAAAACTTTAAGGGTCGATAATCCGGTAAGCAGAGAGTTTGAATACCTAAGGCCGTCTCTTATTTCAAATTTAAAAAAAGCACTTTTGCAAAATAAACCGTACTTTGAAAAAATAAATTTATTTGAATTAGGAAAGGTTTATGTTGGATCAAATATCGATGACCCCAAAGAGTTTTATTTCCTTTGCGCAGTATCAAATAATAAAAACTTTTATGAAGTAAAGGGAGTAATTGAAAAAATGTTTGAGGATTACGGGATAAATGAAGAAGGGGCAAAATATATTGAGATTTTTGATGAAGGAATTTTTTTTGAGCTTAATTTTTCGGATATTTTATCAAAAATAAACTTATCTAAAAAATATAAACCCATTCCAAAATATCCGCCAATAATTGAAGACCTTACAATAGAAGTTCCGGAAAAAATCACAGCAAGGGATATCACAGAAGAAATAAAAAAACAAAGCCCATTAATAGAAAGCGTAACTTTTCAAAGTATATTTAGAAACAATAGAACCTTTCATATCGTATATCAGAGTAAACAAGGTAATCTAACCACAAAAGAAGTCGCCAGGATAAGAGAAAAGATCATCGAAGTTCTAAAACAAAAATTTAAGGCAAAGATTATATAAAAATGGAAGAAAAAGTTTATTTTACGAATTCAGATGGATTAAAACTCTGTGGAATCTTGATGTCCCCTAGAAACAAAACTTCCGAATGTATTATCCTTTGCCATGGAATTACAGTAGATAAAGATGAAAGCGGGGTTTTTACAGAACTTTCCCGAAGACTAAACGAAAGTGGGTTTTCGGTTTTACGTTTCGACTTCAGAGGACATGGAGAAAGTCAAGGCAAATCCGTTGACATGACAATCTCAGGAGAAACCAGAGATATAAAAGCTGCCGTTAATTTTCTAAAAAATAAAGGATTTAAAAAGTTAGGTATGGTATCTGCCAGTTTTGCAGGTGGAGCCACATCTTATTATATTTCCGAAAATCCAAACACAATAAAAGTTCTGGTCCTATGGAACCCTTCAATAGATTACAAAGAGTATAGTAAGCCAACCATGCCATGGAAAAAGAAATATTGGGGAGAACCAGCCTTGGATAGAGTGAATAAATTTGGTTTTACCGAAGTTGGGAGCAAAAAATTTAAAGTAGGCAAAGGATTAATCTATGAATTAAAAAACCTAAAACCCTGGAAAGAACTATTGAAGGTTCAGATTCCTATATTTTTTATCCATGGTGATTCTGACACATATGTTCCTTACAAAGATTCAGTCAAATATTCAAAGCTTGTTAAGAATGGAATACTTGTAACTATAAAAGGAGCAGAGCATGGTTTTCACGATAAGAAAGAAGATTCAGATCAGGCAGATAAAGCTACTGTAGATTTTCTTCTGAAGTACCTCTAGGAGAATTAAGCTCCCATTAACACCCCAAGGGTGGGTAGTATTGACACCCACGGAAACATCTGATTTACTAGGTATGTGCCATCCCGAAAAGTACCTTTTGTCAACGGAGAAAGCTACCACATCTTTAATAGAGGCGTAGCCAAAATGCCAATTTTCTACAACTTTTATGATTACAGCCGACTTTTAAAAAC
>Ga0209542_10020163_pt1 | contig 10595 bp, 8 predicted proteins | sample RifCSPhighO2_01_FD_184028 | JGI IMG/M metagenome (GOLD analysis project Ga0209542, IMG submission 184028) | Soil microbial communities from Rifle, Colorado - Rifle CSP2_plank highO2_0.1 (SPAdes) (version 2) | ecosystem: Environmental > Terrestrial > Deep subsurface > Rock core/Sediment ...
CGCAGGCTCTTTGGTAAGCGTGCAATACACCGGCAAGTTAGAGAACGGCACCGTGTTTGACACATCTGCCGGCAAGGCGCCGATCCAGTTTCCGCTCGGGCAGGGGTATGTAATACCGGGATGGGAGCTGGGTATAACCGGCATGAAGGTCGGCGGCAAGCGTTTGCTTATCGTTCCGCCGGATATGGGATACGGCGACAAGGCCAATGGTCCTATACCGGCAAACTCGACGTTGATTTTTGAGGTAGAGTTGGTTGGTGTCAAATAGTAAGTTCAAAATAGAAAAAGAAATGCCCGGTTCTCTCGCGAGGGCCGGCATTTTGTCTACTCCGCACGGCGATATACAAACTCCCGCGTTCGTTGCCGTGGGCACCAAGGCGGATGTCAAAGGCATTAAAGCATCCGAGTTCAGTTCGCTCGGGATACAAACAATTATTGCCAACACGTACCACTTGTACCTTTCGCCCGGGCCGGAGTTGATAGAAAAAGCGGGCGGAATCCATAAGTTTATGGGTTTTGACGGTCCGATTATGACCGATTCGGGCGGGTTTCAGGTATTTTCTCTTGGCGAAGGGTTTGGCAAAAAAGTTTCTAAGTTTGCAAAGGAGGATTCTGCAAACTCTTCTCTCCGGAGAGATGAACACGACCCCAACTCCTCCGATAAGAATTTACAGAATCCTCCAACGATTTATGATGAGGATCTTGCTTCAAGTCACGGCAAGTTGGCGATAGTAGATGAGGAAGGAGTTTCTTTTACTTCGCATGTCGACGGAAGCCTGCATCGCTTTACGCCGGAACGTTCGATAGAAATCCAGCACGCGCTCGGTGCGGATATTATCTTTGCGTTCGACGAGTGCACCAGCCCCGCCGCCGACTATGAGTATCAAAAAGAGGCTTCTGCGCGGACGCATCGCTGGGCCGACCGGAGCCTCAAAGCCCACCGGCATATGTCTGGGAAGGTCAGACCTTCCCAAAAAGGTCTGACCTTCCCGGCCGCGATATACGGGATAGTGCAGGGCGGGCGATTTGCCGACCTGCGGATTGAGAGCGCCAAATACCTAGCAAACATGGACTTCGACGGCTACGGCATCGGCGGCTCGTTCAGCAAGCAGGACATCCTCGGGATTTTGGATAAAGTAAACAAAGAATTGCCTAAGGAAAAGCCGCGGCATTTGCTCGGCATCGGCGAGCCGGAGGATATATTTATCGGCGTTGAGGCGGGCATTGATACCTTTGACTGCGTGCTCCCGACCCGCAACGGCCGGAATGGCGGCATATATGCCGCGGACGGCAAATACCAAATTCCAAATAACAAATATCAAACAGACTTTACGCCGCTCGATAAAAATTGCAAATGTCCGGTTTGTACAAAACACACCCGCGCGTATATACATCACCTCTTCCGTACGCATGAGATGCTCGGGCAAATACTCGCGAGCATGCACAACCTCTACTTCCTCACAAATCTTGTTGCACAAATCCGTCAATCTATTCTAGACGGGAATTTTATAGAGTTCCGTGATACATTTCTTGCTTCGTACAAGCGATGAAATTTAAGCTCAAAACGACGCACCGGCCCGCCGGGGACCAGCCCGCGGCTATTTCTGCTTTAGTTAAAGGGCTCAAAGTGGGGGAGCGGCACCAGACCTTGCTCGGCGTTACCGGCTCGGGCAAGACCTTTACCGTTGCCAATGTTATCGAGGCGGTGCAGAGGCCGACGCTGGTTATCGCGCACAACAAAACGCTTGCGGCACAGCTCGCGCAGGAGTATCGCGACTTCTTCCCCGATGCGGCGGTGCATTACTTTGTTTCGTACTACGACTACTACCAGCCGGAGGCGTACATGGCGCACTCCGACACCTATATAGAAAAGGAGGCGCAGATAAACGAAGAGATAGAGCGCCTGCGCCACGCCTCGACCCAGGCTCTGCTGACGCGCAAGGACGTGATAGTAGTTGCCTCGGTGTCGTGCATTTACGGCTTGGGGAGCCCCGAGGAGTACCGCAAAGTGCATTTAGAACTGCGCGCAGGGGTAAAGAAAAACCGCGCCGAGCTTATACGCGAGCTCATCTTGGTGTATTTTGAGCGCACCAACGCCGACCTTACCCCCGGCACCTTCCGCGCGCTCGGCAACAGCGTCGAGATTATGCCGACGGGGGAGCGCGTGCTGTATCGCGTAGAATTTGATGGAGAGAATATCGGCAAACTGCGCATTATTGATGCCGTGACGCGCGCGGAGAAGAAATCCGCCGAGTCTGTGTTTCTATTTCCAGCCAAGCACTATGTTACTCCCAAGCACGAGCGCGCGCGGGCTATTGCAGATATTAAGGCGGAACTCAAAGCACAACTGGCTAAGTTTGAAAAGCGCGGAAAGTTGTTAGAAGCCGAACGGCTGAAGCGCCGCACCAACTACGACCTCGCAATGCTGCGCGAGGTCGGCTACTGCAACGGGATAGAAAACTACTCCCGCCATTTCGACGGACGGAGCCCTGGGCAACCGCCGTATTCGCTGCTTAATTATTTTCCTAAAGATTTTCTCACTATTATCGATGAGTCTCATGTGACCGTTCCGCAGATAGGCGGTATGTACGCCGGCGACCGCTCGCGCAAAGAGACGCTGATTGAGTTCGGATTCCGCCTGCCTTCAGCACTCGATAATCGCCCGCTGCGGTTTGAGGAGTTTGAGGAGCGGGTAGGGCAGGTTATCTACACTTCTGCCACACCCAGCTCATATGAAAAGGAAAAGAGCGGTAAGAAAAATATAGTTGAGCAGATTGTCCGCCCGACCGGACTCCTCGATCCAATAATCGATGTGCGCCCGGTCGTGAGCAGCGGCGCGTACAAGGGCCAGGTGCAGGATGTCATCGAAGAGGTGGCGAAGATCGTTAAGAACGGCAACCGCGTCTTGGTGACTACGCTCACCAAAAAGATGGCCGAGGACCTCAACGACTACTTTAAAGAGCACAAAATCAAATCGACCTATCTCCACTCCGACGTGGAGACCTTGGAGCGCATCGAAATTTTGACCAGCCTGCGGAGGGGCGAGTACGACGTGCTGGTTGGCGTCAACCTCTTGCGCGAGGGGTTAGACTTGCCCGAGGTCGAGCTGGTTGCCATACTCGACGCCGACAAAGAAGGGTTTCTGCGCTCGGAAGTGTCGCTGATACAGACTATCGGGCGCGCCGCGCGCAACAGCGCCGGCCGGGTTATCTTGTACGCCGACCAAGAAACACCGTCGCTTATAAAAGCGGTTGGCGAAACGCGCCGCCGGCGCACCGCGCAGGAGGCTTATAACAAAAAGCACGGCATCACGCCGACGACTATCATAAAAAATATTAAAGACATTACCGAGGAACTCCGTAGCGAGCACTCCAAGGCTATTATCAGCATGCTCAAAGTGGACAAGGAGCTCTACAAAAAGAACCCGCGCCAATTCATCGCCGCTAAGAAGCGCGAGATGGCTGAAGCAGTTAAAGAGCTAGACTTCGAGTCCGCGGCCCTCATCCGCGATGAAATACTTGTCCTAACTAACAGTAGCGGTAAGAGAAAGAAAAAACAGTAGTATACTTTTGTCGGATGGAAACGGAGGGAATCATGACCACGTTCGACATAGTCGGACTTATATTTCTCTTTCTTATATTCGCACCGTTAGCAACGGTGCGCTGATACAGAAGCTCCGATACTTTCGGAGCTTTTTCTTTTTTATAACTCTCTGTGATACACTCCATGCGTACCCCTTGGAATAACCGAGGGGCAATTAACGTTGCTATGGAAGACCATATCCACATAAAGGGGGCAAAAACCCACAATCTCAAAAACATCAACCTCAAAATCCCCAGAAATAAAATGGTGGTTTTTACGGGCATCTCCGGTTCGGGCAAGTCCAGCCTGGCGTTCGACACCATTTTTGCTGAGGGCCAGCGACGCTACATTGAGTCGCTCTCGGCCTACGCCCGGCAGTTCCTCCGCCAAATGCAGAAGCCAGATGTCGAGGAGATTACCGGCCTCTCGCCCGCGATATCTATCGACCAGAAGAGCCGCTCCAACAATCCGCGCTCGACCGTAGCCACCATTACCGAGATATACGACTACCTGCGCATACTCTACGCGCGCGTAGGCAAACCGCACTGCCTCGTGTGTGGCCGTGAGATTAAAAAGCATAGCAATCAGGAAATTATCGAGAGTATTAGCAAAAGCGCCAAAGGCGCGGTACGCATATACGCGCCGGTGGTGGTCGGCCGCAAAGGCGAGTATTACCAGCTGCTCTACGACCTGCTTGGCAAGGGTTTTGAAAAAGCAAAAATAGACGGAAAATTGCAAAGTTTGCGCGAGCGCGTAGAGCTCTCACGATATAAAAAACACGACATCGACGTATTGGTTGATGATGTGTTGGTTATTGATAAAGAACGGCTCTCCGAGGCGGTGGAGCGCGCGCTTCAAGAGGCGGACGGCTTGGTAAAAATTGAAGAGGTGGCAAACGGCAGAGCCGGAAATACAGGCAGCGAGCGCATCATTTCGACCAAGTTTATGTGCGCGTACGACGGGTTTTCCTTCCCCGAGGTTGAACCTCGGTTGTTTTCGTTCAACTCGCCGTACGGGGCTTGTCCGGTGTGCAACGGGCTTGGCACCAAGCATTTTTGGTCCGAGGAACCGTGTTCGGTATGCAAGGGAGCGCGCCTTAGACCGGAAGCATTAAATGTCTTTTTGGGTGACAAAATAAATATTGTAAACGTCACAAGCCTTTCAATTCAAGATGCATTTGAGTTCTTCGATAATCTTGAACTTTCTAAAAAAGACCACGAGATTTCCAAGACGGTTATTAAAGAAATTACGGCAAGATTGAAGTTTATGCTCGATGTCGGCTTGGACTATCTGACGCTCGACCGCCGCGCCAACACGCTGAGTGGCGGAGAGGCTCAGCGCATCCGCCTTGCAAGCCAGCTGGGCTCCGGGCTCGTGGGCGCGCTCTATGTACTCGATGAGCCGACTATAGGCTTGCATCAACGCGACAATGAGCGGCTGATTAAAACCCTGCTCAATCTGCGCGACCTCGGTAACACCATCATCGTTGTTGAGCACGATGAGGACACCATCTACTCGGGCGACTATTTGGTGGATATCGGCCCGGGTGCGGGCGTACACGGCGGGCATATCGTAGCCGAGGGTTGGCTCGACAAACTGCTCACGGCTAAAAAGAACGACAGCGGCTCGGTAACGCTTTCATACCTGCGCGGGGAGAAAGCGATAGAAGTACCTGAAGCTCGTCGGGAAAAAGATAAAGGCTCGCTCAAAATAAAAGGAGGCTCCGTATTTAATATAAAAAATCTCGACGTCGAAGTGCCGCTGGGGCGGCTGGTTGCGGTGACCGGCGTGTCGGGCTCGGGCAAGTCGTCGTTCCTATACGAAATTTTGCACGAAAACTTGCGCGCAAGGTTTGATAAAAAATACCGCTCCAACAAAACACACAACGCCGCCAAGTTTGAGGGGAGCGAACATTTGAGCCGCGCGATACTCATCGACCAGTCGCCGATAGGCCGCACGCCGCGCTCCAATCCTGCGACCTACACCGGCTCGTTTACTTTTATCCGCGAGCTGTTTGCGGAGACGAGTGAGGCACGCGCACGGGGATGGAAGCCGAACCGCTTTTCCTTCAACGTCAAACAAGAGCGCGGCGGCGGCCGATGCGAGACCTGCGAAGGCAACGGCGTTATTGCGGTTGAGATGCACTTCCTCCCTACGGTGTATGTCACCTGCGACGTCTGCAACGGCAAGCGCTTTACCAAAGAGACACTGGAGGTCAAATATAAAAAGAAAAACATATACGACATTTTGTGCATGACGGTCGAGGAGGCGCTGCAATTCTTCGGCGATATCCCGTCCATCTACGATCGGCTCAAAACGCTCGACGAGGTGGGGTTGGGCTACCTCCAACTCGGGCAGTCCGCCACCACGCTCTCTGGCGGCGAGGCTCAGCGCGTCAAAATATCCAGCGAGCTCTATCGCCCGCACCTGCAAAAAACTATTTACCTGCTCGATGAGCCGACGGTAGGCTTGCACTACGAAGATGTGCGCAAGCTTATCGATATATTGAACCGTCTTGTCGCGGCAGGGAACAGTGTCGTGCTGATTGAGCACAATATGGACATCATAAAAAACGCCGACTGGATTTTGGACTTCGGCCCCGAGGGCGGGGTTGGCGGCGGCAAACTGGTAGCCAAAGGAACGCCCGAGACGATAGCCAACAACAAAAACTCCCACACGGGCAAGTATCTTAAAAAAGTGCTTAAATAGGCCTCCATGCTGGTGGAGCAATTCAAAAAGAAAGCCAAGCGGATGCCGGATAGCCCCGGGGTTTATTTCTTTTTAGGCAAAAATAAAAAGGTGCTCTATATCGGCAAGGCCACGAGCCTCCGCGACCGGACAAGGAGTTATTTTGCGCCCGACCTTATGGACACACGCGGGCCCCTGCTGGTGGACATGCTTAGCCGCGCGCTCACTATAGACTGGCGGCAGACCGACTCGGTGTTGGAGGCACTCCTGTTGGAGGCCGCGCTAGTGCGCTCGCATAAGCCGAAGTACAACACCGAGCTTAAGGATGACAAAAGTTTTAATTATGTGGTTATTACGGATGAAGAGTATCCAAGAGTGCTGGTTGTAAGAGGGAAGGATTTAGCCACTAGCCACTTGCCAATAGGGAAAACGTTTGGCCCCTTTCCGCACGGCCTCCAGCTTCTGGAAGCGATGAGGCTTATTAGAAAAATTTTTCCTTACAGAGACAAATGCGCTCTTGGACAGAAGAGGCCGTGCTTCAGCGCACAAATAGGGCTGTGTCCTGGCGTATGCAGCGGCACGGTCACAAAACAAGAGTACAGGCGCAACATCCGGCACATCGTACTTTTGTTTGAGGGCAAAAAGAAGCAGCTGATTAAAGCGCTCAACAAAGAGATGCGCGCCGCCGCAGGGGCTGAAGAGTTTGAGCAGGCCAAGGAACTCCAGCGCCAAATGTACGCGCTGCAGCATATTCAGGACGTTTCTCTCATCAAAGACGAATATCGGACATCCGATGTCCGAGTTTTGCGAATCGAGGCGTATGATATTGCGCATTTGCGGGGGAGTGCTGCGGTTGGAGTAATGGTGGTAGTTGAAAACGGCGAGGCACATAAAAGCCAGTACCGCAAATTTAAAATAAAATCAGCCAAGGCGGGCGACGACCCGGGAGCGCTTACAGAAATACTTTCCCGCCGCTTGGGGCATGACGAGTGGCCTCTGCCGCGGATAGTAGTGGTGGACGGCTCGACGGCGCAAATCAATGCCGCGCGCAATACGCTCGCCGAGTACGGGATGGCTATCCCGGTCGTCGGCGTGGTCAAGGACGAAAAACACCGTCCGCGCAATATTCTGGGCGACCGCGAACTGATTAAAAATAAAGAGCGCGATATCCTGCTCTCCAACGCCGAAGCGCATAGATTTGCAATTGGATACCATAGAAAAAAACTTAGCGGTATACTTATTGCATGAGAACCGTAGTAGCGGTATTACGCGGAGGGCCGAGTTTTGAGTATGACACGTCGCTCAAAACCGGAGCGCACGTGCTCCAGCATTTGGATAAAGAAAAGTACGAGCCGCGCGATATTTTTATCGACCGCGACGGGCAGTGGCATATGCACGGCATCGGCGTCCCTCCAGAAAAGGCATTGTTTGGAACTGATGTCGCTTTTAATGCGATGCACGGACACTACGGTGAGGACGGACAGGTACAGCGTTTGCTCGAGCAACTCGGCGTGCCCTATACCGGCTCGAGCGCAGTAGCTTCGGCGACATCGTTTAATAAACAGCAGACAAAGTATCTTGCGCAGAACCTCGGTGTCAAAGTTGCGCACGGAATCATGGTTGAAAATACCGGTGACATTGAAGCTCTGGCGCACACAATCTTCCGCACCTTTCCGCATCCGGCGATTGTTAAGCCGGTTACCGGAGGCTTCTCTCAAGGAACCACTATCGCGGAAAACTTTAACCAGCTTAAGTCAGCGCTTGCCAGAGCGTTTGATTTTGCGCCGCAGGTGTTGGTTGAGGAATATATAAAAGGAAGAGACGCGACAGTGGGCGTAATACAAAATTTTAGGAATGAAGCCGCATACGCCCTCTTGCCGGCTCCGAACGAAATCCTAAGTCAAAAAGAAAAGAACAGTTTAATTGCAATTGCAAAGAAAATACACGAGGGTCTGGGGCTTAGCCACTATTCCGAGTCGGACTTTGTTGTTTCCAACCGAGGAATTTATTTTTTGGAGGTCAATACTTTGCCACATTTGGCAAAAGAATCGCTCTTTCATAAATCGCTCAACGCGGTCGGCTCGTCTTTTTCTCATTTTCTCGACCATGTTATAGGGCTTGCACGCAACAAAAAATGAGCAAGTTGGCTCGAAAGAAGTGCGTCCCGTGCGAGGGCGGGGTAGACCCGCTCAATCCGGACCAGGCGCAGGAGATGCTGAAACAGTTAAGCGGGGAGTGGATGCTTATCGACCAGTGCCGGATGCTCGCACGGACTTTCGTGTTTAAAGATTTTAAACAAGCGCTCGACTTTGTAAACAAAGTAGGCGCCATTGCCGAAGAGGAACAGCATCATCCCGACATGACGCTGGGCTACGGCAACGTAGGCGTTGAGCTTACTACCCACGCCATCGGCGGTTTGAGTGAAAATGACTTCATCGTCGCGGCAAAGATAGATGAGATATAAAAAAACGGCTCCAGTGATGGAGCCGAATTACGGCGAGAACACGCCTAAGGTAATGGCAAACACAAACCCGACCATCACTAGCGTGGTTAACCACGGCTGCTTCAATACAATGCCCATTGTCTCCTCCCAGAAACTAAGGACTACCCCGAACCGACCACCAATCCTATAGGTGCGGCCTAAGCTGTCAATGAATGTCAATGTGGATTGTCTGTGGACAAAAAGGGGATAGCTCGGCTGTCTAGGGAAGTTATTGGTATTTTGCCGTATTTGACGTACTATAAAAAACACCGAGTAATGCAGGGCCGTTAGCTCAATTGGTAGAGCGCCTCATTTGCAATGAGGAGGTAGCCGGTTCGAAACCGGCACGGTCCACCAAAGTAGCATTATCACCGTCGAGCTGTCGGTTTATCTCGTAGATAAGCCCCAGTTGGGCGGTTCCAAACCCTGATTTTTTATCGTAGGTAATTCCTGCGGGAAGAATGAGTTTTTGGAACCGCTTTTTGGTTTCCACATCAAGGTCTCTCCAGGTACGCGGCAAATCTGAAATAAAGTTGGTTGCGTATATGGCTGCGGTCTCAAGGTCTAGTTTATCAATGTTGTTCTCGCGCATCGTTATCTGTGCGGCTGCAATCTCATTGTCAGTACTCAGGAAGATAGGTTTTCAGGCGCTTCAATGTTTGATACCCTGAGTCCACAAGGCATCCTTAGCTCAGCTGGTTAGAGCGCTGCATTCACATTGCAGAGGTCGGAGGTTCGAATCCTCCAGGATGCACCGGTTTTATTTTGTGCTACTATCGTGAATGCGCGCAAATCGGAAACCTAGTCGGGACGTGGTATAGTGGTATTACATACGCTTCGGGTGCGTAGAATCCGAGTTCGATTCTCGGCGTCCCGACTAGGTTTCTGATAGAAAATAAGGGGGAATGGGTGAATTTGGAGCGGCCCGGCTGATATGAAAAACAAAGAACTGAAGCAAATTACCGATTTTATTTATGAGATCGGCATCTTGCGTAAAACTCCGCGCTCGGGGTTTTGGTTTTTGGGCACCGGCGAGCAGTCGGTGGCGGAGCACCTCTTCCGCACGGCGTACATTGCCTACGCATTGGCGTACCTGACGCCCAAGGCCGACAAAAACAAAGTGGTGCTGATGGCTTTGTCGCACGACCTCGCCGAGGGCCGGACGTCGGACCTCAACTATGTGCATCAGCGCTACGGGCGCCTTGCCGAGGCGCGCGCGTTCGACGACGTTGCCGAGTCGGTGCCGTTCGGCGGCGCATTGCGCGACTTGTATCTCGAAGAGCAGGCAAAAAAGACGCTGGAGGCGCGCATCGTCAAAGACGCCGACCGCTTGGAGTGGATTGCGTCGCTGCGCGAGGAGGAGATCAAGGGCAACAAAAAAGCAAAGGAGTGGACAGTCTCGGCGCGCAAGCGCCTTACGACTCCGGCGGCAAAAAAAATAGTCGCGCTGCTGCTCAAGACGCACCCCGACCGCTGGTGGTTCAATAAAAATGATAAATGGTTTGTCGGCAGGGAAGAAAAGTATCGCAGTATGCGGAGAAAATAAAAATAGTGTAAAGTAATTCCGCAAGGGCCCATAGTAAAGTGGCATTACGCGTCATTCGCATTGACGAGGCTCGAGTTCGATTCTCGATGGGTCCACATAATGGAAACACAAGAAATATTTTGCATAGTGCGGGGTCGCGTGCAGTTGGTTATGTTCCGCGATTTTGCGGCGCGCAAAGCGCGCCGCCTTGGCATTGTCGGATATGTTAAAAACTTGCCGGACGGCACCGTGGAGGCGCTTGCGCAAGGCGCGCCGGAGCGTTTGGATGAGTTTGTAGATTTATTGCACCGCGGTTCG
>Ga0209542_10020164_pt1 | contig 10595 bp, 9 predicted proteins | sample RifCSPhighO2_01_FD_184028 | JGI IMG/M metagenome (GOLD analysis project Ga0209542, IMG submission 184028) | Soil microbial communities from Rifle, Colorado - Rifle CSP2_plank highO2_0.1 (SPAdes) (version 2) | ecosystem: Environmental > Terrestrial > Deep subsurface > Rock core/Sediment ...
CCCCTCTGTGTAACCTGAGAGCTTGAGCCCCTTCGGTGGGTGAGCCGTGCGGCCCGCCTCTCTCCAGAGACGACCCAAGGCTGCGTCAGCAGCCGATGGTGAATCCTGCGGTCCTTTTGCCTGAGCGATTCCGGGCGGGTTGCGCCTTCGGCGCCACGCGTATCATCCGCGTGGTCTCTCCCGCAGGAGAGCGTGTCGAGGGCGGGACTATAGCGCAGCCCTCCGCGGGCGCCAAGCCGCGCGAAATTTTACGGGAATTCCACGACCTATCGCGCCTTGTTTCTGCGCGGGCCGTAAAAAGGCTTTACCGTGAAGACGATCGGGACGGATGGGTGACCGGTGCGGCGCCGCACAGCTCGCTATAGGGGATGGACTGCTCGGTGCTGAAACTCACCACCCAGCTCGAGCTGCCGGGCACACCGAGCGAACCCCACAAGCGGTAGGTAATATCCACGGGGCGCGAGGGAACCGTCGATGCATTCTGGATATCGCAGGGAATATGCACCCGGATTCTGGCGCTGCCGGAATTGCCCTCGATCGGAACCTCGTCGGAGGTTCCGCGGTAAGGCGCCGCTACCGAGGCCGTGATCTTTCCGGCGGCGGCGGACGTTTTGCTGTAACCGAGCAACGCTTCCACCGTGTTGACACCCACGCCGCCGAGTAGGCGATAACTCTGGGCCGTCAGCGGTTTGCCGGACGGCGCGGCCGAACCGAACAGTTTGTTGATATCGGCCGCGGTAACTTCCTTGCGGTTATTGTCCGTGCGGCAATCCGGATGATACCGCGCGGGATAAGCGCCGATCCGCCCCGAATCGGAAAACTTCACGATGAACCGGGGATACGATGTGCTCTTGCTCGTGTCCCAGTTCATCTGATGATCGACCCTGAACTGCTGTCCGGGCGACAATTGGGCAATGGCAATCGGCGGCTGCACCGGATTGCCCGGCGGGTTCGCCTCGGAATCCTTCTGCGTCAACACCATCCGCAGGCGGTGCGACGGGCTGGTGGCGCTCCACGTGGCGGTGCCGAGGTTTTTCACGACACCGGTAATGCGCACGCGCCCGGTGGCCGGTCCGGTTTTCGAAATCAGCGTCATCTCGATATCCGCGGCCGGGTCAGCGCAGGCGATGGAGGCCGGCGCCGACGAACCGTCAGCCGCTTCAGCGCCCAGGCTGAAAGCGGCCAGCATCGCGGTACAGCATCCCGTAGTGGTCAACAGGTATTTCATGTTTTTTTGAGGCGGTCGGCGGTAACCATCCCGGCCCCGGCCCCGAATGGCGAGAGATATTACACTGCTTGAGCCCGGCGCGGGAAATACCGCCGCGCCCGGGAACCGGGTCAGATCCGGGATGTGGGGCGTCGCACCAGCATGACGACCGGGATCAGACCCGCCAGCACCAGCGTCACCGCCGGCAGCGCGGCGCGCTCCCACTGGCCCTCGGAGGTCATCTCGAAGACGCGCGTGGCCAGCGTGTCCCAGCCGAAGGGCCGCAACAACAGAGTGGCCGGCATCTCCTTCATCACCTCGACGAACACGAGCAATCCCGCCGACAGCAATCCGCTGCGCAGCAAAGGTATCGAGACGCGCCAGAGTATCTCGCGGTTGCTGGCGCCGAGACTGCGCGCCGCCTGCCACAGCGAAGGCTTGATGCGTTCGAAGCTGCTGTCGATCGGACCATAGGCCACCGCCATGAAGCGCACGCCGTAGGCGAGCAACAAGGCCACCAGGGTTCCCGTCAGCAACGGCCCCGCGGCGATCCCCAGGCCGGCCTGAAGCGCCTGGGCCAAGTGCCGATCGAGCCAGACGAACGACAGCATGATACCCACCGCCAGCACCGAACCGGGGAGCGCATACCCCAGCGTCGCGAAGCGCACCGCGCCCGCTACCCACCGGTCGGGCTTGAGACGATAGGTATACGCGAGCAGCAAGGCACAGAAGGTGGTCGCCGCCGCGGCGGCGGCGCCGAGCGAAACGGTATTGAAAAAGAACCGCAGGTAACGCGCGTCCAGATCCGTGCGCGCGGCGCTCCACGTCCAATGCAGTAGCTGGCCCACCGGAATGACGAACGCCAGCAGCAACACGATGCCACAGGCGGCGGTGGCCAGCCATGCGCGGGAACAGGCAAGCCGGTAGCGTTCCACGCGTTCCTGCCGCAACGCGACGTGATAGCGCGCGCGACCGCGCAACTGCTGTTCGCCGATGAGCGCCAGGGCCACGAACAGCAGCAGCAACGATGCCAGCTGCGCGGCGGCGGGCAGCGAAAACAAGCCCTGCCACGCCTTGTAGATCGCCGTGGTGAAGGTGTCGTAGTTGAACACCGCGACCGTGCCGAAATCCGCCAGTGCTTCCATCAGCGCCAGCGCCACGCCAGCGGCGAGCGCCGGCCGCGCCATGGGCAGGGCCACGCGCACAAACGCGGCCCAGGGTGTCAGGCCGTAAACACGCCCGGTCTCGAGCATGCGCCGTCCCTGGGCGAGAAACGCGGCGCGGGCGAGCATGTATACGTAGGGATAAAACGCGAGCACCATGACGCCGATGACCCCGCCGGCGGAGCGGATCGGCGGAAACCAGGCGCTGCTCCCGAACACCGTGCGCAACATTCCCTGCACCGGACCGCTGAAGTCGAGCAGCGCCACGGCCACGAAGGCGAGCACGTAGGCGGGAACGGCGAGCGGCAGCATCAGCGCCCAATCGAAAACCCGCCGGCCGGGAAACTCGCACATCGCTATCAGCCAGGCCAGGCCGGCGCCCAGCACAAAAACACCCAAGCCGACACCGAACATCAACACCGCGGTATGGCGCAATAGCTCGCCCAGCACCGTATGGACGAGATGCCGCCAGACATCGCCCGCGGGCGTGAGCCACGCGAGCGCCACGACCAGTATCGGTGCCGCCACCACGCCGGCGATGACGCAGCTCGCCATGCGCCACAGACGGACATTGACGTTGAGCCACGCCGAGATGCCGCCTTCGCGTTCAGGCGGCACGCGCAGGGTTTCGATGCTTGTTGTCATCCCCTAAAGAATAGTGATCATTAGTGATGCATAGTTCGCCTATTTTACGGGTCTGTCGCTCAATTCCTCAGTCTTTTCGACCATGTCTCGCCCAAAGCCACAGGCCACTCAGAGCCAGCCCCAAACACGCGATGGCCGTCAAATCCACGAGCCACATGCCGATTTCTCCGAGGACCCGGCCGCCGTGCACATCGGCCAAAACCCGTTCGACGCTCAGTCCGCGCCCGCGATACTGCCGGACCAGCTCCGCGCGCAGCGCGGGCGGGACTTCTGTCAGCCTTGCCCAGCTCACTGCCTGCGGTATGACGCGCCGCCACTTCAGCAGCTCGCTATCAGCGGTGTAAAACCCTTGTGCGGCCTCCACCACGAGCCGCCCGTTGCGATCCACACCGAGCGCGTGCAATCCGCCTGGCATTCCCTGCAGGGTACCGAGCTGTTCGATGACAGCTCCGGCCGGGGTCAGCAGCCAGATGTTGTCCTCCGCAGCCACAACGATGGTGTACCCCAGGACGATGGCGCCGCTCAGCCGGCCGCGCGCGCCGGAAAGTTCTTGCCCATCGAAATAGATCCGCCCGCCGACCTCGCTCACCCAATGCGCCCCGAGCGCCGCGCCGCGCGGCTCGTTGGGCGCGTGAATGCCGTACCAGTCGAGCAGCCACGGCGACCGCACGTAAATCCGGTCCAGCCCCAGGCGATCACCGTGATTGAGCAGCAGACCGGAGACGACGAGCAGGATCAGAACGGCCATTGCAGCGAGCCCCAGGCGGCGATGCCATGCGCCCAACTGCCGATTCGTGATTCGATGCCGTTGCGACGTCATCGCGACACACGCACTTTGCCATCCAGGTACAACGCCAGGCGCGATAACTTGGTCAGCGCGCGCACTGACAGTGTGGCGCCGCTGATGCCGTCCACGGACCGGTCGAGTTGTCGATCGTCCCGCAATCCCGCGCCCTTGAACTGATCGATAAAAAACGGATGGCGCACTTCCCCGCCGCGGCTTTCGCGAAACGCCAGCACCTTGACCAGCTCGATCCGGTTCTGGTTGATGACGATACCCACGGTGATCGGTTCCTCCTTGCCGATCTCCTCGAGAATCCAGGCACTGCGCCGTGCTTCGCCCCAGTAGCGCACCCGCATCGCGGGGTAATGATGCCCGAGAATTTTGACGATCTCGGCCTGCGTTGCCTTGTCCAGCCACAGCGTTTTGGGTGCCGGCGGTTTTCCAGCAAACGCCTCCTCAACAAACGCTCCGGCCTCCTGATACACCGTGGCACGGGTCGTCGCGGCAACAAGCAACGCGATCAACGCAACGAACGCCTGTGTCATGGCGTGCCGTGCGTTCATCGGTCTCCTGCCCCGCCCGGCTTTCCAACATAAATCGTTTCTGTCATTCGCGCTGTCCTCTCTCACGTGCATGAAACAAGAGCGCACGGGTGGGCGCGATCCGCCCGTGCGCTTGCTCCTCAGAACATGTACCCAATACCCAGGTTGAAGCCGTTGTCGTTGGCCGTGCCGGCCTGGCGCTGGATGTCGAACTTGACCACGACGTTCTCGTGCGGCCAGTAGTTGAACCCGACGTCGGTCTGCTTCTTTTCGCTGTCGGTGGCGTTGCCGGCCTCGTTGTCCCAGAGGTTATAGCGTGCAAAAACGCCGAACTTGGAGGTCAGCTTAAACGAGGGTTCGACGTACCAGCCGGTCTGCTCGTCGCGTCCGAGCGCCTTGGGCCCCGTGCCGTCGAGACTCCAGCGCGCGTACAGCGCCCGCAGCCCGAACGGCCCGCGCGCGAGCGCGGCATGGGCCTCCCACAACGTCGCCTCGCCCGCCACGCTGTTGGCGACCGTCCCCTGCGTCACGTCGCTCTGGCGCTGCACCGTGGCGGCGAACTCCGTGCCCGCGGCACCGGTCCACTTGAGCCGCGCGGTCAGCGCGGCGTTGTTGGCGTCCGCCTGCCGTCCGCTTTGCCGGCCGTTGCGCAGGTTGTAGGCGCTCGACCCGGTGGTTGCGACCTTCAGCCCGGAGCTGAGCATAAGGTCGTAGCCGAGGCTCTGCCCGATCCGGCCGGCGAGCGCGGCGCCGGGCTCGCGCCAGGTGGTCGGAATGACGTTGGTCTCGACGGGATTGCGCTCCACACCGTAAAAGGTGGGCGGTTCGTGCGTCTCGTTAAGGATGCCCGCGGGCACCAGAATCACACCGGCCTTGGCCGAGAGGCTATCGGTCAGATCGAAGTTGAGAAAGGCCTGTTCTATGGCCACCTCGCCGCCGTTCTTGCCTTCGCCGGCTTGGGTATGCTCAACCTCCAGTTCGGAGTAGAGGTTGATCCGGTCACTGAACCGATGACCGAAGAACAGAACGAATCGATGAAAGTCGATCTCGTCCTTGCTGTCGAGGGCGTTATAGTGCAGCTCGCCGTAGCCGCCGATCGTCGTCTTGCCCGCATCGGTGCCATGACCGTGCCCCATGTCCGCAGGTGATGACTTCTGGCTGGCCACCTCCTGCTTCAGCTTGTCGACCTCTCCGGTGAGCTGCTCGACCTTCTGCTCCAGGGTCGGGGCCGCCTGGGCGGGCGCGCCAATCAATGCCGCGATGGCCACGGCGGCCAATGTACTTAGTTTGAACTTTGCCGTCGTTTCGGCATGCGCAGCTGTCGTTACGGATTTTTGTCGATTGCAATTACTCATGGTAGCTAACCTCTCGTTGGTGATGTGGATTGAGTTGGCTGGCTATCCAAGCGGCTCGCGCTTGCTGGCTGGCTTGCGTTTCGAAAATAAAAACTATTTGGTTAGAATCAGTTTCCCCTTGCTGGTGTGGCGCAGAACATAAACCTCGCCCAAGTGCTCAATCAGCAGTTCGCGACACGCACCAAGCAAATCGGTGCTTGATACCCGGCGCTTGGCGCGATCGCCAGTTGTCGGGCATTGCTTTCCGATCGCTTCGGATTCTGATTTGCGATATGGATTATTTTTGGTCATAACGCTGTCACCCTTCTGGCGCCGGCCGGAAGGGGTTGTCCGTGTCCGGCTGTTTATTTATATCCCGCGCGATCCATCAGCATGACGGCCTGCGCCTGGAGTTGCCCGGCTTTCGACACATTAATAGTGTCCTGCTTGAACTTGCCCCAAGCCGCCACGCTCGCATGCGGCTTGATCTTCGGATTGACCGGATATTCGAGGTTTTCATCCGCAAACAGGTTTTGCGCTTTTTGCGATGACAGCCATTCCAGGAATTTCACCGCCGCCGCGCGGTGCTTGGCGTGCGCGGTAATTCCCGCGCCGGAGACATTGACGTGCACGCCCCGGTCTTTCTGATTGGGCCAGAAGAGCGCGACCGGCGTGCTGGGCTGCTTCTGCATGAGCCGGCCGAAGTAATAGGTATTGACGATGCCGACGTCGCACTGGCCGGCGGCGATCGCTTCCATCAGCTTGGTGTCGTCCGGGAAAACATCCGTCGCCAGGTTGGCCACCCAGGACTTCACGATCTGTTCCGTTTTTGCCTCGCCCAGGCGCGCGATCATCATCGCCACCAGGGACTGGTTGTAAACCTTCTTCGAGGTGCGCAAGCACAGACGGCCTTTCCATTTGGCATCGCCCAGCGCTTCATAGGTGGCGAGGTCCGCGGGCTTCACGCGCGCTGTACTGTAAACAATCGTGCGCGCCCGCACCGACAAACCGAACCAGCGGTTATCCGGATCGCGCAGATGCGCCGGGATGTTGGCCTTCAGCACCTTCGAATCCACCTTGGCGAGCACGCCTTCCTTGGCCGCGAGCCACAGGTTGCCGGCGTCCACCGTGATCAGCATGTCCGCCGGCGTGTTCGTCGCTTCGGCCTTGAGCCGCTCCAGCAGCGGACCTTCCTTGTCGGTGATGAACTTGATCTGCGTGCCGGTTTCGGCGGTATAGGCGTCGAACAGCGGTTTGATCAGCTGTTCGTTGCGCGCGGAATAAACGACGATTTCATCCGCCGCCATGACCGGCGACATCAGCATCACGAACAACAGTACCAAAACATATTTCAAAAAATGCATAGCTCTCTCCTTAAAATGAAATGACCAACGATATATCGCTGTCTGTCTTTCAGCGCGTCACCATACAAAGAACTGAATGAACCACATGCCGGCGGGCAGTGCCATGCCGGCGAGCACGGTTCCGAACGCCAACAGGCATCGTTGATAAGTCGTTCCGGTTTTCACCAGCATGCGCCACGCGAGCCACGCACTCCAGATCAGCGCCGCGATCAGCAGCGCGGCGCGGGCACCGGAAACCCAGGCGAGCGCCAGACCTTCGGCCCGCAACAGCGTCACCGTGAGCATGCTCAGTCCCAGGAAAGCGCCGGTCCCGGCGAGCGGAATGAGCGCATAGGCCAGACGCCAGCATTCGCCCGGCCGCCCCAGCCATTTTTCCGCCACCCACAGCGAGGCCAGTATCCAGCCGCCGGTGACAAGCGCCACGGTACCGATATAAAACAGCACCATCAATCCGTCGAGCCAGGTGAACACGTCGTTCGCTTCGGGGTAATGCGTGAGCAGCCACCACGGGGCATTATCGGCCAGCAATACATAGGAGTCATGCGCCACCAGCCAGGTGGCGATGGATTGCTTCAGCGCCACGAACCACGGACTGGCGCTCCATTGAAATGCCCCGAGCGCCACACCGAGCACGCCGAACAGCAGCAGGATCACCTCCCAGCGTGAAACCGCGCCGGGTGAAAGCCTCAGCACCTCGGCGCTGGGCGAGCGCGCCGCCAACTGCACCGCGTCACGATGCCCGCTGCAACGGCCGCAGGCGTGACAGGCAGAAGCGCCGGTCATGCGCGGGATGTCGATGAGCGTGGCACACGCGACCGCGGGCGTGCTGGCCGGTTTTGATTTCCATGCCGTGCGGTCCACATGGAAATGCACTGGCGCCAAACGCGCCAGCAACCCGAACACGCCGTTGGCGGGACACAGGTAGCGGCACCACACGCGCGCGCCGCGTCCGTACACATAGCCCACTGCGAGCGCCATGAGCGACGAGCCGCCGAGGATCAGCAGGGTGGCCTTGGGATACTCGTACACGCTCAGCAACTGGCCGAACACCGTGGTCATGACGAAGGCCACGAACGGCCAGCCGCCCCAGCGAATCCAGCGCGGGATCGGGTATTGCAAGCCGCGGCGGCTGATGAGTTCGGTGAGCGAACCTTCGGGACAGAACACGCCGCACCACACGCGCCCCATGAGCATCATGGACACCATCACGAACGGCCACCACACGCCCCAGAACGCGAATTGCGCCAGGCGCGTGAGATTGTCATATAGGTGCGCCGAGTCCGGCGGCAGCGGCAGAAACGCCGGAATAATCACCAGCGCAAAATAAACCACGACCACCGTCCACTGGATGGCCTGAATGACGGAACGGTGCCGCTGCATGGTGTCGCCAAAGGCCTGAAGCCAGCCGCCATCGCGACGGATTAACCTGACCGGACTTGCGACAACGTTGTCGATCTGCGCATCCATATTTGAATATCTGCCTTGCCTCTCAAATCACCTGACGACGATCCGGCCCTTCGCCGTCTCGGGATGAAACTCTCCGAAGAAGGGATAAACCCCCGGCTTGAGCGCGGGAAATACCAGAAAGGAAGTCGCCCCCGCGCCCAGGACTTTCTCTCTGCGGGGATTCTCGGTTTCGAATTCCTCCGGCCCGGGGCCCTCGTTGATGATAACGATCTTGAAACGCGCGCCGGCGGGAACTTCGATCGTCTCCGGATGGAAATGGCCGTTCTTAGCCGTGAGCCGAAATGTCGGCAATTCCTCGGCCACCACGAGCCCGGGACCGGCCGCGAGCCACAGCGCGGTGGCGATGACGAACTGGGTGTGACGGACGATCATGAGACGTCTCCTTTGCCGGGTTGTCGTGAATCAGAACGTGAGCTGAGCGCGCAGACCGATCAGGTTGACGTCTTTGGCCGCGCCGTTGCCGGCGGGGCGGCTGACGTGCTGCAAGTCGGGCGACACCTCGAACTGCGCGTGAATACGCCAGCGGTAATACAGCTCGATGAGTTGCTCCGCGCCGCTCGCCGCGTAGCCGAAATCGGCGTTACCGTCGGCGTCGGCGTCGAGGGTGGGTGCATCGTTGCGGAAGTCCACGCTGGTGTGCAGCTGTCCGAAGGCCACGCCCACGGCGTCGGCGCCGCGGTCCCAATAGCTGCCGCCGAACTCGGCGCCCAGCGTCACCGCGCGATCGAAGCGCGTCTTGCCCTGCGTCTGGCGACCGTAGCGGGCGAAGAGCGTCGTCGCGTCGCCGACGCGCTGGTCGAGGCTCATGCCCCAGCCGGCGTGTTTCTCCGTCTGCGTGTCGGACTCGTTCGCGTAGGCGGTGGCCTGGCCGTTGCGCCAGACGTACAGGCGATAGTTGCCATCCAGTCCGCCGAAGAATTTCTGTGCGGTCTCGAATTGCGCGATTGCGAACGGCTTCTCGAAGCTGTCCGAGAACGCCGCGCCGCGGCCCGCGCCGAAGACGCCAAGCGAGGCGTCCCAGGTAATGGGTTTTGCGGTCTCGTTGCGGTAGGCGAACCGCAGTCCCGGCGTGAAGCCGAAGGCATCCACGCCCACGTCTCCGCCGGCGTCGAGCAGCGGGTTGTGCACGAACGCGGTATTGAGGAAGCGCGCGGTCTCGTCGTCGGCGATGGCGTTCTGGTCGAAGAACAGGAACGGATCCATCTTGCCGAAATTGAAGCTGAACTTTTCGCGCGATTGCGGCTTGAAGCCGCCGAGCGGCAGCGGCGCGTCGAGCTGATACCAGGCCTGCGCCAGCAACACCGTGGCGCTGTCGTCGGGGCGCTGGCCTTGCACGTGAAAACCGGTCGCGTTGGCGCCACCGAACGTGGGCAGGATGCGCGTAAGGCCGTCGCCCTGGCCCATGCGGAAGTGGGCGAACAGACTGCCCTCGGCATTGCCGATCTCGCCGCCGGGCAGGCTCACGGAAACGTCGGCGCGATAGTTCCACTGGCTCTCGCTCCCCCCATTGGTGGTAGCGCTGCCACTGGCGTGTTGCGCCACGGTCGTGAATGAAACGCCCGCGGTAATGCCTTCGAGCGACTCGATCGTGCGCGCCTGCTTCTGCATCGAGAGTGTCTGGAACTCCACGGCCTTCAGGCGCGTGGCGACCTCAGGTTCTTCTTCGCTGACGCGCTCGCCTTCCAATGCCTTTTCCAATGCTTCGTTCTTTTTCTCGAGCCGCTCGATGCGCTTGAGCATTTCCGCGTTCGAAGGTTCGGCGGCGAACACCGATCCGGTACCAGCGAGCGTGAGACTGATCGCGGCGGCGAGAGCGCCTCGATGCCAAAGCGGTGCGCGCATCAGTAACCTCCCTTCTTGCCGATGCCGGCGAAGGTGAAGTCGTACTCAACCGTGAAGGTCTTGAACCAGGGACGCACGCCGGTCAGGCGGTCGGTGTGGCGCCCGAAGTGCTTGCCGTTGGGGTTCTCCGAGGCGTTCGGCGGATAGATCGTGTATTTCAGGTGGTATTTTCCCGGGCCGCCGAGCTTGACGTTATCGCCGTAGTGCGGCCCGTCATTGGCTACCATCGGCATGAAGAACCCCAACG
>Ga0209542_10020165_pt1 | contig 10594 bp, 12 predicted proteins | sample RifCSPhighO2_01_FD_184028 | JGI IMG/M metagenome (GOLD analysis project Ga0209542, IMG submission 184028) | Soil microbial communities from Rifle, Colorado - Rifle CSP2_plank highO2_0.1 (SPAdes) (version 2) | ecosystem: Environmental > Terrestrial > Deep subsurface > Rock core/Sediment ...
CCCACCATTACGGCAGTAAGCATCATTACCCTTATGTCATAATTCTTGATGTGGGATATTTCGTGAGCAATAACTCCTTCCAATTCTAATTTATTCAATTTACCTAATAAACCCGTTGTTACAGTTACGGAAGCATGTTGGGGATCTCTTCCGGTGGCAAAAGCGTTTAAGGCATCATCTTCAATCACGTACACTTTCGGTTTAGGTAAACCTGCAGCAATAGCTATTCCTTCTATGGTGTTGATGAGATGAGTATATTGTGGTTTTTGAGCTTCTTTGGCGTGGCTCATGGTGAGGATAGCATTAGCTCCGCCGTAATAACTAAATAGGAAATAGAAAAACCCAATTATCACCGCCATGACTAAACCAAAATAACTATTACCATAGAATGCACCCACTACCAAACCTAATAAAATTACTACTCCTACAAACAAAGTAATGAGCAAAATACTTTTTCTCTGATTACTAGCAATCTCGTTGTAGATGTTCATGGTAAACCTTTGGGCTTAATTAAGATTAATAAATCAATAAAAAAAATAAAATGGAATTAAAAATCCACTTTGACATTTTCTCTTTCTTTCTTTTCAGCTCCAAAGAACTCTTTAGCTTCGAACTTGAACCATTTAGCGAAGACATTCTTGGGAAATACTTGGATGGCTTGGTTATATTCCATTACTGAATCATTGTAAAATTGTCTGGAATACGCAATCTTAGATTCAGTTCCGGATAATTCTTCCTGTAACTGTAAGAAATTTTCATTCGCTTTTAGCTGGGGATAACTTTCAGCTACGGCAAAGATTGATTTTAAAGCATCGGTAATCTGGTTGCTGGCTTTAGCTTTGTCTTTCATTGAACCTGATACCAAAGCAGATCTAGCTTTAGTCACATTTTCTAAGACACTTTTTTCGTGTTTCATATATCCTTTAACACTACTTATCAAGTTAGGGATCAGATCGTACCGTCTTTTTAGCTGGACATCTATCTGCGACCAAGCATTAGTTACTCTCAAACGTAAGCTGATTAAGCTGTTGTATATATAAATCAAAAATAGTACTACAATTGCGGCAATAACGCCGATAATTATTGTTGTTGTTGATATCATTATATCATCCCCCTGTTTAATGTACTTTGTATTTATCATTTCTCTTCTTAAATCTTTTGCAAGTGAGATGCATTTTTAGTTTGGAGCTTAGAAAGGTAGTCTAAACGATGGTTTTTCTTCACAGTGAAAAATCCAGAAAGCTGTGTCCTTTAGGGCATGGATGAATGGTATTCATTTTTTTCTGGATTTTTGCTGTCACAGAAATTCGCCTATCAAAGAAAGCGTCTCTTTTCAAGCCCCGCTATTAATGCAAAGAATGAAGAAACTACTTCATTCTTGCACAAAAATCTAATCGTTGTTTGATTTTTTGTGGCGGGGTGAGACGCTTTCGGCGAATTTCTCATGACGCCATGGTTATAGCAAACTATATAAACGCTCAAATTATACACTCCTAAAAAGAGGCGATAGAATTGGTATTAGAACACATCTTTCCAGAGGATTGGTTGGAACATAAAGGGCGGTATGCCTTTCTCTTGGGATTGGTCTATTCCCTCATTGGAATTCTTATCGCGTATGTTATTTTTCGTAACGATCCGGCCCTACCTGCGCTTGCTTTTACTTCCATGCTGCTTCTTCCTGAAATGTACAAAATTTTTTCTATAGAGGAACGTAAAGAAAGTATGGAGCAAAAAGTTTCTGTATCTCAATTATGGAAAGATGATATCGAAGTGGTACGTATTTATATCTTCCTGTTCTTAGGAATACTTTTAATATATTCTTTGGGGGCGATAGTTCTTCAAGATTTCCAAACCAATGCTTTGTTTAAGCAGCAGTTAGAAATTCGTTTTGGAGAAGGTTTTACCGGGAATGCCACCTTTAGTGGTTTATTTGAAAGCGGTTTGTTTTTAGAATTAATCAGTAATAATTTTATCGTTCTCATTTTCTGTTTTATCATTGCTCTTTTAACTGGTGATGGAGCAATATTTTTTATAACCTGGAATGCTTCTGTGTGGGGCACCATATTTGGTATTACTGCCAAGTATGCAGCAGTATTTTCTGGTCAGCATCCTTTCTACTTGTTTGGAATAATTATGTTAGTGGTCTTTCCTCACATGATGTTGGAAGCGATATCGTATTTCCTCGCGGCCATAGCGGGGAGTGTTATCTCTAAAGATGTCTTGCTGGAACAGTTTGCTTCAGATCGTTTCTTTGAAGTATTTGGATTTAATTTATACTTGTTATTATTCGCACTGCTCTTCTTAGCTTTGGGCGCTTTGGTAGAGACTTGGGTATTACAGCATGTGGGAGTATACAAAGAAATAATTCAGATGAGTATGCAAGCGATTAAATAGAAGTTGTTTAAATCAAATGAGCAGAAATCCTTGCCATTGATGGATGGGAATGTCCTGAGCAAAGCAACGACTTTGCTGGGACGCCAGAAAGATCGTTGTCTTTCTGTGTGAATGCAGTTCATGATTTCGCTACATTTGATTTTAGAAAATCCGTCTCGGAAGAGCGGTGTAAATCCCCCTCATTCACTCAGAGAAGAAACTACTTCTCTGGTGCACCAATAAGATGGTTTTCTTATTGTGTGTATGAGGGGGGATAGCTGCTCTTCAGAATTTTCTTTAAGTTAATTATTTTTCAATTTTCTGGTTTTGATTAGGTATACTAGGGCAGAAGTTATACTTATACACTTGATAAATTTGTAGTGTTGAATAATCTTTAAGAATATCACTAAATTTTGATTTAATATCCATCATTGTATCTCTGAATTTTTCAACTGTTTCTACTTCTATATCTAATTCAAATTCCCAAGGCCCAAGGGCTTTAACTATGTACACAATATTAGGGTTGATGTGGCAGTATTCGACTAGGGAAGATTCTCGTTCTTCGGTGATATTACGAAATCCAACTAACACTTTATAATGCAAAAAGGGATATATGGATTCATTGGGCACAATATTATAATGTCTGATCACTCCAGATCGTTCTAACTTGCGAATTCTATCTGCTACTGCATCGGCGCTCAGCTTAACTTTAGGGGCAATCTCTACTGCAGTATGACGAGTATTAGCGCTTAAATTGGTCAATATTTTCCAGTCCAATTCATCCATTTTTACTGGAGAAGGAACTACTCCAAAAAATGATTCTCTATGGGAACTGGGTTCTTTTTTATTTACGAGATAATCACGCACAAAATATTCTCCGCGAATGATGGTGGCAATAACCTGTTCAGAAATATAGCCGCCAAATTTCTGATCTAATTCGGTTAACGTTTTATCTAAGAAAGCCATATCTCTAGCCCAAGTGCCAAAAGCTAAATCAAAACGTCCGTCACAACTAGCAACCCACACCACATTAGGGTGATTTTTAAGAAAATGAATTAATTGATTTTCTTTTTCCCTATCTAGATTTTGCAAACGAATAAAATTTTTGTGAATAATAAAGCCTAATTTAGAAATATCTATTACTGAATAAAAAGAAGAGATTAAATTTTCTTGGATTAATCTCTTTATGCGAAAACCAACAACTTGTTTTGATAAACCTACTTTTTTGCGATTTCAGAATTAGTTTGACGTGAATTGATATCTAATTGGTACAGTATTTTGCGATCTTTTACATCTAAATGTATCATTAATGGTACTTATCGGCTTTTTATATATAAATTTAGCGATTTTGTAAAAAATAATGTTAAGAAACTTAATATACAGTGGTTACTATTTAGTAGTGGTATGGTCAAACGATTTACAGTAACAGATCTTAGAAGAGAAGATGTATTTCCTAATTTAGATTATCGTTTCTCAAATCTTAGAGAAACTGACACTGAAGTAGTATTGGAGCGGGACTTTTTAGGGGAAAATCCTCTTCATTATTATGGAGATATAATCTCTAATGAATTAATAGTGGCTAATAACATTGTAGAGATTAAAGATTATGTAGAAAAACAGCAAAGAAATTTTACCTGGGAGAGGGTACGAGCAGTATCAAACAACACCATAACCACTATTGATGAGTTGGCATTTAATTCAGCTACACCCCAAGAGGAAGAACGCGGGCCAACTTTACGGGAATCTGAACCACGATTATGGCAGTATGATTCAGGACCACCGCATCATAGACCGCTGGCTCCTATCAATTATACTGATATTCAAAATGTTGGAAAAATAGTACGTAGACTTTTGTCCTATTCATTAGAGGTAAGATTATCCGATGCATATGGGTATGCTTATTCCGAATATCATCGCATTCATCCTTCTTGTGCTGGTTCTGATGCTCATTTGGAGAGTAAGCATATTAATTTTGAAACGGGACTACTTCTTTCAGGTGGGCTTGATAGTATGAGTGTAGGATATTTACTTTCTCAGACCGGACTGGGAAAAGTGACTGCATTTACCTTAAAAGTAGATGAAGATGACTTGGATGTGGTTAAAAGTAGAGAATTGGCTAAACGATTTCGAATTGATTTGTCGGAAGTTAAAATAGATCACGATGATTCTGGCGTATCCATCACCTTACAGCGATACAATCACCATAGGGATTTATTATACACCAAAAAGATTGCAGAGGGCATTAGTTTAGATGATGCAGTATTTGAAACGTTGAAAATAAGTGGAAATCCCAAGAAAGATAATGTATTTTGTGCCGTGGCCATGTATTTGATAGCTCCGGCTATTATTGCCGAGGGAATAAAAACCATCTTCTGTGGAGAAGGGCCCAATGAGATGATTAATGATTATGGGTATAATCCGCATGATTCGGGGTATGCTACTGATGATAAAGGAGATATTTCGTTTAGAGAAGCATTGACTTTTGGTTTAAAGAGAACAGATCGGCAATTAGGACGAGGAGGACTCGCCAAGCACGCCACTGCCAGAATGGGAAAAATATTTGCTCATTATGGATTAAGATTGGAATCTCCCTACTTTAATCAAGATATTGCTCGAGTTATGACTAGACTTCCTCATTCAACTAGTTATGATACCATTAAACAACATCTTGTAGGTGCAATGTTTGAGGAAGAAGGATTAGATCGTTTCATTCAAGGAACATCAAAAGAGAAATTCCAAGATGGATCGGGGATAAGTAGATTGCTCAGAGCTTATAATCAACAGAGATTAATCGATATGTTTGAGAGAATTTATGGTATAAAGAAAACAGGATATTTGAAATCGGGGAAATAATTATTAATGGTATAATCTGTGTTAAATTGGCGTTATTATTTTGATCTATCTCTTCAAACTCACTTCATTCTCAAATTCTTTATCTTTTATCTCTACTGTCACTTCATGCGGCTTACACACATTATAAAAATCACATTGGCCGGAACTCCATTTACACAATCCACTTTTTGTTCGAGTATATTCTTCTTTTCTTTCCGTAGAACTAGTATGAGCATGCACTGATTCAATCTCTTTCCTAGCTAATTCTAACAATTCCTCATCCACTTTCATCATTTTTAACTTTTGCCGCAAAAAGAATATCCCTACTTTAGAAGGCATTTTAGCATGTGTTTCTTGATACAACAAACTGTAAATACCCAGCTGCAGTTTAATACTATCTTTAAATTCAAAAGTGCTGTTGGTTTTATAATCAATGATATGTATTTCATCGCCATATTGATGAATAGCATCCACAAATCCATGAACCGAATGGGTTTGTGAAGTGAACTCCGATTCTCTTATTGGGGTAAGCAAATGAAACGCTTCAGAAATGAGAATTTTTCGTTCTTCCATGATTCTTTTCATATCCAGCAGAAAATGATTGGTCCAATTCATCAACATCAGCATGGTTTCTTCGAAGTAAAACATCTCTTGATCCGAATTTAATTTCAAATCTTTCAATTTAGGATGGTATGATTTCCAATGAAATGATAATAAACGTTGAATGGTCTCTTTAAATTTCAATTCATAATTTTCCAAAGTAAATTCAGAAATATCGATGTCATAGAACTTCTCTAAAGTGGAATGGGCAATATTTCCTCTAATTTGATGAATATTGGCAACAGTGGGAAGTTTTTCAATGTATTGATAATAGTATTTCCGCTTGCACTGTTTAAAAGTGTTAATTGATGATGGTGACTCTATTCTTTTAGCCATAGAATAATTTTACCCCGCTCTTTTATTCTTTGGAGAAAGTAGCTACTATTTATGCCTTTCTAATCTTTACAAATCACTAAAATAAGTCAATTTAACTATTTCTTAAAGAGAAGTTTGAAAAAGAGTAATTTTAGTTGATAAATTGGTTACTTGTACTAAATTACGCCTATTTCACACTCTCTTAAGAACTGTGCACATAAAAAGATGAATCATGCAAAGTTCTCTAAACAAATCTCAACTCTCCATAATATCCCCCACAAACCTTTATAAAGAAACTCTTCATTTTCTGTACCATGGTTGAAGAAAATCCCGAGCAGCAAGTAATTCGTGTACGTGTTCCAATAGGACGGGAAGTTCTAGGTATTGTACAGCAGCGTTTAGGTGGTAGTAGAATGCGAGTTCTTTGCTTAGATGGTAAAGAAAGAATGTGCCGTATCCCGGGAAGATTACGCCGAGAATTATGGGTTAGAGAGAATGATGTAGTTATTGCTGAACCTTGGGAATTAGGTGGGGATGGGAAAGCAGATATTGTTTACAAATACCGAAGCAAAGCTGAAGTTGAATTCTTACGTCGAAAAGGGCTTTTAAAAAGCATTGAAGCTGAATTCTAATTTACATTCTAGTTTATATAATACGCAATCAAGTCTAGAAATACTTAAATATACTTTTTCTATTTTATTAAGCTATGATCAAAGAAACACATAGTAAAATTAAACTTCTTACGTACTCTTTGTTGTTAGTAATATTGTTTTTTGCTTTAATTGCAATTTTTATGCGAGCAGGTAGAGTTTTCTTAGGTTTAGAGTTATTAGGCTTAATTTTCTTGTTAATATTAACTGTTATTGCTTTTATCAAATACGATTCTTGGGGAGAGAAAATGATATTTCTAGTTTTTGTTTTTTATTTAGGGGATATTTTGTTAATTTGGTGGTTTAAGAGTTCATTATATCTCATTTTAGTGGTAATTGCTGTTTTAGGGTTTATTTTAAGCTTTCCGATAAAACGTCATGGGTCAAAAAAAGTGAAGCAGATGGCAATTAAGAGAAAGAGAGAATCACCCGGTAGAAATATTTCTGTACAAGAAAATAAAATAAGTAGGAATAGAATAAAAAATGAGGTAAACGAAGAGCCGCATAGCATGATATTTGAATCAGAACCAGTAAGTATAGATACGGAAGTTAAAGTATTTCATCCCACTAAAGGGGAGATTAATTTAAGAGAGCATCTGAAAGAACAAAAAGAGCAGAAGGTAAAAGCAACCTATTCGCCTGGCAAGTACGTTGCTAGCAAGAGAAGCAACCAATATCATGAACCTAAATGTGATTGGGCCAAGAAGATTTCTAAAGAACATCGGGTTTGGTTTGCTGATAAGAAAGAAGCAGTGAGTAAAGGGTATACTGAACATAGTTGTTTGAAGTGAATTGTTTTTAATTATTTGTCTATTCTTCCGGTATTAACCATTCTCACTTCTTCCAGAAATATATAATCAATCCAATACTAGATATAGTTATGGCACTATCGGCAATATTAAATGCGGGCCAGATCCAGATATGGATAAAATCAATTACTTCTCTTCGAAATAATCGATCGATCATATTACCTACTACGCCGCCTAAAAATAACGCTATCAATATCTGCGGGATATATTCTTTTGGAATTTTTTTGTATTCAAATAATATGGCTATGACCACAATCAATGATATTATTCCTAGCCATAATGAATTACCTTGAAGTATGCCAAATCCTGCTCCGGTATTAGTAAGAAAAGAAAAAGAAAATATTCCTAAATTCAAATTAGGCTGAATAAGAGATATGGCATATTTTACTAATTGGTCCAGAACAATTACAGAGAGAGAAACGAGGCCGAATAAAGTGGGGAATTTTACCATAATCGTTCTTTCTTCTCTCCTGAGCTTCTTTCAATATGTTCCATGCGTTGATCCATGGAGGATAACATTGCTTTTAATGTGTCCAATTTACTGTTAATCAGTTCTAAATCTTTTGAGGCAGAATGAGTACTTTGGGCTTGCAAGGATTGAGTGGGTTGAACTTCTCTATACGTTGACTGCTGTTGGAATGAGGACGCTTTCTCTCTAGGGGGGAAAGCAGATCCCATGTTAGGTTCTTCCGTAAAAGGGGATTTTTCTTCTAATCCTAAGTTATCTTGCTCAAATCCTAGATTATCGTCCATGGGCATACCGGCCATTTCTTTATCAGCCATACGGTCAAAATCAAGATCATCTTTTTTCCAAAACTTCAGTTTATCAAAAACGCTCATGCAATCAGGTAATTCTTTGGCGGTTTTAAATCTTTTCTTTCGTTCTGAGGCTTTTTTTTGCACCAAAACCTTAATAAACGTAGGGAAGATAACAATATTATGACAAAAGAAACCAATTCAGATACAGAAAAAATAGGTTTTCATAAAGGCTCTTTAGCTACTCTAACCAAGGAACGGGAAGAAATGCTACGTATTCTTCAAATAGTGGAACAATTGATGCAAATGCATATCAAAGAATTAAAAAATTTGGGCGTGGATTTAGTGGCTGAAGCCAAGAAAGTTGCTCAAACTAAGCAACTGAAAGGAAAGAAGCCTATTGAAGATGTGATGAAGTAGATTTATAATTTAGTTTTTCTTAATATTTTTTTAATAGACTAGAGTTTTTACTAACGGGGGGGGTAACACAGTTTTAAATATCAATTGTTCTTAACTACCTCATATCATTTCGGGGTGCACATAATATGAAGAAAATGTTTTTGTTGATGGGATTAATTACTTTACTTATTTTTTTAGTGTGCTCTTGAAGATTCTCTGTGGATGTTCCAGTTTTACTGGAATTTTATGCACCAATTGCATAAAAAAGTGACGCCAGCTATTTTGGAGAAACAAGCAACTAAAGTGTGGACGTGGGGAAACTTTCTTCATGCTAAATTAACATTCGCATGATAGGACAATCCTCTAAAAAACAAAACAACGGAACTCCCCCTCTTTCATAAAGCATAAAAAAGAGAAAATGATGAGAAGCTATGAACCATGATTATCGGGTTTACTCCCCACCAGAATTGGCTCTTTTAGAGAAAGCACCGTATCATTGGGAAGTGTGGAGAGGCCTTCCTCTAGGGTGTAGTTACATTGGACTTAATAAAGTAAAGATTGGAGAAGAAGAATTTAAACAAGGGGCCCGATATGAATATCCTGATTTTATAATTATATTAACCGAAGGAGCAGTAAGGACTTTACGCCGCTACCAACGAGCTTTGTTCTGTGTTACGGTGACTCATAAAGGAGATAGAAAAGAAGCACGATGTATGCCCACAAGAAAAAGATCACTTTCAGAACTCATCGCCACTGCAGAAGAATCAAACCAAGCGATCATCAGCGGATTGCAAATAAGATGAAATTTTATTCGATTTCTTTCTTAATTCAGCCGGTGTGACATTTTACTTCTAACTCATCTTTCAGTCACAAGTGCAAATCATATAAACTGTCCCTAGAGTAGTTATAGCGTCCCTTCCACCAGAATCATGAGTACCTTCAGGACATCTGCAACTTTCATAAGTCAGAGTTCCCCCAGCAGTTGGAGAAATTTCACCACCATCTTGCTTAGAACCACAGGGAGGATTTGGTTTAATAGAACAATCTTTTCTAACTGGAGCGGGCTCTTTTTTGGGCTTGATAGTTATAGACATTTCATTATCGAAGCAACCACTATCCTCTGTATCTTCCCAACATAAATCAAAAGGCCAAGTACCTGCCTGAATTGGTACGCCGCTTATGGAAAGATCACTAGGATTAAACGTAAGTCCCGCAGGAAGAGAAAATAGTTCGACAGAATATTTACAGGAAGTTTTACATCCATCTTTCTCTCGCATCTGATTTTTTACCTGGATTAAAGTATTGTCATAATAAGGAGAATCGACTTCACCATCACTTAGTTTAATAGTCTCGGGAGCGATATAATCATCTCCTCCCGGTGGATTCAGAAGATATTGATTTTGAGAGCCTAAATGAGGGAGAGTTATGTATCCGGCTTGATTTAATATTGCAACAGCAAACTAAACCGCAGTAATTACTACAGGAACTGCAGGATTTTTAAGAATATTTGGTTTTGGTTGGATGACCATATTTAGTCTACACTTTTTGCAGTTTTAACTATTTTGCTAACTATTTTCCTTAATCAGTTTGCTCAGAACTTCAAAAGCCCGTGAAGTATCTTTCTCTTTAATAATAAAAGTCATTTCAGTAAAAGTAGAAACAATATCGATGATATTAATATTTTCCCAATTCAGGGTACGAGTAACTAAGTAAAAAAAACCCATAGTTTCTACCGATTCTTCAGGAATATTAATAGTCAAGCTAGCCAGATTTCTTATTTTTTTCTTAACTGTACTCCCTAAAAAGACGTCCAAAACTTTAGGTTCATGTTTTTGATTGGTGATAATCATAACTTCATGT
>Ga0209542_10020167_pt1 | contig 10594 bp, 8 predicted proteins | sample RifCSPhighO2_01_FD_184028 | JGI IMG/M metagenome (GOLD analysis project Ga0209542, IMG submission 184028) | Soil microbial communities from Rifle, Colorado - Rifle CSP2_plank highO2_0.1 (SPAdes) (version 2) | ecosystem: Environmental > Terrestrial > Deep subsurface > Rock core/Sediment ...
CACCAGCGTGTTTGCGGCATACACGGGTGAAGAAATGTGCGCGGCTGTATGGATGCCAAACTGTTCTCTAGCTCCCGGGGCGCGGAGATGTCGCGCGACCGCGCATACGCTCGCGGTGGAGTTGAATGTTGTCTCCGGCCGTTTGCATCGCTCCGCGTTTTTAGCAGGGGCGGATGACGGCGACCTTGCGTTTTATCGCTTGCACCTATTTGAAAGTTCAACAATCCAAGAAGCGCTTATAACATTGGAAGCCATACTGGGGAATCCACTTTCTTCTTCCATACAATTTCACGATGCCGCTTATGTGGCAGAGCGCATTATCGCATTTTATGAAAATGAAAATCCGTTTCATCCGCGTTGTGTGTTTGACCCGGATGATATTCCGGCGTGCCGTTCGGTGAAGGGTGATGTTACGGTAACCAACGAGAATACGGCTGACGTAACCACTGTGGTAGAAACAACTGCCGATACGGGCGGCAATTCCACCAGTGATGGAGTGGGAAATATAGAAACAGGAGATGCGTTGGCAGAAACAGTTATAGAAAACGAAGTGAATACCAATGCTACTGATACAGGTTGTGAAAATTGCACGCCGTGCGGGGATATATGTACGGATACCGAACTAGAAGAAGAAACGCCTGCTGTTATAGAGAATCAATCCGGAGATGTTCCCGTAAGTAAGGAGCCAGTAGAAAGTAGTAGCACAGGAGAATCTCCTCCTCCACCTGCGGATATTGCGGAAACGCAATCATAATTTTTATTGCAAACGCGTAAGGTTGTTTACAGCACGCCATTTATATAATACAATTATTTCTAGATTAATCTTTGAGAGAAAAGGAGGGCAAGGAGAATGCCACTAGATTCAAATGTGCAGTACGCGGCCATTGTGTCGATTCGAAATCTGGAAGTAGACATGCGGTTGAGGATCTCTCAACTTTTCACGATTCTTAACGCCGGTTTTGTGGCAGCAGCGGCCACGCTAATCGCCAATGAACGGTTAAGAGACGTTCTGTTTTTTCTATCTATTGGCGGAGTAGTATCGTGTGTCGTTTGGCTGTTGTTAGTCATAAGAACGACTTGGTGGATGCAGTTTTGGCATGGCAAGCTCAAAAAGTTGGAGGAACTTAATGAAGTCTTGACATACACATTTGATGATGAATATAGCAAGACGCGTCAGCAAGGTCCTCCCATTTACGCAACAGTGGGTGTTTTGATAACAGCTTTTATGTTCGGGTGGATCATAACAGCGATTTTGGTAACATGGAGGTACATGAGATGATGAGAAGAATATTCTGCGGTTGTCTATATCATTGGAAGTTAAGCTTAACTGCTATTGGAACAATTATCTTGTCTGGGTTAGGGATAATGGTATTCCTAACCATCAGCCCAAAAATAATAGATGAGAGTGAACATTTCTTTCTTGTCTTAGCAACGGGGCAAATGGTTTCTGCACCTTTACAATTTATCTTCCTGCTCTACTTAAAGTATATAATAGAAGGAAAGGTATTTGATTAAAAAAGCGTTGGAGGCGCGCCATTAGGTCCTGGACAAAGTCCGGGGCCTTATTTTATGTCATAGACTGTAAAAATCCTAAGCGTTGTTTATACTCTCTTATTATTCCCGCGAAGGTTTGTTTCATATCCACATGAATAGGAATTTTATGTTGTGGAGTGTGATATAATAAAAGCGTCGAAATCTAATTTATATTAATACTCGTATGCCATCTTGAGGATGGTGACGGTTCTACTTTTGATATGAAGATAAAACAACTTTTTTTATCAAGCAGTCTTTTCATCACATTATTATTCTCACCGATTGCCGCGCTTGCGGATCATAACGATTTTCATATCATTCAGCAATTACAATCACAGCTTGCGTCTTTACAGCAGGCGTTTTTTGCGTTGCTAGCGGCGGCTGCTACTACCCCCGCTCAATCATCACAAGGTATAGGAATAGCGACGCAACCCGCGGTACCAGCAAAGAAAGCCGCAACTTCAACAGCACCTACTACTTCTAGCGCAACTCCCGCTCAACCATATTCGGAAACCGGAACATCGGCACAACCTGCTATTTCGGCAATTCCCGCGCGACCCACACCGCAGGCAGAAGTTTGTTACACTTGTTCACAACCAACACTAATACAACAGGAAACCATTGGACAGCAAGGTTCCTCACAAGAAACAAAAGAAGTTATACGGAGCTTGCAGATGCAGGTCAGCGAGGCAAGAGAAAAAGTTATTCAGCAATTAAAAACCAATGTCCAGTCGTTACAAACACAGATTCTAGAATTACAATCAAAACAGCCGGAACTTTCTGAAAATCAAGGAACAGCTCTGCTGGTACCTGGAATTACATTTACAAGAACATTGCGACGTGGATCGTTTGGAGATGATGTTAAACAACTGCAAGAGTTCTTGGCTAATCCGCCAGCTGGCGGAAAAGAAATATATCCGCAAGGTCTTGCAACGGGGTTTTATGGACCCGCTACTGAAGCGGCTGTAAAACGATTTCAAGAAAAAAATGGCATTGAGGCGATTGGCATTGTCGGACCAAAGACAAGAATCAAACTACAGGATCTTATGTCTTGTAGCTCCTCTATGGAGAGACCTTGCTATGAAAGAGAAACCGGAGGAAAAATCATACGGCTGGATCAAACAGCTGGCGAAAACTCATTTTCCATGTGCATGAATAGCGCGTCCAGGAGCGAGCGCAGGGAATCTACGCAAGCTACAACTGTTTGCGCAGATGAGATATATCAATACTGCACGGAAGGGCAAAGTAGCGTTCTGTTGAAAAAGTTTGATGGTAAGTGTAAAGCGGCACCGCCCGTGACAGTTGTTTCTCCAAACGGCGGCGAAGAAATAGCCCAAGGATATAATAGATATACTAATCAGTTCATAGTAGATCCAGCAGTTTCTCCGTATGCCAAAGCCAGATATTACGATATCAAGTTTTCCGGAGGAAAAGGAGTGTATCGGATTATGCTTGTTAAAGAAAACGTCACTCATACAAGCGACCCACGGGGTCTTATTGTGGGGACTATAGGTTACGGGACTCTCTATCCCGGTTTATTTCTCGAATCAGGTATGACGGTGAAGGAATGGGAACCAACGTTCTCCATATGCATCGGTCAGGGGGATCCGTGGTTGAGTTGCAATTCTATGTATATTGCTCCGGGCAGATACAAGATTCTAGTGCTTTCAGAAAATGAAAATGGCGAACTTCTCTTGTGGGATGAGTCCGCGAATAAACCCGGAAATTGGGATGTAAGCGACGAGGCATTTACCGTAGTTCCTCATTCAAAAATCAAAATTATATCACCGAATGGCGGAGAGACGCTTCTAACCGGAAGCAATGCGGTTATAAATTGGGAGGTGGAGGGTATTGGTAGCCGAAAAGTGAGCGTTGCTCTTCTTAAACAAGATAAGGGCATGGTGTATTTTATTGCTACTAATGTGCCATTAAGTTCTGAATCCGGATCTTTTACCTATACTTGGAAAGTTCGTGATGCTGACAGTTTGAATCAACAGTACAATGATAATCAGTACTACATTGCGGTTCAAGAGGTTCTTGAAGGGCAATCTGGTGGTTCTTACTATATGCCAACAGCTTCAGATATTCAGGCCACTGATTTGAGTGATGGATCATTTACTCTCGCCGGATCAGCCATTACGCCTATTATTGTTCCAACTTCTGTGGGTCCGAAGGATATTAACGCAGGGTGGGGAATTACGTTTCATCACACAAACAAAACTTCGCTCTATTTTCACGCAATCAACTTTACCCATGCCGATCCTTTACCATCCGCATTTCGGGTTTATATGAAAAGACCCGGGGAAAGCGTGTTTAGCCGTGCGACCGAGTTTTCCAAAATGCCTACTGCGTGTGGATCTTTAGTGAGTTCAAGCAATTCATGGTTGTTATATCAAAGATGTGGAAATGAAAGTTCGTGGAAAATAGATTCAGCAAGTCTTACCACTTCGCAATATCCGATCGGCGTATACCGCATGTATCTTGCGGCCGTGGATGCGTCTGGCAAAGAAACGCTTTCACCAGAGTTTGAAATGGCCGCATTGCCCCCGCTTACGGTTCTTGCTCCCACATTGGCGCAGTCTCCGGTTGCATCTCCCGTTATCTTTCAGTGGACAACGCCAAGCGGGTGGCCGCAGAGTTCTGCTTATTATACGGTTCAGCTGTATGATTCCGCGCTATTGCCTAACCCGTGGATTTATACCAAATCTGTTGTTGTTCCTTCCACATCAACAACAGGCGCTTTCACGTATGACGGCCCGGCATTAGATCCAACGAAGACGTATCTTACGCGTATATATGGCCTTCGGAGGTGGGGAGTTTCTCCTATTTGTCCCTCGTGCGATTATATTTCAATGGACAATGCAACGCAGGTGTTCTCGATAAAACCATAGCAATATATGAACGAACAGATGAAAAACATCCCTAGTATTGCAGTGATTATAATCCTTGTGGGCATAGGGGGGTATTTCTTTTATCAAAATCAGTCGCTGGAGAAACAAATAGCAACCATAGGAGGTGAAAAAGTAGGAGTTGAAAAGGAGCTTGCTGTGCTGAAAAATTCCGATCTCGCAAAAGATTTGGAACTTACACGGCTGGGGTTGAAAACCAGCGAGAAAGATCTCTCCGACTCCCAGAAGGAGGTATCACGCCTAGGATCGAGAGTAAAAACTCTGGAGACAGGTTTGCGTAACATAAAGCCGTATCTGAGCGCTATTGATGCTGTGCAATTGGTAGTGTTGGGGACCACTGGTCCAACCAGAAGCGTGGTGGCGAATGTTGATCCTAAAGTCGCGGCGCTTAACGATTCCGAAGTTTCGATCCGGTGGGCAGAGGCAAAGCAGAACATTAATTTTGAACAATTGTCTTGGCAGCAAAACTTTTTTGGCGTTACTATTTCCACCATAATTTCACATATTCTTAGCATACTTCCCAATTAATAAAAATAATAATCATATACATATGAAGAAAACTTTTCTCTTTCTCTCAATTATTTTCGGAGTAACTATGTTTTCTGGAAATGCGCATGCCGCGAATGAAATCTATGGAGAGGTAAAGAATAGTGTTGATGATTTTCCGGTGGAAAACGCAGAAGTGTGGTATTGCACTTCAACGGTACCGGAGGAATTTCCAACATGCCAAGCCGAGTTCATAGGAAAAACAAATCAAGACGGCAAGTGGAAATTGTCCAACCCCATTCCAAACTATTATTATCGCATTTGGGCGACAAAGCCACTTGCTGCCTATTCAAAGACCGAAACGTTCTATTATTCTGGCGGTTCTCACTATGGGGGCATCCTTGGAATGACGGGTATTTCTCAAACTTCCGGGATTACGGTTTTAGAACCAAGTAAAGGCTGCGTACCCACCGGAAAGCCTGTACAGCCGTTCACCATTAATTGGTCAACTACTATTTCCAATATTGACCATTTTATTATTGGGTATATAGAAAGTGATGTTCCGTATCACTCGATCGCCGAGGTTCAGGGTAATCTTCGTTCCTACTCATGGACTCCTCCCATTGTAAATAATGTATGGGCGCGGATTGCGGTAGTTGCAGAAGGGCCGCAAGGCCAGTTTCTCGGGCAGGACTTTTCTGATGTCCAGTTTCAAATGTCCTTAACGTGTCCTACCACAACGCTTCAGGCATCAAACATACGCGTTGTCGATATCACTGATACGACCGTACATGTTTTGTGGGAAACAAATATGCCAGCAGTCTCAACGGTAGAATATAAAATAGAAACAATCTCGCGGCCCGATGGATTTGCGACAGTGGTTACCTCAAATTTTATTACTACTCATAACACTCTCCTCACGTATCTTTCACCCAATACAACCTATTATTTTTATATTCGTTTATGGGATTCTGCAAAAAACGAAGTCCGAACCGAAACGCTATCATTTAAAACGGCCTCATCGCCGGTAACGGCTACAAAGCCCGCTCCTCAAGCAGAAATTTGTTACACATGTCCGCAACCAGTGATTGTTCAGCCAAATACCATCGAACAGACACCGCAACAACCACAACCAGAAACAAAGGAAGTAACGCAGGAGTTGCAAGGGAAAATTCAGGAGTTTGTTTTGAAACTTCAGGAACAAGCAAAAATGTTACAGACTGAAATCACGAGACTGAATACTCAAGTACAATCCCAAGGGCGAGAGCTGGTAGCAGTAAAACTTGAGCTTCAGTTTACCAAAACAATCCAGCGCGGCGCGCGCGGTGATGATGTTCTGCAGTTGCAGGAATTTCTTAGAAACTTCCCGGATGTGTATCCGGAAGGGGTTGTAAGCGGATATTTTGGGCCAATGACCGAAGTAGCTGTCAAGAGATTTCAAGAAAAAAATGGCCTTGAGCCTGTGGGGATTGTCGGACCCAAAACGCGCGTAGCATTAAACACGCAGTCAAGCGCTAATGGCAATTGCGCAAATTCAACTACGCGGCCTTGTTTTGATCGCGTTACTCCCGGAAAAACGGTGGGACTCCCGACAAAAGCCGGTGAAAGCTCGCTCAAAGCGTGTTTAAGCAGTAAATCTCCTAGCTTGCGCGGATTTGCACACACCAAAACCACGCTTTCAGAGCTAGAAAGTTACCAATATTGTTTTGAAGGAAAAAGCACGGCGCAAGTTCGTTATTTTATGGGATCTGGAGCGGAATTGTCAATAGTTCCTCGGCCTTCTCAATCTCCCAAACCCAAACTCTCTTGCACCCTAGCACCCGAGTTTTCAACGCTTGGTTGGCTTGACCCGGACGCGCCTTGGAGTATAAGCGAACCATCGCGTATTATAGGTGACCATGGATTCTCCTATATCTATTCTTTCGTTGTAGACACCATGCTTAAAACAAAAAGCGGCACGCTTTTTGCGGCAGGATATGGTCTCAATAGTTCCGCCGGATGGGTTCTGGTAGTACACAAATCAATAGATGGCGGTGTGAGCTGGAATTCTGTCCAGCTACCTGATGTAGCGCCTAATTGGGGTTTTGTTCACTCAATGGTAGAAGACAACAATGGCGTAATATATGCGGGCGGTACCGGGTTATGGAAAAGTATTGACGGTGGAAATACGTGGACTTCTTTGCCTATGCCATTTCCTGATACCTACTGGGGAGGGTCTGTGCCGATTTATCGTATGACCATTGCAAAGAATAATGCTCTTATAGCTGCTTTTGGCACTGGCTACTCCACCGGAGCTTCAAAAGTATATAGGAGCGCTGATACAGGAAGTACCTGGAACGAACTCTTTAGCCATGGGCCCATCATTAGTTCTGTTATAGAAGCAGACGATGGTTCGTTAGTATTCCGCAGTAATGTAGGAACAGCAAGCGAATCCAATGTCTACCGCTATTCCAATGGTACTATAACAAAAACATTTACGGACCTTTTCAATCTGTCCGAACCTAGCGCAGGATTACTTAAGGCGCGCGATGGCGCTTTCTACCTCGTATCTGTAGACAAATCCGTAGACATAAACACTATTGAATATACGGAGCCGGGACATGCTTTTCTCGCAGCATATAAATCTACGGACAATGGCATAACGTGGACCAAGCTTGGTACACTGCCTAACTCATGGACGATGCAAAATTCGCCTATTGAGGATTCTCTTGGTACTCTGTATGCCGCGTCTTTTTCAGTTTGCGACAAGAAAGACGCGGTATACAAATCAACCGACAAAGGAATGACATGGAATATCATTGGCGCTTCTCCGACATTCGGGAACGATAATCCGGATCTTTACTACTACTTTAAGATTCGCGACATAATAGAAGTTTCGGGGAAAGTTTTAGTTGGAGGCAATGCGCCGGTGATATTTTCGACCAGATAAGCAAATGAAATAAAAAGCATATGAAAAAAATTCTTATCATATTAGTAATCTTGATTCTTCTTGGCGGAGGCGCGTATTACGAATTCGTGTACGCGCCGCCGGTTTACAGTAAAGCGGTTTTGGGTGTTATTAAAGAATTTGAGACGGCAAATCAGACGATACCTCGCCCGGAAAGTATTTCTGAACCGGCGGATAAAATTGTTGCTATAAAACAGCAAAGCGATTTTTTGAAGCAGGCAAAAGACAAGCTGTTGCGTTTAAGTCCACCATTTTTTGGGAAGTTGCGGCAATTTCACAACGATCTTCTTGGCATGATAGACCTTTGGCTTACTCCCTCCTCTCAACAGGAAGAGCAAATCGCGTTTTTCGGAGGGATTTTGGAGTTGGAAGCGGTGTTGGAGCCAAAACATCTTGATAGAAGTACGGCGACAATAGGGGATATGCAGAGGTACCTTGAAAACGCAATTCCGAAGATACAGATGCAAATTGATGAAATTATAAGCAAAGAGCCATCGTTTGAGTTTAGAGGTGCCACGTTTTCCGAAATAAGATCGGCGTGGCAGGAAGCGCGGCCCGGGTTTGACGTGTGGTTAGGATTTGTAAGAAAATTGAACCCGGAACAACCACTAGACGGAAGCTCTGGAGTTGATACGCCTCGTCCAACCAAGAAAGAAGAAGGGGCAGTTTTTAATATAACCAAGTTTATAGATCTTGTGAAAAAAGCGGCGGCAAGCAATATAGGGACATCTCAACTTTCATCTCCCTCTGACGAAGAAAGTGATGCGCGCGAACAGCGGATAAATAAGGTTATTGATGAGCTTCAAGACAAATATCCCAATTAGTACATACCCCATCTCACAGAAGGGTTTTAGCCCGTTCATTATTATCATTGCGGTTATTGTTTTGCTTGGCATAGGAGCAGGTGGGTTTGTGTTTGTTTCAAAGAAGAAAGGGATGGATTCTGCGGAAAGAGGGGAGAAAAAAGCAGGGCAAAATGAGTCCTTTGAATCGGAATTGCAACCGGAGGAACCAATACCGGCGCCACGTTCCGAGAAAACCCCACACCCTCCACTAACACTCCAACCGTCAATCAAAAAATTATCCCTTGAAGGTATTCAAGGATATTGGCAACCACAGAAACATTTTTTTTGGGATTCCTATACAGGTCAGTTAAGTGAAATCCCTCTCGTATCGGAGAATACAATTACCTACATAGAGTTTAAAAATAGTGATATGTGTGTGGGGCAATTTGATAAGAGCGGTATGCCAAAACCCTGCATCACCGCTTTTCCATTTACCTTGAAAGATGACATGATTGTTGCCGAGGAAAAAGGTTTTCCGCCCGTGAATGCGAAGATACAGAATAACGAACAAGAACTTGTACTTGAAAATCCGGCGGATAAGTCCGTCATGGTTTTTAGAAAAGCTACAGTACCACTTCAGCAGGGAATTACGGTGTCGCAGTTACAACAAACACAGATCATTGACGCCCTTACCGGCATTTGGAAAATTGAACACGCTTTCTCGCGGGAAATAGGTGGATACAAGGAATCAAAAGAATTGGCAAAAAACATAGGGTACCAAGAATTTAAGGCAAACGGTACCATGTGCAGACTTTGGACGGTTGACCCCGTGTGCAATGGATATAAGCCATATACGACAATTACTGAACACAAGATTCAGACCGAAGTGAGTTATGGCGGAAGATACGATGTTTTTATTTGGAATATTACGGGCGGAAAACTGGAACTTATTGGTGACACATGGAAGGGAATCTATATAAAGGTATCCGCAATTGAAGGACCTATTGTGAACAACAATCCGCTTACCAGCCCGATAATAGAAACCATCACGGTGAGCGCATATTCTCTACAGGTTGGCAGTGAAGTTATCACAACCTGCAAAGCGTCAGATAATAGTGAGGTAAGCTGGATCGATTTTACTATAATAGGGCCAAAAGTTCAGCATGGATGGCGATATAATTCTGAAGCAAAATCGAGCAAAGTAATTACCGCAAGTTATGCCTATACGTTGCCGGATATTGGCACATATAAAATTTCTTGTCGCGCGTTCGACGATGAAGAAAATGAAACCTTATCCGATACACTCTCTGTAACAGCGTTTTAGTTAATCCACACCCACAGGACATACTAGCGTTCACATGTGTTAATATATATATATGGAGGGAAAGTCAATTACACTGGATGTTCTCGCTTCTCCCGGGTGCGTGCATTGTAAGGAGTTTGAAGAGTTTTGGCATACCATTGAGAAGGATTGGCCGAATGTAATGTTTCGGCATGTTGATGTAACCACGCCTGAAGGGCAGGAGATGGCGGGGAAATTTATGATATTTACTTCGCCTGGCATAATTTTAAACGGAGAACTTTTTTCTACGGGTGGGTTTGATAAAGAAAAATTTATTAAAAAAATAACAGAACTTTCACAATGAACGATAGCTCAAATCAAAAAAAAGCCGTATGGTCTCTTCGCTTGGGGCTTGCGGCCATGTTCGGGTATTCCGGTGTTGATATTTTATTGCATCCAACCGCGTGGTACTGGGCAGTGCGGGGATTGCCGCTTTTTGTGCAGAATATCATCAACGCAATCGGTATTGATATGTATTTAATACTGCAGGGCGCAAGCGAAGTATTTTTTGCGCTGGTGTTTTTGTGTTGGGTATGGCCGCGCTTGACCCGCACGGTCGCGTTGCTTGCCGCAGTGGAAATGGCGCTTATTT